>ENA-OQIN01000033-OQIN01000033.1-human-gut-metagenome-genome-assembly--contig:-NODE-33-length-155833-cov-62.794480_pt1 | contig 155833 bp, 110 predicted proteins | sample MGYA00242581_ERZ504746 | MGnify/ENA primary metagenome ERZ504746 (study PRJEB26092, sample SAMD00036436) | human gut metagenome | host: Homo sapiens | study: EMG produced TPA metagenomics assembly...
CGCCTTGCGCCCCTCCTTGCGTTCGTATCTGGCGGCCCCGGTGATCTCGTCGGCCTCGGCGTCGAGCATGGCGTTGATGGTCTGCTCGACCTTGACTCGAACCAAAGCATCGAGCTTGGACTCGAACATGGCGTCGTCGAACTGTATGATTTTATCGGACATGGCTTCCGGCCTTCTTTCCAATCGCGGTTTTCATGTGTAAGCGACTGAAAATCGTACCAAAGCCGGGCCATGTCCTTTTCATCGGAACTCACAACCGAATCTGCGCAAGAAGACGGGCGTTATCTGGTAATCCTACAAGATATATGTTCTACACATTATTGTTTGCTCCGATGATGATTGGCGTTGTGCTCTCCTTAACAAGAAAAGGGAATCAGTGCGAATAAGTTTTTTGGTTCACGTTGAGAGTGAACGGACTCAAAGGCAAGTTCGAGTCATTATATACAATGCTTGAACAGTTGGGATTGCTTTGCCATAGATATTGGATTTGAGCTATACGTTTCACTTCGTCGGAGTGGATACGAAGTGTATTGCCAGTAATAGTTGCGGTGGCGTTGTGCATGGCTCCGTCTCCATCGGCGACCTGGAATCCTGACAGCGGAGTGTTGGTAACATTTGCAATATTGTCGATTGTTGCACTGATTGTGTAATTCGGTTGCTTTGCTTGCAGCTTGACGGCTGTGCCTTCTTTGAAAGTGATAATGGCCGTTGACTTGTCGTCTGAGTCAAGATGTGCTTCCTCGGGTAACGGGCCAGATGGTACTGCTTTGCGCTCGTTTATGGCGATCCATTGGTTGGCCATACGTTGGGCAACGATTTCCTTGCCGAGTGGATGGATTGCCTTCGACGTTCCTTTGTCCGTGTCGATGGAGACGGTCATGCCAAGATTTTTATGCGATTCAATGACGGGATTGTTAAGCATGCCCAATTGGGCATTACGAACGATGGTGTCATAGATGTAACCGTAGCCGTCATATCTGGCAAGCTGCACGTAAAGGAACGGCAATGTAGCGTCATCAAATAGATTCCGGTAATCATTTATAAGTGTGGCGAAGGAAATGTCATATCGTAATGCCAGATCCATCGATCCGGAATCATCTTCACCTTGGTACCATAACACACCGGCCACGCCAAGTCCCTGTAATGGGGCAACACGACTTTTATAGATGTCTCCGCCTTTTATATGGTGAGATATAGCTGTCCCTCCCCAAGCGGTTTGGATGAATCCGATAGGTATATTCGGATATTGTTTACGAAGTCGTTGCGCAAAATATTGAGGAATATAGCCAAGATAGTTGACGTCATCTCCTGTGGCTGTAAGCCAGGATTTCTTTTCGAAATCTCTTAGTGGATAATTCTTTGTGTCGAGGATTTTATTCGGTGAGAGGAAATGGACATATTTGTCATTGATATTGCGTGGAATATCGTTGCGTGTGTAGTGCAAGGAAGTACTTGTTTTGAAAAGCGAATCGCTTTCGAAATAGTCGTTATAGTTTATTTCCATATTCGACTGACCAGAAGCGATGAATAAATTGCCGACGTATACATCATTCACGGTTTTCGCTACGGTGCCAGCTACCGTAAATTTCATGGTGTATTGGGTAAGCGCTCCTTTGATTTTAGGCAGCTGAACCGAGAACGTTCCGGCTTTGGAGATTCTTGATGAAGCGTTATATTGGTTTTTGCCTCCGCGTAAGGTGACTGAAACGGTTTTCCCTGACATGGATTTTGCTGTTGAACCGTTCAGGGTGGTGATTTTGTTCTGCTGCAAAACCATGCCGTCCATCACATAGCTTGGCAAAGTCAACTTGCTCCCGTTTTGATCTGTTTCCTTGTCTTCCGCAGCGTTTGCTGAAGCGCAACTGAATAACAGAATAAAGGCAAGTAGAATCGCGAAAGGGTTCCTGAGCACTCGGACAAATGAGCCGGTGCGGATCCGTTTTGCAACGCAGATATGACTGCTCCTGAATCTATTTGCCATGCTTGATCTTTCGATACGTCAATGGGAGTTCATTGCTTTTATAGCCTAGGGGCGAGAGCGGACGCAGGCTCGCAGTCCTCCGTCAAGAAGGGACGTCATTATTTGTTATGCTGAAGTGCGTATGTCAGAAAGAAGGGAACGCCAGTCGATGACAGCGGAACTGTTGGACACAGAACAGGGCTTTGCGAGTGAACGGAAAAACGGCAAAGCGAGAACGCATTTTGTGTTTGTTGATGTATTGAACATCATTTCCTGTTTCGCAGTGGTCTGCTTACACACATCTTTGGGTGTGTTTTCTCCTCAGAGAACCCGGTTATGGGCATTTCAGGAGCTGATGCAGGCGGTGTTCATTTTTGCGGTGCCGATTTTCTTCATGGTCAGCGGTATGAATTTACTGGATTATCGGAAGAAATATTCGACGAAAGTGTTTTTTAAAAAACGTTTCGTGCGGGTGGGGCGAGCGCTGATTCTGGGAAGCATCGCATGCTATCTGTTGTTTGGTCTGCTTCCCGGTCTATTTTACGGAGCGCAGTCGATCGCCGATAGCTTCGGCTTTGTCGATTTCTGCAAGCGATTCCTTACCAACTCTATTATTGATATTTACTGGTTCCTGTATTCCATCATTTATCTGTATCTGTTGACTCCGCTGCTTTCGAAGATCGTCCATGACCGTCGTCTCATGGAATATGCCATCGCATTGACGTTGTTCTGTTCGATTCTCATTCCAGCGGCGAAGGCCATTGGCATCAATGAAAAATATTTCAGTCCATTGTTGAGCTGGCCGCTGTTCTCTTCCAACGCCTTGTTGTATTTCTTGCTCGGATATTATCTGGAGAATTATGGCTTGCCGGTGCGATGGAAAGCTCCGGTTTGGGCAGGTTTATTCGTCGGGTCTGCGGCATTGATGTTCCTTGGAGGACTGTGCTGGAATGGCTTTTTCCAAGAAACGATGAGAACGGAGTACTATAACTATCTTGTCGGCACTTCTTCCCCACTATGTGTGACATCGGCAGTGTCGCTATTTATGCTTTGCAAAACGCTGGAGCCGTTTTTCCAGCGCGGTTCCGACAAGATGAAGCTCATGATCCGTAAAGTATCCAGCGTCTCGCTGGGTGTGTATATGTTCCATCTGCTGCTTGTGAACCTTACTTTGGGCGGGCCAATCGGAGGGTTTATTACATTGGGACAAACTCATCCGTTCATCAAGGCCATTGTGGTCTATGCGCTTACCGGTATCGCGGTATACATCGGCAAGTGGATTATTGCAAAAATAAAGCAGCTGATGCCGTTGAAATAGTTTAACGGAACTCCTTTCGCCGCTAAACGGAACGAATATGGTCATGCCCCATGAGGCTTTTTATCTGAGGACTGATAATTTACTCGGCGCGACCATACCCTTTCCGAAAACTAACCGCAAAGTGTGTTCTTGGGTGCTTCAGTGACGGCCACGAACCACACGTCCGATTGCCTTCACCGCATCACGGCGACGGGAGCCAATCGGCATGAGTGGATCGACGATTTTGCGAATCGGATTATCTTCTCCGACTGCGCGCTCATGTTGCGGGCGGAATACTCCTTCTGGGATTTCCGGTTCGTTCGCCTTCACCACACGCTTGAGCAAACGCTCGTAGAACGGGGTCTCACGCGCGTACCTCCAGTAGATAGAGGCGAAATCGCAATCCGGATCAGTCCAAGGCTTCTGGAAGCCGGCATAATGGATGATCTGCGGATTGCTACGCGACTTCATATATGCGTCGTAGATATCGTTCGGCGCCTGCGTGAAGAGATTGCCCACGCGGCCGCCGCAATCGTGAACCACATTCCATTCCCACGGCAGATACATCACGTTCCCTTCGCAGTGCGCGTTGAGCACGTCCTGGTCGTTGTAGATGAAATTGGGATTCGAGGCGTAGGTAAGCCACTGCTCGATGGTGTAATGCTCACGCATCGCCTTGGTGTTGAGCACCAGCACGCCAGCTTGGAAGTAATCGTATGGATTCTTCATCTTCAGCACGGTTTGCGCGTAGCCCATGCGTTTGCCGTGCTTCACGTTGAGATTGGCGAGGAAGTCGATGTCTCGAATCGCGCCGAGCATCTTGCCCTGCAAATCGATGTTGTAAAGCTTCGCGATATCGCCGTTGATGATGATGTCGGAATCGAGATACAGCACCTTGTCGTAGCACGGCAGAACCTTCTGAATCAGGAAGCGGTAATACGTCTCCACACTGATATGGGCGTTATTGGTGGAAAGATCGTAGCCAGCAAGTTCGCGGTCCACGTTGGTGAACCTCAGATTCATATTCGGGAACTGCTTGAAGAAGCCACGCAGACGTTCCTGCTTGTCCCATGCGATGTTGCGCTGCAGCACCGTCACATCGTAGAAGTAATGCGGATCGGCGTTCTTCATGGCTGAATACACGGTGGTGGTCAATTGAGGAACATAATTGTCATCCGCTGCGAACACCACCGGAACGATTGGCTTGTCGGTAATGTCAAGCGGCTTGAGCTGCTCCGCTGGCTCCGGATTGGTGAAGTGGACGCACTGTAGTTCCTTGAACTTCCAGTTGGAGCCGATACGCTTGTGATGCAGCAGGTAGATGTTGAGCAGACGTTCGGACAGATGACCCGGCGTACGCAGGGCCTCCTTGCTGTACGTGCTGTAGTCGGTGTTTTTATCGAACTCCTCAAGAATGGGGAACATCCATTTGCAATAGTCGAAGAAGATCTCCTTCTTCATGATGAACATGTTGCAGAAGCAGGCTTTGTCGCCGTTGAAGAACGCCTGTGCATCCTGCTTGTAGTCGGGGTACATGCTGCACAGAATCTGGTAGCAGCGCTTCAGATCGTCGTCATGCAGCAGGGGAGCGGCTTCCCACAACGCACGCGGAGTGCCGTGCTTATCGATGATTTCTTCGAGATTGCCGAACGGCGTGGTGATGACGTCGTATTGCTTCACCACTTTGGCGATGTTCTCGTCATTTAGACCATATTTCTTTGCCGCATCGGCATCGATATAGTTATCCATGATTTCGCCGTAGGGATTTTCCTCGTGCGGAGTGTCCGAGAAGTCGAAATAACGGCGGTAATGGCAGAAGCCGTAGTAGTCGGCATTGATGTTCTTCCAAGCCCAGTATTGCGTGGTCAGTTCGCAGTAACGCGGATTGAGATTGGCGATGTTTTCGCCTTCATCATCATGGAACGCCCAAGGGAAGCGTTCGTTCTTCGGGCCGACCTGTACTGGTTGCATGATTTTGCTGTCAAAGGTATCAACGTTTTTGTGAGTAGTGACGAAGATGCGGATGCGCTGTTTGCTGTATTCATTGATGGTTTTCGCTGCTTCGATTCGTTCGTTAAGGTCATGCATGTGAATGGATGCGAGCCGTTTCATCTCATGAAAACGAGTGACATTGGGGCCTTCCGCATTCTGTGGCAGCGTGCAATTGTTTGCGATATTGAACCATGCTTGCAGCTTGGAAATGTCGGGAGTGGAGTTTTCTTTGACGATTCGGTCATAGGCATCATCACGTACGAAACGGTACAATTCGCGCCCCGTGATGGCCGGACCGAATACAGCCTCCATCTGCTTGGCGGCTTCCGCCTTCTCCTCTTCCGGAACCCTGACTTTCCAATCATTGGCAAGGATTTCAGTCGCCTTGCGTTGAAAGCCCTGTGCGCAATTACGAAGCATGTCGGAATGCTGTGCATCGGCGAATTCGTAGGCTGCATCGAAATCCGCCTTGAAATGGCCGCAATAGCGGGCATACTTCGCTGCATCGATCATATTGGTGCCACTGATGCCGCGGCCATAGTAATACACATATCCACGGCATTTCTTGAAGGAATGGTAGCTGTTGGCGAATGCCGAAACCACGAAGCACTCGTAACCGTCCTGAGAACGTCCTAGACGATCGCGGGTCATGGCATTAAAAGCTTCCTTAAGCATGGAGGTCTTGTACAGACGCTGGGTCACACGCCAATCGACCTTGTAGCCGCGAGTTTCATCGAAAATATCGCGGACAATGTCTTCTCCAGTGGAATCAGGCGTAGGAGTGTTGTTGAAGGTTTCAAAAGCCTGTCGCTCGTTCTCCAACAACTGGTTGGCGGCGACAACGGTAAGACCGTAGTGCAGTACGTCCACAGGATGCTTGTCGATTTCCGTGGCGAGCTGTTCGCACATGTCCGGCTTGAGTGCGTCGTCGCCATCCAGGAAGAACGTGTATTCTCCGGAAGCATTTTCCACGCCGGCCATACGAGTACGGTGCGTGCCCATATTCGGATTGTTGGTGACTACCCGAATGCGCGGATCCTGTGCGGCTGCCCGTGCTGCGATTTCTCCAACATTGTCGGGGCTCGCATCGTTCACGACAATCGCCTCGATATCGGAGAAAGTCTGATTCCGTACTGAATCAAGACATTCCTGCAAATAATCGCCGACATTGTATGCGGGAATGACGATTGAAATCTTAGGCATTGACTCTTCCTTACTGGCCGCGGTCCTATTCACTCGCTGGTAACAGTGTACTGTCTAACTTCGAAAAGCATACGTCAGGCTAATATGTGACAAGTGCGGAACAAACGTGAGGAGAGGATTGTGCTGTCTGCGGACTGGTTTCGGGTCAAGAAGAACAAGTTGCGTCGTGCGGGTACGCATGTCTTGCGCACGGTAAAGCATCGGCGCCCCCGGATCATCGTCTCCATGACCTCATACCCTGCGCGTATCAATACCGTGCACCTGGCGATTCGTTCATTGCTTGCGCAAAAAGTATTGCCCGACAAAATCGTGTTGTGGCTTTGCAAATCGGATTTTCCGAATCGTGAAGCCGATTTGCCCCAAAGCTTGCGTGATGTGCTGTGGCACGACGTCGAAGTGCGTTGGGTCGATGATGATCTGAAGCCGCATAAGAAATATTTCTGGGCTTTGCAGGAATTCCCTGATGATTACGTCATCACCACCGATGATGATTTGCTGTATCGTAATACGATGGTCGGCGATCTGCTTGCAGCGCACGAAGCCCATCCGCATGCGATTGCCGCTGCACGTACGCATTTGATCATGTTCAACAAGGATGGCTCCCGTACCAATTATGAGGATTGGATTTACGAAGCACCGCATTACCATCCCGCGCTCGTAGGAGTGCCGTCCATGCGGATTTTCGCCACGAATGGGGCAGGCACGTTGTATCCGCCGCATGTGATGCCGCCAGAGACGTTTGATGCCGGGGCGATTAAGAAGACCTGCCTGACGGCGGATGATTTGTGGCTGAAGGTCATGCAAGTCAAGGCCGGTATTCCTGTGGTTGCGGCTACTGGTGATCAGCTGCTGAATTATGTGCCTGGTACGCAGGGTGAGGAAGCGCTGTGCCACCAGAACACCGAAAGCGGCGTCAACAACATTGTGCTGAAGGCGATTTTGGAAGAGCTGCAAGCCAAAGGCGTGTTGGCTGGCGATTTTGATCAGCTCGTTGCCGATTCCAGCTTGGATGCTTTGATTGCCTAGACAACGCAAGAAGTGTTATGAGCGCTTTATTGGAGCGGACAGTGCCGACCCGTGGAATGTCAGGAGACGGTGTATGAATTTGACGGAACGACAGAAAAAAATATTGACCACATTCGTGTTGACCGTGATAACGGTGATTTCTTCTATTCCGCTGCTTTCTCGTACCTTATTGTGGGGCGCAGATCTGGAATTTCATCTCTTTCGTATTGAAGGAATTGCCCAAGGGCTACGGGATGGTCAATTCCCCGTACTTATGCAGACGGTGCAGGTGGGGGGGTATGGCTATCCAGTTTCTGTGATGTATGGTGACGCGCTCCTGTATATTCCGGCTCTTCTCCATCTTATGGGGCTCTCAACGGCAATGGCTTACAGGCTTTTCGCCATATTTCTAAACATAGTCGTCGTATGGAGCACCTATTTGATTTTTGGCCGCATTTTTCAATCCAGGCAAGTGGGCATGTTATCTGCTGCTCTATGGACGTTATGCACATATCGTCTTGACGATGTGTATTCACGTGGCGCGGTGGGCGAATGGATTGCAATGCTCTTTTTCCCGGTTCTGCTGCTCGGCGTTGTTTCTGTCGTCTTCCCCGAGAGACGCGGCAGTGTTAAACATGGGGGATTGGTCTGTGCATTTTCTGCGGCTGGGATAGTGACTTCACATGTCATAAGTACGGAGCTCACAGTAATAGCAATATTGCCTATTTTGATATGGGCTATGTGGTATCGTCGGCGTTCCATTTATTTCTGGAAACAACTTGGTATTGCCTGTGGAATGACGGTTGTGCTCAGCTCCTTTTTCTTGATTCCCATGCTGGATTACTCAATTCATGGCAATTTCCAGGTGTACAACCAGAGCTTGCCAACTCAGATGGAACTTGCCGTTCGAAAGGCTATCGAGCCTGGGCAGCTGCTGACTTTATTTTTGCCACTTAGCCAGATGACAGAGGGACATGCATTTCAAGGCGATATCCCCTACTCAATTGGATGGGCTTTGATCGCGTGCGCATTGTTGCTTCCGATTATCACGCTCTTAACAAAGTCAAAAGAAAGCTCAGGACGGAAATGCAGTATCGCGGTGCCTTTATGCGTGAGCATTATCTTCGGCTTGTCCATGACAACCACTTTGTTCCCTTGGGGTTCTAGGAAATTTGCAGCTGCGTGTAAATTTTTGTATTCCATTCAATTCCCGACTCGCATGCTGGGGCCTGCATGTTTCCTGATCGTAGTGCTTGGAGCTATGGGGCTATCCACACTTCGAGGGAATGAGCAGTTTGGTCGTTTATCTAGTCTTGTCTTCTCTTTGCTACTCGTACTGGGGTGCTTGGAAGGTGGCGTAACGACTTCCACCTTCATGTATAACGCCAAAGAGGAACAGGCGGTTGATGTATCGCTTGCGACGAGTTCCGGTGTTGCAGGTGGAGAATACTTGATTAAGGGCACGGATTTGGGCAGTCTTTTCGCCGAGGGCTTTAAAGCTGGGAATCCCAAGGCTACTGAAGGTGTGCATGTCTCAAGATACGAAAAGAGGGGCACCTCAATGAGTATGTACATTGAATCCTCCCAAAAGGGAACAGTCACTTTACCTGCGTTCGCATACGACAATTATCGAATTTCCGATTCGGGGGGCGATGAGACATTAAATTTGGGCTCAACGCAGGGGACTGAGAATCTGCTTACTATACAAGTTCCAAAGGGGTTCTCTGGTGAAGTGCAAGTCCGATACCGGGTCCCATTTGTATGGCGAGTAGCTGAAATTATTTCTTTGCTTGGGTGGATCGGTTGCGGAGTATTGTATGCGAATGAAGCAAGACTTCGACGCAGGAAGTCAATTTAAAATTAATCCGTGTGAAAGGTAATATTCGAGGGAAGAAATTGTGCAAAATCATACTTTGAGCATAGTTGTACCTTGTTTCAATGAAGAGGATTCTTTGCCATTGTTCTATCGGGAAGCTCAGAAAGCTGCTTCTGAGCTTAAGACACTGCTTGGCTATCGTACGGAATATATATTTGTTGATGATGGCTCAAGCGATTCCACCCTTGCGATTCTGCGAGAACTGCATGAAACGGATAACGACGTGCACTATGTTTCCTTCTCTCGGAATTTCGGCAAGGAATCAGCCCTGTATGCGGGGTTGAAGGCTTCTCATGGAGAATACATTGCCACGCTTGATGCGGATCTACAGGATCCGCCATCCCTTCTTCCACAGATGGTGCAGTTTCTGGAAGAGCATGAGGATTATGATTGCGTTGCTACTCGACGGGAAACTAGGCGTGGGGAGCCTCCTGTGCGCAGTTTCTTCGCGCGATTGTTTTATCGTATTATCAATAAATTGTCTAAAACAGAGATAGTTGATGGCGCTCGTGATTATCGTTGCATGTCAAGAAAATTCGTGGATGCAGTTCTTTCATTGAAAGAAGTCAATCGTTTTTCCAAAGGTATTTTTTCTTGGGTGGGTTTTAAAACTCATTGGATTTCATATGAGAATATTGAAAGGGTAGCAGGAAAAACCAAATGGAACTTTTTCTCCCTATTCCGATATTCACTTGAAGGTATTGTGGGCTTTTCCACGGTTCCGCTTGTTTTTGCCTCATTCGTTGGAATGCTGTTTTGCCTTTTGGCTTTTGTAGGAATCGGTTTTGTTGTTATTCGTGCATTGATGTTTGGCGATCCCGTTGCAGGCTGGCCTAGCATGATATGTGTGATTTTGCTTATGGGTGGGTTGCAATTATTCTCTTTAGGCATTCTTGGCGAGTATTTAGCCAAGATGTACATGGAGACAAAAGAGCGCCCAATGTATGTGGTTTCTGAGGCAGAATAAGATAGCTGCCTTTTGCACTGCATAGCAGCGTAGCCGTTGTATGCAATCGATTTAATAGATTCTTATGTTGGTTGGGCAGGTAAACGACTGCGCATTGCCTGCCCAACCATATCTATTCAGACGTAGTGCCAACGAGGCTTGTTGTCGCCGCTGGCTACTTTGCAAACGATTAGCTTGCCGTTCCTAGCATCGTGGTCCGTCTTATTCAGATCAGATTTTTTGCAGAATTGGCCTGCTTTATGAGTGCCGTAAACCGGATTGTTCGGCTTGGGTTGTGGTTTATCCGGTTTGGGCTGCGGCTTAGGTGTTGGCTGCGGAACGTATTCTCTGTCGCTCAGACCAAAGCTGCTGGAAATTGCATTGAACGTTGCTGGGCCAATGGCATTCTGCCCGCCGAGTACATACACGGATTCAACATTCGGCAGCATGGACGATGCGTTGACTGTTGAGGAGGATTCATCTTGTGCAAGCAGTAGCACTGTCTTATTAATGCCAGCAAGGGCGCTTCCTGAAAGAGCATCTGGGAAATTAGCTCCAGTGGCATATACGACGCTAGAAGGATCAAGCGAGAGATTATTTAGTGTGAACTTGCCGATTTCCAAGCTGGTTTCATAACGAGTCGTTCCCTGCAGTCTCGATGTTGCAACACCTATGGATCGGAGCTGTTGCTCGACGGATAAAGGAACCGCGTTTGTTCCTCCGACGATGATTGCAGATTGAAAATCCTTGAGCGCGGCAAGAGATTCCTCATCAAGCCCCGACTGAGAGCTCAGGAAGAAAGGCGCAGATTGCATGTATGAATATGGGGATGCGGAAAGCGCATCGGCAAAGTTAGCACCAGTGGAAATAATGGCGGTCTTAGAATTCACTCCGAGCTTGGTGAGTTCGCTATAGATTTGATATGCGGTATCAAAGCGCGTGCTTCCTGCAAGTCGTGCAATAGTTGCCGACGGGCGAGATGCTTGGATTGCTTTTTCGACGTTGTTTGAAACCGCGTTTGAGCCACCGATAATGTAAATCGTATCGACATCAAGCCGATTAAGTTCGTCGACTGTTGCGTTGGAAAGCGTTTTGGGATCAGTAAGTAGAATCGGCGCATTGAGATGCCCTGCGAGGGAGGAAGCGGCAAGTGCATCTGGGAAACTGCTTCCTGATGCTATTACTGCAGCTCTGGATGCAGCAGAAGGGAATGCGGTCTGCGACACCATTGCCATGGTCTCATATCTAGTGCTGCCGGATATTCTGGTAATCGATGTGGCCGATGCATCAGCTATTAATCCTGTCCCCGCAAAAGCAGCGGAGGCCAAGAAAATGCTAGATAACACAGCGGTGATTCTTTTGAAACGGGTGGCAGTTTTCCGGTTCACGGTTCTTCCCCTTTCCTCATTGATTGGTGATTGCTTAAAAGTATAGAAGGCTAATTCCTCTAGCGCGATTATCCTCCATTATGAGTGAGAGGACGGCATTGAATGGTACGACTTGCAAAACATGTGACGGGCTTTTTGGGGATGCTGATAGCTGTCGCTTTCCTCTTTCAAGGCGCTGCCACGGCAAGCGCGGATGAAGGCGAGAACGCGCAATCTGCACTACAAACGTTGGCTGTAATAGAGCAGACTGACGATTACCGATCATCGGAGCGTGCAGAATTATTCGGTACATGGCTTCACAGCAATACTCTTGGCGGTAATGCGACTACTCGAGACGATATTTTGAGCCGTGACATGCAGAATGTCACGTATACCAATGATCATCATGTCGCAACAGGCATTCTAAATGATCCTTATACCGGCGAGACAATCGCATTTCAACGTGGACAGGGCACCTCGAATGCGGTGCAGATAGACCATGTCGTTGCTGTTGGAGAGGCATATGAAAGTGGTGCTGATTATTGGACCAAGGAACAGCGTGTCGCCTATGCGAATGATCCATATGTGCTGCTTGCAGTAAAAGGGTCCGCGAATGCTTCCAAGTCGGACAAGGACGCTGCGCACTGGCTTCCAGGGCATGGTTATGATTGCGCCTATATCAGCAGACAAATAGGAATAAAGCAGCATTACCATTTAGCAGTGGACTCTTCGGAGAGGGATGCTATGGAAACGTCTCTTGCACAGTGTCCGTCTGGACAGACGGTTCCGCTTTACGATGGCAACAACGCATCGCCGAATACTCCGGAGCTTCCATCTGATCCGTCAAAACCCGATACGCCGTCTACTCCTAGCGAACCTACATCTGGTAAATTAGCTCGGCTATCCGGTGTAACGAGGTATGACACCATGTCACGGATTGTGGACACCGCTTTTCCGAAGTCCGCATCAACGGTAATTGTCGCTTCTGGAGAGAACTATCCGGATGCGCTGGCGGCGTCAGGATTTGCTGGAGTGTTGGGCGCTCCGATTCTTATGACGGATTCTCTGTATCTCAGCAATCAGACAAAAGATCAGATTAGCCGTCTGAAGCCGGAAAGGATTATTATCGTTGGCGGGCAGAATGCGGTATCCGGGAATGTGGAACACGCATTAACCCAATATGCCACAGTACAGAGAATCGGCGGTGTTACCCGAAGTGACACCGCTCTGAAACTGTACGACAGTGATGTTCAAGGTGAAGAGCATTGGGGAAGAACAGCGATAGTCGTTACCGGTGGAAGTGGTTCATCCGGTTTTGCTGATGCCTTATCGGTTTCTTCATATGCCTATACATCTAAGAGCCCTATCTTCCTTTCAAATATTGGCTCCGGTCTATCTTCTGAACAATTAAAGGCATTGTCCAGCGGAAAGTTCGACAGGATTCTCGTTGTGGGTGGGCAGCGCGCTGTTCCAGATTCGGTGGTGAAACAGATTAGAAATTCCTCTGGCTCTACGGTATCTCGCATTTCGGGGGCAACGCGTTATGAAACGAGCATCACATTTGCCCAGTGGGCTTCTGAGCAAGGATGTCTCCATATGAACAATGTGGTGTTTGCTACTGGTGCGAATTTCCCGGATGCCCTTGCGGCTGGTCCTTTTGCCGGGCGTAATAGCGCGGTTTTGCTGCTTGCGGATCCGAACGGGAGCACGGCCAGTTTCGTCAAGCAGTATGTGAAGCAGCATGGCGATGTCGACAATGCCTATATCGTCGGCGGAGAAAATGCCGTCTCTCGCAATACTGCGAACGGTCTTGCTGACGCTTTGGATATGCTGCGTCCATAAAACAGAAAAACTGTAGCAACGTGAAGAGGGGCTGGCCATGATTGACATGGTCAGCCCCTCTTCATGGTTTATGCCGTCATTGTTTGGAGAGGGTTGTCCGACAGGGGTTTCCGGATCCTTGCCGGACAGCCCTCTTCGACAATGCACAGCAACGAAAGGAACACAGAGGAAATGAAACGCAGAATCATGGCCAGCAAGAGTCGTGCGATTCTTTTCAAGAAAATGTCCGTGGGCCTTTAACTGCCCATGAGCACGCGTTGAAAAGAGTATATTGTTCCTCATATATAAGAAGTCTTCTTTTGGGGAAAGGAAGGTAACATGCAAGTTCTAAAAAGAATAGTTGCTTCTCTCGCTATCGCTGCTGTACTGGGTTGTTTTGGGATTAGTGCGCCGGCATATGCCGAGGATACGATTGACTCATCGAATCAATCTGAGCAATCGTCAAATGCAAGCGAATACGTAGCTGAGGGAACTGAATTAGACGAATCGGCAAGAACATCCACTTCGTCAAAAATTTTGCAACCGGGCAATAGGTATTACACGAATGTCTCAAATTCTTATGAGGCAGGTTTGACTCCGGGACTTTATCTCGTGTCCGCCGTCAGCACAGGATATTCTTCTCATTTCAGCATTAACGATGCGACAGGGAATTACAATTCAATTTCCGACGCATATGCTGTCGAAAAAGACAAACCTCAAAAAATCGAAGTAAAAGACGGCTATTTTATGCATATTTTCGAGGGGTCCGGCCTATGCGCCTCTTCTTGGAAATTACTTCAAGCATATCCTCGAAATGCTGATAACCCAGTTCTATATCCAGGAGCCGAAAGAACCCTTACCGATGGCACGTACTCTGCCACCGCTCGAGAAAACAGCGTACAGCATATTACAGCGGGGAATTATCTGGTCAAAGCCGTAAAGGAAACCCCTTATCTGGAAATCAAAGATTCCTATGGGAATACCATGTTCATGGCGCAAGCTCCTTATGCTTCAACTTATGTAGGAGGCTATGACCGCCGCGGATGGATACAGGTGCAGATTCCGACTAAAGGGTCAGTAACTATCAGCGGTCCGATCGATAGGACATCTACTTCCACATGGGTGAAACTGAATACATATCAAACACCACAGTTAAAGAGATTAGCCGGCAACACCCGCTATGACACCATGGCCGCAGTCGTCTCAGAGGGGAACTGGAAAACTGGAGGTACCGCGATTGTAGCTTCAGGCGATAACTATCCAGATGCATTGGCAGCTTCCGGATTGGCTGGCGTAACCAATGCTCCGATCATACTAACGGGGAAGTCCGCACTTTCTTCGCAGGCCGCCAATCAGCTTCGGCAGTTGGCGCCATCGCGAATTATTGCGGTAGGTGGATCAGCTGCCGTATCAGATAACGTTCTTCATGCTCTGCATGCATATGCGCAAAGCGTGAACCGTGTATCCGGCGCCACACGTATAGATACATCTTTCGCGCTGTATCAGAACGGTTCAGGATGGGGATCAACTGCAATTGTTGCGACAAGCACGAATTACGCGGACGCCTTATCGGTAAGTTCATATGCATACGAGGCAAAGGCTCCGGTTTTTCTGTGCGACCCTGCTAACGGTCTGACCCGAAAACAAAAGACCGCACTAAAGTCGTTCGCAAAAGTGCTCGTAGTCGGCGGCGAGAACGCCGTACCGTCACGCTACGTGTCTGGTTTGCCAGGCGTTGTCCGCAAGTCCGGCAACACGCGTTATGAAACCAGCGCGGAAATCGCCAGATGGACCATGGAACATGGGTTAGGCATGAATGGTGCCGTCTATACGACGGGAGCGAATTTCCCCGATGCACTGGCGGCCGGGCCACTGTCCGGAAAATCTAGGTCCACAACTCTACTAGTCGAGAATGCGAAAAGCCCCGCCATCGCGCTCTCCGCAAATTACAGAGATAAGGTTAACAGGGCGTACGTGGTCGGCGGCACAAATGCCGTGAGCCTCGCCGCCGCGAACGCCATAGCCGACAGCCTCGGACTCAGGCACGCACAGTAATTTCTGATTAGAAAAACTGCTCCGTATACGAAATTGGTCGTTGCCTTCGTACGAATGAAAATCTCATCCGCATGAGGCAACGAACGATTTCATATAAGGGACAAAGCGCTGTAGCGGGACGAAATCTTACATAGTTAAAGGATTTGCAAGGTGCCGATACAAATAGGGGTTGTTGGCATCTCCTTGAGGAGAACCAACAGCCCCTATTTGTCTGCTATATGCGGAGACTATGGTCTTTGCATATTCAGTATATCGGCAATCTGCGCGGTAACGTTCTCGCCGAGAGCATTGGTGCCACCCGCAACATAGGCATGCTGAACAGCGTCTTTGTACGGCTTCAAGAAATTCACCGCCGAAGATGGGTCTGCGGGGTTGACGAGAATCAACAGGCCATCTTGTGCACCTGCAAGCGGCCCGGCGGCGAGGGCATCAGGATAGTTTTGACCAGTGGCGAAAACCGCTCCGTCAACGCCAAGCGCGGTATATTGGGTTAGCCACTTCGCGATGGCAATACTGGTATCGTATCTCGTTTCGCCGCTCAGACGGGTCGGGGTAATTCCAGTGGCATCGGCAATTTGCTGTTCGATTTGCTTATTGACGGCTTGGGTTCCGCCTGCAATGACGATATCGCTGAAATCACCGTCCTTGAGGGCGGCAATTTGCTTGGCATTGTCTGCCTTGTTGGACACCAGAAAGATGGGGGAACTGCTCCGATATGCCCAGGCCGACATGGACAAGGCATCGGCGTAATTGTCCGCTGTGGTGACGATGGCTGTATCGCTCCATGTGAAATCAAACCTGGTGTCACTTCGGTACAGGGCCAGAGCCGTGTCCACACGGGTTGCGCCATACACTCGCTGTACATTGCCGCAATTGGACTTTAGAGAGCGCTCCGCGTTGGCGGATACAGCATTTGAGCCGCCGACGATGATGATCGTACTGGGCTGAATCTTGTTGACTTGTTGCAGAGCTTGCAGGGAAAGTTCCTTCTTTGCGGTAAGGAGGATGGGTGCATGCAATGCACCTGCAACGGATGAGGCGGCAAGTGCGTCAGGATAGTTTTCGCCGGACGCGACGATCAACGTTCCCGCCTGGGACGGATTCTGCTTCGAAACCAAAGCGGACATGGTGTCGTACCGAGTATTACCGGCGATGCGCTCCATGGCTGGGCGATAGTCTATATCCCATAGTGCCTGTAATTTCAACGGCCCTGTAACAGGCGTAGATAGAGCATATTCATCGGTGCCGTTAAGGCTCCAACCACGGAAAATATATCCCTTGCGGTAGGGGTCTTGGGGTTTGGTAATGGTTGCGCCGGATTTTACATACTGCGGAGCAACGGATTGCCCACCCTTGGAATCGAACGAAACAGTGTAGGAGGGAATGTAATCATCGGTGAATTCGAACCACATGGATACCTCCGACCCAATTGGTCCCTGGATATTCACAATGCACCGATACGGGCCGGAGCAATCGTTGTACGTGGTTTTCCAGGAAGATGGGACGCCGGTGAGCCTGATGCTTGTTGTTCCACGGGGGATGTTGGCGTGTAAAACATAATCGCGCTTATTGGTCTCCAGTTGTGCATTAGCGGGATTGAAGTCCGTGACCGGGTTCCCGTCCGGCAGAAAAGCCATCATATTCTTCAGATCGGCGATATTGTCTTTCGGCGGCACATAGTCGAACATGATTTTATAGATGACTCGTGGGCTGCGGCTGTTCTCTGGAGTGGCGGTGTACTGGTAGTACGTGTTGGTGTACTCTCCACCCATCACCCATCCATCGGGCAGCTCCTTATAGCCAATTTCAGAGCCATATGATGCACCGTGCACGGTGAATCCCTTGGAAGGGTCTCCGTTATTGACGTTGCGGCCATTGACGGTGATGATAACGGACCGCAGCTCATCGGTAGTATGAACGGCGCCCCTGGCGTGGACGAACCAGTACCTATACTCGGTGCTGCCTTTTGACACGATATACAGTATCGCGTTTGTGCGGCTCACGGAATCGTAGAGGACTCCCCACTGGATGTACCATCCGCTTGGCACGCGGGTTGCCTTGACTGTGGAACCGGATGCATTGTAGTGGGCTACGTTTTTTGAGGGGTTGAAGTTGGGTACTGGAGTTTCTTTGCCGTTGCCCGACACATAGGAGAAGGACAAGCCTGACGGGTATGAGGCTCGGGCAGCCCTAGATGTTGCGCCTGCCGACTGTTCGGTCGCTCCCGTGCTGGATTCCGTTTGCTGGGTGGCCGTATATTCCGGTGATGGAGATTGCTCCCCTGCCTGCGCGGCGGGGCCTGCTAAGCCACAGGATAAAGCGACTGCCGTAGAGACCAAGGCGGTCATGATTCTGCGTTTCATTTCCTCTGTTTTCCTTTCGTTGTTGCGCATTGTCGAAGAGGGTTGTCTGACAAGGATCCGGAAACCCCTGTCAGACAACCCTCCCCAACGCCGTCGGCTATGCTGTTATTGTGCGTGTTTGAGTCCGAGGCTGTCGGCGATGGCGTCCGCGGTGGACCGGCTCACGGCGTTCTCGCCGCCGACCACGTACGCCCTGTTAACCTTGCCCCTGTAGCCCGCGGAGAACGGGATCGCGGGGCTGTTGGCGTCCTCGACCAGGAGGGTCGCCGCGCCGGCCCTGCCGGCGAGCGGCCCGGCGGCCAGCGCGTCGGGGAAGTTCGCCCCGGTCGCGTACACGGCCCCGTCCATGCCCAGGCCGTGCCCGGTCGCCCACCTGGCGATCCGCTCGCTCGTCTCGTAGCGGGTCGCGCCGGACAGGCGCGTCAACTGCGCCCCGGTGATGGATTGGGCCTTTGCTGCCACACGTTCGGGCACGGCATTGACGCCGCCAACCACAATGATCTTGGAGAACTGTCCGTTCGAGAGTGCGGTTTGCTGCTTGCTGGTCAGCCCGTTCGAATCGACCAGGAATACGGGTGCCTTCGCCGCGTAGGCGTACGAGCTGATGCTCAGCGCGTCGGCGAAGTTGCCGGCCGTGGCCAGTATGGCGGTGTGGCTCCAGCCGGTTCCCTGCTGATACAGCTTAAGGGATGTGTCCACACGCGTCGCGCCTGCCACCCGCTCCACGTGGGAGCAGATGCCTTCCAGCTCGTTCATCACGTCATCCGACACAGCCGCGCGGCCGCCGGCGACGATGATCTTGGACGGGGCGAGACCAGTTAGGGTCATGAATGCTTGGAAGGACAGCGTTTTCGCATCGGTCAGCACGATGGGGGCGTCCAGGGTTCCGGCCAGGCCGGAAGCCGCCAGAGCATCGGGATAGTTACCGCCCGAAGCGACGATCACGGTGCCGCCGGATTTCCATCCACCGGTTTCGACGATCTGTTCCATGGTGTCGTAGCGGGTTGCGCCGGCCAAACGCTTCAACGCGGAGGGTTCCTTCGTCCAGTGCGCGTGAAGGGTCACATCACCCGTTACGGTCTGGTTGAAGTCGTACCTCGCGCCTCCGTCCTTGGCTGTGTACCAGCCTTGGAACGTGTACCCTGTGCGGGTTGGATCAGCGGGTTTGGTAGCTCGCGAACCGTACTTCACTTTTTGCGCGGCTACGGAGGATCCGCCGTTCGCATCGAACGACACCGTGTATGTGTTGGCGGTCCAGTGCGCGTACAGGGTGACGTTACCGGTCACGGTCTGGTTGAAGTCGTACTTCGCGCCTCCGTCCTTGGCCGTGTACCAGCCCTGGAACGTGTAGCCGGTGCGGGTCGGGTTGGCCGGCTGCGTGGCCTTGGCCCCGTACTTCACCGTCTGCGAGGCGACCGCGGAACCGCCGTTCGCATCGAACGCCACCGTGTAGGACCTGATGGTCCAGTGCGCGTACACGGTCGTATCTGCGGCCCCCATTGTCGTGGACGCGCTGACCTGGCTTCCGCCGTCCTTGGCCGTGTACCAGCCCTGGAACGTGTAGCCGGTCCGGGTGGCCGTAGGCAGAGTGCCATACTGGCCGCCGTACTGTACGGTCCTGGACGATTCGGACGCCTTGCCGCCGTTGCCGTTGAAGGTGAGTGTGTATGTGTTGACGGTCCAGTGCGCGTAGACGGTCGTATTCGCGGCACCCATCACCGTACCCATATACACCTGGGATCCGCCGTCCTTGGCTGTGTACCAGCCTTGGAACGTGTATCCGGTGCGCATGGCCGTGGGCAGGGCTCCGTATGAGCTGCCGTACTGTACGGTCCTGGACGATTCGGACGCCTTGCCGCCGTTACCGTCGAACGTGAGCGTGTACGAGTTCACTGACCAATGCGCGTAGAGCGTCACGTCGCCCGTCACGGTCCGGCTGAAGTCGTACCTGGATCCGCCGTCCCTGGCGGTGTACCAGCCCTGGAACGTGTGACCGGCGCGGGTCGGATCGGCCGGCCGGGACGCCTTGGACCCGTACCTCACCTTCTGCGTGGGCACGTTGGATCCGCCGTTCGCGTCGAACGCCACAGTGTATGACCTGATGGTCCAGTGCGCGTACACGGTCGTGTCCGCGGCCCCCATGGTCGTGGACGAACTGACCTGGCTTCCGCCGTTCTTTGCGGTGTACCAGCCTTGGAACGTATATCCGGTGCGCGTGGCCGTGGGCAGGCCACCGTATTGGCCACCATAAGCGACAGTCCTGGACGCTTCATTGGCCTTGCCGCCGTTGCCGTCGAATGTAAGCGTGTACGTGTTGATGGTCCAGTGCGCGTACACGGTCGTGTCCGCGGCCCCCATGGTCGTGGACGGGGAGACCTTCGCGCCGTCGTCCCTGGCGGTGTACCAGCCTTGGAACGTATATCCGGTGCGCGTGGCCGTGGGCAGGCCGCCGTATTGGCCACCGTAGGTGACCGTCCTGGAGGACTCGGATGATTTGCCGCCGTTGCCGTCGAACGCGAGCGTGTACGAGTTCACGGCCCAGTGCGCGTACAGAGTGATGTCGCCCGTCACAGTACGGTTGAAGTCGTACCTCGTGCCGCCGTCCTGGGCCGTGTACCAGCCCTGGAACGTGTGGCCCGTGCGGGTCGGGCTGGCCGGCTGGGACGCCTTGAATCCGTACCTCACTGATTGCGAGGCGACCGCAGATCCGCCGTTCGAATCGAAATTAACAGAGTAGGAACGAACCTTCCACTGTGCATACAAGGTTATGTCTTGAGCGGCGAACTGAATGGTACCGTTCGAACGATACGCAGTGCCGGTGCCGTCAGGTGATGTGTTCCAGCCGGTGAACGTATATCCCGTACGGCTAAAGCCCACGTTGGGGATAGTCGTGCTTTGCCCGATTGCGCCTTGGATCGATTTCATGGAACCGGAGGTAGCTCCATTTCCGGAGAAGGAAATGGTCGAAAGCGTGACTGTGATTTGCTTGGAGAAGCTGTAGCTCTGACGGTTCACAGTGATGGTCGCTGTGCCTGGAGCTTTTGCATGTAATGTGCCATTATCATCCACGCTGATAACCGAAGGATTCGAGGATGTCCAAGTTCCGCGCAGCTCATAACGTCCGTTTGCATATTTCAGTTTTACAGATGCGGCCTTGCTTGTTCCGGCGATCATTGTATCGGGAGCATTCCACGTAACACCTTGATCCATATGTTCGTCGGACATATTCACTTCGAAAGTGAAGGTGCCATCCAAATTCGTTGGCGAACTGTCTCCTAAAGCGGAGTCTGATGCTTCGCCGGCAAATACTGTTCCGTAGTAGGCTGCGCTGCTTCCTGCGAAGCCGTAATACTGGTATTCAGGATTGATGAGTTCCTCATAATGGCCGTACTGTCCATGGGATTCGCCGTTCAGAAAGTGGACATAATCATCTTTTTCACTTGCCCAAAGGTCAATGGCTGAGGCAATGTCAGAGCCTCCCCAAGCGAGGATCTCGCCGGAAGAGGAATCCTCGCCGACAGTCGCTTCGAAGCATGAATTTCCGTCTGGACGTGTATGGGCGAGATCCACATCGTAGGCTTCGATGGAACGCTGTATTGCGATTTTCTCAAGGGAATTCGACCATCCTGGGGAAAGATACTGTTCTTGGGAGATATTCGAAGCCTTCAGATAGTCCGCTATTGAAACGTAATATTCGTAGCCTGTTTCCGGATTGTAGTAGCGAACCCTGATTCGACTATCGTTGAGAGCGTCTTGGCGCCATTGGGTCACCTTTTTCAATGCAGCCTGATATATGGAGGATTGTTGAAGCGTATCAACGGCATACACGGTTGTACCGGGTCCCAGATAAGTTCCAGTGACCGAGGAATTCTTGACTGAGCCATCAGAAATATGGAAATAATCTTCGATGAGCGAGCTCAACGATTGTGAGCCAGTCTCGCATCCGACAAGATTGTTGTCTTTGTCTATCAGAACGATGAAAGGTAAATTCGCCTGATAGGAATCGGGATGGAATGTCTGATATGAATCCCATGCAAAGTAGTAGTAATCTTGGTTCGAGGCGTCAGCGGAAGAAGCGAATCTCACGTTGCTGGTTTCCTGAGAAGCATATTTGGAGAAGGAACTGCGATCACTGTCGTAATCGAGTGCAAAGAAACGAACGTCCTTGTAGAGTTTCTTTTTAGAAAGCTGAAGTGCGGAATCCAGCGCTTGATCTAAGTAGTATGCGCCTGCCGGCGCGATAAGTGCCACGCGGTAGGTGTTCGCATATTCCTGGTTCAGATGCGTGGCTGTGCCGTCAAGATCATAAATCGGCAGATTCGGAGCTTTCGATGCAGCTCTGCTTGCCCTGCTAGCCCTACGACCGGAAAGTGTACTGTCTTGTGTGACGGTATCTGTGCTCTTGTTCTCATTGGTGGCTGCGGCACTATCGGTGATGGCAGTTGCGTTAGCCTCTTCAGCATATGCAGAGGGATTTATCACTGCCATTGATATGACAATGGCACAGCACGTTGCTATAGCTACAAGCCAACGTGGTAAATGTCGGTAGTCGGTTAACATGTGTTTTCTTTTCTCTTGCTTTTGTAAAAAGAGCTTCCACCCTTTTAGCATTCAATCTTACCTACCTTGGGCACATTGGGGGGAGAGTTTCCAAGACGAGGGGAATGTGATTTAGGAGCAAATAGAAAACCGGGAGCAAAGCACTGTGGTGTTGCTCCCGGTTGGGGTTTTCAAGTGACGGCTGTTTAATTGCAGGCGCTCGTGCCTAGTTCAGTGATTTGCAACGCATCGTCATTCAGAAGACCGGCGAAATTCACCGTTCCTGGATTGCGCACGGAGAAATAGCAGGAATTTTCGTCACTGGTGAATGCGAGTTGTTCAAAATTCTTCAGATTGGTGGTATCAGGAATAATGCGCATGGTGGCGATGATCTTGAAATCACCATCATTGAACAACTGCAATGGCAAAGCGAAATGTACCTTGTTATGACCGGTTTTATGTGCTTTGAAAGCTACACCGCAGTCGTAAGGGACGCCGCCGCGTTTGACGTCAAGCACCGACATCGGAATGTAGAATTCGATATCTTTCTTGTCTCGCAGGTCATATTCCACGTCGAACTCGAAAGTGTCTTTGCATGTCAGCATCTGCTCGGAAACTGGAACGACTCTGAACGTAGGCACCCGTTCGCTCAAACCAAGCGGATACTTGTTTTCTTCGTCGTTCTTCTCATGCTCCTTATGCTCCACTTTGAGATTCTCAAGAGTGTAACGATCCGCGACATCATTCTTATCACCACTGGCGACGATTTCTCCGTCCTTGATGAGAATGGCCTTGTTACAGTATTTCTTCACGGCATCCATGGAATGAGTGACCAAGATGACCGTTTTGGTCGGGTCTTTCTTGATTTCTGCGAAGAAGTTATCGCACTTGCGCTGGAACGCCTCGTCGCCGACGGCGAGCACCTCATCGAGTACCAGAATGTCTCCCTGAGCTTTGATGGCCACGGAGAAGGCGAGACGCACCTGCATGCCGGACGAGTAGTTTTTGAGCTTCTGATCCATGAAGTCCTCAAGCTCGGCGAACTCCACGATATCGTCATACATCGTGTCGATCTCGGCATGGGTAAAGCCCAGCAACGCACCGTTCAGATATACGTTTTCGCGGCCGGTTAGTTCCGGATTGAAACCGACGCCGAGTTCAATGAACGGGACTAGCTTGCCCTTGACTGTGACCGAACCCTGCTCCGGGGTGTAAATCTGCGAGATGATTTTCAGCAACGTGGACTTGCCGGAGCCATTGCGGCCGACGATACCGAAGAAATCGCCCTGGCGAACCTCGAAATTGATGTCACGCAGCACATGTTGTTCGGTGTAGCCCTTAATGCCCTTCGTCCAGTTCAGGAACGCCATCTTCAGACCGGTGGCCTGTTCGGTGGGCAAGCGGAACATCTTGGCCACATGGTCGACCTTAAGCACCACAGGGCGCTCATCTGCGTTCTTCTCTTCAGCCATTGCACCCTCAGCCATAAATCAGAGCACCTCCGCGAACTTGGAGCTGTACTTGCGGAACACGTGAATGCCGAGCCACAGGATGACGGCGGACAATACGTAAGGTAGCAGGCACAGCAACTTGTTATCGACCATGGTCCACACGGTCGGCACGTATTCCGGGGAAAGCAGGTTGTGACGGATATCCATGATCACCTGCGTGGAAGGATTCAGCATGAGCAATTTTGCCGCCCAGGAGAACTCCGGATTATTCGCCACCATGGAAATCGGGTAGATGATAGGAGTCGCATAGAACATGGCTTGCAACACGACTTCCCAAATATGCGCCACATCGCGGAAATATACAAACAGGGAAGCAAGTAGCAGTGCCACGCCCAATCCAAGGCAGTACAGCTGCAGGATGCTAAACGGCACCAACAGCACGCGCCAAGTGTAATGCGCGTGGGCAAAGAAACCGAACAGGATAACCACCAGCAGGTTGATGCCCAAGGAAATCATGGATCCCATAGTAGTGGAAGCAACGATGATGTAATTGGGGAAATGCACCTTGCGCAGCAAATCACCACGCCCGACGATGGACTGCATACCCATGCTGGTCGATTCGGAGAAGAAGCTCCACAGGCAGGTACCGCACAGCAGCGAAATCGGGAAGGTCGGGGTGCCGTCGGAGAACTTCAGGAATTTCACGAACACCACGTACATCACGGCGAACAGCATCAACGGTTTCAACACAGACCACACCATGCCCAGGAATGAGCCCTGATATCGCAGCTGGAAGTCGGTTTTCACCAGTTCCTTGAAAACCACCATCGCATAGTGGTACCTCTTCTTGAGGCTTTCGAAAAAGTCTTTCACAAACGTCCTATCCTACTCGTGCGAAGTATTTGGGTGCAAAGGCTCGTAGAGCGTCCCTCTTCGGCAGTACTCTCATATATTCTATTGAGGAAAGGACGTTTGTCTTAGTAAGGCGGAATATCTCACATGGTTCTCACAGCGGAACAGCACCATCCGAATATCAAAATCTTTGTGTCGGCACATAAGCAGGCCACGTTCCCTGAGGGGAACAGTATTGTTCCGGTGCAGGTGGGCGCGGCGAATGCTGCGACTCGTTTCACGAACACTTTGCATGACGACGAAGGTGTGAACATTTCTGCGGAAAACCCGCGGTATTGTGAGCTAACCGCGCAATACTGGGCCTGGAAAAACGAGGATGCTGACTATTACGGCTTCTGCCACTACCGCAGGTACTTCGATTTCACCGATACTCCGCACAAGGAGAACGATTACGGAGAGATTATCGATTCGTATATCGATAATCACGCGCTCGCCGAATACGGTATCAACGATGATGCGATCGCTCGTGCCGTGGAAGGTTGGGACGTCATCACCACGCCGTTGAATGACGTTCGCCGTATTGGCGGATTCTCAAATCTCAAGCAGCACTGGGATGCCGACGAGCACCTGCGTTTGAAGGACCTGCGCCACATGTATGACATTCTGTGCGCGCGCCATCCCGACTACAAGGTGGACGCCGATGCCGTGCTCAATGGGAGAACCGCGGCATTCTGCAACATGTTCATCATGAGGAAGGACATCTTCTTCGAATACAACGAATGGCTGTTCCCGCTGCTCAATGAGTTCGCCGCCGCTACGGATTTCAGCAAGATGGACGTGCAGACTACACGTACGGTGGGGCATCTTTCGGAACGGCTGCTCAACATCTTCATTGCGCACAAGCAGCGCACCGGCGCGCATTGGAAGGTCAAGCGACTGCAGTGCGTGCATTTCCTGCATCCGGAACCGGCCACCGTTCTCAAGCCGCTTGATGCCGGATACAAGAACGTGGTGCCGGTGGTGTTCGCCGCGGACAACAACTACGTGCCGATGCTCACCACCACCATCTATTCGATGCTGAAGAACGCTTCCACGAATCGCACGTATGACGTGATCGTGTTGGAACGCGACATCACCGACGAGAGCAAACGCTACATGCGGCAGTTCTTTGCGAAGTTCCCGAATGCCGTGCTGCGTTTCTTCGACGTGAGCCGTTATCTGGCCGGTTTCAACCTCACCACCAGCAACGCGCATATCAGCATCGAAACCTACTACCGCTTCATCATCCAGGAAGCGCTGCCGTTCTATTCGAAGCTGCTGTATATGGATTGCGATCTGGTGGTCAACGGTGACATCGCCGAATTGTTCGACACCGAACTCGGCGACCATGCGATTGGCGCAGTGCCGGATATCGATTTCATCGGCAATCTCAATATGAAGAACGGCGAGCGCGCGCAATACGTGCGTAAGCAGCTGCATATGCGCGACGCATACGGCTACTTCCAGGCTGGCGTGCTGGTGATGAACCTCGAGCGCATGCGCGAGATCCATACGGTGCACGAATGGTTGGGAATCGCCTCCAAGCCGGGATATATCTACAACGACCAGGACATTCTCAACGTGGAATGTGAAGGACAGGTCACGTATCTGGACTACTCGTGGAATGTGATGCACAATTGCGCCGGTCGTGTCAATGGCGTGTTCGATTTCGCTCCGGCGAACGTGTATCAGGCATACATGGCATCACGCAAGGCGCCGAAGATCGTGCATTATGCCGGCTTTGACAAGCCGTGGAAGAATCCGTGGTGCGATTTCGCTTCGCTGTACTGGAGCTATGCGCAGGAGACGCCGTTCGTGGCGCAGATGGTCGCCGCGATGAGCGGTGTGGAGCGTCCCGCTCCGCCGGAACATCATGAGCGCGCGATTGCTGAGGACAGCCCCATCCGCAAGTATGTGGACGTGCTGGCCCCGACCGGTTCCAAGCAGCGCGAACTAATGAAGGTGATGGCGCGCAAGGTGCAGGGCAAACGGTAAAAACATGGGGTTTGTCCGGATGAAATCCATTCGGACAAACCCCATAATCGTTATAGTGGGAAATCAGTCCCTGCGGAACAGATCGCGGGTGTAGACCTTGGCGTCCGCGTCGGCAAGGTCGTTGTTCCAACGGTTGGCGACGATCACGGATGCGCGGGCCTTGAAACCGGCAAGGTCATGGGTGACTTCGCTGCCTTGGAAGTCGGGCTTGTCCAACGTGGGTTCGTAGATGAGCACGGGAATGCCATTGGCTTTGAACTGCTTCATCACGTCCTGGATGGCGGATTGACGGAAATTGTCGGAACCGGACTTCATGGTCAGCCGGTAGATGCCGACAACAGGGTCCTGAACGTCCTTGATGCGTTCCATCACTTCGGAAGCCACGAATTCTTTGCGTGTGCGGTTCGCGTCCACAATGGCTTCGATAAGGTTCTGCGGCACCTGATTGTAGTTGGCAAGCAGCTGCTTGGTGTCCTTCGGCAGGCAATAGCCGCCATAGCCGAAGCTGGGATTGTTGTAGCCATCGCCGATGCGTGGGTCAAGACATACGCCGTCGATGATTTCACGGGTATTCAATCCGCGGCTTTCCGCATAGGTGTCCAATTCGTTGAAATATGCCACACGAAGCGCTAGATAGGTGTTGGCGAACAGTTTGATGGCCTCAGCCTCGGTGGTGCCGACCACCAGCGTGGGAATGCCGGTACTGCCATCATGATTGGCGCGGGTGGCTTCAACTGGGTCTGCTCCCTCGGCAAGCAGATGCGCAAACTGACGTGCAGCCTTGGCGGATTCAGCATCGTCCTGCGGAGCACCCACCACAATACGGCTTGGATGCAGATTGTCATACAGCGCATGTCCTTCACGCAGGAATTCGGGGGAGAAGAGGATGTGATTGTCATTGAGGGTTTTGCGCAATTGCTGCGTGTAGCCAACGGGAATCGTCGATTTGATGACAATCCAGGCGTGTGGCGAATACTGGCGGACTGCCTCAATCGCAGTTTCGACGCTAGAAGTATCGAAATAATTCTTCTTCTCGTCGTAATTCGTCGGCGTGGCGATTACAGCGAAATCGGCATCCGTGTACGCTTCCTGCGCGTCGATGGTGGCGTGGAAATCGAGCGGACGCTCGCCAGATGCGTTCCCCATCAGGAAATCGGTGATTACCGGATCGACGATAGGACTCTTGCCGTTGTTCAGCAACGCGACCTTCGCCGGAATGATGTCGAGCGCATGCACCTCATTATGTTGGGAAAGCAGCAACGCGACGGACAATCCAACATAGCCGGTTCCTGCAACCGCAATCTTCATAACCAAACTGCCTTTCCCGTTTCTGCCGTAATCCTAACCTATTGTAGACGAGTCACTCCGGCAGATCGACAAAGCCGGTGTCTTTCAGGTAATTCTTGCCGATACTCATGTCATATTGAATGAGCTGATAGTCATGGAGTAATTGCTTGGCCTGCTTCGAGAGATTCTTTTTCTTGATGAGATTGCCGTTCGCGTCCAGATAGGTCGGAGCGCTGCTGCTGCCTGAAGAATCCGGCACGGACATTGCCGGAATTGCCTGATGCATTTCGGTAAGAAACGCAAGATACGGACTGACTTTTGCATTAAGATGTTCGGCGAGCTGAGCGGAGAAATAGTTTGATGATGTGTAGTCGCTGGAAACAGCGTCAAGCTTTGTGTTAGCCGAGCGTGATGCTTGGTTGGACCAAATGAAATAGTCAGTCTCATGCAATCCGAGGATGTTCTTTTTATCGGAATATGCGGTGGAATAAAAGCCTGGCAAATGGTCGCCGTAGAACAGCACGGTAATTGGGCGGTTAATCTCATTAAGCTGGCTCAAAAAAACGAATGTGGACTGATCCGTGTAGTTCAGTCCCTTGGTATAGGTATCCAGATTTAGTTTTTCATCTGCTGGAAGATTCGATGCATCCATTTCTTTGAATTCGTTGTTTTGGTAGAGGTCTTCGTATGGCATGTGGTTTTGCATGGTGACGACTTGATAGAATCTGTTCTCGTTGGAGTCCGTGACTTTTTTCAATACCTCCGAATAAAAGGACTCATCTGAGACATACCAAGCGGAATCAATTGCGTGAAGACCAGTAAGCTGCGGTTTACCGTCCGTTGCGAAGAACTGCAAAAACTGGAACTTCTTGTAATTCAGATCTCGGAAATACATATTGCGGTTGAAGGCATGCAATGCTATGGAAGCTTTTTTGCTGCCATTGGCTGCATTCCAAGCTTGGTTGATCGTTGGCGCCCACTTAAGCGAAGGTACGAGCTGCTGATAGGCGATGGACAGCGTCGGGCTGTAATTCGCCATGGAAAGGCCCGTCAACGCCTGATATTCAATATTCGCGGTGCCTCCGCCGTATCCCGGTGAAAGCATGAGTCCGGAAGTGGTTTGCGTCTTGATCTGACGGATGTTCGGTATCGGATCTTCGGAGAAACTGACGCCGGGGACGCGGGTTGGGTCGGAGAAAGTCTCGGAAAGCATCATGATGACCGTGTTGTCGGTCATATTGGTATTACGGGTCTTATTGATTTGTTGCGCCTGTTTCGCATATTTCTTTGCGATTGCTTGCATGGTTTCCTGTGAATAGCCTTCTGGCTTATCCATGGTTTTCGTATGTGCCAGGCGAAGGAAATTCACAACAGGGCCATTGCTGGTGGAATCGGCGAGACCGTTCCAGATTTGTGGGCTGTCACCCATGCTTTGAGCGAACTGAGTGGACCAATACCCGTCATTGCCGAATCCCCATACAAAGGAGAAACATAAAGCGACACTACATACCGCCGCTGCGATGCGAGTGAGGGTGCCTGTGAAATTCTTGACACTGGCGAAGGGACGGCGCCACGTGCAATGTATGATTCCATTGCGGCCATCGATAAACTGCATAATGATGCAGATGATTACTAGCCAAGTAACGCCTGTCACCGCGCTGTTAACTAAGCCTTGGCTGGATTTGGGAATGAATGAAGTGAGTTCGCTGGTATTGCCGCCGGTTATGAAGTTCAGATCAGCAGGAAGCACAGGTTCATTGCGGGTCTGCATTTTAACGTGATTTGCCACTGCGTAAGTGGTCATCACTGTTCCAAAGATTGCTGTGGAAACCCAGAATCTGTTCAATACAAAAATAAGCGTCAAATAAATAGCAATCAGAATAATAAAATTGAGCAGAACGAGATTTTTCTGCTCAAGCCACATTTGTGTTACGAATTTCGTCGTCTGTCCGGCAACACTGTCAAGTATTCTTGTGGTTTTATCGATTTCTACGCCTTTTTCATATTCCGGTTCGGAATACATGCCCCATTGAATAAAAATAACTTCGAATGCGGAAAGTGCGGCGATGATGATGGCGTAGAAGGAATAGGAGAAGCGATGACGTTTCTTCCACAGGGGATACGTGCTCTGGAAGAACTTGATGATGAATTGAACTGCTTTGAGGCTGGTGAATGTGTGCCAGGCGGTCTTTACCGTTGTGGCGGCGGTATGGATGGCGTGGCCGGTGGCGTTGGCAGCTTTTGCAACTGCATGTCCTGCGGTGGAGAGTGCTTTTGCCGTAGTGTGTACGGATTGTTTGCAGACCTCGATAGCCTGCATCAGAGGATGCTCGTTAGCTTGCGCGAGTTGAATTTCAGCAGATGGGGGGGCTGAATGGGTACTGTTGTTCGCGGCTTCGTCAATGGACTCGTCGTTAGCTGTTTTTGGCAGATGGGGCGCATCGACTTTGGGAATGAAAACGCTTGTGTTGTCGGAGGTGGCGTGAATTGCCGACTTCTGCGTATACAGCCTTGAACTGTGGTGGCCTGAAAGGGTGGATGGAGCACAGGCGTTGCTGTCTTCGTCATTCGCAAGAGGGCGATACGTTCCGCCCGTAATCGGCTGCTTAGTAAGTTTTACGTATGAAGGTGCACAAGCGTGACGGTCGGGCGAGAAAATAGGCATCGTCGCATCCTTCAAAAAGATAGTCCCCTTATAATTGGAGGCTCTGTACGATTAAACCGGGTACATTTTAGTGTTCGGCTGTGGACGAACGAGTGTCTAGCGGATGTCTGAAAGGTGGCTGGAAGGTTAACTGGGTGACGGGCAGCAAACAGATGTGTTCAAGGTGGACAACATGTGCGTGCGCAAGTGTTGGGCGTCATTTGCTGGTAGTGCACCAAAAAGCGCTGTCTGCATGAAGCCTTCTACAGCAGTCCCGCCATGTAGATCGGCAGCTTGACCACGTCATTTTCCACGACCAGCGGTTTCGGATGCAGCACGTATCTGGTGCCGACCTTCTTATCGAATTTTGCCTTGAATTTGTCTAACGAGACCGTGCGGTAACGTTTCGATGACTTGACCTCGATGGGGCTGACCCTGTACTTCATTGCCGCGTTCTCGTACGGTTCGACGATGAGGAAGTCGATCTCCATGCGGTTCGACGGGTCGTCGCGATCGCTGCGCGAATAGAAGAACAGCCGGTGCCCGTTGGCCCGGAGAAGCTGTGCGACGACGTTCTCCGCGAGCATGCCCTCGTTGATCTCGATGCGTTCTAGGAGGATGTCCCGGTACAGGTTGCTTCCGGTCTGTTCCGAGTCGGCCAGGGCGAGAGTGGTGAGAAGCCCTGTATCGGCGGCGTAGCATTTGACCGTCGAATGGTCCTCGCTAATGCTCAAGCCCACGCTCGGATCGGTGGAATTGAAACAGTCGTTGGTGATGAACGCGTCGGAAAGCCAGAAGAAGGCGTCCTCGTAATCGCGGGTCTTCGCTTTCTCTCCCAGCGATGTGATGTTGAACTTCTTCTCCTTCTTGGAAAGCTGGCCCACCAGGTTGTCGAAGATGCGCGTGATGCGTATCCGGTCGCTGCCGCCATGCTTGGAGATGTCCTGCCTGTACAGTCGGAGGATGTTCCGTTTGACGTTGTCGACTTTGCTGAAATCATGGGTCTCGACGTATTTCGACACAGCCTGGGGCATGCCTCCGACCAGCATGTATTCACGGAACAGCCGCATGGCCTTCCTGTGCAGCGAATCGGGGAGCGGCCTGCGCTTCTTGAACGAGTCCGCGATGAGCGTGGACAGTGGCTTTTCTCCCAAAGCCCAGAGGAATTCATCGAAATCCATGGGATTCAGGCGGATCGACTCCTCCTCTGATGGAATGAGGATGTTCTTGACGTTCTCGCGGATAGAGACGAGCGAGCCTGTCTCGATGTAGTCGTAACGCCCGTCAGCCACCAGCTGCTTGATGGCCTCGCGGGCCTTCGGGTACAGCTGCACCTCGTCGAAAATGATGAGGCTATCCCTCCTGTGTAGTTCCACTCCGTAGAAGGATGACAGGTACATGAAGAACGCGTCGAGGTCGTTGCGCAGGTCGACGAAGTAGCCCAGCACGTCATCGGGGGCTTTTGAGAAGTCGACGAGCATATACGATGCATAGTTCCGTCGTCCGAATTCCTCCGCGATGGTGCTTTTCCCGACGCGCCGCGCGCCCTCGATGAGCAGGGCTGTGCTTCCTTGGGAAGAATCCTTCCAGGAAGCCAGTTTTTCGTACGCTTTTCGTTCGAAAGTCTCCATGTCTCACCGCCGTAAATACACCAAATCAAGGGTAATAACATGCTTAATTATACACCAAATCAAGGGTAAGCGAAGTGCTATTTATACACCAAATCAAGGATAACTAAGGTGTTGTATGTACACCAAATCAAGGGTAATGTAATGGCGGTTTGCTGATCGGCTTGAATTAGATTTCTGACAGGTGGTCTTATTCTTATATATGGTAGATTCTGGCGTTTGTCCGGACATATTTCGCTTATATGTGGCAGCTCGTTTTTTGTGACAGACCGGTTAGAGGGTAATTGTGTACCCTCTAACTGCGGTTTTCCCGGAATGGACTGCCATACATAGGCGAGATGTCTCCGGTCAGCCTTCCGAATCTGCCATATATAAGCTCGATATGTTTTATTAGGCGGAAATCGATGGCTGAATCTCGTTGGAGCCTACGATGGTTTCATCTAAAGCAACGGACCGTCAAACAGTTCGTCGTGGGATCCCAAGCGAATGAATCGGATTGTCGACGCCTCCGATCGCTCCGAGTAGATCACCAACACATCCATTTTCCCTTCGGCAAGATGGAATTCTGCATATCCCGAGTAGATTCCTCGTGGGCGATCAAGCATGTGAGGATTATATGATTCCGGAACGCGTCCGTACTCCTCAATGGCTTCGATCACATATTCGAGTTCCGTGACGATTTGAGGTATCCGTCGTGAGATGCGTTTGAAGTCGATCTGAAATTGTTGGTCGAATTTGATGGTAATCATGGCGTTTTGCCTGTTCAGCCGTGATTGTTGTGCAGCCAGGTGATGGCGTCTTGCGCGCTGTTGAAGGTGGCCGCGTCGTCTGGGAGGATACCGCGTTCCTTGGCTTCGGCTTCGAGCATGGCTCGCTTGGTCTGCTCGTTTGGCTCCGCGGCGCGCACGGAAGTGTCAAAAGGCAGGCGTTGCTGATTTACGAGCTGGATGCTTGCCATGGTTACGTAAGTGTTGAAATTCATGCCTATGGCGTCGAGTGTCTGGTTGACTCGAGCTTTCAAATCGTCGTTCATACGAATGGTAATATTGCCCACCTGAATCACCTGCCCTAATTTTGCGTGCAATTAATGTGTATTTTATGTCAAATGCACGCATGTTGCAATTGATAATGGGGATAAGTGTAGTTTCTGACAAAAATGACAACTTGTCGGTTTTCAGAAACTAGTATGTTGAGGTGGGGCGAAACTGTGTGGGAGAATCATGAGTGCTGTTTCATTTCCTCATCGGATCGGTTTAGCTCTAGAAGAACCGTGATCGCATCGGGGAACCGTGTGCTGGTCGGTGCGGATGGTGCGGTTGTGGAAGTGACGTCTTACCGTGCATTTTGGCCGCTAGCTCAACGGTCAGCCTTCCAAATCTGCCATATATAAGCCAGTTTGTGGAATCGCTTTATGGCTATGCAATCCTGCCGGTACTCTGAAATTGTGAGTAGTGAGATTTTCAAGCCGCGCAATATCATCGTGACCGGCGGCTGCGGGTTTATCGGAGCCAATTTCGTGCGCTATGTGGCACGTAACCATCCTGACGTGCGCATAACCGTGCTCGATAAACTGACCTATGCCGGAAATCCGCAGAATATCGCCGGTCTTCCGCAATCGCAAGTCAAACTTGTGCAAGGTGATATTTGCGATGTTGCGTTACTGGAACGTATCGTGCCTGGTCATGACGCGATCGTGCATTTCGCGGCCGAATCGCACAACGACAATTCCATCGCCAATCCTGAACCTTTCATCACAACAAACGTGGAAGGCACGTTCCATTTGCTTGAAGCCGCCCGTAAGCATGACGTGCGATTCCACCACATCAGCACCGACGAAGTGTACGGCGACCTCGCGCTCGACGATCCATGCAAATTCACTGAAAACTCGCCGTACCGCCCGTCAAGCCCGTACAGCGCGTCGAAAGCCGCGTCCGACCATCTGGTGCGCGCGTGGACGCGCACATACGGCCTGCGCGCCACCATTTCCAACTGTTCCAATAATTACGGGCCATACCAGCATGTGGAAAAATTCATTCCACGACAGATCACATCCATTCTGGAAGGCGCGCGGCCGAAACTGTACGGCACCGGCGAGAACGTGCGCGACTGGATTCATACGGAAGACCACTCTTCGGCGGTATGGGCGATTCTGACGCGCGGTCGCATCGGCGAAACGTATCTGATCGGCGCGGACGGCGAAATGAGCAACATTGCCGTAATGCGTATGATTCTGCGGCTTATGGGGTGTGCGGAGGACGCATTCGACTGGGTGCGTGACCGTCCTGGGCATGATCGACGTTACGCGATCGATTCCAATAAGCTGCGTACCGAACTCGGCTGGCGGCCCGTGCATACCGATTTCGAAGCCGGTTTGCAGGCGACCATCGCTTGGTATGCTGCCAACCGCGCCTGGTGGGAGCCCGCCAAAGCCGCCACCGAAGCCCGCTACCGCGCCCAAGGCCAGTAAGAATTCGGTTCGTGTGGCGCAAGCCGGACAATTGAAGTTCGGTAAGCGGTGATCGAGGAGACGCGTTGCAGGCGAGTCAACCTCGCCGGGGAATGGATGTGTGGTTTGGCGTACATTTTGTTCGCTAGCCTTAGTTGCAGATCCAGGTTTGGTGAAGGATGAAAAACGGCCGCACCTCGAAGGTGCGGCCCCTATTGCGTCTCCTGGTGCGTGGCAACTGATAACTTTTGTCAAATGGAAGGTGTTGTCAAGCCTCTAAGCGACGCGAGGTCGCGCCTGCACAGCATAGATGCGTAATTCATGGGCATATCTCGCTTATGTATGGCAGATTTTGGGGTTTGTACGGAGGCATCTCGCCTATGTATGGCAGTCTGTTTTTGAAACAAGCTAGTTAGGGGGTAATTTTGTACCCTCTAACTGCGGTCTTTCCGGAATGACCTGCCATATATAAGCGAAATGTCTCCGGGCGACCTGTCGAATCTGCCATATATAAGCCCGATGTGGTGCGAAAATGCTTGTAATGGGGGCGAAGTTGCAGACTTGGATGACTTTGGTCCCGTTAAACGTAGGGTTTGGCGCTGACGTCGGCGCTAACCGTCGGGGCGGCTTACCTGACTTACTCGGCGGACTCGAGTCTGAGTTCTTGGCTGGCGACCACCGACTTGGCGGCCGCGTCGAGTTCGTTGGTGATGTTGCGCAGGTTGTCGGCGTATTTGCGAATGTCGTCCGTCGCTTTGGTGAAGTCGCTGGCATTGCCGCTTGCGGGGCATGCTGGCGCGCTTTCCACGGCTTTGGCCAGTGTGATCGCATCCTTCAGGGTTTCGAGCGTGGTGCCGTCCGCCACGTCATTCACGGTGAGTTTCGCTGCTTCTTCAGCTTCTTGTTGCGCTTCTTCAAAGCTCTCCTGATGCGTGGCGAGCGCCTTCGCATTCAACGCGCAGGTGTCGCTGGCGGCTTGTGTCATTTCGCGCTTGTTGGAGACTGCGATGATGGCGACGGCTGCGAGCGCGATGGCAGCTACTGCGATCATGGCGATGATGGCGATGGTCTTGCGCTGCTTCACATTGTTTTTCTGCATGGTTGGCTGCATGGTGGTTCCTCTCTTCTCGTGTGGCTCTCATTTCAGACAAAACGTTGCGAGTATACAAAAAACACTTCCGAGAAACGATTTACCGCTGGAAATAGTGCGGATTATTTTGCTGTGAAAGGAATTTGTTTGTGATTGCGATGCTGGGCGCGTCAGGATCGCATGGCATTTATGCTGGAGGGAGAAACGTTTTAAGGGGGTTTGATGGCGTATCGTGCGACACTGAAGGATGTGGCCGCTGCCGCGGGGGTGTCTGTGACGACGGTTTCGCTGGTGTTGAATAATCGACCGGCTCGCGTGTCCGAGGAGAAGCGCAAGGCCATTGCCGACGCGGCAAAGAAACTGAATTACGTGCCGAATCAGAGCGCGCGAAGCTTGGTGACCAAGCAGTCCCAGCTGGTTGCGCTGATCGTGCCTGATATTGAGAACTTGTTTTTCGCGGCGCTTGCCAAGTGCGTGGAGGATGAGTGCGCCGCGCAGGGGTATTCGCTGATTGTGGCCAATTCCGATGATTCGCGTGCTGCGGAGCATGAGTTGTTGCAGCGCCTTCCGGCTCGTGGGGTGGACGGTGTGATGCTGATTCCGGCGCGCGAGTCCTGCGCTGGCGATGCTGCTGAGCGGTTGCGTGAGGATGTGGCGCTTGTGTCGTGCCCTGTGGTGTTGATTGATCGTTTGACGCAGTGCGGTTGGTGCGATGCCGTTGGTTTTGACAATTATCTTGGCGGTCGTTTGGCTGCCCGTTATCTGTTGGAGGGTGGTCATACTCGTATTGGCATTGTGACTGGCGATACTGCGGAGTCGAGTGCTGCGGAGCGTCGTCGTGGGTTTGTGGATGCCGTCGAGCAGGCGGGGGAGTGTTTTGATTCGTCGCTATGCGTTGAGGGGGATTACCGTTTCGGTAGTGGCTATCATGCTGCGGATCAGATTATTGATGGCGGTGCGACGGCCGTGTTCTGCTGCAATGATGTGATGGCGCTTGGTTTCCGTCAGCGTATGGCGGAACGTGGGTTGCGCGTTACTGAGGATATGCAGGTGATTGGTTACGACAATATTCTCAAACGATTCGGTCTTGGTTGGCGTATGACCACCGTTGAGCAGAGCGTGGCTGATTTGGCCGCCGCCTGTTGGGGTATGTTGCGTGAGCGGATTGATGTTGCGGTTCGTGCCAAGTCCGGTACGGAATCAGGGGATGCTCGCCCGTGGCTTTCTAATCCGCAGGTTGAAGTGCTTACGCCGAAACTGGTGCAGGCCGCCTGCGCGTAGGATTGAGGATTTTTAGATACCTGCGGATCATGATGAGACGGGTGGCGCTGATAAATCTTGATTAAAGTGTCGTCGGAGTTTCTTATACGGTTAAATTGCTGGAAATAAAAGCAACACGCCGTATGGTAGTGCCGAATTTGCGTTCCCGATAAAACGCTTTATCATAAATCTTGTCAACACACAACATAAATGAGAAAGTGTTCGATACATAACTGACGACGCACCCGTATGGTGGCGGACCGTCGTCAGGCCCGTCAAAGAGGAAAGGCACACACATGAAAAAGATGATTCTTGATCTTGATACCGGCGTTGATGACGCGCTTGCCATTTCGTATGCTCTGGGAAGCCCGGAGATTGAACTGATCGGCATCACCGGTACCTACGGCAATGTGCTCGTCGAGCAGGGTGTGCGCAACGCACTGGCCGTGACCGACCTGCTCGGCCACCCGGAAGTCAAGGTGTATCAGGGTTTGCCGCACTCCAGCACCACCGACCATTTCGAAGTACTGCCAATCTCCGCGTTCATCCACGGCGACAACGGCATCGGCGACGTGGAAATCCCTGATTCCAACCGCTCCGTCGAAACCGAATCCGCGGTAGACTTCATCATCGACGCAGTGAAGACCTATGGCAAGGATCTCGTCTACGTGCCGACCGGCCCGATGACCAACATCGAAGCCGCACTGAAGAAGGCTCCGGAAATCAAAGACGAAATCGGCCAGATCGTGCTCATGGGTGGCGCACTGACCGTGCCCGGTAACTGCAACGCCTGCATGGAAGCCAACATTTCGCAGGATCCGGAAGCCGCCGACTACCTGTTCCGTTCCGGCGCTCCGACCACTATGATCGGCCTCGACGTGACCCTGCAGACCCTGCTCACCTACAAGGAAACTCAGCAGTGGCGCGATCTCGGCACCAAGGCCGGCAAGTTCCTGGCCGACATGACCGACTTCTACATCAAGGCCTACGAGACTACGTCCCCGCACCTGGGCGGCTGCGGTCTGCATGATCCGCTCGCCGTCGGCGTGGCGGTGGACCCGACCCTCGTCACCACCCTTGACATCAACATGAAGGTCGATGTGGACGGCCCGACCCGCGGACGCACCATCGGCGACGAAACCCGCCTCAACGACCCGGTCAAGACCATGAAGGTCGCCGTCGGCGTGGACGTGCCGAGGTTCCTCAACGAATTCATGACCCGCATCTCCGGCCTCGCCGCAAAAGCGCAGTGAACGACGGCTCGCGCGGAAAACGTTCCACGGAGCGTTTCCCGCGCAACCCTCACCACGGAATCACCATCGAAATAATCGCAACACAACATCACAAAAACCAAGCGAAGAAGCGAAAGAAGAACTGACATGTCTACCAGCAACGCAGCCGCAACGGCAGTCAACACCGCACCATCGCAAGCCCCCGTCGACCCGTTCGACGATCCGGTGACCAGCAACAAGATGGCCGTCCGCGCCCTTATTCCGCTGCTGATCACCTTCGTGCTCGGCACCCTGTGCCTGCAGGGATTCAACCTCGTGTTCCAGCAGGTCGGCGCCGACGTCGGCGCGCCGGCGCAGGCGTCCCTCATCACCGCGTTCCCCAGCATCGTGCTCGGCATCGTGTGCTTCATCTATGGATCCCTCGGTGACTTCGTCTCCCTGAAGAAGCTCGTCACCTTCGGCCTCGTGACCCTGTTCATCGGCTCCATCTTCGGTTTCGTGGCCAACTATTTCTTCGCCGCGAACCTGTGGACCGTGATCATCGCTCGAGTGCTGCAGACCGCAGGCGAGCAGGTGGCAGGCTCCGCCTTCCTGGTGGTGGCCACCAAATACCTGCGCAACGACCTGAAGGTCATCTTCTTCGGCCTGTTCACCGCCGCATACCAGCTGTCCGCTTCCATCGGCGTGTTCGCGGCCGGCATGCTCAGCTCCATCGCATGGCAGTTCCTGTTCCTGATCCCGTCCGTCACCATCCTGTTCCTGCCGATCCTGCTCAAGACCCTCCCGTCCAAGAGCGGCAACGGCCAGAAGGTCGACGCGTTCGGCTTCGTGATCTTCGGCTTCGCCACCGCGTTCCTGACCCTGTTCTTCTCCTACATGTCCTGGTGGATGCTCGTGGTCTCCCTGCTGCTGTTCGTGGCATTCGCCTTCTACATCAACAAGGCCTCCAACCCGTTCATCACCCCGGCGTTCTTCAAGAACACCCGTTGGCTGCGCGCCATCTGTCTGATCCTCGTGTTCTACTTCGTGAACTACGCACTGAGCCCGATCTTCAATGCCATTGGTACCAACATCTACGGCATGACCACCACCCAGGTTTCCCTGCACATCGTGTGGGCCTTCGTGGTCGCCGCTGTGGTGGGCACCTGCTCCGGCATGATCATCCGCAAGATCGGCATCAAGGCCGGCATCGTGACCGCAGGCACCCTCATGTTCCTGGGATGGACCGGCGCGGCATTCTGCGTGAACTCCGGTTTTGTGGTGCTGACCCTGTGCGCATGCGTGTTCTACGCGGGCTGTGGCCTTATGTACTCTCCAGTCGTTTCCACCGTGCTCGGCACCATTGAGAAGGACGAATCTGGTCGTGGCGTCGGCATGAACGATCTGGCTATGAACGTATCTCCGTCCATCGGCATTGCCATCATCGGCAGCCTGCTCGGCTCCAACGCCCTCGCAGGCAGTTCCGTTACCGGTGCTACCGGTGACGCCGCCAACTATTCCAACCTGCTGCTGATCGCCGCCGGTACCGCACTGCTTGGTCTGATCGTGTTCTTCGTCTTCAAGAAAAAGATCTACGAAGGCAACCATGCGTTGGAAACCGAGGAATCGGCTAAATAATCGCACATAACATCCTCAATATAAACAATGGAGATTTGTAAAATTGCGATTACTGAAAAACAATATTTCACAAATCTCCTCTTCATTTAAGGAAGACAAAGATGAGCGCGACTGAAGTTCTCTCTGCATTGGACCGCATCCACGGCACAGTGTCCGTAATCGGCTCGATGAATGCGGATTACACCGTCACCGCACAGCGTCTGCCAGGGCCGGGGGAGACCATCACCGGCGGTCCGCTGCAGCTGCTGCCAGGCGGTAAATCCGGCAACCAGGCGGCCGCCGCAGCGCGCATCGGCGCAACCGTGCAAATGTTCGGCGCGGTAGGCTCCGATTCCAACGCCGACTTCCTGCTGGGCGCCCTAGGTGAAGCTGGTGTGAACACCACGTATGTTCGCCGCGTGCTTGGAGCATCCGGTACAACCGTGATCACCGTGGACGCAACTGGCGAAAACACCATCGTCTACTCTCCGGGATCGAACGCGCAGGTCACTGTGGACTATGTGGAATCCGTGCGTGAGGCGCTGGTACGGTCTTCCGTGCTTGGCCTATGCTTGGAAAGCCCGATCGAAACGGTGACGGCCGCCGCACGCATGTGCCACGAAGCGGGCGTGAAGGTGCTGCTCAACGACTCGCCGTTCACCCCGTCCCTGCCGGCGGAACTGATTGAAGCATCCGACATCCTGCTCGTCAACGAGCATGAAATGGCGCAACTGCTCGGCATCGACGAGCCGGAGAACGACGATTGGGATTCGTTCGACTGGTGGCACGCGCTCGACGAACTGCGCGGATTCGGCTTCGAACAGGCGATCGTGACGCTCGGAGGCGACGGTTCCGTAGTGCTCGACGGCACCGCGGACGATCTGGAACACCGTGTCCAGCGCATCGCCCCAGTACGCGTCAAGGCCGTCGACACCACCGGCTGCGGCGATTCCTTCATGGGCACCGTGCTGGCCGGCCTGGCATCCGGACTGGCGCTGTCCGAAGCCGCCGAACTCGCTTCGTACGTTTCGGCGTACGCGGCCACCGGCTACGGCGCGCAGGCGTCCTACGGCAACGCGGCGCAGATCCGCGAGGCGTTCGCGTCCGCCGAATAGTCCGGTAATCCGGTTTTCCCCAAACCATCGACGTTGAGATGTGCCTTCTGCGTCGATGGTTTGGGGATTTTTTGATGTTGCCGACGGCAGTTTGGAGCGGTATGGTGAAACGCTTCCGCAACGGCCGCGTGCCGTGGGCACCCGCATTGTTATATTGGAGTTTGGCTTATTTTCACATATCGAACAATTGGGAAGGCAAGCATGTCGGCGATTCTCGAAGGCACTCCGGATAAGAAACTGGCTCTGGTGACGGGTCGCGCGTACCCCGAGCAGGCTCAGGAAACCGCAAAATACCTGGGAACCGACGTACTTGAGACCACCGCATACGATTTCGCCAACGGCGAGATGTACGTGCGCTACACCGAGCCCGTCCGTGGCGCCGACGCCTTCGTGATGCAGGCCCACACCGAGCCGATCAACAAGTGGATCATGGAGCAGCTCATCATGGTGGACGCCATGAAGCGCGCCTCCGCACGTTCCATCACCGTGGTCGCGCCGTTCCTCGGCTACTCCCGCCAGGACAAGAAGCATCAGGGCCGCGAGCCCATCACCGCACGCCTCATGTTCGACCTGTTCCGTTCCGCCGGCGCCGACCGCATCATGACGGTCGACCTGCACGCAGCCCAGGAGCAGGGCTTCTTCGACGGCCCGGTCGACCATCTGACCGCCATGCCGATCCTGCTTGACTACGTGCGCAACAGCATGCCGCTGGAGAACACCACCATCGTGTCCCCGGACGCCGGCCGCATCAAGGTTTCCGAACAGTGGGCCGCCAAGCTCGGCGGACTGCCGCTCGCCTTCATCCACAAGACCCGTGACACCACGCGCCCGAACCATGCCGAGGCACACGGCATCATCGGTGACGTGAAGGGACGCGACTGCGTGGTCGTCGACGACATGATCGACACCGCCGGCACCATCTGCGAGGCCGTGCGCACGCTGAACAACGCCGGCGCGAAGTCCGTGACGCTTGTCGCCACCCATGGCCTGCTGTCCGGTCCGGCCGTGGAGCGCCTGCGTGACTGCGGCGCCCGCGAAATCGTGCTCACCGACACCGTTCCGGTGCCCGAAGAGAAGCGCCTGCCGAACATGACCGTCCTGTCCGTGGCCCCGCTGCTGGCCGCCGGCATCCGCTCCGTGTTCGAATCCGGCTCCGTTTCTACGCTGCTCAACGGCCTGCCCGAAGACATGCGTCCGCGCAACATCTACGCCTGATATTTCGTGCGATTGCCATACGGCTATCGTGATATTTCAGGATTTATTACGATTCTTTGCGATTAAGCCCCGCTTGCGAGCGGGGCTTTTTGCTTGCCTCCGCACGTGATTTCGCGCCCGGCAGACGCCGTTTCGATACGTCGCGGCGTCGGGGTAGCCTGTACAAGTTGCCATCAATCGTATCCATATGTTCATTGCGACTTATCGATGCCTGAAGGCAGCACGCATACACACTCCTGCCATGGAAGGTCCATGGCCGATAGTCCGAAGGAGGTGGGTGATGTCTGCGCATAAGTACGAACTGATGTTCATTGCTGATCCTGAGCTGGATGAGCGCGGTCTGAAGAAGCTGACCGAGCAGTATCTGGAAACTGTCACCAAGGAAGGCGGTGCCGTCGAGAACATCGACATCTGGGGCCGTCGCAAGCTTGCCTACGAAATCGCCGGCAAGACCGAAGGTAACTACGTCGTGGTCAACTACTCCGCTGAGCCGGCCACCAGCGACGAACTCGATCGTCTGCTGAACCTGAACGAATCCGTCATCCGTACGAAGATTCTTCGCAAGTAAGTAAACCAAGCTTTCTAAGCTGCAAAGTAAGTAGGTAACGACATGGCAGGTGAAACTGTAATCACCGTGGTGGGCAACCTCACGGCCGATCCGGAAATTCGTACCATTGGCAGCGGCGCCGCCGTCGCCAGCTTTACGATCGCCTCCACTCCGCGCACCTGGAACCGTAACTCGAACCAGTTCGAAGACGGTCAGGCCCTGTTCCTGCGCTGCTCCGCGTGGCGCGACATGGCCGAACATTGCGCGCAGAGTCTGTCCAAGGGCATGCGCGTCATCGCGCAAGGCCGTCTGCAGCAGCGTTCCTACCAGGCGCAGGACGGTTCCCAGCGAACCGTCATCGAGATGCAGGTCGACGAAATCGGCCCGTCCCTGCGCTACGCGACCGCCCAGGTGACCCGTCAAAGCTCGTCCGGCAACGGAGGCTTCAGCGGCAATCGCGGCGGCTACAACAACGCCAACAACAACGGCGGTTTCGGCGGCAACAACGGCGGATATCAGGGCGGCTCCAGCTATGCTGGCGGCGCCGGATATCAGGGTGGAGCCTCCGCTCCGGTCAACGCCGCTCCCGCACAGTCCGCTCCGGCCTCGGACCCGTGGTCAAGCTCGGATAACTCCGGCTCGTCCTTCGGTTCCTTCGGCGCGTCCCAGTCCTTCGGAGGTTCCTCCGAATTCGGCGGCGACAGCGACGAACCGGAATTCTGACGGACCGAACCCCATCCGCAACATAGGCGAACAGCGAAACAAGCAGCTTAATCGCAGTATTTCCAGATTTTAAGGAGAACATCAAGATGTCACGCAAGAGGCCGCAGCCGCCGGTCAAGCCGTTTAAGAAGAAGCCGAATCCACTGAAGGCCGCCAAGGTCACCGAGATCGATTACAAGGACGTCGCCCTGCTGCGTAAGTTCATCTCCGATCGCGGCAAGATTCGTTCCCGTCGTATCACCGGTGTCACCGTGCAGGAGCAGCGCGAGATCTCCAAGGCTATCAAGAACGCCCGCGAGATGGCTCTGCTGCCGTACGCCACGTCCGGCCGCTGATCTTAGAGAGGTTTGAACAATGGCTGAAACTAAGGTTATTCTCACCAAGTCCGTCAACCACCTGGGTCACCCGGGTGACGTCGTGGCCGTCAAGTCCGGCTACGCCCGCAACTACCTGTTCCCACAGGGCCTGGCTTTCGCTTGGTCCAAGGGTGCCGCCGCCCAGATCGAGGCCATGAAGCGCGCTCGTCTGGCCAAGGCCGTCGCCACCCGCGAAGAGGCTGTTGCCGCCAAGGAAATCATCGAGGGCTCCACCGTCGAAATCGCTGCCAAGGTCTCCGAGTCCGGCAAGCTGTTCGGCGGCATCTCCGCAGAGAAGATCGCCATCGCGCTCTCCTCCAAGGTTGAGGTCAACCCGAAGAACATCACCGTTGAGCCGATCAAGACCACCGGTGACTTCCCGGCAACCGTCGCCCTGCACCCGGAAATCACCGCCAACTTCTTCGTGAAGGTCGTCGCTGAGTGATTTCGCCCCATTCACCGCTCGACGTCCTTACGGACCGGCGGTGAATGACTTCAGGCTGAAACACGTCTGAGCTTAAGCATCGAAAATCCCCCGTACCGATTGGTGCGGGGGATTTTCCTATATCCGCTCTTTAGCCGGCATCAGTCCTCATCGTCAATCGTGACGCTGAGCTTGCCATCCCTGATGCTGAAGCTGCCGTTGACGGTGAAGTGGGTGCTGTCGTCCTGAGACTCCCACGAATCGTCGAAATTCTTCTCTTCATACGTGCACTTCGCCTTGCCCTGCCGGGTGGAGAACGTGCCGTAATCGAGATCGATGTCGGACAGCTTCGGATAGACGCTGATAGACCACGCGAAGTTGCGGTAGTAGTCCTCGTCGTACAGGTCGAAGCCGAACGGGCAGCCTTCCGGCGCGTAGTCGGTGGACTTCGCGCATTCGTCCAGCTTGGCGTTCACGGCCTTGCTCAAGTCCTCCTTAAGCTTGGCCGTAGGCATGATCTTGAGATCGGCGGCATCGGAGTCCGCGTTCGTGCGCACCATGGTGATGCCGCTGGTGACATACCCCGACTTGCCGATCGACACCTTGTACGAACCCGGGTAGACGCGCAGCGTCCACGTGCCGCTGTCCGACTTCTCCGCATTCTTCGCGGTCACGTCAACACCGTTGACGGACAACGATTCCACGGCATTGGGCACCGACACGGTGATGGTCTTGAGCAGTGGGCTCGAGATCTTCCAATTCGGGAACAGCAGGAACTTCGACCCGTCCTTGTTGATGGTGAGCGAATCGTTGACGTTCTTGCCGTTCAGCGAATACGTCACGTTGACCTTGGCCACGCCTTCGACGGTTTTGACACTATCGATATGGGGGTTGGCGATCGTGGCGTTGTCGGCCTTCGCCACGGCGTTGGACAGCAGCTTGAGCTGGTCCTTGCCCACCTGCGGATCGGCGATGCCATTGGCTTTGCCATACTTGCCGTCGGCAATCGCCGTCAGATAGCTCTGCGCCACGGATTTCGCGCTGAAGACGGTCGAGTTGAGCACACCGTAGACAATGCCCAACACAATCAGGGCACCGATCACGATGCCGCCGATAAGGATCGTCTTCTTAGTTTTTGGGTCGAGCGGCTGACCTGCCCCCGGAGCTGCGACCGGCATAGAAGCCGTGCCTGCTGGCGATTGCGGCAGCGGCACCGCACCCGTTGCCGTGTTGCCCGTTGTCGTATTGGGCATGGACGTCGGGGCGACCGGTTGTGGAACGGCCTGTGAAACAGGCGTTGCGGTAGGAGCGGTGGGCGCGGGCATCGGCGCAGCCGGCGTCGCGGGCTGGGGGACCGATGCGGCCGGAGCTGCCGGAGTAGTTGGATTGGCCGGCTGTGCGGCAGCCGAAGCCGTCGGCATGGTCGCTGTTGCGGTCGTGCCGCTCGCCGTGGCAGAGGTCTTCTTCATGCCGTAGGACGGATCGCAGGACTTGACGTAATCGACCACGTTCTGCGGGGTCTGCTGCACGGTGCCACCGACGACGATCCGCCACATGCCCGGCAGGGACGCCACCAGCGTCGGACCGAACGTCATCGCGGCCACCTCGATCAGGAACGCCCAGATGCCGGCGACGAGGAAATACCACATCGGGGTCGTCATCGACATGCTGGACGAGGCGTATCCCGCCGCGAAATAAGTGAACAGGAACTCCGCAGCCAGCCAGAACACCATCGCGGCCACCGGAGCCTTCCATGCATGCTGCCAGCCCGCGTAATACGGGTCGTACATATTGCGCGCGGTCTCACGCAGCGCGATATAGAACGTGGCAAGCAGGAACAGCACGAAGCAGATCCACAGAATCCAGCCATACTGGCTGAGGGAGGACACGTTGAACAACGTGATCGTATGGACGCTGTAGCTGGACGTCGAGAAGGCGATGCCGCCGAACGAGGACAGCGAAATCAGCATAAGCGGCAGAGCCGGGAACAGCAGCGGAACCAGCAGCAGACCGCCTGCGCCGAGATGGTTCGCGGCGGACATGGCGATCGTCGCCACCAGGCCAAGCACCAGGAACAGCACGCCGTAGATCGCAAACGATTCGACCAGCGTGCGCACGAAGCCACGAGCGCGGTGCGCCCAACGCCAAGCGGCGGAGAAGACGTTACCCGAATCGCCCGCATACTGTGCCAACGCGTAGCCGGCCAGCGCACCGGCCGCCGACAGCAGGAACGCCATGCAGAACGTGCGGAAGGACACGCCGGAAAGCGACGCGGAAGCGGAATAGTCGCTGTAGGAACCACCCACCGTCACCGGGAAGATGGCGGCGAAGACCAGCAGCACCAGGCCGGACAGCACGCCGACGATCAGCGAGCTGATGACGCCCGTCCACTTGAAACGAAGCGCGAACCTGCGTGCCAGCATGTATGCGCCGAACGCGGCGCCGATCGCCAATGCCACGCCGGGCAGTCCGACCGGCAGCGTCACGCTGACGTGCGAGGCGTCAATGCCGAGATTGCTCAGCGAGAAGCCCTGGGAGCTGGTTTTGAGATTCAGCGAACCGCCAACGCCGAGCGTCATCACGGTGAAGAGAATCTGGAAGAAATTCGGGCCGGAGCCGGACACACCGTTGTTGCCCAGGAAGGAGGCGGTGTCGGAAAAGCCCGGAATGCCGGCAAGCCCGTTGCTGGCCGCGGCATTGCCCATGAAGAAGACGATCGATGCGAGCAGCGCGAACACCACGCTCGCGCCGAGACCGATGCCGAGGCTGGCGCCCATGGTCTTCATGGACTGCGGTGTGGTCAGCGCGGTGATGGTGGGATCGGCCGCCGGACGGGCGATTTGCTGGGTCGGCTGGCTTGGCTGCGGCGCTGCTGCCGGCTGCGGGGCCGGGGACGGCGCATACTGGAACTGCTGCGTCGGCGCGGCCTGTGGTGCCACCGTTTGCGTTGCCTGCGCCTGAGCGGTCGGCTGTGCTTGCGCCGCCGGTTGCGGTGTGGTGGGCTGCGGGACGGTGGTTTGCGGAGCTGCCGGTGCGGCGCTATTGGGCAGCGGGACGGCAGCGGTCGGCATCATCTGCGGGGCCGGTGCCATGTGCGGCGCGGAAGACAGCATGGTGCCGTCATCGGATTCCGGCGCGGCTGGCGCTTGCGGTGCCGCCGCGGTCGTTTGGGTGAGCGGTGAGCCGCACGAGGCGCAGAATTTAGCGCCTTCGATGGTCGGCTGACCGCAATTTGGACATGCCATAGGTAAGCCTTTCTCCTTCTTGATGCGCGTCGTATACTCCTGTGACGCGCCATGGTCCTTATTATAAAGGGCCTCTGGCGCGCCGACGGGCTCGACGATGATGCGTGCTATTCGGCTCGCTGCGGTGGAAATGTGTGATGGAAAAGTTCGTGCCGTTGACTGTCGGAGTGGTTGCATTGCGGCAGAATGTGAAGAAAATGTGATTACTTGGATTTTAGGGCGCCATCGCGCCGCATTTTTCGTCGTATGACGCGATGTGCACCATAGATGGCGATTTGCTGAAAACGTTGGAAAATAGCGGTTTTATGATTGCGACACGCCGAAGGTTGCGTTCTTTCCGATTCTGAGTATATTTACTCCATGTGCTCAGCGAGAACAAAAACCTCGCCAAGACCAACGCCCCTTTAGCTCAGTTGGTTAGAGCAGCTGACTCTTAATCAGCGTGTCCAGGGTTCGAATCCCTGAGGGGGCACAGACAAGACCCAAGCCAATGGCTTGGGTCTTTTTCGTATTTCGGACATGTGTCCACCCAAAGCCGCGTTACTTCCTCCGTACGGAGTAAGGTAGTGCGCTGTTGTCCGCCCAGAGCGGAATCGCAATTCATCTCGAATCGCACGAATCGTAAGAATCGTTAGAGAAGAAGCAATAGAGGAAACTGCAGTGGAATACACACTCTTCACCAAGCTTGCCGCGGAATTCGTCGGCACCGCCGTGCTGATGGTCTTCGGCAACGGCGCTGTCGCCAACGCGGAACTGAAAAACACCAAGGGCTACCATGCCGGCTGGCTGAACATCGCCATGGGCTACGGCTTCGGCGTCATGTTCCCGGTCCTGATGTTCGGCGGCGTCTCCGGCGCCCACATCAACCCGGCCATGACCCTCGCGCAGGCCGTCAACGGCATGTTCCCGTGGAACGAGGTCCTGCCGTACATCATCGCCCAGCTGCTCGGCGCAGTGGCGGGCCAGCTCATCGTGTACGTCACCTACCTGCCGCACTACAAGGACACCGACGATGCCGAAGCCATCCTCGGCACCTTCTGCACCACCGACGCGCACAACGACCGCGTGAACTACTTCCTCAACGAGTTCTTCGGCACCTTCATGCTGGTGCTCGGCGCCCTGTGCTGCCTGTCCCTGCCGTGGGGCAAGGCGAACCCGGCCGCCGCATCCATCGTCGTCGGCTTCATCGTGTGGGGCCTCGTGACCTCCATGGGCGGCCCGACCGGCCCTGGTCTGAATCCTGCCCGCGACCTCATGCCGCGCCTCCTGCACGCCATCCTGCCGATTCCGAACAAGGGCGATTCCCGCTGGGGCGAGGCCTGGATTCCGGTCGTGGCTCCGATCGCAGGCGCTATCGTCGGCGCGTTCCTGTTCAAGGTGCTGTTCGCCTGAGCATTACTTTGACGATTGCCGGCATTCGTCTGGCATGCTGGTAAGGCCCGTGATTCCCTCCGGAATCGCGGGCCTTACGCATAGGTGGTATGCATGGCGGTCGGCGGCTTCGGCATGTTGACTGAGACTGGTACTGTTGCCGAAGAGAGAAACATCACCATATCGGGAGGCTGGATTGAAGCGGATTCGTCGTATCATACGTGCGCTCGATCCGAAAGCCGACGCCACAATGGGCCAACGGGAACGGCTTGAGGCGTTTCGCATCCGCAGGGCCGCCGCGCTGGTGCTCGTGCTGTTCCTGCTGATCGCATCGATGACGTCCTGCAGCGTGCACGCACTGCTGGTCCGCATGACGCCGAACACGCAGACGACGGCACAAGCCACGCATTCGACGTCGGCCAAGAAGCCAGCCAAGAAAACAGCCAAAACCAATCAGCATAAGACGGCCAAAAAAACCAAACCGGAAACCAAACAATCGCAGGAAGAGCAGGCCGTCGCCAAAGCGGTGAGCGCGCAATCGGCGGCACTGAGCGACGACGAGAAAACCGCGATTCTGAACAAAGCGCAGGAAACCGCGCAAAACAGCGGCAAACCGGTAACGCAATACCATTACTGCATCGCAACCAAAGGAAACGTCGGTTCGGCCGACGAATTCGGCAACGCGGCGTTCCGCATCCTCAACGACGAACACGGATGGCCACGCGCCGGAGCCATATTCGACCAATCCACGGACGGCAACTGCGATTTCAATCTCGTGCTGTCCCAAGCGTCGGAAATGACGTCGTTCTCGCCATCATGCTCGGTGGAATACAGCTGCAGGGTCGACAACAACGTGATCGTCAACGACGACCGTTGGAACGGTGGCACGCAACAATGGCTCGCCGCCGGCGGCAACCTGGCGCGATACCGCACGATGGTGATCAACCATGAGGTCGGACACCGGCTGGGGCACATTGACAACGAAACGACCTGCGCCGGCGAAGGCCAGTTGGCGCCGCTGATGCAGGAGCAATCCATGCATTTGGACGGCTGCAAGGTCAACGAATATCCGCTTGACTCGGAGCTGTGGATCGGCTGAACGTCGACTGCTTCCCGTTATTTCTGCTGCTTTCTGCTGTTTCCCGGACTGACCGGGTCGTCTCGGCAATTCGGCGAGATCCGGCCAGCCGTTGTCACAAGCCGAAATACGCGTCGAAATCGTCTTGGCTGATACTGCGGTCGGCCGTATCGGCCCGTACCTTACCCCAATCGAACTCCTGCAACGCCTCGACGGCGCTCATCGGCTGCGGACTGGTATGCGCGGAATCGCCCTGCAAACCAAGCAGCCACGCACAATAGCCGACAACCTGTTCCGCGGTGACGCCATGCGCGCGCAGCGCCCCCATATCCAAAGAGCGCTCGCGTTTGGCGAGCCTGCGGCCGGCCGCGTTGTCGATAAGCGGCAGATGCGCATACCGTGGGTTTTCGGGGTTATATGGGGTGTATTGCGATTGTGGTGCGTGCTGCGATGGTGCAGAAGCCTGCGTTTTCGCCTTGCGGAATCCCGCCTTGATAAGCGCTCGGCGAATGGCGATTTGCAAGGCGTTCGACCGGAGCAGGTCGCGGCCGCGCACGATGTCGTCGACGCCCATGTCAAGATCGTCCACGACCACCACCAGCTGGTAGGAGAACAGGCCGTCGGCGCGGCGCACGATGGTATCGCCGACGTCGTGCGCCAGATTGAATTCCTGATGGCCGAACACTGCGTCATCGAATTGGACGGTTGCGTGCGGGTTTGTGTCGGCGGGCATGGCGATGCGCAGCGAATGGCGGTCGCCGTTGGCCAGCCGCCGCCGGACGGTATCCGGATTGCTGGCGATAAGCCGGCGGCACGTGCCGGGATACACCATGAAACGGTCGCCTTCCTGCGGTGCGGAGGCTGCGCGGATGTCGGCGCGCGAGCAGAAGCAAGGATAAATCAGCGGGGTTGTGCCAGCGATTGCGTTGTTGGCTGCGCTGCCGACTGCGGGGGTGTGGTCGTTGCGCTCGTCAAACGGCGAATCGTATGCGTCGTCAATCGTCAGGTTTTCCAAGCAATGCAGCGCCTCACGGTACAGGTCGTGCCGAGCGGATTGGAACACCGGATCGCCGTCCCAATCCAATCCAAGCCAATGCAGATCGTCCATCATCAGTTCGGCCGCACCGGGCACCACGCGCGGTTCGTCGATGTCTTCGATGCGCAGCAGCATGCCGTCGCCGCGGCTGCGCGCGGACAGCCATGCTCCGAGCATCGCATAGATGTTGCCGATGTGCATGCGGCCTGATGGGGTGGGGGCGAAACGACCTGGCACGGGGTTCCTTCCTGTCGTTGGCGGGCGGTTCGGTGTTGCCGATGCGGAGACCGGTTGCGCCGATGCTTGCAACTGTACCTGCATCGGCGGCCGGAACGGCGGGTTTCGTGGGACGCGATTGTGGAATGCGTTGCTGGACGTGCCGTGACGTGCCATGCCGAGGTTGCAGCGTGCTCCGAAAACGTGCCGTCGCTGTGAGATATCTCACAGTGTGAGAAGGATATTTAGCGCATGGTGATACGGGCCGCGCGTTTCGTTTGGGGTGTGCGTAAGATGGTGTGCGTCATCCGGTATTCTGGGTGGTGATTTCGGCAATTCGGTCTATGTGTTATCGGTATGGCCGGTCAAAAGGGGATTTACAAGGGGCGAATATGACGAAGCGACAGTTCAGTAGAGCGGAAATCGAATACCTGCGTACATTGCCGTCGATCGACGCGGTGACGGACAGCAGAATCACGTATGCGAGGGAATTCCAAATCGACTGCATGAGGCGGTATCTGCAGGGGGAGAAGCCAACTGCGATCTTCATTTCCGCGGGATTGAGCCCATCGGTCATCGGGCACAAGCGCATCGAACGCAATATCGCACGCTGGAAGCGTGACGAGGACATCATGCGCAAGGCGGCCGAAGAGCCGGAACCGCATGATACGGCTGTGGACAACCACAATGCGATGTCGGAAGTGCCGTTGGGCAAGATTCAATCGCTGGTATGCCAGGTGATGGTGTTGAGCGATCGCGTCGATAAATTGGAGCGTTTGGTGGAGGGGCTGCGCAAGGGGGATAAAATCTGAAAAAAAGTTTTCAGATTTATTGGTTTTTCCGGCGGTTCGCGCGCATTTATCTGATACATTAAATGTGTAGACGGAGTCTTTGAAGTCCCCCTTCTACTGCCGTCTGGTTTTATAGCCCGCGCGAATTTATGACCGCTTTATCGCTTCACTTCAGGTCATCGCGCGGGCTTCTTTATACGTTGTCGGCGGTTTTCTGGTAACACTGGTATCGAAATATCAGCCGACATGCCGGAAACGGTGGTGCCGGCCGCGGACCGGCGGTCGAATGAACTTGCGAGAGGTGGACGATGACTGCATACATGGATCACAAGAACCTCGCCAACGAGGTGATCGACGATGCGCGCGCACGTGAGATCACGGACGGCGTGCATCGTGTGCTCGACCGCATCGCGGCCGCTGAGGAACAAGCCGGACGCGAAGCCGGCTCCGTGCGCCTGCTGGCCGCCACGAAGACGCGCGACATCGGCGAAATCATGGCTGCGATTGATGCCGGCGTGCGCATGATCGGCGAGAACCGTCCGCAGGAAGTGACGGCGAAGGCCGAAGGGCTGGCACGGCGATGCGCGGAACGCGGGTTTTCGCTGGGCGTCGCAGGCGCCGCGCCGGATGCTGCGGCGGAGCATATTCCATTCCACCTGATCGGCCAGCTGCAAAGCAATAAAATCGGCAAAGTGCTGCCGGTGGTCGACACTATCGAATCGGTCGATTCAATCGATTTGGCAGAAAAAATTTCACGTAGAGCCGTGGCTCGCGGCATTACTGTCGGCGTGCTGCTGGAAGTCAACGAATCCGGCGAGGAATCGAAATCCGGTTGCGATCCGGCGCACGCCATCCGCATCGCGCAGAAAATCGGCACGTTGGACGGCATCGAATTGCAGGGACTGATGACGATCGGCGCGCATGTGCACGACGAAACGGTGATTCGCCGCGGTTTCTCGCACCTGCGCAAAACCCGCGACCTCATCCTCGCATCCGGCGAACCGGGCACGGACCGTTGCCGGGAACTGTCGATGGGCATGACCGGCGACATGGAACTGGCCATCGCCGAAGGTTCCACCATCGTGCGCGTCGGCACTGCGATTTTCGGTGAGCGTGCGTTCATCTGAGTTGCTTTCTTTGACGCTTTTTCTGTTTTTTTAAGGATTTGCGGGGCTCGTCCGCCTGGATTGCATTCGTCTGGCTTACATTCGTCTGACTTGCATTCCTCTGAAAAAACGGCTTGTCTGAGCTGCGTTCCGCCGGTAGGTGGGGTGCTGCGCGGTTTGGTGCCAAAATTGCCGGTTTCGTGCCTGAAACCGTTGTCTTTCTAGGGGTAAGCCCTCCTATAGGGGGCAAGGGCTTTCGTATGGCGGGTGTGAACATGGGTGTGTTCGAAGGAGAAACCCATGTTTTGGTCTGCCTCTCGATTGATGAGTAAACCCGTCCGTCTGCTCGCCCGCAGGACGGATTCCTACGTGCATGCGCATGCGGTGCTGCGTTCGCCCATGCGGCTGTTCGGTGCCGTGGCGGGCGCCTCGGCTGATTCCTATGATGCCGGTGACGATAACGATGGCATCGGCAATGGCGCCGGAGTCGGATCTGATGCCGGTGCAGCTGCCGACAGTGGTCATGCCGGAACTGTTGCGTTCGCTGGAACGTCTGCTGGAACGTTCGCTGGAACGCCGTCGTTTTACGAGGCGATTGACATTGCCGATGTGGTTCGCGCGCGCAGGCTGCGGCGGATTCGTTTCATATTGGTGCGGTGCGTGTCCGTGCTGCTGATCGTGGGCGCGGTGGTGGTCGCGTCGTTGCCGTTCGCCATGCAGGCGCATTCCGCGCGGCGCTTGGCCGAGACATCCGATTCGGCGGCTCGCACGGTTGCCGGATGGCCGTATCCGATGGCGATGGAGGAGTTGGAACGGGCGCGCGCATACAATCGGCGGCTTGCCGTGGAAGGACAGCCGGTATTGGGCGAGGCGGCCGATCCGTTCACTACCAGACCGGCTGGCACTGCCGGAGATGCTGATACCGCCGACGATTCGGCGCCTTCCGGCGGTGCCGGGCTTTCCGCGGCGGACACGGACGCGAACTATCAGGGCCTGCTGGATTCCGGCGCAGGCATCATGGGCACGGTATTGGTGCCCAAAATCGGCGTGGAACTGCCGATTCGGCATGGTACGTCCGAACCGGTGCTCGCCGTCGGCGCAGGGCATCTGTACGGCACCAGCCTGCCGGTCGGCGGCACTGGCTCGCATACGGTGGTCACCGGGCATCGCGGCCTGGTCAAATCGTTGATGTTCACACGGCTCGACGAACTGCACGACGGCGATTTCATGTACATCAAAGTGATGGACGAGACGCTGGGATACGAAGTGGACCGAATCAGCGTGATCGAACCGGACGACGTCTCACGGTTGAAAATCGTGCCCGGCGAAGACCGGCTGACGTTGATGACCTGCACGCCATACGGCATCAACACGCATCGGCTGCTAGTCTCCGGGCATCGCGTCGCAATACCGCTGCCCGCGCCAGATCCGGCCGACGTGCGCGACGAACGCGCGACCGAACTGGGCGCGCTCGCCATGACCATCGTTTGCACGATGGGCGGCATGCTGTTGTGCTGCATGGTCGTGCGGTCGATGCGGCCCCGACACCGAATCATGCGGCACGCTTCCGCCTGGCCGCGTAAAGGATAAGGGGGAAGGCCGCGATTTTCGCGGGTCCGCACGTTCCCCGAACCCATCAATGGAGGGGACGGGTTTCAAAACGTTCATCCATAAGGTTCAAGGCATGGAGGCGCATAGGCAATTCGCCGCAGCGCCATGAGAGATGGACATGTCATGAAGTGGATGAAGGACCCGCTTGCCGGCTTCATAAGCCGGTGTGGCGCGCGGATGGGAAAATTCACCGCATTGCTTGTCACGATTGCGATGCTGGCCGGCACCACGGGAGCCGGCGCGACCGCGTTCGCCGACGAAACGGTGACGGATGGCGGCAACGTGGCCGCCGAATCCGCAGCGAGCCAGCCGGAATCGACACAACAATCCGATGCTGAAAACGCAGTCGGATCGGACGTTGCCGACATTGCCGGGCAAGATGTTGCCGGACAGTCCGCAACGGACGATGACGACGCACAATGCCTTACGGACGACGGCGAATCGCAGCAGCCATCGAACGAACAAGCGCAATCGCAACTGCAGTCGCAATCGCAACCGGAACAACCGTCGGAGACGATGCCGGAACAGCGGCAGCCGTGCGATAAGACGGAACAGCCGAATGAGCAGAAGGAGCAGGAACGGCAGGCGGTTAGGCAGCCGACGGCTGAGAACGCTGACGTACCTGCAAATGGTGCTGCACCGGCTCAAGACGGCGATCGAAACGACCATGCCGGCGAAAATCGCACGGATGCTGTGGCGAATGGCGATGCGGGCGCGACAGCCGATGACGGCAAAACCGGCGATGTGGACGATGCTGACAACGATGGCAACACTGCTGAAGATGCCGACGATGCCGACAAGAACGGTAAGAATGACGCCGACAAGGATGCCGCGTCGGCTCAAAACAGCAACGATAACGACAAGAATGATGCTGCCAAAGACGATGCCGACGCCGACGAACACATCATGCGCGATCGCTTCACCTTCAATCGCAAAACCGTGATGCGTGCTGCGCGTAACGTCGCCGTGCCGCAGCCGGACTGGCGCTCGTGCTGCGCTTCCGCGAATCCGATACGCCGATGGCGGTCTGAGCGGGCCAGCAGACAGGCAACGGGACTTGTTCGGGCGGGTGAGTCGTTGAGCGATCAACGGTTCACCCGCTTTTGTTGTGACGAATACGGGTGATTTAGGGTTTAGTACCGCCTGAAATGGTTGGAAAAACGCCATTCGTACCGGTATGATGGAACACGAAGCGAACAACGAATCGGATTGCGGCCTTGCATCGCAAACACGTATCGCAAGCGCGCATCGCAAACCGAATCGCAAGCCGAACAGGGGAATGGCATGACGGAGGCCATTCGACTGCCGTGCGGTGGAAGGGAGCCGCCGCACGCCAAGCCGAAAGGGAACATCATGTGCAACGGTGGGGGAGCGTTCAGTCCGGAAGAAGTCGAATATCTGCGCTCGCTGCCGGTGGTGGCCGAAGCGACGTCGCGACGCATCACCTACACGGAATCGTTCAAACACAACTGCATGCGCCGGTACCATGCGGGCGAATCGCCGGTCGAACTGTTCCGCGAAGCCGGACTCGACCCATCGCTGATCGGCTATAAGCGCATCGAACGTTGTTTCGCGCGCTGGCGCAAGATTGCCTGCCGTATGGGCACGGACCGGCTGGTATCGGTTGATGGGAATGGTGGAGTGGTGCCATCGGCGTCGGCGGATGTGGCGCCGTCGGCGGAATCTGCGGAGGTTGCTCGATCTGCGGTATCGCAGCCGGTGCAGCCAACGCAAACGACGGAAACGCAAAGCAATGCGACGCTGCCCGCGCCGCGCAACGCAGCCGAGGTCCCGATTCTGTCGGGAGGTGACGTGCGCGACCTGCTCATCGCCCAGCAGGTGCGCCGCATCGACGAGCTGGAACGCGAGGTGGCGGCGTTGCGGGCGGAACTGCATCGCAAATAATCGCAAAAATCGTAAAAAATACGAGCAATCGGCATCGTCCGCAAAGCGACGCATGTCGAGAACGGCGGGCGTGGCGAGCGGGTAGACTTGCGGGTATGAGAATCGCACGTTTTACGCATAATGATGTACCGCAGTACGCCTTCGTTCAGACCGACAAGAACGACGGCAAGGACTATCTCGTGGCCTTGAACGGCTATCCGCTGTCCGGCCAGGCCGTCGAGCCGACCGGCGAGCGCTATCCGGTGGATGGTGACGGCATTCGTCTGCTGGCTCCGGTGATTCCGTCGAAGGTGTACGGTTTGGCGAAGAATTATGAGGCGCATGCGCAGTTCATGCATGAGGCCGGTCATTCCGATATCAAGCATGCGCCGGAGGATATGGTGATTTTCACCAAGCCGAGCACGTCGGTGATTGGTCCGGATGATCCGATTGTGATTCCGCTGTGTTCGAATGATATGAATTTCGAGCCGGAGTTGGCTGTGGTGATGGGTCGTATCGCCAAGAATGTGCCGGTGGAGCAGGCCATGGATTATGTGCTGGGTTTCACGTGCGTGAATGATGTGACGTTGCGTGATCTGCAGGGTCTTGATCCGACGTGGACGCGTGCGAAGGGTTTTGATACGGCGTGCCCGTTGGGCCCGTGGATTGTGACGCGTGACGATGTGGATTGGAAGGATGCGAAGATTTCCTTCACGCTCAACGGTGAGGATGTGCCGATGGCGTCGGGTACCACGGCGAATCTGATTCACGGCATTCCTGAGCAGATCGCGGCGATTACGAGTTTCACCACGCTGCTGCCGGGCGATGTGATTATGACGGGTACGCCGAACGCGTCGGGTCATCTGGATCCGGGTGACGAGGCGATCGTGCACGTCGAGGGCATCGGCGATCTGCGCAACGTGGTGGTGCGCGGCTGATTTTCGGCTTGCTGGCGGACTTTGGATTAGGCGGGTTTGCAACGTTTCGTGATTTCGTTACGTTGCTGCCCGCCTTTTTCGTATGTATTGCGATTGCCGGTGAGCGCTGGTGATTGTCGGTGACTGCCGTCCTGCATCGAAAGACGGTTTTGAGAAACGCAAAAAGTTGAGTCTGTGGGACTCAAGTTTTGGGAATATAATGGCGATGAAGTCGGTTGAGCATATCAGACAACGACATATGCGTCCGAACGCCGGCCCGGTAGCGAAGGCCGGGCGGCCGGGCGCGAACCATGGAGGATGATATGGAACAGAAGTTCACGCAGATGGCGCAGGAAGCGCTTTCGGACGCCGTTCAGAACGCGGCGGCGCTGGGCAATCCGCAGGTAGACACCCTGCACCTGCTGGACGCGATGCTGCGTCAGGAAAACAGCATGGCCCGCGCGCTCATCGAAGCGGCAGGCGGCAACGCGCAAAACGTGAGCGCCGAAGTGCATCAGGCGATGCAATCGCTGCCGAGCGCCAGCGGATCGACCACAACGCAGCCGGACGTCAGCAGGCAGCTGTCGGCGGTGCTATCGCAAGCCGAAAAAGAAATGCAACGGAGGGGAGACGAGTACGTCACCGTCGACCTCATGCTGGTCGCAATCGCGGCCGCGAAACCTAATCAAAGCGCGGACATCTTGGAAAAGAACGGTCTTACCGCGGATAAGCTGCGTAACGCCCTGACCGCCGCGCGCGGCAGCGACCGCAAGGTGACCAGCGCCGACGCGGAAGGCTCGTATAAAGCTTTGGAGAAGTACTCCACCGATTTGACGGCCGCCGCGAAGGAAGGCAAGCTCGACCCGGTGATCGGCCGCGACCAGGAAATCCGCCGCGTCATCCAGATCCTGTCCCGCCGCACCAAGAACAACCCGGTGCTGATCGGAGAGCCTGGAGTCGGCAAAACCGCCGTCGTCGAAGGCCTGGCGCAGCGCATCGTCGCCGGCGACGTGCCGACCACCCTGCAGAACAAGAGGCTTATCTCGCTTGACCTGGGCTCCATGGTGGCTGGTTCCAAGTACCGTGGCGAATTCGAGGAACGTCTGAAGAGCGTGCTTGAGGAGATCAAGAAGGCCGACGGGCAGATCATCACCTTCATCGACGAGATCCACACCATCGTCGGCGCGGGCGCGGCCGAAGGCTCCATGGACGCGGGCAATATGCTCAAGCCCATGCTGGCCCGTGGCGAACTGCGCCTGATCGGCGCCACCACACTGGACGAATACCGTGAGAACATCGAAAAGGATCCGGCGCTCGAACGTCGTTTCCAGCAGGTGTTCGTCGGCGAGCCGAGCGTGGAGGACACCGTCGCCATCCTGCGCGGCATCGCGCCGAAGTATGAGGCCCACCACAAGGTGACCATCGGCGACGACGCGCTGGTCGCGGCCGCAACCCTGTCAAACCGCTACATTTCCGGACGCCAGCTGCCGGACAAGGCCATCGATCTGGTGGACGAGGCCGCAGCGCACCTGCGCATGGAACTCGACTCCTCGCCTGAGGAAATCGACGAACTGCGCCGCCAGGTGGACCGTCTCAAGATGGAGAAGTCGTACCTGCTGGGCAATCCGAAGAACGACAAGGCCGCGGAAAAGGCCGAAGCGGAACTGGACGACAGCGCCAAGGACCGTCTCGCCGATTTGAACCAGGAAATCGCCGACAAAAGCGAAAAGCTCAACGGGCTGAAAGCGCGTTGGGACGCCGAAAAGAACGGCCACAACCGTATCGGCGACCTGCGCAAGAAGCTCGACGAGCTGCGTACGCAAGCCGAAAAGTACGAGCGCGAAGGCGACCTGGCGAAATCGTCAGCCATCAACTACGGCGAAATCCCGGCCATCCAGAAGGAAATCGCCCAAGCCGAGAAGAACGAGGCGGAATCGGGCGGAGCCGACAATGCCAACGCCGACGTGCCGATGGTCCCCGACCGCGTCGACGCCGACTCCATCGCCGAAATCGTCTCCGACTGGACCGGCATCCCCGTGGGCCGTCTTATGCAGGGCGAAAACGAGAAGCTCCTGCACATGGAGGAGTACCTCGGCAAGCGCGTGATCGGCCAGAAGGAAGCCATCCAAGCGGTTTCCGACGCCGTGCGTCGCTCGCGTGCCGGCATCTCTGACCCGAACCGTCCGACCGGCTCGTTCCTGTTCCTCGGCCCCACCGGCGTGGGCAAGACCGAACTCGCCAAGGCGCTCGCCGACTTCCTGTTCGATGACGAGAAGGCCATGGTGCGCATCGACATGAGCGAATACATGGAGAAGGCCTCCGTGTCCCGCCTGATCGGCGCCGCGCCGGGCTACATCGGCTACGAAGAGGGTGGCCAGCTTACCGAAGCCGTGCGTCGCCGTCCGTATTCGGTGGTGCTGTTCGACGAGGTGGAGAAGGCCAATCCGGAAGTCTTCGACGTGCTGCTGCAGGTGCTTGACGACGGTCGCCTGACCGACGGCCAGGGCAGGACCGTGGACTTCAAGAACACGATTCTGATCATGACCTCCAACCTGGGCTCGCAGTTCCTCGTCAATCCCGACATGGACGCGGACGCCAAGAAGAAGGCCGTGATGGACGCCGTGCACATGCAGTTCAAGCCGGAGTTCATCAACCGTCTGGACGAACTGGTCATGTTCCACCCGCTGACCCGCGAGGAGCTCGGCGGCATCGTGGACATTCAGGTCGCGCAGGTGTCCGCACGTCTGACCGACCGCCGCATCACGCTCGACGTGACCGATTCGGCGCGCGAATGGCTTGCCAACACCGGTTACGATCCGGCGTACGGCGCACGTCCGCTGCGTCGCCTGGTGCAGACCGAAGTCGGCGACCAGCTTGCCCGCATGCTGCTGGCCGGCGAAGTGCACGACGGCGACACCGTGCTGGTGGACCAGACCGGCGGCGACCACCTGGAGCTGTCCGCGTGGGCCGCGGACCAGCTGGAGGATATGGGCGAGGAGAAGACGGACGATTCCGCCGACGTCCCGAACCCGGCTGAGTGACGATTATCGATTGGTTACTTGTCGGTCGTAAGCCTGCAATACCAGGCCTGCGACCGACAGCACGGTCGAACCGAGCAGTATGGCGATCGCCAGCTTCGGTTGCACGCCGAACGCCAGCCACAACGCGCACGTCCACACCGCGACCACCATCGTCACCGACGTGGTGATCTGCAGCACACGTGCGCGGATCGCATGACCTACCACAGCGCGGAAGAGCAATTCTTCCGCGCTTTTTTCTTGCGTTGGCTCAGGGGATTTCGCTTGAGATCGCGCCGATTCTGTTGATTCTGTCGACTGTGCCGATTGCGCCTTTTCTGTTTCTGCCGTCTGCTGCGCGGTCATCGCGTGTTGCCGGACAAGCGTGCCAGCCAGCGAAAGCGTCGCGACCACGCCGACGAACGCGAAATACGGATCGCGCGAGCCGGCCGGGAAAATCCACGACACCACGCACAGCAGCAGGCTGTACGCGTAAACAATCGCCATGCCAAGCGAAACCAGCGAATCGCCGTTCGGACGCCGCCGCTGCAATGCGGGCAGGCCGCGGTGGTGAATCGGCGCCGCGCAATAGAACATGACCGGCGTGATGACGATGGCGTGCGGCCACGGATTCGTCAGCCATCCCGGCATGGCGATTTTGGCCAGCGCCAGTAATGTGATGACGAACGTTGGAATGGTCAGGATAAGCGCGATGACGAGGCGCTTGCCGAGGTGGTCGGTGGGTTGTCCGTCGATGTCGGATGCCGATTCGCCGTCTGCCGTCACTTTGCCGTCTATCGTCACTCCACCGTCGGTTGTGTGGGATGGGTCGGCAAATCCGCCGTCCGTCCGCAGCGGAATCGCCTGGCGTGCGTCCGAGCTTGGAAACAGCCGCAACAACGCCCAGGTGGCAATGGCCGCGGCCACAATCGACACGGCCGCCAAAAACAGATCGAATCCCATAATGTCCCTTCGTGTTGGGCTGATGCATTTCGCGTTCGGCTGATTTCAGCATAGTGCACGGTTGTGTGGCATGCGGTCGGTCTTGCGAATGAATGTGGATGCGTGGATTGATGTGTTCCTAACGACGTGATACCATCGAACGTATGTTCGATAATCCTGTGTTTGTAGTGATATTGCTGGTGATCGTGGCCGCGCTTGGAGCGGCTGCGGGCTTCTTCGCGGGCCGTACCAAGGGGCAGGACATGGCCCGCGGCGCGAAGGAATCCGACCTGAACGAGGCGAAGGCGCAGATTGAGGCGGATCGTCAGGGTATCAGCGAACTTAACGCGGCGGTGGTGCAGTACCGTACGCAGGCGGAAGGGCTCGGCCAGCAGCTGACGTATCTCAAATCGCAATTGGCACAGGCCCAGCGTGCCGAGGAAATGCGCGTGGAACGTGAACGGCAGCGTGCCGCCGAAGAAGCGAACCGTCGTCAAGCCGAAAGCGAACGGAAACTGCAGGAGCAAAGCAAGGTGCTCTCCGCACTGGCTCCGGTGCAGAAGAACCTCGACGCCCTGCAGACGAAGGTCGCGCAAATCGAAGAGGGCCGCAAGCATGAGATGGGTGCGCTCGGCGAGCAGCTCAAAGGTCTTGGCGAACAGCAGGCGCGATTGGATCGCGAGACGAGCGCCCTATCATCGGCATTGCGCAACAACAAGGTGCGTGGCGCGTGGGGCGAGGCGCAGCTGCGCAACATCGTGGAATCGGCGGGTCTGTTGGAACATGTCGATTTCGACACCCAAGTTGTGGTCACCGACGCCGATGGACATACGCAACGGCCGGATATGATCATCCACATGCCGGGCGGCAAAACCATTCCGATCGACGCGAAGGCGCCATACGCCGACTACCAGCGCGCATGCGAGATTCCAGACACCGCCTCACCGGAGGAACTGGCCCGCAAGAACGAGCTGCTGCATTCCCATGCCAAAGCGGTACGAGACCATGTGAAGACCCTGGGAGACAAAGCCTACTGGAACGCGTTCAGCGATGCTCCGGATTTCGTGATCGCGTTCATCCCCAACGAATCGTTGCTGCAGGCCGCATTGGAAACCGACCCGACACTGATGGACGACGCATTCGCGCAGAAAGTCGCGCTGACCTCGCCGATCACCCTATGGGCGGTGCTCAAATCCGTGGCATACGCATGGCAGCAGCAAAGCCTGACCGATGACGCGAAAATGCTGTTCGACCTGTCCCGAGAGCTGTACGAACGGTTTGCAGTATTGGGGGAGCGGGCCACCAAACTGGGTTCCGCCATCACCAAAACGGTCGGCGCATACAACTCGTTCGCCGCGTCGCTCGAATCGCGCGTGCTGGTCACCGCGCGCAAACTGCAACGCGTCGACCAGAGCAAGGTCATCGGCACCGTCGACATGATCGCGCCCGAAAAAGGGGATATCCGCGAGTTGTCCGCTCCCGAGACCAACGCCGAATAACCATGTTTATCGCGCATAAATCACCCATACCGCACGGTGAATGACGAGCCGAAAGGATAGGCTGGAACCATGACCGAAGAGAACACTTTCCGCAAGATGACACCGGTTCCGACGCATGATTCCGCTGCGGGCCAGTCTGTTTCCGCTTCGACGGAATCCACCGTCGATTTCGCCATGCTCGAACCTCGCGACCAGCTCAAGACGCTGCTGCAGGCCGAAATGAAGGACAAGCCTTTCTCGGAACTCTCCTCCGTGCTGTTCGACCATCGCGGAGCCTCCATCGTCGGCCATATCCTGCTCGACACGTTGGAGGAAGCCGGCTATTCCGTCGACGATTTCGACGCGGTCGGCGCATTGACCGCCGCGGCCGTGCCGCTGGTCTCCGCCATGATCCAGGCCGCCGCCTCCCGTGGTGAGGATTTGGACGGTTTCGTCATGGACTTCGTCTATCCGTCCATCAAGGGTCCGTCGATTGCCGGCAAACGCGTGGTGCTGATCGACTCCTGGCTGTCTGAAAAATCGTATGTGCAGACCTCATCGCTGGTCACCCTGCGCAACGGCAACGAGCTGAGCCTCGACTTCTCCGTGGTGGAGAACGAAGGCGCCAAAGTGCTGGCCGTTGCCTCGCTGATCGGCGGTGTCGACATGGTCGACCCGACCATCAAGGTCATCAACCCGGTCACTTCGGAGGAATCCGAACTGCCGTTCGTCGAAGTGTTCAAGGAATCCGAACTCCACTGAACACCGAGTTTCCCGCCGACCGACCGCAAACATATCTGCCGTTGACGTCGTCGAATGTGCGATGACAAGCATGATGATGCATACGGATGCGCGGGCCTTTGACATATTTGTATTGCTGTTCCTATGAAGGGGAGAACGTGCACGATCCCAATCCCATCGATGTTGCCGCACAGGCATCCGGCGAACCGACGTTCCGCGAGGTCGGCGTAGGACCGTGGTCGCAAACCCATCCAGGCGAACCACGCCCGGACGATGCGTCATCCCCCAATTACGACATCCGCTTCGACTCCACCCTGCTCGACGAAGGCGACCGCCGCAACGTGCTCGACCGCTACCGCTACTGGACGGTCGCGGCCATCAAAGCCGACCTGGACTCCCGCGGGCGCCACGATTTCGAAGTCGCCGTGGAGAACTGGACCCACGATTTCAACATCGGCTCCATGGTGCGCACCGCCAACGCGTTCCAAGCGCGCCGCGTGCACATCGTCGGCCCGCACAAATGGAATCGCAAGGGCGCGCTCATGACGGAGCTGTACCAGCACGTCGAAAACCATCCATCCATAACGGAACTCGTCGAATGTTGGAAACTGCGCATCGCCGGCGAAATCGCCGCCGCCCAATCGCAAGCCGCCGCCATCGCCTTCCATATGCGTGGCTCCGCAGCCGCGACGGATGGCACTTCCGGCACTGCCCCGAACACAGGCGAAACCATGGCCCAACTGGAAGCCTTGGACGCGAAAATAGCAGAACTGCAAGCCGCCCGCGTCATCGCGCTCGACATCATTCCCGGCGCGGTGCCCATGGAAACCTACCATTTCCCCGAACACTGCCTCATGCTTTTCGGCGCGGAAGGCCCGGGCCTGTCCGAAAAAGCGCTCGAACTGGCCGATGACGTGGTCTACATCTCCCAATTCGGCTCGGTCCGTTCCATCAACGCCGGCGCCGCCGCCGCGGTCTCCATGCACGCCTGGATCGTCCAGCACGCCGCGCCGCAAGCCTGATCGCGCCATCGGCACGCGGCAAGAAAAGCCGTTAAGCGTCGCTTTGCCGCAATAGCGGATGCGTGCTCGCCGACCAGGCGACGGAACGGCCGTCGAACGGATGGCGGCCAGTCGCGGCCGGGTTGCGAACGGGGCACGAAATAGGGCACACGCTCGTCACGCAGACGCGTTACTGTTAGGGTCATGCCTACTTTCACCAAAGAAGAAATCGTGCATTTGGGCGATCTGGCCCGAATCGCACTCACGGACGAGGAAATCACCCGTCTGCAGGGCGATCTGAACGTCATCGCCGAATCCATCAACAAGGTCCAGGAAGTCGCCACCGACGACGTGGAACCGACCGCGAACCCGGTCCCGCTGGAAGCCTACCTGCGTCCGGACGTCCCCGAGACCCCGCTGACCCAGGCCGAAGCCACCGCAGGCGCCCCGGTCTCCGAGACCGGCATGTTCGTCGCACCGCGCATTCTGGGACAGGAGTGATATGAGCACCACCGAACTCGTCAAGCTTTCCGCCGCCGAGATGGCGGCCAAGATCAAGGCCAAGGAAGTTTCCAGCCGTGAGCTGGTCGAAGCCCACCTTGCGGTCATCGAATCCGCCGAACCGAGCGTCAAGGCCTTCCTGAAGGTCTCCGCCGACCAGGCCCTCGAACAGGCCGACGCCTTCGACGCCAAGTCCGATGAGGACAAGGCGCAGATGCCGGAACTCGCCGGCGTGCCAATCGCCATCAAGGACATGATCGTCACCAAGGGCATCGAAACCACCGCCGCATCCAAGATCCTCGAAGGCTGGGTGCCGCCGTACGACGCCACCGTCATCGAGAAGCTCAAGGCCGCGGGCATGCCGCTGTTGGGCAAGACCAACCTCGATGAATTCGCGCAAGGCTCCTCCACCGAGCACTCCGCCTACCAGACCACCCACAATCCGTGGGATACCGAGCGCGTGCCGGGCGGTTCCGGCGGCGGTTCCGCAGCCGCAGTGGCCGCATTCGAAGCTCCGCTCGCCCTGGGTACCGACACCGGCGGCTCCATCCGCCAGCCGGGCTCGCTGACCGGTACCGTCGGCGTCAAGCCGACCTACGGCGGCGTCTCCCGTTTTGGCGCGATCGCCATGGCCTCCTCGCTCGACCAGATCGGCCCGTGCTCCCGTACGGTGCTCGACTCGGCCCTGCTGCAGGAAGTGATCGGCGGACACGACAAGCGCGATTCCACCTCCATTCCGGAAGGCCCGCGTCCGATGGTCGCCGCAGCCCGCGAAGGCATGAAGCGCGATCTGAAGGGCCTCAAGGTCGGCCTGATCAAGGAGCTCGGCGGCGAAGGCTTCCAGCCGGGCGTCATGGCCCGCTTCAACGAAGGCGTCAAGAAGCTTGAGGAAATGGGCGCGGAGGTCATCGAAGTGTCCCTGCCGCACCTGCCGTACTCCCTCGGCGCCTACTACATCATCATGCCGTCCGAGGTCAGCTCCAACCTGGCCCGTTACGATGGCATGCGCTACGGCCTGCGCGTCATGCCGCCGGCAGGCGTTCCGCAGACCGCCGCCAACATGATGGCCTACACCCGTGAGGCCGGCTTCGGCGACGAAGTCAAGCGTCGTATCGTCCTCGGCACCTACGCCCTGTCCGCCGGCTACTACGATGCCTGGTACGGCTCCGCGCAGAAAGTCCGCACCCTGATCATCGACGACTTCAAGAAGGCCTTCGAAAAGGTCGACGTGCTCGTCGGCCCGACCAGCCCGGTCACCGCGTTCAAGTTCGGCGAGAAGACCGAGGACCCGATGGCCATGTACGCCATCGACATCACCACCATTCCGGCCAACCTCGCCGGCGTGCCGGCAATGAGCATCCCGGCCGGCCTGAGCGACGACGGCCTGCCGGTCGGCTTCCAGTTCCTCGCCCCGCAGCAGCGCGACGAGGTCATGTACAAGCCCGCCGCCGCTCTCGAAGCGGCCCTCGAGGAAAGCTGGAACGGCCCGATCTGGCAGTCCCTGAAGACCCCGTGGCTCGACGGACTGGACAAGTAGGAAGCATCGGAGGAAAGAAAACAAAATGGCTGAAAAGTTGATGAAGTACGCCGATGCCGTCAAGAAGTTCGACCCGGTCATCGGTCTGGAAACCCACGTGGAGCTGTCCACCACCACGAAGCTGTTCTGCCCGGCCGAAGTCCACTTCGGCGGCGAGCCGAACACCCAGCTCACCCCGGTGAGCCTCGGCCTGCCGGGCTCCCTGCCGGTGGTCAACAAGACCGCCGTCGATTACGCGATCAAGCTGGGTCTCGCCCTGCACTGCGAAATCGCCGAATGGAGCCAGTTCGCCCGTAAGAACTACTTCTACCCGGACATGCCGCGCGATTACCAGATCTCGCAGTATGACAAGCCGACCAACGGCAACGGCTACCTCGACGTGGAGCTTGAGGACGGCACCATCTTCCGTGTGCCGATCGAGCGCGCCCACATCGAAGACGACGCCGGCAAGAACACCCACGTCGGTGGCGCTGACGGACGTATCGAAGGCGCCGACCACTCGCTGGTCGACTACAACCGCGCCGGCGTGCCGCTGATCGAAATCGTGACCAAGCCGATCGAAGGCGCAGGAGACCGCGCCCCCGAAATCGCAGGCGCCTACATGCGCGCCATCCGCGACATCGTGCGTGCGCTGAACATCTCCCATGCCCGCATGGAGCAGGGCAACATGCGCGCCGACGTGAACGTGTCGCTGCGCAACAGCCCGTCCGATCCGTTCGGCACCCGTTCCGAAACCAAGAACGTGAACTCGTTCCGTGGCATCGAGAAGACTATCCAGTACGAGATCCGCCGCCAGGCCGCCATCCTTTCCGAAGGCGGCGAGATTCTGCAGGAGACCCGTCACTGGGACGAGGCCTCGCAGACCACCGCCGGCGGCCGCGTGAAGTCCGACGCCGACGACTACCGCTACTTCCCGGATCCGGATCTGGTGATGCTGCACATCACCAAGGAGCACATCGAGGAGATGAAGGCCCAGATGCCGGAAATGCCTCGTGAGCGCCGCAACCGCCTGAAGGGCGAGTGGGGCTTCAACGATCTGGAGATGCGCGACGTGCTCAACGCCGACGCTCTGGACCTGCTCGAGGACACCGTCAAGGCCGGCGCTTCCGCCGCAGGCGCCAAGAAGTGGTGGCTGGGCGAGCTGTCCCGCGAAGCCAACAACAAGGGCGTGAGCCTTGAAGAGCTGCCGATCACCCCGGCCGACGTCGCCGAGGTCGAGAAGCTCATCGCCGACGGCAAGCTCAACGACAAGCTCGCCAAGCAGACCGTCGCAGGCGTGCTCGCCGGCGAAGGCACTCCGGACGAGGTCGTCAAGAAGCACGGCTTCCAGGTCGTTTCCGACGACGGCGCGCTCGAAAAGGCCGTCGACGAGGCACTCGCGGCCAACCCGGACATCGTCGAGAAGCTCAAGAGCGGCAACATGAAGCCGATGGGCGCGATTATCGGCGCTGTCATGCGCGCCACCCGCGGCCAGGCTGACGCGAAGGCCGTTACCAAGATCGTGATGGGCAAGATCAAGTGACATTCCGGCGATTGCCGAACGTTGCCTGATTGATGGCATCGAAAGGCGTGCGTTTTTGCGATGAGAGGAATCGTAAAAACGCACGCCTTTCTGCATTTTGTTGCTTTTTATCTGCTTTTACATGCCTTTTCATACGATTCACGCGTCGGCTGGGGAGGTTTCACAGGGATTTTGCCTAACAAAACTCCCAGCTGGCGTTCAGTCGGGTACAATACCGTCGGTATGGGTGCGGCGAGGGACCGCGCCGAGAAACATAGGGAACGATAATCATGTCAGAGTACGCTGAAACCACAGCGAAGGAACAGACGACGGACCAGCGGGCGAGGGAGCTGCCGGAACGCATCGTCATTCCGCCCATCAAGGGCGAGATGGTGCACTTGCGCCCCGCCACCATCGACGACATCGCACGCATGGAGGTCATTGAGGCGTACGTCGGCGCATCCGGCATCACCGGCAAGGACCGCGTGGCCGAACGTGGCGCTGTGAACGCGTGGGTGCGTCGTTCCGTGGCATGGTCCAATGGCGAAAAATCGAACGAATCCGGCGTGGGGGATCCGGAATCTCGTCGTACCATCGCATGGTCCATCGTCACCGAAGCCGACCATGACGGCGACGGCGAGCTTGACGCGGCCTCTTCCGACAACGTGATCGGCATGATCTTCCTCATCGACATCGACGGCTGGGCACGTTCCGCCCGCATCCAAGTGGTGCTCGGCAAGGACTACCGCGGCCGCGGCTACTCGCGAGACATCATGCCCCGCGTGATGACGTACGGCTTCGCGCCGGAACCGGCGGGCCTCGGCATGCACCGCATTTGGGTGGCCGTGCCGGAACAGAACACGCGTTCCGTATCCGTCTACCAGTCGCTCGGCTTCGTGCCGTCCGGCCGTTCGCGCGATGCCCTGTGGAACGCGTCGGAGAACCGTTACCAGGACCTCATCGTCATGGACACGCTCGTCGACGAATTCGACCCGATCCGCTCGCTCGACGCGTTCGGCATGCACGTGATCGAAGACAATCCGGGCGTCAAGGAGGCGTTGAGCGCCCGCGAACACTCGATCGCCATCCAACTCAACTCCGTACATAAGGGCGATGCGGACGATGCCGCAGCGGCAGGCCAGAGTGGAGACACGGCGCAGACCTCCGCCGACGAGACGTCTGCCGCGCCATCGCAGGAATCGCAGCCGAACGAAGCATCCGGAACGGCGAAGACGGACCAGAAGGCCGGCGATGCCGACAACAACTGGCCGTACAGCTCGGATGAGCGCAAAACCTCGAAGGATGCTTGGTGGCGCACGCTTGGACGTGGCCGCAAGCGCGACACGGAAGGCAGACGATGAGCGCCGAGGACCTCGACAACTACGAAACCGACGCCGAGCTGTCCCTATACAAGGAATACCGCGACGTCATCAAACTGTTCACCTACGTTGTGGAGACCGAGCGCCGCTTCTATCTGGCCAACAAGGTCGATTTCAACGTGCGTTCCGCCGGCCAGGACGTCTACTTCGACGTGCGGCTGACCGACGCGTGGGTGTGGGACGTCTACCGTTCCAGCCGTTTCGTCAAGAACGTGCGCATCGTCACGTTCAAGGACGTGAACGTCGAGGAAGTGCAGAAAACCGACATCGACATTCCCGACAGCATGTAGCAGACCTACGGAAAACCAGTCTTCGGCGGAAGCCGTACGGCTGGTTTTCCTTCTATCAGGGCGATTGCTGTCGGACTTGGCGGTGATTTTGTGTGCATGCGCACAGGTGCGCTGTGCGTTTCCCTACCTTCGGGTAGAATATCTTCGATTTTGTTTGTAAGGAGACTTCAAAGTGACGCAAAAGCAATCCGTGGTCATCATCGGTGGCGGCCCTGCCGGCCTGACTGCCGCTTGGGAGCTCGTCAAGGACGGTGGCTCCGAACAGTACGACGTGACCGTGCTGGAAGCCACCCGCGAATTCGGCGGCATCTCCCGCACCGTCAAGCATGACGGCAATCGTATGGATATCGGCGGCCACCGCTTCTTCTCGAAGGACGACCGCATCATGGACTGGTGGAAGGACGTTCTGCCGCTGCAGGGCGCACCCAGCTATGATGACAAGAAGCTCCACCGCGAGCATGATATGGAGCCGGGCGGCCCGGATCCGGAAATCGAAGACAAGGTGATGCTCAAGCGCCACCGCGTGTCCCGCATCTACTGGAACCGCCACTTCCTCGACTACCCGATTTCCCTGAGCGCCAACACCCTGAAGGCCATGGGCTTCAAGCTCACCATGGTCGCCGGCTTCAGCTACCTGAAGTCCATGGTGCACAAGCTGCCGGAAACCAACCTGGAGAACTTCTACATCAACCGTTTCGGCCGTAAGCTCTACTCCATGTTCTTCGAGGGCTACACCGAGAAGCTGTGGGGCCGTCACCCGTCCGAAATCTCCGCCGACTGGGGCGCACAGCGCGTCAAGGGCCTGAGCATCATGGGCGTGCTGAAGAACGCCTTCCAGAAGCTCCTGCCGAAGAAGCGCGACAACTCCGAAGTCGAAACCTCCCTCATCGAGGAATTCTGGTATCCGAAGCTCGGCCCGGGCCAGCTGTGGGAAACCGTCGAATCCAACTGCGAAGCCGCCGGCGTGAAGGTCATCACCGACGCCAATGTGGTGGAAATTCGCCAGAAGGACGGCAAGATCGCATCCGTCGTGTACGAGGATTCCGAAGGCAACCGCACCGAAATGGCCGCGGACGACTTCATTTCCTCCATGCCGGTCAAGGACCTTGTCAACGCCGTGGACGCCTCCGACCAGCCGGCTCCGAAGGACATGACCGAAATCGCCAACGGCCTGCCGTACCGCGACTTCGTCACCGTCGGCCTGCTCGTCAAGCACCTGCGCCTGACCAACACCACCGACATTCCGACCCTCGGCAACCCGCCGATCGTGCCGGATTGCTGGATTTACGTGCAGGATCCGGGCTACAAGGTCGGCCGTCTGCAGATCTTCAACAACTGGAGCCCGTACCTGGTCAAGGACGTCGACAACACCGTGTGGATCGGCCTCGAATACTTCTGCGAGGAAGGCGACTCCTTCTGGAACATGACCGACGAGGAAGCCACCAAGTTCGCCATCCAGGAGCTCACCCGCATGCAGGTCATCAACGGCCCGCAGGACGTGCTCGACTCCCACCGCGAACGCGTCAAGAAGGCTTACCCGGCCTACTTCGACACCTACGACCGCATGCCCGAACTCGTCGACTACCTCGACTCCTTCGGCAACCTGTACTGCGTTGGTCGTAACGGACAGCACCGTTACAACAACATGGACCACTCCATGGCCACCGCCATCGAAGCCGTCAAGGACATCAAGAGCGGCGAAACGTCGAAAGACAACGTGTGGTCGGTCAACACTGACAAGTCCTACCACGAAGAAAAGTAGAAAAATAAATAACGCGTGCGCATACGCCCTTTCTCCGGCGCTCGACGTACCTTTGTACGCCTTCGGCCTCAGACGGGCGTCTTCGCACGCGTTATTTATTTTTCGCAGCGTAACTTTGATCAAGCCCATGCTTTTTGGCATGGGCTTTTTCATTGCGATTTTTATTGCGATTGCGCGGTGCGCGAACCGCACGGGCGGACCGCGCGTGCCCGCTTTGCGTTGGTCTGGGTTGCGTTGTATGGTTAGGACAGTTCGAAAACCGCGATGTTTCGCGGCGGACTTTTCATTCGACGGAAATTTTCCGCAATTCTTTTTTACAGCTGTCGCGGGCGCATGCCTGTGGAAGCCAAGGAAAGGCAACTACCAGTGGCAACAAGCCCTAATCTCGATGATATGAAACTGCCCGAGCTCAAGGAGCTCGCCAAGCAGATGGGACTTCGTGGTGTCTCCACCATGCGCAAGACCGAACTGATCGCAACACTTCAAGCCGCCCGTTCCGGCGGCCAGGCTCCGGCCGGCGTCACCGTGCGCGCGCCAAAGTCCGCTCCCGCCGCAGACGCTGAGGTCAAATCGGCAAAGGACAAGAAGGCCGATGAAGCCAAGCAGGAGGAACGCCCCGTCCGTGCCAAGCAGGCCAAGTCCGCGGAATCCTCCGAAGTCGCGGATGCCGTGGCAGCGGTGGACGCGTTGAAGCCGAACGATGAAGCGCCGAAGCGTCGTCGCCATCGTGACGCCGAAGCCGGCGCCGACCTGCTCGCCGAACTGGGCCTTGACGATGCCGCTCCGAAGCAGGATGACCGCCGTCGCCGTCGTGATGACGACCGTAGGGACGATTTCGAGCCGCGTCGCCGCCGTCGCGTGGCGGACGGGTCGAAGAGCGAAGACGTCGTGCGCGACCTTGATGACATCCTCGCCACGCTGCCGTCGCAGGAAGACGCCGACGATGATAAGCGTCGCGACGAGACCGAAGACAACGAATACCGTCACAGCCGTGGACGCAACGATCGCCGTGGCCGCCGTATGCGTGGCCGTGACCGCGATTACGACGAGCGTGACGAGCGTCGCGGCAGGGGCGATCGCAATGATCGCAACGACCGTAACGATCGCGCCGACCGCATGGACCGCAACGCCGACCGCGACCAGCGCAACGATCGTATGGATCGCGCCGACCGCGACCAGCATCGCGACGAGCCGAAGGAAGACCTCGTGCCGGTCGCCGGCATCGTCGACGTGCTCGACTCCTACGCGTTCGTGCGTACGTCCGGCTACCTGCCGGGACCGAACGACGTGTATGTCTCCATGGGCCAGGTCAAGAAGTACGGCCTGCGCAAGGGCGACGCCGTGCACGGCTCCATCCGCGCCCCGCGTGAAGGCGAACGTCGCAACCAGCGTCAGAAGTTCGTGCCGCTGCAGTCCATCGACTCCATCAACGGCATGAGCGTCGAGGAAGCGCAGCATCGTCCGCAGTTCAGCAAGCTCACCCCGCTGTATCCGCAGGAACGCCTGAAGCAGGAGACCACGCCGAACAAGCTCACCGGCCGCCTCATCGACATCGTGGCGCCGATCGGCAAGGGCCAGCGTGGCCTGATCGTGTCCCCGCCGAAGGCCGGCAAGACCATCACCCTGCAGAACATCGCCAACGCGATCGCCACCAACAATCCGGAAGTCCACCTGATGGTCGTCCTCGTGGACGAACGTCCGGAGGAAGTCACCGACATGGAACGCACGGTGCAGGGCGAGGTCATCTCCTCCACCTTCGACCGTCCGGCCTCCGACCACACCACCGTCGCCGAACTGGCCATCGAACGCGCCAAGCGTCTCGTGGAGCTCGGCCAGGACGTGGTGGTGCTGCTCGACTCCATGACCCGTCTGGCCCGCGCCTACAACATCGCCGCGCCGGCCTCCGGCCGCATCCTGTCCGGTGGTGTGGACGCGCAGGCGCTGTACCCGCCGAAGAAGTTCTTCGGCGCCGCCCGCAACATCGAAAACGGCGGCTCCCTGACCATCATCTCCTCCGCGCTGGTGGAAACCGGTTCCAAGATGGACGAGGTGATCTTCGAGGAATTCAAGGGCACCGGCAACATGGAACTGCGCCTGAGCCGTGAGCTCGCCGACAAGCGCCTGTTCCCGGCCATCGACGTGAACGCCTCCGGCACCCGCCGCGAGGAGCTCATCACCGATCCGCAGGAACTGCCGATCATCTACCGTCTGCGTCGCCTGCTGGGCGGCCTCGAGCCGGAACAGGCCTACCAGACGCTCGTGCCACGCCTGAAGAAGACAGCGACCAACCGCGATTTCATGGCGTCGCTCATCCAGCAGAGCGGCAACGCCACCAACGGCAACTGAGTCGTCGGCTGCAAGCGAATCTGAAGGTTTGAGGGGCTGCATGGCAATCGCCGTGTAGCCCCTTTCCTATGCGTACGTTTCGACGAATTTCGTGAAATTGACCATTTTTTGGACAACGTTGTCAATTAAAAAATAGGTAAAAATACGACGAGAAAAGATAAATGGGGAAAATATATATGGTCGATATGGGGGTATGAGCTAAATAAAACAAAGATATTTCATGACAGCGTTGCGCCGTCCGGATAAACTGCGGCGATTCCGCGACGGTATGTGCGCGGTAGTGGGTATGGTAAGGAAGAAAAAGAACATGGAACTGCAGTGGGGACGGTCGATTGCGGCCGGTGCAGTGGATTGTTGGAAAAGGGGTATGAATGACCAACAGTGACAATGGTCCGGTAGACGCACGTACGGTTGCGAGCCAGCTCGACGCGACCGATGGCGTAATCCTCGACATGCTTGAAAAGGATGGCCGAGCCACGCTGTCCCACCTTTCCGAGGCGACAGGCCTGTCCGTGTCCGCCGTGCAGTCGCGCGTGCAGAAGCTTGAGCGTCGCGGCGTGATCCGCGGCTACAAGGCGGTTATCGACGACGAGCGCCGCGGCCTTGCGGTGAACGCCTACATCGCGGTCACGCCCATCGATTACTCCCAGGAAGCCGAGATTCCAGACAAGCTCAAAAACATCGACGGCATCATGTCCTGCGATTCCGTCGCCGGTTCGCCCAGCTTCATGCTCACCGTTCGCGTCGAATCGCCCAGCAAGCTCGAAGAGCTGTTGAACCTCATCCATCGCACGGTGTCGGTCAGCACCGAAACCACCATCGTGCTGCAGCGTTACTTCGCGAAGTGACCGCTGTTCGGCAGATGCCGCGGTAGGGTGCGCGGTAGGCTTATACCCATGAGCGACAGCGAACATGACTGGCTTCGGCCAGAAGAAGAAACCGAATCCGAAACCATCATCGACGCGCGCACCGCGCAGAACAACCCCGAAGTGGCCGATGTGGTGGCTAAAATCGCCTCGCTGCGCCAATCGATAGACAACGTCGACGCCGCCATCGTCTCGCTGCTGGCGGAACGGTTCAAATACACGTCGCAGGTGGGTGTGCTCAAGGCGCGTGCGGGCTTCGCGCCGGCCGATTACCAGCGTGAACATGCCCAGATCGAGCGTCTGCATCGCATTGCCGACGAAGCCGGACTGGATCCGGAAATCGCCGAAATGTACCGCGAATTCGTGGTGACCGAGGCCAAGCGCCGCCACAAGCGCATCGCCGAAAACGGGGGAGACCCGGGCGTACTCGACGTTTTCGCCTGAGCCGTCCGTTTTCCGCGCGCCCCGCGCGAACGTCCATTGCCGACGGGCATGCCGGGCACTACATTAAATGCCTTGGAAAGTTGTTTCGATTGCGATTGAGAGGTCCGGCATGCGCCACGCCACCGCGAACCGTCCATCCGGTGCCCGACGCCCGCTTGCCGCGGCGATCGCGGTCGCCGTCATCACCGCCGCTCCCGTCGCGGCAGTCGGCGTGAACGACGCGATATCGGCCTTGCAACAGAATGGGCAGTACGCGGCCGATGCATCGCATGATGACGTGATGAGCGCCTACACCTCCATCGACAAACCAGGCCGCCTTTTCCTGACCAACAGCGGATCCTCCACGTCGAAACGCGTTCCCAAAGGCGTTGTCGCATTGCCGTGGAAAATATCCGCCTCCTTCACCCTCAACGGGCCCGACGTAAGCGTTTCCGACGTTTCCGGCGCTTCCGGCATGATCGGCATACGCATCGCCCTGCATGCCACGAAACCCGACGTGACCGCCAATCTGACGCCAATCGTCGCCTTCACCATTCCCGGACGCGTCGGCAGTGACGTGACCGCCGATGACGGCGTGCTCGTCTCATCCGACAACACCTCGACCCTGGTGGCTGCGGTCGGCAAACCGGGCGAGGACCTGACCTTCAACGCCTACGTGACGGCGAAGCACTTCACCATGAGCTCACTGTCCATCGCCGCGGTGGAAGGCAACGTTCAGCAATCACTGCCTGACCTGACCAAGCGCGCAACCACCTTGGTGGACGGTCTGACCAACGTCGGCTCGCAACGCAACCGCAAGCTCATCGCCCAACTGGAACAGCTCAGAGACAACGAGAAAGCGCTTGCCAAACAGACCATCGCCGTACGTTCCAAAGCGCACGATCAGGCGTTCGACGGCTACATCGACGCGTACGTGGGCTCATACACCACGCATCTGTCCGGTTCGATCGGCAACGCCACACAGCTTCCCGCCATTCTCGGCACCGCGTCCGAACTGAACGGCGATACCTCCGTAGCTAAATCCGTGGCAGACCTGGCCAACGCCGTCAACGACGTGAGCGCCGCATACCGGCATATCGGCGCGGCCGACGCCGTCGACGAGGTGATTCGCACCGTCGAACAGCGTGGCACATCCGGCTTGGTGAACGAGCTCACCAAGCGCGCCGGCGAGGAACAACAGCGCGGCTCCAAAGACTACAGTGCCGGCCAATCGCAGCTGTCCGCGGCCATGATCCCGTATTCGATGGATTTCACCGACGCATACACGGCTCGGCTTAAGGAACTGGGCGCCACCGCAGGCACGGCTGGCAGCTACGAAACCCAGGCGATCGCCGACGTGCGTGCCGGCATCAAAGACAATGAGAAGCTCAAAACCGCGTCCGACAAGGTGTCCGCGGCGATGACCGCGTTGGCGGACGCCAGCGAGCACACCGGACAGGCCAGCGCATTCCACCAGATCGTGCTGCGATTCGCCGACCAGCTGGATTCGGATGACGACACGTCCGAATCGGGCGCTGCCGATGACGCTTCTGTGCTGGACACGTTGCGTTCCGCCTCCGCCAGCCAATCGTTGTGCGCGAAAGCCGAGAAACGGCGGTCCCGTGCGCAACGCAAGGCCGAACGCGCGCAGGCGAAGAACAACACCGCCGATTCGACCAGCTTGGTCGATGACAAGAACGCCATCAGCATGGATGATGTGATGAGCTACGCGGGCGGACTACGCCCGTCGTTCGGCGCCGCAGCGGACACCACGTCGAAGAATGTGGCGAAAGTCGGGGGAGTGGACGGCTCTTCGAAGAACAGCGGTTCCGATTCGTCCGACGGTTCGGCGGATTCGTCCGCCAGCTCGCTACCAATTACCGGCTATGGCTTGGCGAAAACCGGTTTCACGCCGGATAATGGCGATTTGATTGACGAGACGGTCGAATTGGCCGCCGCTGCGGAAGTTTTCGACGATGCGCTGCAGGCTGGATTGGGTGGGAACGGTTCCGGAAATTCGTCCGCTGGCCCGCAGTACCTCCTGTCCGTTCCGGTGCTGTAGAGCACGCGGTTTGTGCGCAGGGGCAGGAATAATGTACGCTGAGAACAGCCGAGAACGGGATAAGGACGGTTCTATGCGCGCACGTCTTACGATTTAGGGCGATTCTGCACGGACGTGAGCAAAAGGGGATATGATTTCGACCGTTTTGCCTGCGATTTATACCCCTTTTCGCTCACGAAAGCATTTTTCCCGCGATTTTGACTGAATATGAGCAAAAGGGGGCACGGTTAGTTGCAGACAATGACGGGATATACGAGGGGCCTCTCCTTCATGCAAAGGAAAGGCCCCTCGTATGTGGGTGAAGTGAGCGGCTGCGCTACAAAAGCCGCTGGCGGCTCACCTCAGAGACTCACTTCTTCGGTTTCTTGGCCGGTGGTTCGCCTAGCTCGCTTTCGGCGACCGTCACATCGGCGGCCTCGTCCTCACCCTCGGCGGCAGCCGGTGCGGTGAAGGCGATCGGTCCGGTCACGCGACCAGCTTCGGCGATATCGCCCAGCGCGGCCTCGATGGACCCGCGCACATCGTCGGCAACGGCAAGCGTCACAGACAAGATCGGGGTCTTCATCGAAACCTTGGCCTTCGACTTGATGCCACGCAGCGCGGCCAGAGCCTCACCGGCATGAGCAAGCAGATCGGCGGATGCGTCGCCGGCGGCGGCCGTGTACACGTCGGCCACAGGCCATGCTGCGCGGTGCACGGAGCCTTCGCCCTCATGCATCCAGCTCCACACTTCTTCGGTGGCATACGGCAGGTACGGGGCCAGCAGGCGCGCGAACGCATCAAGACCCAGACCCAGCGTGGTGCGTGCGGACTTCACCGCGGCCTCGCTCGGCACGTTGCCGGTGGAATCGGCGGTGCCGTAGGCGCGGTTCTTGACCAGCTCGATGTAGTCGTCGCAGAACTGCCAGAAGTAGTTCTCGATGACTTCCAGAGCCTTGGAATGCTCGTAGTTGTTGAGATCGTCGGTGGCTTCGCGGACCACGGCGGCCATCTTGGACATCGCGGAACGGTCGATCGGCTCGGTCACGTCGGCCGGGTTCCATGCGGCGACTGCCGGAGCGCCCACGTGATGGTTCTCGTCCTCACGGCCGATGGCCAGCGCGAACTTGGTGGCGTTGAGTAGCTTGATGGCAAGACGACGGCCGATCTTCATCTGGCCTTCGTCGTACGTGGCGTCCAGGCCCAGACGTGCGGCCGCGGCCCAGTAACGCACCGCGTCGGCGCCGAACTGCTTGATCGGCTTGTCCGGCACGACCACGTTGCCCTTGGACTTCGACATCTTCTTGTGGTCCGGATCGAGGATCCAGCCCGACAGCGTGGTGTTGGACCACGGCAGGCACTTGTTCTCCAAGTGCGCGCGGTCCATGGTGGAGAATAGCCAGGTACGGATGATGTCCTGACCCTGCGGACGCAGGTCCATCGGGAAGGTGGCGTTGAAAATGGCCTGGTTCTCTTCGCCCGGCTCCTCCCAACGGGTCACGATCTGCGGGGTGAGCGACGAAGTCGCCCAGGTGTCCATGATGTCCGGCTCGGCGGTGAAGCCACCCGGCACGTCACGCTGATCCTCGGTGTAGCCTTCCGGCACATCGTCGGTCGGGTCGATCGGCAGACGGTCCTCGCTCGGGGTGATCGGATGGTCGTAATCGGCGGTGCCATCCTCCTTCACCGGGTACCACAGCGGGAACGGAACGCCGAAGAAACGCTGACGGGAGATCAGCCAATCGCCGTTGAGGCCGTGCACCCAATTCTCGTAACGCACGCGCATGAAGTCCGGGTGGAAGTTCAGTTCCTTGCCGCGTGCGATGAGCTCGGTGTTCAGCTTCTCGTCGGTGCCGCCGTTCTTCAGGTACCACTGGCGGGAGGTGACGATTTCGAGCGGCTTGTCGCCCTTCTCGTAGAAGTTCGTCATACGCTTGGTCGGGGTCGGCTCGCCGTCCAGATCGCCGGCAGCGCGCAGCTCGTCGACGATGACCTTACGTGCGGAGAACGTGGTCTTGCCCGCGGTCTCCTGGAAGATACGCTTGCCTTCCTCGGATTCGATCCAATCCGGGGTGTCCATGACGATGCGGCCGTTGCGCTGGATGATGGAACGCAGCGGCAGGTTCAGATCGCGCCACCATTCGACGTCGGTGACGTCGCCGAACGTACAGCACATGGCGATGCCGGCGCCCTTGTCCATTTCCGCCGCCTTATGCGCCAGAATCGGCACCTTCACGTGGAACAGCGGGGAGTAGACGTACTGGCCGAAATACTGCTTGTAACGCTCGTCGTCCGGGTGCGCGATCAGCGCGCCGCAGGCGGCCAGCAGTTCCGGACGGGTGGTCTCGATGTAGATCGGGGTGCCGTCTTCGAAACGGAACGCCACCTTGTGGTAGAAGCCCGGATATTCGCGCGATTCCAGTTCGGCCTGGGCCACTGCGGTCTGGAACGTCACGTCCCACAGACCCGGAGCGTCCTTCTGATACGCTTCGCCACGGGCCAGGTTGCGCAGGAACGCCTTCTGGGCCACGCGCTGCGGATGCTCGCCGATGGTGTGGTAGGTCTGCGACCAGTCGATGGACAGGCCGAGGGAGCGCCACAGCGCCTCGAACTGCTTCTCGTCCTGGGCGGTGAGCTTCTCGCACAGCTCGATGAAGTTCTTACGGGAGATCGGCACCTGGTCCTTGGCGTCGATCTTCTTGCCGTCCGTACCCTCGAACGGCGGCACGAAATTCGGATCGTACTTCAGGGACGTATCCACGCGCACGCCGTAATAGTTCTGCACACGGCGTTCGGTCGGCAGGCCGTTGTCGTCCCAGCCCATCGGGTAGAACACGTCGTAGCCGTTCATGCGCTTGAAACGTGCGATCACATCGGTGTGCGTGTAGGAGAACACGTGGCCGACGTGCAGGTGGCCCGAAACGGTGGGCGGCGGGGTATCGATGGAATAAACGGCCTTACGGTCGCGGGTGCCCTGGAACTTGTAGACTCCGCTCTCGTCCCAGACGCCACGCCACTTGTCTTCGAGACCGTCCACGCCGACCTTGTCGGGCAGCGGCGTGAGGTTCGCGTTGATGGTGTTATCTTGGCTTTCAGTCATAGTCGCTAGTCTAGAAAGCGAATGTGACAACTGCCGTCGTATCAGCGCCTATCGAACCGAATGCCGGAATCGCAGGCAAATCGCGGAAAATCCACATAAAAAACCGTGGAAAAATCAGTGCAGCGTCAATCTGTTCAACGGCAGCAGACGGTCGGTCAGATTCTTCGGATACCCCCGCAGCCCATCGGAAACGGCAAGGAAGTTCTTGCGTGTGTACAGCCAGTCGCTGGCCGCGTTCTCGCTGACGGCGCGCGCGTAATCGCGCATGCGGGCCTGATAATCGTTGTCGTTGGTCGCGGCCATGGCATTGGCGTAAGCCTGCTGCGCGTCGCCGTTCTCGAAATGGAACACGGACTGGCCGTTGTCGAAGACGCTTGCGTCACCTTCGTCGCTCATGGTGGTCAGCGCGATGTCATAGGTGCCGGCGTTCATGCGTTCCGTCACGTCCGCGGCGGAATCGAGCACTTCCAGATTGGTGTTGATATTGAGGTTTTCGATGGCGGTTTTCACGTCGTTGCCGATGCTTTCGTATTCCTTCGGCACCAGAATGTCGATTGGCGCGATGTAGTTCACTCCGAAATACGTGCGCATCCGTTGCCCTTGTTCGAGGTTGTAGGGGTACAGGCCGCTCAGGTCCTCATACCCGTCTTCCAGCGGGCTGATCGGCCCTCCTAGCGGCGCGTACGCGTCGGGCGCGTTCTTGGCGATGGTCTTCGCATCGATGGCGTATCGCGTCATCTTGCGGATCTGCTCGTCGGAGAAGGGGCTGTTGTTGTCGTTGTTGAACGCGAGCATCACCTTGTCGAAGCTGATGCCGCTGTCCGCGGTAATACCGTTGGTTTTGCCCAGTTCCGAGGCGGTTGAAGCGCTCAGCGGCAGCGCCATGCTGATTTTGCCGGCTTTCATGGCATCGGCCATGGATTCCTCGTTGGCGTAGTAGTAGAGCGTCACTTGCGATGATGCGGCTTTTTTGCCCCAATACGAGTCGTTGCGTTGCAACACGATTTGCGATTGGTCCGCGGTTGACACGGTGAATGGTCCCGATCCGACCGCCGATTTCGCATAGTTGGTTTTGCTTTCCGCGTCGTACACGACGCCTGCACGGCCGGCCAGCGCGCGCAACAGCCGCGGATTCGGCTTGGCGAGCGTGATGACCACCGTATTCGCATTGGGATTGGTGATTTCCTTCAGATCACCAAGCTGGTCGGCTCCCACGTAATGGTTGTTGACGGCGTTCTGCAGCGACCAGACCACGTCGGACGAGTCGAGTTTGTGCCCATTGGCGAACGTCATGCCGCCGTTCAACGTGAACGTGTACGTGAGACCGTCGTCGGAAGCCTGCCAGGAGCTGGCGATTCCCGGCTGCAGCTTGTTGGTTTCGCTGCGTGACACCAGCGTTTCGTATACGTTGCCGAGCAGCGCTTGCTCCACGGCGGTGCCTTGTTCGGTGCGGATGTCAAGCGATTTCGGCGCATTGCCTTCGATGCCGACGGTCACCGACGAGTCGGAGACGAGCGTGCCGAAGGATGTGATGGGATTCTTGCGGCCTGTCAGCGACAGTCCCAGCCACAGCAGCACACTGAGCACGATCGCGACGCCGAAGAAGATCAGCCAGCGCGTCGCCTCGGCTTTCAGATTACGTTTCCGCCCGTTTTCATCCATGCACCCGAGTCTAGTTGACGCGTGCTACACGCCCGATGGCCGGGTGCGATTCGACGGAGTGCCGGCGCGGCGGCTGGCATGCGTCGGAATCACGCGGCGAACGCGCCCGGACACGTGTCGTTGAGGGGGCAGTCGGCGCAATCCGGTTTTCGCGCATGGCAGATGGCACGGCCATGCAATATCAAACGGTGAGACAGATCGGTCCATTCTTCGGGAGGGAAGCAGGCGGTGACCTCACGTTCGATGGCCACCGGGTCAGGGGAGGGGCTCGCCCAGTCGGACCGCCACCGCAATCGCCCAGTCACACGAATCACATGCGTGTCCACAGGAAAACCGGGCACGCCGAACGCGTTGCCCAACACCACGTTCGCGGTTTTGCGGCCCACGCCCGGCAGGCTGACCAGCGAAGCCATATCGGCCGGCACCTCGCCCCCGAATCGTACGCACAACTCATGCGACAGCCCGATGATATTGCGCGCTTTCGTACGGAAGAAGCCGATGGTGCGGATGATGTCCTCGACGTGCTCGGGATTCGCGGCGGCAAGCTCCGCCGGACCGGGATATTCGCCGAACAGTTCCGGCGTGACCATGTTCACGCGCTTGTCGGTGGTCTGCGCGCTCAACACCGTAGCCACCAGCAGTTCGAAAGGAGAATTGAAGTTCAACGCGCATTTCGGATCGGGAATCTCCACGCACAACTGCTCGTATTCCTGATGCATGCGCGCGATCCGCGCCTTCTTCGATTCCCGAGGCATGCCTCCCAGCCTACCCCTCGCATGCGGACGAACGCGGGAAACCTGCGGAAACGTCGCAATCGGCAAAAACAGCGAAAATCCATCGAAAAAACGACAGAAAATCAGCAAAAAACGACAGAAAATCAGCAAAAAACAACAGGAAATCAGCGAAAAACAACAGGAAATCAGCGAAAGGCCAACGAAAACAAACGAAACCCGTCGAACATCAACGGAATGATCGCAAGAAAAAGTCAGCTTTCGCCGGACTCGCCGTGAGCCGCATCCTTGGCCGCGGCCTCATGCTCATCCTCTTCCGGCGGATCGAAACGATAGCCGACGTTGCGCACGGTGCCGATGAGATGCTCGTACTCGCCGCCCAGCTTGGCGCGCAGACGACGGATATGCACGTCCACAGTGCGGGTGCCGCCGTAATAGTCGTAGCCCCACACCTCCTGCAGCAGCTGCGCGCGCGTGAACACGCGGCCCGGATGCTGCACCAGATACTTGAGCAGCTCGAACTCCTTGTACGCCAAGTCGATCGGATGGCCGTGCAGACTGGCCGTGTAGCCATTCGTATCCACCACCAAATCGCCGGAACGGATCAGACCATCCTCGTTCTGCACGCCCTGCTCGCCCGAACCGGACGCCGCGTTGACCGGCGCGTTGCCACGTTCGGAAACCAGGCGCAAACGCCCCTCCACCTCGGCGGGGGACGCCGTAGCCACTACCACATCGGCAATGCCCCACTGCGAATTGACCACGGTGAAGCCGCCCTCGGTGAGAATGAGCACGATCGGCGTGGACAGTCCCGACGCGTGAATCAGACGGCACAGCGTTTTGGCGGTGGCCAGGTCGTCACGCGCATCAAGAAACAGAATGGTGTTCTCCGGCATCTTCACCAGGCTGGCCGCATCCATCGGCAACACGCGCACGCGGTGGGAAAGCAGCGCCAACGAGGGGAGAACGGTAGCTGGATCGCTAGCGAACGTCATAAGCGTAAGATCCGTCACGTCAGCTCCCTTTTGTTCTAAACTGATGCCGCGATTGTACACGCAAAATGTATTATCAGCGTTTCATCGATTGTAACTGAAGTATGTGGACACATACGGCTACATTTATTCATATTGCATACGTATTGACCACAATATGAAAAGGGGGTCCGAGATGACCGCTGAGAAGGTCACCGCCCAGGAAGCCACGCGGAAAGTCGCTTTTGCCAAGGTCCTGGCGATTCAGATCATCGCATACGTGGTGCTGGTGGCGCTCGCATTGGTTCCCGGCATGATGTACGGCGACGCCGCCAAACCGGCCGCGGTTCCGTTCACGATCATCGCCTCGCTGGCGATGGTCGTGCTGCTGGTGGTGTTCAGTCCGTTCCGCGACGGCGTCGCCGGCCATGTGATCGCCGCGATCGCAGGCCTGCTGTCGGCGATCTGCGCCACGACCGTGATGCTGGGCAATGTGATCTTCCCCGCCGGCCTGGATGGCGGCAAAAGCTTCTCCATGGAGGAAGCGTGGATCGCCGGCGTGGGCGGACTGCTGATCGTGCTGATCATCGTATCCTTCGGCCGGCAGATGGCCCGCGAAAACCGCACGCACCTGATCCGCTCGCTGTCGCACAGCGTGGTCGAAGGCGTCGCCATGATCGCCAGCGCGGGCTGGTGCTTCCTGCCGGTGCTCCTGCCGACAACGCATTCCAGGGCCGCCGCCATGTCCGCTGCCTCCGGAGCCACGGTGGACATGTTCAGCAACGTGACCACGACATGGGTCGTCGCCGCGATCGTGACGGTATTGGTGGCCGTGGCGCTCACCGTGTGCTCGTACTTCTGGCACCGCGACGCCGACCCCGAGCCGGATGCGCGTTCGCCGTGGATCGGCCTCGCACTGCTGCCGGTCATGCTGACCGGTCTCGCAGTCGGTCTGGCGGCGCTCGCCATCGTCGTGCTGTAAACGGCTGTTCTAATGACAAAGCCCGTAATCGCAATGATTACGGGCTTTTATTATGTTGGATTGGCAGTCAACCGAGGAATCCGAGATGCTCGAACAGCACCTTCACGCCGATAAGAATCAGCACGATGCCGCCGGCGATCTGCGCGGGCTTCTGCCACCGCGAGCCGAACGCGCGGCCGATATACAGGCCGGCGGCGGAGAACAGGCCGGTGGTGATGCCGATGATGACCACCGACAGCCAGATGTTGAGCGTCATGAACGCGAAGCTCACGCCGACCGCGAATGCGTCGATGCTGCAGGCCACGGCGAGCGGCAGCATGTGCTTCCAATCGAATTCAGGGGTTTCCTTGGCGTTCTCCTCGTCCTCTTCGAACGCCTCGCGTACCATATTGCCGCCGATCAGAGCGAGTAGGCCGAAAATGATCCAATGGTCCACGGCGGTCACGTATTTGCTGAACGTGCTGGCCGCGAAATAGCCGAACAGAGGGAAAAGCGCCTGGAATCCGCCGAACCACAGGGCGGTTTTGAACGCATCGACGCCGCGAAGCTTCTTGACGGTCAGGCCTTTGCCAATGGAGACAGCGAACGCGTCCATGGACACGGACACGCCAATAAGCAGAATCTGAATGAGCATAGCTGGTGAAAAGGTTCATCCCGCCGGTCTCCCCACGGGATGGGCCTCGACGGATTGCGTTCCGCCTACGCCTAGGAGTACCGACACAGAACTGCCGCACGCGGATGTGATATGTGACGTCCAGCGGGCTTTGAATTCAGCGAATACTGTTCGCATGCCGAAAATTACAAGAGACCACTATACCGCGGTACGAAGAAATCGGACGCTTTGGTCCGTTGGACTCCCCGCAACGGCACCTGGCCTCCACTGGCTGGAAAAGAGAAAAAGCCCACTGTCGGGGGCAGTGGGCTTTGACATAAAAAGGGGAGAAGTGATCACTTCTCGCTATCAGCGAGGCGCTTGCGGGCTGCGACGATTTCCTCCTCGGCCTTTGCGGCACCGGTCCAGTAATCGCCCGGCATGACTTCCTTGCCCGGCTCCAGAGCCTTGTACTGCTCGAAGAAGTGCTTGATTTCAGCCTTGTGGTACTCGGACACGTCGTCGACGTCCTTGATGTCGTCGAAGCGGACGTCAGCCGGCACGCACAGCACCTTGTCGTCTCCACCGGCCTCGTCGACCATGTGATACAGGCCGACGGCGCGGCATTCCACCACGCAGCCCGGGAACACGGAGTTCGGGATCATGACGAGAGCGTCGAGCGGATCGCCGTCCTCGCCCAGGGTACCGTCGATGTAGCCGTAGTCATCCGGGTAGCCCATGGAGGTGAACAGGGTACGGTCCAGGAACACGCGACCGGTCTCGTGGTCCACTTCGTACTTGTTCTTGGAACCGCGCGGGATCTCCACCACGACGTTAAAGGTTTCTGCCATTGTTTTCTCCTTGATCGATATGATCAGCAGTAGTTCGTTACTTAGGATACCCGCTTTCGCGCCATGTCGGCACCATTTTCCGGATACCTATATGAATGGTGCTCAGTGCTGGGGAGATAAGGCGTGATGCGCTCGCTGGTCAACATCTTTTTGGCCGATTGTGATTGACTATCCTGCCTTGGAACGTTGGAAGAACAATTCCGTAGGTGGTTTTGCTCTTCCGTAGGTGGTTGGCTCTGGTATCCCTGCGGCAAAAAGGCTTGATTTCAGCCATTCTGTTTGCGTGGATTGACCGGAGAGCACCTACGGAATCAAAAAAACCACCTACGGAATGCACAAAGCCGGGTTGAAAACGTGAGAAACGTCTTCAACCCGGCTTTGATCTATGTGTTTTGCGCTGGCTGGATGCTAGGCAGAGTGCCTAGCATCCAAACTCACTCAGTCCTCGATCGCCGTCAGCACGTGCGCCACGTCGGCCCACGGTGCCAGCGAAACGTAGTTGTCCCAGCTCCACTCGAACTCGCGTCCGGTCAGCTCGTCGCGTACCTTGAGCGGCTTGTCGGTGGCGAAACCGAAGTCCGGCAGCTCGATGTGGACGATGGACTGATGCGCGTTGTGGCCGTCGAGGTTCACCACCACGATCACCGTATCCGGCTTGCCGGTACCGGTAAGCTCGGCCGGGGTCTGGCGCAGGAACGCCACCACGCCCGCATCGTCGCTCGGCAGGACGTGCAGGTTGTGGTAGCTGCGGCATGCCGGATGCTCGGAACGGATTTTGTTGAGCGAGGTGAGCAGCTCGGAGATGCCGTACTTGTCGGCCTCGTCCCAATCGCGCACCTTGACTTCGTACTTCTCGTTGTCGATCTGTTCTTCGAATCCCGGACGCTGCTTGTTCTCGATCAGCTCATAGCCGTTGTAGATGCCCCAGCTCGGAGAGCCCATCGCGGCGAGCACCGCGCGCACCGCGTGACCGGCGATACCGTTGTCGCGCAGGTAGGCGGTCATGATGTCCGGCGTGGACGGCCAGAAGGTGTTGTGCTGGTAGAAACCACCGTCGCCGTTGGTCTCCTCCAAATACTCCTCAAGCTCCTCCTTGGTGTTGCGCCACGGGAAGTAGCAGTGCGACTGCGTGAAGCCGGCATAGCTCAGCGCGCGCATCATGCCCGGACGGGTGAACGCCTCGGCCAGGAACAGCGTCTCCGGATGCTTCTTCGTCACGGCGGCGATCACGTCCTGCCAGAAACGCACCGGCTTGGTATGCGGGTTGTCCACGCGGAAGATCGTCACGCCGGCCTTGATCCACAGGTCCATGATGCGTTCGGTTTCCGCTTCGATGCCTTCCATGTCGGCGTTGAAATCGATCGGATAGATGTCCTGGTACTTCTTCGGCGGATTCTCGGCGAATGCGATCGTTCCGTCCGGCTTGGTGCGGAACCAGTTCGGATGCTGTTTGACCCACGGGTGGTCAGGCGAGCACTGCAGCGCGAAGTCGAGCGCCACTTCGATGCCCAGCTTGTGCGCGTAATCGCAGAACGCCTTGAAATCGTCCATGGTGCCGAGCAGCGGGTCGACGGTGTCGTGGCCGCCCAGCTCGGAGCCGATGCCGAACGGGGAGCCCGGATCGTGCGGTCCGGCAATCAGCGTGTTGTTGCGGCCCTTGCGGTTGGTCACGCCAATCGGGAAGATCGGCGGCAGGTACACGATGTCGAAGCCTTCGGCCTTCGCGCGGTCGAGGCCGGACAGCGCCGTCTTCAGCGTGCCCTGCACGATCTTGCCGTCGGCGTCGAAATACGCGCCTTCGGAACGCGGGAAGAACTGGTACCATGCGGCGAAGCTCGACTTCGGACGCTCCACGCGGAAGCGCTGCGGATTCGACGCGCTCAGGCCGTCGCGCAGCGGATTGGTTTCATGCAGGCTTGCGATTGCGTCGGTGGTCGCTGCGGCAAGACGCGCGGTCGCGTCGAGCGACTTGTCGGCAACGGTCTTCGCGGCTTCGCGCAGCGTCTTCTTGTCATCGGCGGTCAGCTTGGAATCGCGTGCGCCAGCCCAACGTTCCAGCAGCTGCGCGCCGGATTCCAGCGCGTTCTCCACATCGTCGCCGACCTCGACCTTGATTTGCGCGTCGTGCAGCCAGGAAGCGTACGTATCTTCCCAGCCTTCGACCACGATGTGCCATTCGCCGAGCTGCTTCTTGACGTCGGCATAGCCATCTTCCCACGGCTTCAGGTCGCTGTGGTCGCCGATCTTGACCATCGCTTCCCAGCGGTCCAGGCCGGGGTTGGTGCAGGTCATGGGGAAGCGGGCCTTCTCGGTGCCGCGCGTGTTGCGCACGGACACGGTGGCACCGGCCTTGGTGCGGCCTTCGATGAACACCTGCGCGGTGACCTTGAATGCCTCGCCAAGCTCCACGCGAGCCGGGTACAGGCCGTTTTCGGCGGACGGAGTGATGCCAAGAACGTTTACGCGGCCGAACTGTTCCGGGCTGGTGCGGTTGATGATAGGTGCTGGAGTTTCGCCGACGGTTCGCTTCGTTGCGGTTTTCGGCTTGGAAGTGCGCTTGGTGGTTGGTTTTTTGGTTGTCGTCTTTGCGGTTGATTTCGCGGCTGTCCTCGTTGTCTTTGTGGCCGCTGCCTTGGCTGTTGTCTTTGCTGTTGCCTTTGTGCGCGGTGTCGCGCTTGATGATGTTGCTTCATTCATATAGCCGATTATAGAGGTAGTTGTGTTCTTTTTGTGATTTCCCTTTTTCGTAACGATTACGGCGATGCGGCTACAAGTACTTTCTTCAAATACTTTTGGTAAAGCGTTTTAATACATGGTTTGCGATTATGTTCGATTATGAAGGCTGCGGCGGCATGACCATACGTTGTGTGTGCCGGTTGCGTTCGATATGTATGGGGACTTTATATAAAAGGAGCGAAACGTCCTGGGGAAAACAAAAAACCGGAAACCAAAAGGTTTCCGGTTTCAATTGGTAGCGGGGCATGGATTTGAACCATGGACCTCTGGGTTATGAGCCCAGCGAGCTACCGAGCTGCTCCACCCCGCGTCGGCTTGCCTTCATTGAGGCAGCTCTAACTACTTTACGGATGTTGGCTAATAAGTCAAATCGGCGTGTCGCATATTGCGCTGCTAGTGAAATCGCATATCCGATAACGCGTTATCCGTTTTTCGTATAACGCTGCGGACCGTCGATGAAAACCGCCGAATACGCCATATCCGGGTCCGCACCATAATAGGAAACATGCCTATCAAGATTCCCAGCGGCCTTCCGGCCAGAGACATTCTCGACTCCGAGCGCATCTTCGCGCTTGAAAAGCCCGAAGCGGAGCGCCAGCGTGTGCGTCCGCTCAAGCTGGTGATCCTGAACCTCATGCCGAAGAAGATCGAGACCGAAACGCAACTGCTGCGTCTGATCTCCAAGAGCCCGCTGCAGGTCGAGGTCGACTTCATGAAGACCTCCACCCACGAGGCCACGCACGTGAGCGCCGACCATCTGGTGAAGTTCTACGAGACGCTCGACGCGTTCAAAGACAACTATTACGACGGTCTTGTGGTGACGGGAGCGCCCGTCGAACACCTCGCTTTCGAGCAGGTCGACTACTGGGACGAGTTCAAGCAGATTCTCGACTGGGCATCCACCCACGTCTTCTCCACCATGTACCTGTGCTGGGGCGCGATGGGCGCGCTCAACTATCGGTACGGCGTGCGCAAGGAGTTGCTGCCGGAGAAGCTCTTCGGAGTGTTCCCCCAGTATCTGCAGGACGAATACTGCTTCCTCACCAACGGTTTCGACGAGATCTGCCTGCAACCGCATTCCCGCCTGGCGGGGGTCAACGAGGGTGATATCGCCCATAATCCCGAGCTGCAGGTGCTCACGTGGGGTCCGAAGTCCGGCCCGGGGCTCATCGCCACGCGTGACTTCTCCGAAGTGTTCGCGCTCGGCCATTGGGAATACGGCAAGTACACGCTCGCCGAGGAATACGAGAGGGATATGAAGAAGGGCATGACCAACGTGCCGTTCCCCGAAAACTATTTCCCGCACGACGATCCGAAGCTCGAACCGCTGTTCGCCTGGCGCGCCCACGCCAACCTGCTGTGGCGCAACTGGCTCAACTGGGTCTATCAGACCACGCCATACGATTTGAGCGAAGTACCGCAGCTGCGCGAGGAGAAGCGCCTCGGCACCGACCGTTCGATCCGGCACGAGCCCGGTTCTCCGCGTGTCGACGCGTTCACGCCATTCTCGCACGATGGATACGGTGTCATTCGCGGCTGATTTCACGAAGATCGGCGAGTACTGACAAGTATTGGCGATTGTCCCACGATTGCCGCTTTTGCGCGGTGTCGTGGGCTTTTTGCGCGGTTTTTGTTGCCTGCTGCGACATCGTTTCATTTTCGCTGTCATATATTATGGTGCGATATGTTAAGTAAAACGTTTTATCAAGCAGTGTTGCAAACGATGTCTATTTTGGTGTGAATGGGGGTGAAATAGGCCGAATCGACAACGGCCGTGGTTGTGTCTAATAGTCCCCGCAACGTGCGAAACGCCGGTTTTCGCTATACGGTAGTAGGGGAAAGCTCCCGGTGCGGAATGTTGTCTAGCCACGGGCTGATAATCCTTTGCAGCCATTCGGGGCTGGTATGCGAACGCGTTTATGGGCGCGTTAACATAGAACCCGAAGGATGTTCTGGTTTGGTAACCGGAATGTCACATTCGACTCAGCTGTTGGGCTAGACTAACAGCTGACACAAGAGCAGGAGGCGTGAATGATTAGTGCATTGGGAGAGGGCATCATGACCATCGCCGATGGTCCAGAGATGCCGAGCATCAATGACTTCCTTCCCGATCCGTTTGTTTTTCAAGGCACGCCGTTCGCCATCAACCGCATCATCCTCGTTCGTATTCTTGCGACCGTCATCATGCTGCTGGTTCTCGGAATTACGGCAAGCCGTGCAAAGCTCATCCCTGGCCGTTGGCAGGGCGCAGTCGAATGGCTGATCGAGTTTGTCCGCGACAACATCGTCTATCAGGTGATGGGCGAGCTGCGTGGCAAGCGTTATGTGCCGATGATCACCACCGTGTTCTGCACGTTGCTGGTCTTCAATCTGTGCGGCATCATCCCGGGCTTCAACATCGCGGCAAGCGCGTCCATCACGCTGCCTCTGGTGTTCGCCATGTGGTGCTTCTGCCAGTACTGGATTGCCGGCATCCGTGAAAAGGGCCTTGGCCACTTCCTGAGGGACGAGATCTTCCCGAAGGGCGTTCCGGCCCCGATCTATATTCTGCTGTCCCCGATTCAGCTGCTTGAGCTGCTGATTATCCGCCCGTTCTCGTTGACGATCCGACTGTTCGCCAACATGGTTTCGGGCCACCTGATCCTTGCGTTGTGCCTCTCGGCCACGCAGTTCTTCCTCGTTGATGTGGTGAACAAGCTGATGATGCCGTTCGGCATCATCACCTTCGCGGCTGGCATGTTCATGTTCCTGTTCGAGGCGCTGGTCGCCTGCCTGCAGGCTTACATCTTCGCCATCCTGACCACCGCGTACATCAATATGAGCTATCCGGAGATCGACTGACCGCCGGCTTTTTAAGTGTTGCTTCTTGTCAAGCAATAACCAGAAAGGAAACAATCATGGATATCGTTACCCTCGCTGAGGTTGCCGGCAACCTGAACGTCGTTGGCTACGGCCTCGCCGCCATCGGCCCTGGCATCGGTCTGGGCATCCTGATCGGCAAGACCATCGAAGGCACCGCTCGCCAGCCTGAGCTCGGCAGCCGTCTGCAGACCCTCATGTTCCTGGGCCTGGCATTCGTCGAGGTGCTGGCACTGCTCGGCTTCGTGCTCGCCTTCATCAAGTAAGACTTGATCCCCAAGGTAAACACCGAAGACGCAAACGAACGTGAAAGGAGGAAGACACTATGGTGACCGCAGCTAGCGAGATGGAACTGTTCCTTCCGAAAAGCTACGACATTTTCTGGTCGTTGGTCATTCTGATCATCGTCGCCGTGTTCTTCTACAAGTTCTTCCTGCCGAAGTTCCAGGCCGTGTTCGATGAGCGCGCAGCCAAGATCGAAGGTGGCATCGCCAAGGCCGAACAGGCCCAGAAGGATGCCGACGAAGCCAAGGCGAAGTACGATGCCCAGCTGAGCAACGCACGCGTCGAGGCTTCCAAGATCCGCGACGACGCTCGCGCGGAAGCATCGCACATCATCGCCGACGCACGTACCCGTGCCGAGGCTGATGCGGCGCAGATCACCGCCACCGCCCAGCGTTCCATCGAATCCCAGCAGCAGCAGGCTCTGGTGAGCCTGAAGGGTGAGGTCGGCGTGCTGGCAACGGCACTGGCCGGCAAGATCCTGGGCAGCAAGCTGGAAAGCGACGACGTGCAGTCGACGATGATCGACCAGATGATCGCCGATCTGGACAGCGACAAGAAGTGATCGAAACCTTCAAGAAAGGGAGGTGACCAATGCGAGGAGAAGCATCGCGTATCGCAGACCGCGTTTCGCGTGACTCGCTGGCCCCCAAGCTGCGTGACAGCGGCGAGGACACATGGCGTATCGGGAACGAACTGTTCACGATCACCAACGTGCTCGACCACAACATCCAGCTTGAACGTGCCCTCACCGACCCGTCGCGCCCAGTCGAAGACAAGGTTGCGGTAGTCAAGACCCTCATTGGAGATGATGCCCATCCGTTGACGATGGAAATCATGTCCGATCTGGTGGACCGCCGTTGGAGCCGCGTATCCGACATCGCCAACGCCACCGAGGATTTCGGTGTGGATGGCATGATGTACTACGCGGACCACACGAATGCTACTCTGCAGGTCTCCATCGAGCTTGCCCAGCTGCATTCCGCACTGCTCAACCTTCCGGTCGTACGCAGCAAGCTGTATGACGCGACCGTCCCCGCCGAAGCCCGTATCAAGCTGCTGTACAGCCTGATCGGCAATGCCGACTTCAATGTGGTGACCAAGCGTCTGGCCGAGCATGCGACCTGCAATCTGCGCAATCGCCGCTATCTGCAGACCATTCAGTGGCTGATTAACAAGTTCTCCCGTCATATGGGCGAATCGATGGTCACCGTCACCACGGCAACGCCACTGAGCAAGGAGCAGGTCAAGAAGCTCGTCGCCATCTATTCGGCGAAGACCGGCCATCCGGTGCACATTAACTCGGTGGTCGATCCGACCGTCCTGGGTGGTATGCGCATCCAGGTGGGCGACGAGGTCACCGACAACACGGTGGTCGCACAGCTGCAACATCTTCAGCGCACGGTGAAGGCGACCGCCTGACGGCACGCCACACGGTGAACAAGCCTGAAACAAGACTTGACTGAATTTATAACCAACAATAAGGAGTGATCATGGCAGAACTTACCATTGATCCCACCACGATACGCAAGGCGCTCGATGAGTTCGTCGAGTCGTACAAGCCGTCGGACACGCCGACCCAGGAAGTCGGTTATGTCGCGACCGCTGGCGACGGCATTGCGCACGTGACGGGACTGCCTGGTTGCATGGCCAATGAGCTGCTGACCTTCGAAGACGGCACGCTTGGCCTGGCGTTCAACCTTGACGCCCGCGAGATCGGCGTGGTTATCCTCGGCGATTTCACCGGTATCGAGGAAGGCCAGGAAGTGCGTCGTACCGGCGAAGTGCTCTCCGTGCCCGTCGGCGACGGCTACCTTGGCCGCGTCGTGGACCCGCTAGGCAACCCGATTGACGGTCTTGGCGAGATCAAGACCGAAGGCCGTCGTATTCTCGAGGCCCAGGCACCTGACGTTATGCATCGTCATCCGGTTGACGAGCCTCTGTCCACCGGCCTGAAGGCCATCGACGCGATGACGCCGATCGGCCGTGGCCAGCGTCAGCTCATCATCGGCGACCGTCAGACCGGTAAGACCGCTATCGCAATCGATACGATCATCAACCAGAAGCGCAACTGGGAATCCGGAGACCCGAAGAAGCAGGTCCGCTGCATCTACGTGGCCGTCGGTCAGAAGGGCTCCACCATCGCATCGGTGAAGCAGTCCCTGGAAGAGGCCGGCGCTATGGAGTACACGACCATCGTGGCTTCCCCGGCTTCCGATTCCGCAGGCTTCAAGTACATCGCACCGTACACCGGTTCCGCCATCGGACAGCACTGGATGTACAACGGCAAGCACGTGCTCATCGTCTTCGACGATCTGTCGAAGCAGGCTGAGGCTTACCGCTCGATTTCCCTGCTGCTGCGTCGTCCGCCGGGGCGTGAGGCTTACCCGGGCGATGTGTTCTACCTGCACTCCCGTCTGCTCGAACGTTGCGCCAAGGTTTCCGATGACCTCGGCGGCGGCTCGATGACCGGCCTGCCGATCGTCGAGACCAAGGCGAACGATGTGTCCGCCTACATTCCGACCAACGTGATTTCCATCACCGATGGCCAGATCTTCCTGCAGTCCGACCTGTTCAACGCGAACCAGCGTCCTGCTGTGGACGTCGGCATCTCCGTGTCCCGAGTCGGTGGCGCTGCCCAGACGAAGGCCTTGAAGAAGGTCTCCGGCACGCTGAAGATCTCGCTGGCGCAGTACCGTTCGCTGGAATCCTTCGCCATGTTCGCTTCCGATCTGGATGCGGCTTCGAAGGCTCAGCTGAACCGTGGTGCCCACCTGACCGAGCTCCTGAAGCAGCCGCAGTTCTCCCCGTATTCGATGGAACAGGAAGTCGTGTCCGTGTGGGCCGGCACCCATGGCAAGATGGATGACCTGCCAATCAGCGACGTGTTGCCGTTCGAAAAGGGCATGCTGGATTATCTGGATCACAACACCGATATCCTCAAGACCATTCGCGAGACCGAAGACTTCACCGCCGACACCGAGGCTGCCCTCGACAAGGCCGTGGAAGCGTTCCGTGAGACCTTCGTGACCAGCGCGGGCAAGCCGCTGGTCGAGAAGAAGCCTGACGAGAAGCACACCACTCCGGTCGAGCAGGAAAAGATCGTCGCAGGAGAGAAGTGATTCATGGGCTCGCAACTCGCATTGAAATCTAGGATCGCCTCCACCGCGTCGCTGGAGAAAATCTTCAACGCGCAGGAGATGATCGCGTCTTCGCACATCGCCAAGGCACGTGACGTGGCCTTGAACGCGAAGCCGTATACCGATGCGATTTTCGACGCCGTGCAAGCGCTGGTGGCCCATACCCATATCGACCATCCGATCGTGAAAAAGAACGAGGACAACCCTCGCGTGGCTGTCCTCGCTCTCACCTCGGATCGTGGTATGGCAGGTCCGTACACCTCCTCGATCATCCGCGAAACGGAATCGCTGTTGGCCCGACTCGACGAGAAGGGCAAGCAGCCGGAACTGTATGTGTATGGTCGTCGCGGTGTGACGTATTACAAGTACCGCAACCGTCCGGTTGCCGGCACTTGGGAAGGCGATACCGACCAGCCCGGCGTGGAAGTCGCAGAGTCCATCTCGAAGGCACTGTTGGACGCTTATATGAAGCCGGCGGACCAAGGTGGAGTCTCCGAACTCTACATTGTGTTCACCGAGTTCGTGAATATGGTGGTTCAGAAGGTGCGTGTGCTGCGCATGTTACCCGTTGAGCTCGTGCTTCCGGAACAGCCGGAATCCGGTCCTGTGCCGGAATCCGATGCCGATGCTGCGACTCCTCTGTATGCGTTCGAGCCAAGCGTTGACGAAGTACTCGACGCGATTCTGCCGAAGTACATCCAGTCCCGTATCCATGAATGCCTGCTCACCGCAGCGGCATCCGAGACTGCAAGCCGACAGAACGCCATGCACACGGCTACAGACAACGCCCGCAGCCTGATCGATGAACTGACTCGCAAGCTCAACGCTTCGCGTCAGGCATCGATTACCCAGGAACTTACCGAAATCATCGGCAGCGCTGATGCGCTGAACAAGAAGGAAGAGTAGGAACGCATATGGCTGAGAATCAGACCACAGCGGCTCCCGAGACGGCTGCAGAGCCGACCGCTGGACGCGTTACGCGTATCCAGGGTTCGGTTATCGACGTCGAATTCCCGGTGGGCCACCTGCCCGACATTTACAATGCACTTACCGTTGAACTGGCCAACACCGGTGTCCACGAAGAGGGCGAGACCACCAAGAAGATCACCCTTGAGGTTGAACAGCATCTTGGCGATTCCACCGTGCGTACCGTCGCTCTGAAGCCGACTGACGGCCTCGTGCGTGGCGCCACCGTGTATGACACCGGCGGCCCGATCTCCGTGCCGGTTGGCGATGTCACCAAGGGCCACGTATTCGACGTGTCCGGCAACATCCTCAACAAGAAGGCCGACGAGACCGTCACGGTCACCGAACGTTGGCCTATCCACCGCAACCCGCCGGCATTCGACCAGCTGGAGTCCAAGACCCAGATGTTCGAAACCGGTATCAAGGTCATCGATCTGCTGACCCCGTATGTGCAGGGTGGCAAGATCGGTCTGTTCGGTGGCGCAGGCGTCGGCAAGACCGTGCTGATTCAGGAAATGATTCAGCGTGTGGCCCAGAACCACGGCGGTGTGTCCGTGTTCGCAGGCGTCGGCGAACGTACCCGTGAGGGTAACGATCTGATCGGCGAAATGGACGAAGCTGGCGTACTTGAGAAGACCGCACTGGTCTTCGGCCAGATGGATGAGCAGCCGGGTACCCGTCTGCGCGTGCCGCTGACCGCACTGACCATGGCAGAGTACTTCCGTGACGTACAGAACCAGGACGTGCTGCTGTTCATCGACAACATCTTCCGCTTCACCCAGGCTGGTTCCGAGGTATCCACCCTGCTCGGCCGTATGCCGTCCGCAGTGGGCTACCAGCCGAACCTGGCCGATGAGATGGGCGCGCTGCAGGAGCGCATCACGTCGACCCGTGGCCACTCCATCACCTCGCTGCAGGCCATCTACGTGCCGGCCGATGATTACACCGACCCGGCCCCTGCGACGACCTTCGCCCACCTGGACGCAACCACCGAGCTGTCCCGTGACATCGCCTCCAAGGGCATCTACCCGGCAGTCGACCCGCTGAGCTCCACTTCGCGAATCCTTGATCCGCGTTATGTGGGCCAGGCTCACTACGAGTGCGCCAACCGCGTCAAGGCGATTCTGCAGCGTAACAAGGAGCTGCAGGACATCATCGCCCTGATCGGTATCGATGAGCTCGGCGAAGAAGATAAGACCACTGTGAACCGTGCTCGTAAGATCGAGCAGTTCCTCGGCCAGAACTTCTACGTCGCCGAGAAGTTCACCGGCCGTCCGGGCTCCTACGTTCCGGCGGACGAGACCATCGAAGCATTCACCCGCATCTGCGACGGCGTGTATGACGACGTTCCGGAGCAGGCATTCTCCGGCATCGGCGGCATCGACGACCTCGAGAAGAAGTGGCACGACATGCAGAAGGAATACGGTGCGTGATGGCCGGATCGACTATGCAGGTGAACATCGTCGCCGCTGACCACCCTGTGTGGCACGGCACGGCGAAGTCCGTTACCATTCCTGCCTCCGAAGGCGGAATGGGCATCCTGCCCGACCACGAGCCTGTGCTGACCGTGATCAAGGAAGGAACCATCGTCGTGGTGGATCCTGAAGGCGAACGTCTCTCCTTCGAGGTGACCGACGGCTTCATCTCCTTCGATTCGAACAAGCTCACCGTCGCGGTCGAGCGTGGAACCAACGTGAAGCGCGCCGAATAAGCCGTTTCCGCTTGACGTAAGGTGGCCCGGTAATCGCAATATGTTTTTGTATTGCGATTACCGGGCCGCTTTTGTCTTTTACGTGGCTTTCCGCCGCCGCGAATACGTATGCCGTACGTACGGCGACGCGCATGGTAGGGTAGTGCCTCGTGCGAATTATTGTTGCTGACTGCTCTGCCGAATATTCCGGACGATTGAACGCCTCCCTGCCGCTCGCCAAGCGCGTGCTGCTCATCAAGGCGGACAACAGCCTGCTGATCTTCTCCGAACTCGGCTCATACAAGCCGCTCAACTGGATGTCCGCGCCATGCAGCATCAGGGACATCACCCCCGACCACGCCGATGACGACGTTGATACTGAAGTGCCGCAAAAGGTGATCCGCGCGTCGGCCGACAAATCGAACGACGTGCTGGAAGTGACGTTGCAGCACATCTATTCGGACGAATCGTACGACCTCGGCGAGGATCCGGGCCTCATCAAGGACGGCGTCGAAGACCATCTGCAGAAGTACCTGGCCGAACAGATCGAACGCATCGGCAAAGGCGCGAAGCTCGTGCGCCGCGAATACCCGACAGCCATCGGACCGGTCGACATCATGGCAATTGACGGCAACGGCGAGCACGTGGCCATCGAAATCAAGCGCAACGGCGGCATCGACGGCGTCGAACAGCTCACCCGCTACTGCGATCTGCTCAACCGCGACCCGCTGCTGGCCCCCGTGCACGGCATCTTCGCCGCGCAGACCATCACCCCGCAGGCCCGCGTGCTCGCGCAGGACCGCGGTTTCAAATGCCTGATTCTCGATTATGAGGAGATGAAGGGCACCGAAGACGACTCTCTACGACTCTTCTAATGAAAAAGCCTCCCGGGTGGGAGGCTTTTTGCGGTTAGACCGGCTGGATCAGTAGGCGGCGAGAATGTCGACCACGAAGACCAGCGTGGAATTCGCCGGAATCTTCTCCTGATCCTTGTTTCCGTAGCCGAGGCTCGGCGGCACCACCAGCAGTACCTGGGAACCGACCGTGTGGCCTGCCAGACCCTGCTTCCAGCCCTTGATCACGCTGTCAAGCGAGAAGGCGGAGGACTGTCCGCGGTCCCACGAGGAATCGAACTGCGTGCCGTCAAGCAGCCAGCCGGTGTAGTGCGCCACCACGGACTGCGTATCCTTGACCACAGCGCCCTTGCCCTTGATGAGGTCCTGGGAAATCAAGGAATCGGAGCCCTTATAGCCATTCATGTCGATCGACGGCTTGCCATCCTTGGCGAGCGTCACTTTCGGCAGGTCGGCCGGAATGTCGGCGACCTTCTCGCCGGTGGCCTTCTTCAGGGCCTTCGACTTGGACACCAGCGTGAGTACCATCAGGTACGAGGTGCCGGAGGAATTCGAGTCGTTCACGCCGAACGCCACGGTGGAATTGAGCTTGAGGCTCTTGAAGATCTTGTAGTAGTTCTCGGTCATCTGGCTGGTATCCGAGGTGACTACGGTGGAGCAGTCGGGGGTGTTCTTCTCCCACGTGCTGGCCAGTTCGGAACCATCCTTGACGCTGATGGCGATGCCCTGCGAGCAGACGCGGTCGCCGTCCTCGATCTGGGCTCCGTCGCCCTTCTGCAGCACCACGTAGCTGTTGTCCTCAACCGTCATCGGCGTCTTGAACGAGACGGTCGGCTTCTTGCCGAGCTCGCCCTTGGCGGTCACGCCGGCGATCTGGTGCATGCCGATTTTTTCGGAAGATGAGGAGGAATCCGAGTTCGACTTGTCGGATTTCGCGCTGGAATTACCGCCGCACGCAGTGACGCCCAGGCACATGACCGTTGCGCAGACTGCCGTGACGGCCTTGGAAAGAAGTGATTTACGCATAGGGCCAACCATAGCGGCAAAGCATGATTTTCATGTTTTTTTCAGGCTTGTGCAAACGGACACTGTAGAATGGAAAAGCTATGACTGTATTGCAGGAAGAACAAGAGAAGCCGCAGATCGAGACGGGCCCTACCCGGCATGCGAAGATCATGCGTGGCATCGTCACGCCTATTTTCGGCTTGCTTGCCATCGCATGCGTCGTGTTTGGCGTGTTGAATTCAACCGTCTGGAAACCGGACAATGAGATCACCGCCGCCGCTCCGGTGAACGGTTCGGAATACGTGGTCACCGATCCGAACGTGCTGCAGCTGGTAGACAGCCGCGTCAATATTTCGGCCAAATCCCGTGACAAGAAATCCAATGTGTGCATCGCCATAGGTTCCGCGCGCGACGTTGCCGGATGGATTGCGGGAAGCAAGTACATGCGCGTCTCCGGTCTGTCCGATTGGACGACGCTTTCCACCATGAAGGTCTCCGCGCAGGGAACCGCGGACAATTCCCAGAACCAGGTGGCTTTCAAGGACTCCGACATGTGGCGCACCATCAAGTGCAATGACGGTGCCGTTGATATGCAGGTCAAAGGATCGAACAGCAATAACGCCGAGGATGTTGTGGCGTTGATTGATTTCGGCAACCGCAAGGGAGATACGGTCACTCTGAATTGGGACCGTCGTAACCTGCCGAATTTCGCCATGCCGTTGTATCTTGCCGGCGGACTGCTGGCGATTCTCGCCGTGCTTTCCGCTTCCGTATTCGCCATGCCGCCGCATAAGCGCCGCAACAAGCGCGCTTTCGCCATGGTCGAAGGCGTTGGCGTCAACGAAGGCGATGAGAACGAGGTTTCGGCTTGGGTGAAGAACGCCGAAACCGCCGCCAGCAACAGGGCACGGAGCAGGTCGCATCACGGCAGGCGTCGCCATGCGGAACATCGCACCGGCGGTCGTATGTCATCGTTCGAGGAAACGCAACAGCCCGTCATCGTCGATCCTGTGGCACGTAACCTGGTCGCCGACCAGCAGAACACGATTGCGGAAAGCCAGCCGACTGTGTCCGAATCGACCGTATTTGAATCGACGGCGGGCGAATCGTCTGTTGACGACGAGGCGACTTCCGTGATCTCGCAGGATGAGCTTGCCGCGTATTTCGCTCGTCTTGCCCAAGAGGAGGTTCAGGCGGAAACGCAGGAAGACGGCCAAGAGGAGGACCAGTGATGAGGAAGCGTAGTCAGGCGATTATCGCGGCCATGCTCGCGCTGGGAATGGCCGTCGGCATGTGCGGTTGCGAAGGCCAGCTGCCGACCCCGAAAGCCACCACCCGGCAGGATGCGCCGAACTTGAGCGCCAAGCAGGAGCAAAAGGTCCGCACGAGGATTCTCAAAACGCTCGACCAGTGCAATCAGAACCGTGACACTGATACGTTGCCGACGATTCTCGAAGGTCCGGAACTGGACATCCGCACCAGCGAGCTGAACGTAGCGAAAGCCACGGGCAATCTTGACCGTAAGACCACCATCCCCACGGATCTGGCCCAGGCCGTGATCTCCACGGATGCCGGCTGGCCACGGTCCGTGTTCTCCATCACGTCCACAACCAAGGACCAGCAGTCCAAGCGTCTGCTGGTGTTCAGGCAGGATTCCGCACGCCAGAACTACAAGCTGTGGGGTGTGGCGCGACTGTTCTCCGGCGTGAAGATGCCGAGTTTCGAAATCTCCAAAACCGGCAGCGCGCAGGGAACGCCTACGGACACCGGTCTGGTCATGACGCCGAAAGCGGCGGTGGACGCGTATGCGGACCTGCTGCAGAACGGGGCGAACAGCAAGTACGCCAGCAAATTCGCGGATGATGATCTGCGATCGAAGCTTGCCGATCTGACTGCCCAGGTGCAGAAGGCCATGGAGCTTAACGAAGGCACGCAGCAGCAGACCTTCGAACCGGTCAATGGAGCCATCAGCGTCATGCGTTCCGCGGACGGCGGCGATCTGGTGGTGGCGCAGATCAACTCCGAATGGACGCGTTCCGCCGGCGCTGGCCGTGAATCGCAGCCGGCCTCTGACGCGGAAAAGGCGCTGTTCGGCAATGGCAAGGCCACCAGCACCATGAAGACGAGCTATGTGAACGTCATCGCGCTGTATGTTCCGCCGGCGAATTCCGGGCAGAAAATCACCGCGGTCGGTTCCGAACGCCAGCCGGTGAAGGTCGAAGCGCTGTAAAACGACGGGTCCTTGGACGCGCATCGTCGGCGGTTTTCCGCCTATCGCGCATCCGTGGGAATGAAAACCGGGAAATCGTTGTTGGCACCTATAGTTGGTGCCAGCAACGATTTCGTGTTTTTGGAGGCAAGTATGGCAGAGCAGCAAGCGTTCCATCCGGGTGTTTCATTGGCGGGAGCCGTTGATCTGGAAGCGCTCAAGCATCAGGTGAAGGCCGAGCCGGGGCAGGCGGGCGGCGCTCCGGCGGCTGGCGGATATGTCATCGACACCACGGAGAACACGTTCCAGGCCATGGTGCAGACCTCCGCCACGTTCCCGATTCTGCTGTTCCTGTGGGTGCCGACCGACGACCGTCTGTTCGCCATGGCACGCGCATTGGGTGACGCGGTGAACAAGCTCAACGGCCAGATCCAGCTGTCCCGCATCGACATCGCATCCAATCCCTCCATCGCACAGGCGTTCCAGATTCAGGGCGCGCCGGCGCTGTTCGCGTTGATCGGCGGCCGTCCGATGCCGATTCTGCAGGGCCTTCCGTCCGACGAGGAACTGCAGCAGATCACAGACGTGGTCGTGCCGAAGCTTATCGCCGCCGCACAGCAGGCCGGCGTGACCGGCACCGCTCCGTATTCGGGCGATCCGGACTCCGACGCGGCCAATTCCGCATCCGCCGGCAGTGTGCAGGATCAGGTGCCGCCGGAACATCAGGAAGCGTACATGCTGGCACAGCAGGGCGATTACGCCGGTGCCGCCGCCGCGTACGAGAAGGTTTTGGAAGCCGATCCGAACGATACGCGCGCCGCCCGCGAACGTGCGAAGGCGCTGCTGCTGGCCCGTTCCGCCAATGCGGACGTGCGCGTGGTGCGTGCCGCTGCCGCCGACAAGCCGGACGATGTGGACGCGCAGCTTGCCGTCGCCGACATCGACATGATCGGCGGGCAGATCCAGGACGCGTTCGACCGTCTGCTTGATTTCGTGGCGGCGGGTCACAAGGCCGACATCGAGCCGGTGCGCCAGCGTCTGCTCGAATACTTCACGATCCCCGAGCCGACCGACGAGCGTCTGAAGCGCGCACGTCGTCGCCTCGCCACCCTCATGTACTGAGCGTGCAGCGCGTGCTGGTTGCGCCGAGCACTCTGATGCATTGAGCGCGCGTACTGACTTTCCCAACGATTGCAAGGTCTGCGTCACGTTTTTCGCCGAATCGTGTCGCAAACGGGCGCAGACCGTGTACAGTAGTGCGTTGCATGGGTTTGTAGCTCAGCGGATAGAGCGTCTGTCTCCGGAACAGAAGGTTCCGGGTACATTTTGCGTTCGCATGTCCGCTCAGCCCTACTGCTGACTGGGATTACGGGCCTGCTTGAAAACTGAAAAAATCGGTCTTAATAACAATTAATAACAATGACCGCACCACCTCGCCACCTTCGCGGTGGTGTAGAGTGATGGTGATTTGGGTTCGTAGCTCAGTTGGATAGAGCGTTCGCCTCCGGAGCGAAAGGTCGAGAGTTCGAGTCTCTTCGAGCCCACAAGTGCCCCGTCCTGACGTTGTCAGGGCGGGGCTTTTTGCTGTTTTGGGGGTCAGTTCGCCGTTGTGGTCGGTGTGATGATCCGGCCGTGCCTGTTGACGAATCTGGCGGGCGGCAGTGGCTTGCCGTGGGCAAGGCGGTCGATGTGGGTCATGACGGTGTCCGCGAACGGGGGCCGGTTTTCCTTGCCGAAGTCGCGTTCACGGATCTCTATCATGCGCCGGAACGTCCTGCGGCATTCGTCGGTGTCGTATTGCCAGTCGCGCAGCTTGCGACCGGTGAGCCGCGCCTGCCATTCATAGTCATCGCCCATCGATTCGACGCTCCATCCGGGCCACAGGCGGTCGTATTCGTTGAACTCCCATCCCTCGTCCATGTTGCACCACCAGCGCAGCGTGCGATCGGCGAAGTTGGATTGGCTACAATGTATTAGACAGTCCGATGAGGGACGAATGACATGAGATTGGAGGCCGACGATGGCCGACCCGAAACATCCCCGCCACCACGACGAGGCGTTCAAACGGCAGATCGTGCAGTCGTGCGAGAGCGGCAAGCCATCCCGGGAGATCAGGGCCGAGTACGACATCGCGCGATCGACCCCGCGGCGCTGGGTCCAAGGCATCCGCAACAGCGGCTCCACCCGGGCCATGGACAACCGCACGCCCGAGCAGAACGAGCTGATCGAGCCGGGGAGGCGCGACCGGCGGTTGGAGATGTAGGTGGACGTTTCAGGACAAGCGGCGCCGGTATTCGCACGAAGGCAGGCGTGATACGGGCCAACGCCGCCCGCTACCCTATCAGCGCAATGCAGGATACTAGGCGTTCCCCGCTCCACCTACTACTGGATGACCGGGCATCCCGAAGCCGAACGGGTGGATCCGATCGCCGGCGACGTGCGCGCGGTCCGGCGCGACAGCCGCGAACGCTACGGCGCCAGGAAGATCAAGGCCGCCTTGGAAAGGAAGGGCGTCATCGCGTCCAGGAGGCGCATCGGCGGCATCATGCACGAACAGGGCATGACGAGCGCGTACACGCGCAGACGATTCAAACCGCACGGGACGCGGGTCAACGAGGCGAAGCTCGCGAACCTGCTGGATCGCGAGTTCGACGGCTACGCCCCGCACACGCATCTGGCGGGCGATCTTACCTATGTCCGCGTCGGCGGAGGCTGGGCGTACGTGTGCCTGCCGGCCGACCTGGCGAACAGGGGCATCGCCGGCCATTCCGCCGGGCGGACCCGGGACGCGGGCCTGGTGCTGGCCGCGTTCGCCACCCTCGACTTCCCGCTGACGGACGTCCAGGTGTTCCACACCGACCGGGGCAGCGAGTTCGACAGCACGAGGATTGACGAACTGCTCGACGTGTTCGACATCAAAAGATCGTTGTCACGCAAGGGCAACCCCTACGACAACGCCGTAGTCGAATCGATGAACAGGCTGCTGAAGAAGGAGCTCGTGTACCGGAACCACTACACCACGATCGAGCAGCTGGGGCATGACCTCAACGACTACGTGTGGTGGTTCAACAACCAGCGGCTCCACTCCACCCTCGGATACCGGAGTCCGAAGGAATTCACCGAACAAGGACTCGTCCTCTAAGAAACCGTCCAACACACCGTTGCCAATCCACCGTCATCCGCGCGGCCGACTGGACGCCAGTGGCCCGGGCCGACTACGGCCTGTGGGTGGCGGGCTACCCGCGCGGGTACGCCGCCGACCGGCTGCGCAATCCCGGGGCACCGCCGTACAGCGTGAGCCCCTGGCCGTTCGCCGCCGCATGGCAGTACTCCAGCTCTGGGAACGTGCCCGGCATCGGCAGCCGCATCGACGTCAACTGGTTCTACGGCGACGCCGTCACCTGGAGCCGCTATGCCGGCGGATCCGGCACCACCCACGCCGTCACCCCGCCCGCCGGCACCGCCAACTCCGACATGCCCGTCGGCGACACCGAATCACTGGCGAGGGCGGTCATCCGGGGAGAATACGGCAACCTGCCCCAACGCCGCATCCTGCTCGGCAACCGCTTCAATGAGGTGCAGGCCCGCGTCAACCAGATCCTCGCCGGCAACAACGGCGGCGGAAACACGGGCGGCGGCGTCGATCTGAACATGGTGGCCCGGCGCATCATCCGGGGCGACTTCGGCAACCAGCCCCAACGCCAGCCCCGGGTGGACGCGACCTACGGCGCGGGAACCTATGCGAAGGCGCAGGCCATCGTCAATGGCTCAGCCGCACCCGCCGGCAACGCGAGTGGCCGCGTCTACGTCGTCAAACCCGGCGACTGCCTTAGCCGCGTGTTCCCCGGCAACTGGCAGACGGTGGCGCGAGCCAACGGCATCGCCAACCCCAACCTCATCTACCCCGGCCAGTGGATCCATTACTGACCGGCATCCAGCAACAGGAAGGAAACCATGATGGACATCTCCAACGCGACCACCCTGGCCGCAGCCATCGTCGCCCTCATCGCCCCGGCCCTGATCCAGGCGCTCAAGAAATACATCCCCGAAGGCTTCACCGCGCTCACCTCCCTCGGCGTCAGCCTACTGCTCGGCGTCATCGCCATCGCGGCCACCAATGGCTTCACCGGATACGGGTGGGGCGTCGTGCTCGCCGCCGTCGTAGGCGTCGCCCAAGCCGTGTACACGCTGGTGAACCAAGCGCTGAACGGCGCACTTGATGCGCATGACCATAAAGGAAAGTAGAGGCGACTGTGTGTGCCCTGAGAAGCGTTATTGCTTCTCAGGCCTTTTTTCTTGTTTGTAGCTAATGTGAAACGTGACGAGATGCAGCCATTTGGCAGCGATATGATGTATCATACTGACAGAAAGCAGCAATAGCGAGAGGAGTGCCAAGGTTGGAAATAGGTGCGTTGATAAAACAGCGCAGGATTGAACGAGGCATGTCTCTGCAATCCCTAGGAAAACGTTGTGGGGTTAGTGACACTGAAATCCTGAAGATCGAGCGTGGAGAACGGCAATCACCAAGTTGTCAGGCTCTTCATCGTATTGCCAAGGAATTAGGTTTTCACCCACTTGAGCTGTTCAAAGTAGCGGGATATCTCTCCGAGGAGGACCTGGAAGGTGTGTTACCTATAAGTGGTCTCGAACGATTGAATGTATCGCAACTATCGAAAGTTCAGTCCTATGTGGATTTTCTAAACAGCGACAAAGAAAAACAAGAGGGTATAAGGGAGTAGTCGAGATGAAGTTCAGGCTGGGAGAGCTATTCTGCGGCCCCGGTGGGATTGCCTGGGGGGCAACGCATGCCGATATCGGTGACCCATCTTTCTCAATCGTGCATGAGTGGTCAAACGATTATGATGCAGATACGTGCAACACGTATAGGGAAAATATTTGCAAAAGCAATCCTGACAGCGTGTATCATGCAGACATTCGTACTTTTGACATGTCAAAGTTATCTCCAATTGATGCTCTGGCATTTGGTTTCCCATGCAATGACTATAGCGTCGTAGGTGAGCAAAAGGGCATGGACGGAGTCTACGGTCCACTGTATTCCTACGGAGTCAAGGCATTGAAATTGTTTAAGCCGCAATGGTTTTTGGCAGAAAATGTGGGTGGCTTAAGGAATGCTAATGATGGAAGGGCATTTACAAAAATCCTGGCGGAATTGAGGGCCGCTGGCTATAAGGTGACCCCGCATTTGTTTAAATTTGAGGAATATGGAATTCCACAAGCACGTCATCGTATTATCATTGTGGGTATACGAGAGGATATAAAGGTAGAATATAAAGTACCTTCTCCCGCTCCTTACAAAGATATCGATAATAGTTGCCGAAGGGCTATTGAAGTTCCACCGATTCCCAAAGACGCATTGAATAATGAACCGACAAGACAAAGTGCAACGGTCATACGGCGTCTGGAACATATCAAGCCAGGAGAGAATGCTTTCACCGCGGATTTGCCGGACGATTTGAAACTAAACATTACAGGCGCACAGATAAGCCAAATTTATAAGAGATTGGACCCTGATAAGCCTTCCTATACTGTCACGGGTAGCGGTGGCGGTGGAACGCACATGTATCACTGGTCGGAGCCACGTGCTCTGACCAACCGTGAACGTGCACGGTTGCAGACTTTCCCCGATAGCTACAAGTTCATCGGCAGTAAAGAAAGCGTGAGAAAGCAAATCGGCATGGCCGTGCCGTGTCGAGGTGCGCAGATTATCTTCGAGGCTATACTGAAGTGCTTCGCAGGGGAAAGTTATCCTTCAGTGGAGGCTAACATTAACGAATAACGGGAGGGTGACCATGCTATTTGGTCACCCTTTTTCAGTTACAGAAAAATCCATAAAGTACTGTTCATCATCGTATTTAATGAAGGATACGTTGGTTCTTCCATATTGTTTAAGATCTTGCTCAGTCACAGGTGCACCATAAGCAAGATTTAAACGATTTCTGAAATATTCACCAAGCTCAGCATTGGATAACGGTGTAGTCAAAGCTTTGTAATGCGCTTGCTCTGATCTTAGGATTAACATTTTCCCATCATCAGTACGTACTGTAATATGACGTCCATCGGTAGGAAAGAATCCCGACTCTGCAACTTGTTTAGGGACTGGAATGTAGGCCTGATTTGGATTTCTGTTTTCTCGTTGTCCCCAGTTCAGTCCAGAATGCTTGCCAATGTTCTGTTTCTTTGTCAAAAGCGAAAGAGTCACTCTTTCAACATTTTCCTTTTTGCTGGAAAATGCCAAATCTTCTCGATCAAAGATAGGATGCTCTTTTCTAATGGTGACTGAATACTCTATTTCAGGATGATTGCAATATATTGAGTTATCTGAAACTTGTTGATAATAGGTCCAAGCCCATTTGGGATCACAGTCCATCATGATTTCATGACGATGACCTGAAACAAATGAATTTTGCACAAAAGATGCGGATCCGGTATACGCTGAAAGAGGTTCTTCTCCGCAAAGAATTATATAAAGATTACCATGTTCCGGCAGGTTGTTGTTTGATAAGTAGCTACAGCTGAATCTACTATGAATTTCTGAAGTACCAGTAGATTGGATTTTTATGAAGCCCTCATGGACATTTTTGCTAAGCCCACTCTCGGGAGTCATTCCGACGAGGAGCTCAATCTGAGCTCTAATATTCCTGTCCTCAAGTTTCTTAAGATACCAAGATGCCATGGTCGGCGTGGCATATCCACTCAAGACTGCGATTCTGTTTGCCACACCATCATGCAGTGGAGCAAACAGAATCGCGTCTGCCAGCTTCTCGGTCAATACATGCCCCGGGAAATCAGCGCTCGTCATAGTATACAGTCCCGTTGGGAAGCTTGATGTTCGGAACCCAAAGTTGCTTGCCGTGCCAGCCCTTAGTGCCAGTGACTTGGTACATTGTAAGGACAACATTGGAGGGGAATGAGTTACTAGTCTTCCAATCGTTGGGAGATAGCAATGCGCCAGTCCATTGAGCCACATCCCTGTTACGTCGTACAACAAGAATGCCTTGCGCTCCTGGGTTGTCGGCAATCATCGTCCCCAGCGCAGACTTGAACGAATCCATCTTGAAATCAGAGCTGGGGACAATATGGTTCAGTAGTTTGACAATGATCCTTAGGCTAACTTTATAGAACGTCTCCGAATCTTCAAATTTCTGAAGGATGCTGCTGATCTCTTCGATAGTGTCATTGTCTGGATCAGAGGGATAATAATTTGTGCCGCCCGTAAGCATGGAAACATGTCTTTCATCAAGAACGTTCCCTCTCGTCGGCGCAACACCTTCAGGATAATAGATTTTGGGATTAATGCCTTGACGAATCTGCGAAATGATTGAATCATTTGTAGCATTGATATCCGCGAATAGCTTGTAAAGCTCGCGCGGAATAAAGACATCCATTAAACCAGGGTCCCGATCATAGCCAAACATTCTGCTATGTTGCCACATGGTATCCGCCTGTGGCTTCTTTGCGATTCTGGTATAGTAAATCGTCTGCAAGGAAGGGAAAGTCACTCCACGCCCAAGGGTGTTTCCTCCAACAATGTAATTACATCCCCTCTCATAGTCAGATTCTTGAACATCATGTTGTCCATTCATGATTAGAACCTTAATGAGATTGGAAGAAACTAAATCTTTTGCTTTAGCGACAAAGGTGTCAATACCAGGCAACTCTGACTTTACAGGATGTAGATTTTCGTATTCCTGACGCATCACAGATTCAAATTCATCATCAAGATGTTCTTTGCACCACTGCAAAGAATCTTTGACTTCCTTGGCGATTTTGTCATGCACATTCTGGCGAACGCTTGGATGAATGAGACAATTCGATACTTTTCCTCCAGTTGCCAAAATTTGCGCTGAGCATGCGATATGACGAAGTGTGACAGTTCTAGATGGATTCTTATCGCCGTCGATATAGGAAACACAATCTGGTTTTCCATTAGAAGGGAAGAAGAAGTCGCCGCCAAGATAAGCTTTCCCGGGCTCAAAATAATGAGTAAAGCTAGGCTTAAAGCCCGTCGCAATATTTTGCAGTAGAATCGCTTGTGGAGTTCCTGTGACCTGCAAATATATACTGCAAATTCCTGGATCCTTGATGGAACTAATATATCGGTTGATCGAAGACTGCTTATCTTTATTCACAAGAGTATTCAATGAAGCGGCATCTGCCTCATCGTCAACAATGAATAACGCATTTCCTCTCATAAACTGAGTTGTATTGAAGACATTTGCCCAGAGCCTCAATATGCGATAGTTTTTCTTCAGAACAACGATCACGGGACGTTTTAGTTCGTTATCAATAAATAGTCCCGAATCCGTTTCGTCACAAACAAGAAAATCTGGCAAATCTCTTTTAGTTCGATTCAGCGTCTGCTGTTGCAAAATCTTGTTGTCTGTTGTCAGCAGTACGAAGGCAAAAAAGCCTTCTTTGGCTGCTTGACACATAATTCCAAACATTTGACCGGTTTTCCCGGATTGGACATTGCCAAATAGCAATCCAACCTCATGGGAAGAGAAAGAAAAATGGGACAAATATTTTTCGTCGAAAGATTCCGAAGTGTTCTGAATCGAATTTGCTAATTCAACATTTCCTTCGCTTTTGATTCTATCCAGATAATTATTCAAATAGTCAGTTGCCATGTTTAGTCCTTTTATTCAAACAGCAAGAGCCAGACATCGAGAGAACCTTCTTCTGGATCTTCGATATGCTCATCGGTCTTGGTGAACTGCAAAGTATGCCTTCCGTATTCGTCAAGCATTTCCTTTGTAATCATTCCTTTTTTGTCAACATCAGCCATCGTGTCATTAACTGGAGTGACCAATCCAGCCGACGCCAAACGGCCCTTCAGCCATCTTCCTATAAGAAGCTCATCGCCAACAGCATTCAACTGCTTATTACCATCACTGGTAGTGTGCGCTTTGAACTTATACCCATCATCGGTGACTATATAGAACGGCTTGTTCTTCTCTGGATAGCCAGGACGCAAAGTATATTCTTTGTCCACAGTGATTTGGATCTCATACCAATCGCGGGACTTCCTCGCACTGCGAGGTGCGGCATAGCAAACGTTGATGTTCGATTTCATAAAGTGTCCCTCACCGGAACGCCGCTCTGCCTCTGTCGGAACTTTAAGAGGCAGGGAGAAAGAAACATTTGTTGTATGGTTCTTGTATGCATCCACATCCGCTTCTGGTATTTTTTCTGCGGAATCAGATTCGCCTATGTAGCTGTTGTTCTCTCGGATAATCTTCATGTCATCGACTTCGTCGATATTCACGGAGCTACGATTGACGATATCGTCAATCAGTGCCCTTATCAGAGAAAGCTCCAGTTGGCTCTCAATTAGAGTTGCTACCTCGTATTGACGCAAATTGTTTGCATCCGAACTAATGACCCCGAGATTAGCGGATCCATCAATGGCGCCCACAGGGAGACCATCTTTGCTGAAGAGATAAAGCTTGCCGTGGTACTTCATTGATCGGACAACACGGATTTCGCCTCTGCCGCTTTGGACCCATTTCTTATTCAAGGCCTTAGCTTTGTGATAAGAACTTTCAGGCATGCCCTCTATGTAGTACATGCCCATAGTGAGGACTACTCTTTTGGGCTTGTACTGCTCTATAAGGGAGTCCAATTCATCCAAGGCATTGCGGCTGATGTATCCCACTGCAATGCTGATCTCGTCAGATTGAGAGAACAGCCTATGGAAACATGCGTTGATGGTCTCCTGGCCAGACGGAACTTTGAGGGGAGGGATGTCCGAATACAGCAGTGTCATCGTTTGGTCCTTACTCGCACGGCCACTATCCCTACCATTCTAGGCCTTAGCCTTGCAAAAGGCTGTTTCCGGGCTCATTGTTGCTAGTCGACTATACAAGAGCGTTCGAGGCAAAAGCCGGAACTGTAGACGACTTGCAACAGGTTGCAACATGGTAGCTGCCTAGAGGAGGTTGGCCTACTGTGAGCGCCAATATTCAAGTTCGTGTGTGTGGCGGCTATGAGCAATCCTGACATCTGGAATCCTGACGACCCGTCGCTGGATCCATCCAAGGCGCATCACTTTGAGGGAGTGCTTGATGCTCGGACGCTGTGGCCAGAAGACGCCAACGAGCTCATGGAGCTGACGGACGCCGTTCCAACTTTCGAGGAGCTTGGGGACACGTACTACTTCGACAAGCTTCGTGAGCGGGTGAACAGGGAGCATCTGAAGCCCATCGAAGACGACGATTCGGAGCTGTAGTCAATAACACTCCTATAACAATGACCTCCCGATTTAGCCAGTTTTGCCGGTTTCAACGAGGAAACGCGATACCTCAGAAATGGTGGAATTCCAGGCTTTAAGAGCCTATCGAGGGATGCCGGTTTTACCCAGTTTTGGGCCGGTCTGAACAGAAGGTCGTGGGTTCGATCCCCATCAAGCCCACCGGGCAAGGCTCCAGTCGAACGGCTGGAGCCTTTTTGTTGCTCGTTTGTTGTATTTTTCCGCGGTTTTCCTTGCGATTCCGCCGTTTTCGTGCCTGCTGCGCCGTGTGGTGCCAACTCCGGCCATATCGTTCTGTGAACGGTTTTTCCCGCTTCCACCCATCGGAAAAGTATGATTTCAGGTGCGACGCAAATAGCGCATGTACGGGCATATTGGCACATACTTGGCGCGCGTTTACATACCTTGCGGCAACATACCTTACGACAAAGGAGAACAGTATGAGCGAAAAGCTGGAAGCAGTGGCCACCTCCGAAGCCCCGGCAGCACTCGGCGCCTACAGCCAGGCCGTGAAGGCCAACGGATTCGTGTTCGTCTCCGGCCAGCTGGGCATCGACCCGGCCACCGGCGAACTGGCCGGCGAGAGTGCGGGCGAGCAGGCCGCGCAGGCGCTGAAGAACATCAAGCACATCCTCGACACCGCGGGCAGTGGCATCGAAAACGTGTGCCGCGCCACCATCTACATGAAGAACGTCGAGGACTTCCACGAGGTCGACGACGTATACGCCAAGGTCTTCATCGGCTCCGTCAAGCCGGCCCGCGTGGCCTTTGGCGGCAACGACATCCCGAAGGGCGCGCTCGTCGAGATCGACGCCATCGCCGCGCTCTGAGCATTTCGCACGTTTCGTAGGTATCGCAAGCATTGCGATTACTGCGATTGCCTACCGCTACCTGCGATCAAACGGCCTGCACGCTTTTCCAGCATGCGGGCTGACGCTTTTTTACGGACTTCCGCGGGCTTCTGCACACTTCCGCGAACTATGGACGACCATCGCACGTTGCCGTGAGTCTGACGTATAGTATTTGCGATTGTTCGGCCAGCCAAACTATGTGCCGTACCCAACCAAACGTAAGAGGAGCCGGAAGCAAGCATGGCGCAATCGCAAGAAAAGCCCGACGTCGAACAGGGCGGCCTGGAACGCAAGATGGAAACGCGCCACCTGACCATGATCTCGCTCGGCGGCGTGATCGGCACAGGCCTGTTTTTAAGCTCCGGCTACACCATCCATCAGGCGGGCCCGCTCGGCGCGATCATCGCTTACGTCATCGGCTCCGTGCTCGTCTACTTCATCATGCTGAGCCTCGGCGAGCTGTCTGTGGCCATGCCGTACGCCGGCAGCTTCCACCTGTATGCGAAGCGTTTCATCGGCCCCGGCACCGCGTTCACCATCGCCGTGCTCTACTGGCTGAATTGGGCGGTGGCGCTCGCCTCCGAATTCACGGCCGCTGGCTTGCTGATGCAACGCTGGTTCCCGCATTCGCCCGCATGGATCTGGTCGGCTGTCTTCATCGCTGTCGTGTTCCTGCTCAACATCCTGTCGGTGCGGCTCTACGGCGAATCGGAATTCTGGTTCGCCTCCATCAAAGTGTTCGCCATCGTCGCGTTCATCGTCATCGGCCTGCTCGCCATGTTCGGCGCGATTCCAATCGCCGGCTATAGCCATGCGCCCATGTTCGAGAACTTCTACAGCGACGGATGGCTGCCCAACGGCGTGCTGCCGATCTTCTCCACCCTGCTGACGGTGGTGTTCGCCTTCTCCGGCACCGAAGTGGTCGGCGTCGCCGCCGGCGAGACGAAGGATCCGTCCAAGGCGATTCCGAAGGCCGTGCACACCACCGTGCTGCGTCTGGCGATCTTCTTCATCGGCTCGATCGCCGTCATGGCCGCGCTGATCCCGTGGCACAAGTCCGGCGTCGACGCGAGCCCGTTCGTGCTTGTCTTCCAATCGATCGGCATGCCGTTCGCCGGCGACATCATGAACTTCGTGGTGCTCACGGCGGTGCTGTCCGCCGCGAATTCCGGCCTCTACGTGTGCTCGCGCATGGTGTGGTCGCTGGCGCAGGAAGGCATGATCCCGCGCGTGCTCGCCAAAACCAACTTCCATGGTGTGCCGGTGTGCGCCGTGCTGTTCAGCATGGCCGGCTCCCTGCTGGCGCTGCTGTCCTCCGTGGTGGCCGCTTCGACCGTCTACCTCGCGCTGGTCGCGGTTTCCGGCCTGGCCACACTGGTGGTGTGGGCGTCGGTTTCCGTCTGCCACTTGCGATTCCGCCACCAATGGGTTGCGCAGGGACATACGGTTGGCGAGCTCAAGTATCGTGCGCCGGGCTATCCATTCGTGCCGGTCGCCGCGATCGTGATGTGCGTCGGCGCGCTGGTTCTGGTGATTTGCGACCCGTCGCAACGATCCACGCTGCTGACCATGATCCCGTTCGTGGCGCTGTGCTACGCCGGATACTACGCTTCCGTGGCCTGGCGCAAAAAACGCGACGCGGCCGATTCCTCCACCGGTGTGACGCCTGCGGGCGCCGGTTCGGATAACGGTCCCGGCACTGGCCCTGACAACGCTGGACGACAGCGCTGATTCTGTCTGCGCGCCCGGTAGACTTGGAGGAATGAGTCCAGAAGCGCTTAGTGAACTGATTTTCAACATTGCCAACACCCTTGTCTCCGAAGGCAAGGCAGGCACCCTGACCTCCGACCTGATTCCACCGCAAGCCAAATTCGCCGTGATGCGCCCGAAGGACCGCGCGCACGGCGATTGGGCCTCCAACGCGGCCATGCAGCTGGCCAAGAAGGCCGGCATGAAGCCGCGTGATCTCGCCGAGCTGTTCGCCGCCGAACTGACCAAGGCGGACGGCATCGCATCCGTCGAGGTGGCCGGCCCCGGCTTCATCAACATCACGCTTGACTCCGCCTCCGCGGCGGCCGTGGTGGACGCCGTGCTCGAAGCCGGTGACACGTACGGCAAGAACGACCATCTGTCCGGCGAGACCCTGAACCTCGAATTCGTCTCCGCCAATCCGACCGGCCCGATCCACATCGGCGGCACCCGTTGGGCGGCCGTCGGCGACTCCATGGCCCGCGTGCTCGAAGCCAACGGCGCCAAAGTCGTGCGCGAATATTACTTCAACGACCACGGCGAGCAGATCAACCGCTTTGCCAAGTCGCTCGTCGCCGCGGCCCACGGCGAGACCACCCCGATCGACGGCTACAAGGGCGCCTACATCGACGAGATCGCCAAGCGCGTCATCGACGAAGCCCAGGCCGACGGCGTCGACATCCTGAACCTGCCGCGCGTCGACGGTGGCGTGGACAAGGACGGCGAACCGCTCGGCGAAGGCGATTCCGAGCAGCGCGAGGAATTCCGCAAGCGCGCCGTACCGATGATGTTCGACGAGATTCAGAAGTCCATGAAGAACTTCCGCGTCAACTTCGACGTGTGGTTCCATGAGAACAGCCTGTACTCCGACGGCGAGGTCGACAAGGCCATCGCCGACCTGCGCGCACGCGGCGACATCTTCGAAAAGGACGGCGCCACCTGGTTCGCGTCCACCAAGCACGGCGACGACAAGGACCGCGTGATCATCAAGTCCGACGGCAACTACGCGTACTTCGCCGCCGACATCGCCTACTACCGCAACAAGCGCCACCGCGAGACCAACCCGGCCGACGTGGCCATCTACATGCTCGGCGCCGACCACCACGGCTACATCGGCCGCATGATGGCCATGTGCGCGGCCTTCGGCGACAAGCCGGGCGAGAACATGCAGATCCTCATCGGCCAGCTTGTCAACGTCATGAAGGACGGCAAAGCCGTGCGCATGTCCAAACGCGCCGGCAACGTCGTCACCATCGACGATCTGACCGACGCCATCGGAGTGGACGCGTCCCGCTACTCGCTGGCACGCACCGACTACAACTCCCCGGTGGACATCGATTTGAACCTGCTCGCCTCTCATTCCAACGAAAACCCGGTCTACTACGTGCAGTACGCGCACGCCCGCTCCTGCAACGTGGACCGCAACGCGGCCGCCGCCGGCATCACCTACGAAGGCGCCGACGTGAGCCTGCTCGACACCACCGCCGACGGCGAAGTGCTCGCCGCGCTCGCCCAGTGGCCCGCCCTGCTGCGCGAAGCGGGCGACCTGCGCGCTCCGCACCGCGTGGCCCACTACCTGGAGGACCTCGCCGCCACCTACCACAAGTGGTACAACGTGGAGCGCGTCGTGCCGATGGAACTCACCGATCCGGAGGCCCGCGGGGAACAGGCCGACGCCATCCGCATCGCCAAGGCTCCGGAACCGGCCCGCGCCGCCGCCCGACTCAAGCTCAACGACGCCGTCAAGACGGTCATCGCCGAAGGCCTCGACCTGCTCGGCGTCACCGCCCCCGACAAGATGTGACCGGCAGGAGATAACGCAAACCATGTCTGTGAGTCCAATCTGGCCGGCCGGCTCGGCCGTGAACGACGAAGGCGAGATCACCTTCCACGGTCGTACCGCCGCAAGCCTGCTCGACGAATTCGGTTCGCCGCTCTACGTCATCGACCCCGATGACGTGCGCGCCCGCGCCACGAAATTCGTGCATGCCGCGTCCCACGCGTTCAACAACACCGTCACCCACGTCAGCTTCGCCGGCAAAGCGCTGCTGAGCAAGGAAATCTGCCGCATCGTCACCGAATCCGGCATGCTCATCGACACCTGCACCATGGGTGAGATGCGCATCGCGCTCGCCGCGGGCGTCCCAGGCCGCCGCCTCGTGCTGCACGGCAACAACAAGTCCGATGCGGAAATCGAGCTGGCCATCGAACAGGGCTTCAACAAAATCGTGATCGACGAGCCGGATGAGCCGGCACGCATCGCCGCGATCGCCAAGCGGCTCGGCAAGCGCGCCCGCGTCATGCTGCGCGTCACCTCCGGCATCCACGCCGGCGGCCACGAATTCGTGTCCACCGCGCACGAGGACCAGAAGTTCGGCGTGGCCCTGCTCCCCGCCGGAGCCGACGCCGCCAAGCTCGGCGTGCTCGACGACCTGACCGACGTGACGCCGGCCGGATCGAACGCGCGCTTGGGCGAGAACGCTGCGGATGCCGCCGATCAAGCCGCCCATGCCGGCCACGCGGAACGCAAGCTCCAATATGACATCAAATACCCGTACGACCTGAGCCACGAGAAGGTCTCCGAAGGCGACCGCAGGCTCGCCGAAGCCATGACCATGGTGGCCGACGGTCCGGCGCTCGCCGTGCTCAAGGACATCTACCGCCGCCAGGACGTGCTCGAACTGGTCGGCGTGCACTCGCATATCGGCTCCAACATCCATGACGCGGACGCTTTCATTCAGGCGGCCAAGCGCATGATGCTGCTGCGCAAGACCTTCTACGCCACCGATGCGTACACCCTGCCGGAGGTCGATTTGGGCGGCGGTTATTCCGTGGCCTACACCGACGGCGAGGATTCCATGGACATCGACGTGGAGCTCGGCAGGCTCGCCGACGCGGTCAGCACCGTGAACCGCGCGCTCGGCATGCCGGCCCCGGTCATCTCCTTCGAGCCGGGCCGCTGGACAGTGGCCCCCACCGGCGTCACGCTGTACCGCGTGGGCACCGTCAAGCCGGTCGAGCTTTCCGGCGAGGCGAAGGACAAGTCAGGCAATCCGGTGACGGAACGTGTGTACGTGTCCGTGGATGGCGGCATGAGCGACAACATTCGTCCGGCGCTGTACGGCTCCGACTACACCGCGCGTCTGGCCAACCGCAAGGGAAGCGAGCAGACCAAGCTGTGCCGCGTGGTCGGCATGCACTGCGAATCGGGAGATATCGTCGTCAACGAGGTGCGGCTGCCCGCCGACATCAAGCGTGGCGACATCCTCGCGGTGCCGGTCACCGGCGCATACGGCCGCACGATGGCCAGCAACTACAACCAGGCGCTGATTCCCGCCGTGGTCGGCGTCGGCGAGGCCGGCGCACACGTCATGATCCGCCGGCAGACGATCGACGATCTGCTGAGCTGGGACGTCAGCGAATAGTCCACGATTGCGTCTCACGGTATGGACGGTTTTCGGGCTTCCTTGCGGGGAAAGCTTCGGAAACCGTCCATTTTCTTGATATTCCGCGGCCTTACGTCATATTGAGACCGTACAATAAGCAAGGTCACACCAATACTTCACATTCAAGGGAGGATGCCTTGGCACAGGAAGATGTTGCGCCGATTCGCGTTGGATTGCTGGGCGCAGGTACCGTTGGTTCCCAGACCGCACGCCTGCTGGTCGAGCAGAAGGACGAGCTTGCCGCACGTATCGGACGACCGATCGAGCTGACCGGCGTCGCCTGCCTCGACCCGGTGGAAACCGATCCGTTCCCGTGGATCGACAAGGCCATCGTGACCACCGATACCATGAGCGTGGCCACCAATTCCGACATCGTCATCGAGCTGATCGGCGGCACCGGCGTGGCACGCAAGTTCGTGCTTGCCGCCATCGAATCCGGTGCCTCCGTGGTCACCGCCAACAAGGCGCTGCTGGCCAAGTATGGTCCGGAGATCTACGCGGCCGCCGAAGCCAAGGGCGTCGACATCTACTTCGAAGCCTCCGTGGGCGGCGCCATCCCGTTCCTCAAGCCGCTGCGCGAATCCCTCGTCGGAGACAAGGTGACGAGCATGCTCGGCATCGTCAACGGCACCACCAACTACATCCTCGACGAGATGACCACCAAGGGCCTCGACTTCGATGACGTGCTCAAGGACGCGCAGGCCAAGGGCTACGCCGAAGCCGATCCGACCGGCGACATCGAGGGCTACGACGCGGCCAACAAGGCCGCGATCATGGCCACCCTCGGCTTCCACACCTCCGTCACCATCGACGACGTCTCCGTCGAGGGCATCACCAAGATCACCGCCGACGACATCGCCGCCGCCACCGCGGAAAACAAGGTGATCAAGCTGCTCGCCGTCGTGGAGAACACCGATGCCGGCGTGTCCGCGCGCGTCTACCCGGCACTGATCTCCAACACCCATCCGCTGGCCTCCGTGCACGGCTCCTTCAACGCCGTGTTCGTCAAGGCCGAAGCCGCGGACGACCTCATGTTCTACGGCCGCGGCGCCGGCGGCGCTCCGACCGCTTCCGCGGTCGTCGGCGACGTGGTCACCGAAGCCCGCCATATCGCACAGGGCTGCACCGGTCCGTCCATCCCGCTGTACAAGGATCTGAAGAAGGCTCCGATCGAGGCGTCCAAGGCCGAGTTCGCGGTCCGCTTCGTGATTCACGACAATCCGGGCGTGCTCGCCGCGATCGCAGCCAAGTTCGCCGACCATGGCGTGTCCATCAACGGCGTGAACCAGGATTTGAAGCCGACGCTGAAGGATCCGGGCTATGACGGCGAGCTGCAGCAGCTGCGTCTGGTCACCCACATGACCGACGAGCTTACCCTGCGCGAAACCGTCAAGGACGTGTGCGAGCTGGATTGCGTGTGCGGAGAGCCGTCGATCCTGCGCGTGCTGAACTGATATCGGATGCGATTCGGGCCCATGATGCGATTGGCATGCAAGCCATGCCAAGCCGCCGTCATGGGCCCGAATACGATGCACGGGTGCGGTTCCCCCTGAAATTTGACTCTGGCACTGCCACGGTATACGGTGCTTGATTTGTAATGAAGATGTGACGAAGGACGACGAGAGATGACTCCAGTTACCCGCAAGGTGCGTGTGAAGGTTCCGGCCACCAGCGCCAATCTTGGCTCCGGTTTCGATACGGTCGGTTTGGCTTTGGATTACCATGACGAGCTTGAATTCACGCTGAGCGCCGACCCGGTGAACACCGCGGCGCAGGTGATGATCGAAGGCGAGGGCGAGGACACCCTGCCTCGTGACGAGACGCACTTGGTGGTCTCCACGTTCCGCCGCGCATGCCAGACCTTCGGTCTGGGACGCGTCGGATTCATTCTGCAGGCGCACAACAACATCCCTCAGGCGCGAGGCATGGGTTCCTCCGCCGAGGCTATCGTCGCCGGCATCGCCGCCGCGGCAGCCTTCGCGCAGGACGACGACCTCAACCGCGACGCCGTGTTCGAGCTGGCCGCTGCCATCGAAGGCCATCCGGACAACGTGGCCCCGGCCGTGTACGGCGGCCTGACCATGTCCTGGGACATGGAGACCGCGGAAGGTGTCGGATCCGTGCCGATTCCAGGCGGCGAGCCGATGCACAACGGCTTCCACACCATCAATTACCGCGTGGCGGACGATCTGACCGCGGCCGTGTTCGTGCCGGACTACGAGCTGTCCACCGAAAAGGCCCGTCAGGCGTTGCCGACTGAGATTCCGTTCAAGGACGCCGTGCACAACGTCTCCCGTGTGAGCCTGCTGCCGGCCGCCATGAACCCCGCGATGCTGGCCTCCGGCTCGCGTCAGAACGCCAACGCACTGCTGTTCGCGGCCACGCAGGACCGTCTGCATCAGCCGTACCGCGCCTCGCTGATGGAGCCGTCCTGGGCGCTGATCGAGAAGATGCGCTCCCACGGCTTCGCCTCCACCGTGTCTGGCGCCGGCCCATGCGTGCTGGTGCTGCACCATGGCGACGCCCACGAGGAGCTTGAACAGATCGCCGCCGAAGAGCTGGCATCCGGCCATTGGCGTGTGCTGCATCTCGCGGTCGACACCAAGGGTGTGCAGGTGGAACGCGCATGAGCATCCCGCTGATTCTCGCCTCCCAGTCCCGTCCACGCCGTGACGTGCTGTTCTCCGCCGGCATCTGCCCGACCATCCGTGTCTCGCACGTCGACGAACCTGCCGCGCTTGAACGCGAGGCGGCCGCGCTTGGCGTCACCGTGAACGACCTGAGCGTCGAACAGCGTGTGATGATTCTCGCCACGGCGAAGGCCGAGGCCGTGCACCAGGCGTATCGCAACATCGCCGATACCGCGGCGCACGCGCGCGGGGAGCGCGTGGTCGGCTTCCCGCTCCGGGCAGCAGACGATCGCGACGCATCCTCGGCGGGCACAGCCGCACGCACGGACAGCGCGCAGTCCGCCGACGAGACGAAGACCCGCGATTTCTCCGGCATCGCCATTCCCACCGTCGCCGAGCCGATCGCCGATTTCGTGGATGGCCGTCCGAGCCTGACCCGTTCGAAGGCCGGCCCGCTGATTCTCGGCTGCGATTCCATGTTCCTGCTGGACGGCGAATGCTACGGCAAGCCGCATAGCGAAGAGGTAGCGCGCGAACGGCTGCGTGCCATGCGCGGTGCCACCGGCGAGCTGTGGACCGGCCATTGCCTCATCGACTTCGCGTCGGGCCGCGTGGTGCGCGGCGCCAGCAAAGCGACCCTGCACTTCTGCGAATATTCCGACTTGGATATCGAACGCTACATCGCCACCGGCGAGCCGCTGGAAGTGGCCGGATCGTTCACTTTGGAAGGTTTCGGCGGCGCGTTCATCGACTCGATCGAAGGCGATCCGCACGGCATCATCGGCCTGAGCCTGCCGTTGGCGCGCCGTCTGGCGGCGCAATTGGGTGTCGAATGGACCGATCTGTGGAACGTCACGCGCTCCGACCTCGCGCCGGACGCCGAATATGATGCGAAAACGGGTGCCGCGAAGCCGCTACCGCCCAAGGAGAACGTGCACCAGCCGGGAGACGGCTGGGTCGACTGCGCCTGCGGCCGCAAGCATTGGGGTACGAACGGCGCGTCCGGCGTGCTCTTGGCCCGCCGCAGCGAGACGACCTGTGAGGTGACGCACGTCGTCATGCAGCACCGCGCGGTATGGAGCGCGGAAGGCGGCACGTGGGGCATTCCCGGCGGCGCCACCGCCGATGGCGAAAGCCCGATCGAGGGCGCGTTGCGCGAATCGTACGAGGAAGCCAACATCACGCCGGAGGACATCGACGTGGTCGGATCGTACTGCGAGGACCACGGCCCATGGTCGTACACCACGGTGTTCGCCTTCGAAAAGCCGGGGCACCGCGTCGAACCCAAGGCCAACGACGACGAAAGCATGGAGATCGAATGGGTGCCGGTCGATGACGTGCCCAACCGCAAGCTGCTGACCGCCATGCGCACCGATTGGCCCAACTTCGCGGCGCGTCTGCGTGCTTTGGCGGCCGTGCGGTAGCCTGCGCGCAGTGTGCCGCATCCTTGGAACATGACGGCTGTTAGCGCTAACTGAAGTTGCGTGTACAATAGGCGAACGTACCAACAGTTGTGTGCGAAAGGCGACGGGGCATGGCAGGCAAACGCAATGCGGGCAATAAGCGTCCTTCGATGTTCGAAGTGGCGAAGCTGGCTGGTGTGAGCCACCAGACGGTCTCGCGCGTCATCAACCATTCGCCGGACGTCTCCGACGCCACCCGCGAGAAGGTGCAGAAGGCCATCGACCAGCTCGGATACCGTCCCAGCAACTCCGCCCGCGCGCTCGCCTCGCACCGGTCCCGCACCATCGGCCTGATCGCCGGTGGCCAGCATTTCTATGGCCCGATCTCCACGATTTCCGCGATTGAGACGATGGCCCGCCAGCATGGCCTGTTCGTGACGGTGAGCATGGTGCATGAGGCGCTGTGCTCGCAGGAGGAATTCGACGGCCTGTGCCGCACCTTCGACGAGATGAACGTCGATGCGTTCATCTTCCTCACGCCCACCGATGTCATGTTTTCCGCGGCATGCCGGACGCGGATCGCGCAGCCTCGTGTGATCGTCACATCCACGCACGGTGGCATCGGCGTGCAGGACGGCCTGCGGCTGATGAAGTCCGCCGACCGCCGCCGCGTATCCGTCGTCGGCATGGACCAATGGTCCGCGATGGCCGACGTGATGCATCTAGTCGTGGAATACGGGCACCGTTCGGTGCTGTATTTCGCCGGTCCCAAGGAGTGGCGCGACGCGGCGACGCGCCTGCTGGCATGGAACAAGCTATGCGCGGCCAATGCGGTCAATTCCGTGACGGTGCAGTGTGAGACCTGGGAATCCTCTGAAGCGTACGGCAAGATGAACCACATCCTCGACAACATCGGCCGCACCGGCGGCAATCTGCCGACATGCATGGTCTGCGCCAACGACAGCCAGGCCGTGGGTGTGGCCCGCGCGCTGCATGAGCATGGCGTGCGCATTCCGCAGGATGTGAGCCTGGTGGGTTTCGACGACATGCCTGCCATGGACAATATGTTCCCGCCGCTGACCACGGTCCGCCCCGGCTTTGAGCAGCTGGGTGTCGCCGCCATGCGCGAGACGCTGTACCTGCTGGGCGCGGGGGAGGAGAACTCCTTCGGATCATCGCAGCATGGCGTCGGACTGGTGTCGGCGCAGATGGTCAACCGCAGCTCCCTGGGTCCTGTCCGCCGTCGCTAAGGCGCTGCTTCTTCTCGATTTGTTTATACATTCATTGCTCCGATGACACGTCGGATTTGGTGCGTCACGGGTTTGTGCCTACAATAGTGAGCGTTAACAGTGAGCGCTAACATTCAGTTGACAGAGTGGTTGCGAGGCGCTCGGACGCAAGGAGTTCGTGAACTATGACGCAAGAGCAGGTCGCAGTGACCGCCGAGAAGATCCGCGCAGGCAAGACGAGCCTGGGCATCGAGTTCGGCTCCACCCGCATCAAGGCGGTGCTCATCGATGACGCCTACCACACCATCGCGGCGGGCGACTATGAGTGGGCCAGCCATCTCGAGGACGGGCTGTGGAGCTACACCCAGGAGGAAATCTGGAAGGGTTTGCAGACCGCATACGCCCGCATGGCCGGCGACGTCGAGACCGCCTATGGCGAACGGCTGACCCACGTGGGGCACATCGGCTTCTCCGCCATGATGCACGGCTACCTCGCCTTCGACAAGTCCGGCGAACTGCTCGTGCCGTTCCGCACCTGGCAGAACACCAACACCCACGAAGCCCACGAGAAGCTTTCCGAGCTGTTCCAGTACAACATTCCGGAACGCTGGTCCGTGGCACACCTCTACCAGGCGGTGCTCAACCACGAGGAGCACGTCTCCAAGGTGGACTACATCACCACACTCGCCGGCTACGTGCACTGGAAGCTCACCGGCGAGAAGGTGCTCGGCGTGGGCGACGCCTCCGGCATGTTCCCCATTGACCCGGCCACCCATACCTACGAAACCGAGTTCATCAAGCGATTCGACGCGATCGAGGAAGTCGCCGCGCAGCCGTGGAAGCTTGAGAACCTGCTGCCCCGTCCGCTCGTGGCGGGCACCCCGGCCGGCACGCTCACCGCCGAAGGCGCCAAACTGCTCGACCCGACCGGCACCCTTCAGCCGGGCGTCGTCCTCGCCCCGCCGGAAGGCGACGCGGGCACCGGCATGGTCGCCACCAACTCCGTGCGCGTGCGCACCGGCAACGTCTCCGCCGGCACTTCGATCTTCGCCATGGTCGTGCTTGAGCACAAGCTGGCGCGCCTGCATCCGGAAGTCGACCTCGTCACCACCCCAGCCGGCGACCTGGCCGGCATGAGCCACGCCAACAACTTCACCTCCGATCTCAACGCCTGGGTCGGCCTGTTCGGACAGTTCGCCGCCGCGATCGGCCAACCGGTCGATGCCGGCACGCTGTACGGCACGCTGTTCCGCGCCGCGATCGCGGACGATGTCGACGCCGACTGCGGTGGTCTGCTCAACTATCCGTTCCGCTCCGGCGAATTCCTGGCTGGCCTGCCGGAAGGCCGACCGCTGTTCGCCCGCAGTCCGGAGGCGCGCATGAGCCTCGGCAACTTCATGAGAACCCAGCTGTTCAGCGCCTTCTCGCCGGTCAAGATCGGCATGGATGTGATGACCAAGGACGAAGGCGTCGCCGTCGACTCGCTCGTCGGCCACGGTGGCATCTTCACCACGCCGAAGGTCGCGCAGAAGATCCTCGCCGCCGCATTCGACACCCCGATCAAGGTCATGGCCACCGCCGCCGAAGGCGGAGCGTGGGGCATGGCCGTGCTCGCCGACTATCTGTGGCACGCCGGCCAGCCGCTCGCCGACTACCTCGACGCCCGCGTCTTCGCCGACGCGGCCTCCACCACGGAAGCGCCGGACGCCAACGACGTGGCCGGCTTCGAAGCCTTCTTCGACCGCTTCCGCAAGGGGCTGCCGATCGAGCATGCCGCCATCGAAAGCATCCCGCTGGAAACCAAATAACCGTCCATCGCAACAACAGCAAGCCTGACGAAAGGAACACAATATGGCAACGTTGGCTGATTACGGCCCGGAAGTACGAGCTGAGGTCAAGCAGGTGCGCGAAGTGGTCGCCACCCTGCACGAGCAGCTCATCAAGTGGAATCTGGTGGTGTGGACCGCAGGCAACGTCTCGCAGCGTCTGCACACCGCCGATCTGATGGTCATCAAGCCGTCCGGACTGCGCTACGAGTACCTCACCCCAAGCTCGATGGTCGTGTGCGACCTCGACGGCAACGTGGTCGACGGCGCCGAAGCGCCGAGCTCCGACACCGCGTCCCACGCGTACATCTACCGCCACATGCCCGACGTGTACGGCGTGGTGCACACCCACTCCACCTACGCCACCGCATGGGCGGCCACCGGTCAGAACATTCCGTGCGGCCTGACCATGATGGGCGACGAGTTCGGCGGCCCGGTGCCGGTCGGCCCGTTCCGCCTCATCGGCTCCGAAGCCATCGGCGAAGGCGTGGTCGAAACCCTGAAGAAGTATCCGAAGTCCCCGGCCGTGCTCATGCAGAACCATGGTCCGTTCACCATCGGCAAGGATGCTGAGGCCGCCGTCAAGGCAGCCGCCATGACCGAAGAGGTGGCGCACACCATGTGGGCCGCTAAGCAGCTCGGCGACATCATCCCGATCTCCCAGGAAGACATCGATAGCCTTAACGACCGCTACACCAACGTCTACGGCCAGCACTGACGTAGCGGAAACCGAAACGACAAACCCAACAACGAAGTAAGGAATAATCCAACATGGCAATGGAAAACCCATTTGAAGGCAAGGAAATCTGGTTCGGCGTCGGATCGCAGGACCTGTACGGCGAGGAAGCGCTGCGCCAGGTGGCCCAGCAGACCGGCGAGATGGTCGACTTCCTCAACGCGACCGGCAAGATCCCGGCCAAGATCGTGCTCAAGCCGACCCTGAAGTCCTCCGACGGCGTCAAGACCTTCATGACCGAAGCCTCCGCCAACCCGAACGTCATCGGCGTGATCACCTGGTGCCACACCTTCTCCCCGGCCAAGATGTGGATCCGCGGCCTCGAAGTGCTGACCAAGCCGCTGCTGCAGCTGGCCACCCAGCACCACAAGGAAATCCCGTGGGAGACCATCGACATGGACTTCATGAACCTGAACCAGGCCGCCCACGGCGACCGTGAGTTCGGCTACATCGTGTCCCGTCTCGGCATTCCGCGCAAGATCGTCGTCGGCCACTACACCGATCCGGAAGTCGCCGAAAAGGTCGGCACCTGGGCTCGCGCCTGCGCCGGCTGGGATGCCTCCCAGAACATGAAGGTCATGCGTTGGGGCGACAACATGCGCAACGTGGCCGTCACCGAAGGCGACAAGACCGAAGCCGAACGCGTGTTCGGCGCTTCGATCAACACCTGGGCCGTCAACGACCTCGTCGCCGCCTACGAGAAGGTCAAGGACAGCCAGGTCAAGGACCTCATCGAAGACTACAAGGCCAAGTACGACGTGGCCCCCGAGCTGCTTGATTCCCGCTACGATGAGCTGTTCATCGCAGCCAAGGAAGAGGCCGCCATGGTCAACATGATGCGTGAGAACGGTTGCACCGCCGGCGTCGACAACTTCGAAGACCTCGGCACCCTGCCGCAGCTGCCGGGCGTCGGCCCGCAGCGCTTCCCGTCCGAGTACGGCTGGGGCTTCTCCGCCGAAGGCGATTGGAAGACCTCCGTGCTGGTGCGCATCGGCGCCGTGATGGGCTACGGCCTTGAGGGTGGCGCCTCCCTGATGGAGGACTACTCCTACAACTTCGTGCCGGGCAACGAGTTCGACATGGGCTCCCACATGCTGGAAGTCTCCCCGTCCATCGGCACCATCGCCAAGCCGAAGCTGGCCATCTACCCGCTGGGCATCGGCGGCAAGTCCGACCCGGTCCGTCTGGTGTTCTCCGGCAAGCCGGCCGACGCCGTCGTGGTCTCCATGGCCGACGAGCGCGAACGCTTCCGCCTGCTCATGGACGAGGTCACCATCGTCGAACCGCAGGGCTCCCTGAAGAACCTGCCGTGCGCCCGCGCCGTGTGGAAGCCGAAGCCGGACCTGAAGACCGCCGTGCAGTGCTGGATCACCGCCGGTGGCTCCCACCACACCTGCATGACCACGTCCGTCGGTCGTGAGGCTTGGGAGGACTTCGCCCGCATCGCCGGCGTCGAACTCGCCGTCATCGACGAGAACACCAACGCCCGCCAGTTCGAGAAGGAGCTGGAGCTGAGCGAAATGTACCACCGCCTCAACAACCGTCACTGAAATAACGGAGCGTTAACAGCACGGCAGGAAACTTGACGTACCTTCGTACGCCGGCGTTTCCTGCCGCACTGTTACCGCACGCGTTATCTCAGCGATACGGGGTGCGCTTAAAAAACAGCACGGCGGGGAAGTTGACGTACTTTTGTACGCAGCGTTCCCCGCCGTGCTGTTTTTGTTTACCTATGTGCGGCTCAGCGCTTGCCGGCGTACAGCTGCTGGTCGATCACGTCGGCGAACACGCGGTTCACTGCCGGACGCACCACCTTCAGCGACGGCGTCAGGCACTTGTTCTCCTGCGTGAACTGCGCATCCAGCACCACGAACTTACGCACGGATTCGGCGCGCGAAACCGTCGCGTTCGCCTTGTCCACATACTTCTGAATCTCGTCATGAACGGCGGCGGTAGCCGCCACGCGGTCAAGCGGCGTATCCGCGGACAGGCCCACGGACGGCAGCCAGGCCGCCAATCCTTCCGGATCGAGCGTGACCAGCGCGCCGATGAACGGACGATTATCGCCCACCACCACGGCATGCTCCACAATCGGACACTTCGCAATCTCCTGCTCCATCGGAATCGGCGACACGTTCTTGCCGCCGGCGGTGATGATGATGTCCTTCTTGCGGCCCGTAATCGTAATACGACCCTCATCGTCGATCGACGCAAGATCGCCGGTGCGCAGCCAACCGTCCTCGGTGAACACCTCGGCCGTTTTCTCCGGCAGATTGTGGTAACCCATGAACACGTTCGGTCCCTTGACCTGCAGCTCGCCATCGTCGGAAATACGCACGGACGATCCCGGCGCAGGCTGGCCGACGGTGCCGATCACATTGTCCGTGACGCGGGTCGCGGCGAACGGCGCCGCGGTTTCCGTCATACCGTAGCCCTGGATCATCGGCAGGCCGATGCCGTTAAAGAAATGCGCCAGCGACACATCCAGCGGAGCGCCACCGCACGCCACATAACGGATACGCGGGCCCAACGCGCCACGCACGGTGTGGTATACGGACGCCTCATACGACAGGTGTTCGGCGGTCTGCTTCATGGTCGGTTTCTCGCCGGCCTGCTGCATGCGCGACCAGTCGCGCGCGGACTCGGCGGCCTTGAGGAACAGGCGGCCCTTCCAACCCATGCCGGCCTTGCGGGAAGCCGCGTTGTACACCTTCTCGAACACGCGCGGCACGCCCAGCAGGTACGTCGGCTCGAACGAACGCACATCCGGCAGCAGCGTCTTGGTGTCCGGCAGATAGCCGACCACGCCGTCATCGGAAGCGATCGACGCGTACTGGATGAAGCGCGCGAAGCAGTGGGCGAGCGGCAGGAACAGCAGCAGACGCGGATGGTCCTCGAGAATCATCTCGTGCAGCGCAAGGCTGCCGGCGCGCGTGATCGACACGAAATTGCGATGCGACAGCTCGGCACCCTTCGGTGCCCCCGTGGAACCGGACGTGTACACGATGGTGGCCAGATCGTCGGCACGCACCGACGCGATACGCTCGTCCAGCTCTTCGTCGGACACGGTGACGCCCAATCCCTCCAGCGCGCCCATGGCATTGGCGTCGAGCATCAGAATATGCTTCAGAGACGGGCAGCGGCCAATCACGGAATCAAGACGGTCGAAGCGTTCGCGATCGTCGGCGATGGCGAGCTTCACGTTGGAATCGTTGAGAATGCGTTCGGCCTGCGCCGCGGAATCGGTGTCATAGATCGGCACATTGACCGCGCCGATTGCGGCCAGTGCGAAATCAAGCACGCCCCACTCGTAACGGGTGGTGGAGAAGAGGGTGACGGCATCCCCCTTGCCGATGCCGAACGCGATCAGGCCTTTGGCCGCGGAGAGTACGTTCTTGTGGAATTCGCCGGTCGTCACCTTGGTCCACTGGCCCGGAGCGGTTTTGCGTTCCGCGATCACGGTGTCTTCGCCGGTGCGCTTGATGCGTTCGGTAAGCAGGGAGTAGATGGATTCGTCGTCGCGTACTTCGACGGATGCGCCCGGGGTCGTGTACTCGGTGAGCATGAAGTGTTCTCTTTTCTTGCGTTTCCGCGGTTTTCGTGGGTTTTGCGATATATGCGATCGCTGCGATTGCGGTGATCGGTGACGTGCTTTTCGCGTCCTGTGTCGCGCCTCGCATATTGTAAGTTACGGTGACGTAAGTCCGCATTGTAAGAAACAACAAGAAATATGGCGACGGGTTTGTTTGAACTGACAAAGTGGCACGAAACGTCAACGGAACGGGGGATTGGTACACGGATGCGTCATCTCGAAAAAAGGTTTGACGCGTTCGATCGCAGGGTGTCCAACGGGTTGCGCGACGGGTTCGAGAGGGGTGGCCCTTACGGGCGAAAACGGTGGAAAATGCGGCAAAACTGGGCGGAGTGACGTTGCGAACCACAACATGTTCCGTGTACACTCAAGTTTGGCGCAACTACCCCTTGCGCCTAGGCTGTTTGCTCAACGGCGAACATTCAGCCGCCTCACTTTTCGCCGTTCCCTTGGTTTTCTGTGGTTTTGCTGTTGTGCATTTTGCTTGCGAGTTCTGATGGTTTTCTAGATTTTTCCGACGATTTTCTGCGATTGCCGTTCCGTCATTGCCTTTCGTCGGTATGCCCGATACGCTTGGAGCGGATGGCGGTATTGCAAACGATTGGAAAAGGGGCATGATGTTCGACAAGCGGCTGTTTTCCTTGGCTGACGGCGTCGGTCGATTGATCGCGGCGAAAGTCGCCTGCCAATGGCTGGGCCTCGTGGCCAACATCGCCTTCGTCGTGGCCGTGGTGCGTATGCTGCAACCGCTGTTCGCGCCCGTACCGTCCGCCACCGCGCCCTGCATCGCCATTATTCTTATTGCCGCGGTCGTGCGATTCGTCACCATTCGCGCCGCCGCACGTTTCGGTAGCGAGGCCGCCGAACGCGTCAAACTCGCGCTGCGTGAGAAACTGTTCAATAAGATGCTCGCGCTCGGCCCGTCCTACGCGCAGCGCGTGCGCACCGCCGGCGTGGTGCAGTCCGCGGGCGAAGGCATCGAACAAATCCAAAGCTTCTTCGAACTGTTCCTGCCGCAACTGTGCTACGCCGTGCTCGCCCCCATCACGCTGTTCGCCGTGCTTGCGCCGATCGACCTGCCCACCGCCGCGACGCTGCTCGCCTGCGCGCCGCTCATCGTGCTCATCGTCGGCATGGTGGCGATGCGTGCCGCCCGCGTATTCAAGAAATACTGGGGCAAATACACGGATATGGGGGCGTCGTTCCTCGACAATCTGCAGGGACTTGAGACGCTGAAAACCTTCGATGCGGACGGGCGCGCCGCACGAGTCATGGACGAGAAGGCCGAACAGTTCCGCGTGATGACCATGAACGTGCTGCAGATCCAACTGCGTTCGCTCACGGCGATGGATGCCGTGGCATACGGTGGCGCGGCCGCCGGCATCGGCGTTGCGGTATGGCGATTCGTATCCGGCTCGCTCTCGCCGTCTGGCGTTTTCGCGCTGTCCGGCGTGCTGCCGCTTGGTTTGACGCCGATCGCCGCGGTATTGCTGACGATTCTGCTAGCCGCCGATTTCTTCATTCCGCTGCGACAGCTCGGCTCGTATTTCCACGTTGCGATGAACGGCATGACGTCCACGAAACGTATTTTCGCGCTGCTCGACGCGCCCGAACCGGAGCATGGCAGCAAGGAACTGCCGGAATTCGGGGCTTCCGGGCGTGGTGTCGGCGTGGAGTTTCGTGGTGTTTCGTACCGGTATGCGGACGCGGATGTGGATGCTGGGGGTGCTGCTGGTGCGGGGCCTGACGCTGCCGGGTCTGCGGGTGCCGGTGTTGCGAGTCCCCGTCGTATATCGTCCACATCGCATTCCGATATGCGGAACGCGGATGTGGACAGCGTTGATGAGGGCGGCGGCGCGGGTGACGCGCGCGAAACGCGCTACGCCTTGCGCAACGTGGCCCTCCGTGCGCTGCCCGGCGAAGTCACTGCGATCGTCGGGCCATCCGGTTCCGGCAAGTCCACAGCCGTCCAGCTGCTTGCCGGCACGCTTGTCGGATATGAAGGCGATGTGCTGCTGTCCGAAATGCCATCCGGAATGCAGGACGAAGTGCTGGGCGCTATGTTAAGCAGTGCGGCGCCGGATGACAGTGAAACCCTGAAATCGCACCAAATCCGCGACCTCACCGCAGCATCGCTCACCCGCGAAATCTCCATCGTCTCCGCGCACAGCCACCTGTTCGCCGGCACCCTGCGCGACAACCTGCTCATGGCCCGCGCCGACGCCACCGACAACGAGCTGTGGCAGACGCTGGAAGCCGCGCATATCGACGATTTCGTGCGCGCGCAATCGCGAGGACTCGATATGCCGATCACGCAGGACGGCGCGAATCTGTCCGGCGGGCAGAAACAGCGCATTGCGATCGCCCGTGTACTGTTGCGCAGGTCGGCCGTCTATATTTTCGACGAGGCGACCAGCAGCGTCGACGCGGACAGCGAAACGTTGATTTTGCAAACGATTCGCGCGCTCGCCGACGCCGGCGCAACCGTGCTGATGGTCACGCACCGCATGGCGAACGCGGCCGACGCGGACCATGTCGTAGTGTTTGATGGGGGTGTCGTCGTCGAGCAGGGCGCGCATGACGATCTCATGGCCGCGGACGGCACGTATGCCAAGCTGTTCCGGGCGCAGGAAAGCGTGGAACGGGTGGGATTGTCTGGTCGCGTCGCGCCGCGCGTATCGCGTATGACTCATGCGTCTGGTGCGTTTGCCGTGTCTCGGATGTCTGGTTCCGCCGAATCGAACGCCAGTGGCGCCAAATCGGACATGCCAACAACCCAAGTCATCGCCCGCTTGCTGCGCGAAGTCGGCCCACTGCGCAAACCCATGGCCATCGCCTGCGCGTGCGGCATCCTCGGCCACCTCGCCGCCACGTTCCTGCCGGTTTTCGGCGTCGCCGCGCTGTTCGCCGCAGCTGGCGCAAAAGTCTGGAATCTCAGCCTTCCTGCGGCAATCGCAGCCATGATTATCTGCGCACTGATCCGCGGCGGCATGCGCTACGCCGAACAGTACATGAACCACAATGTCGCCTTCCGCCTGCTCGCGCTGTTCCGGTCGAAAACGTTTGCCGCGCTGCGTCGCCTCGCGCCCGCCAAACTGTCCGGCAAAGGCAAAGGCGACCTGATCGCGCTGGTCACCACCGACGTCGAACTGCTGGAAATCTTCTTCGCGCACACCATTTCGCCGGTTGTCATCGCCATCGCGACCACCGTGCTTTACACGGTCGCATTGCTTACGTTGAGTCCTGCGATCGCTGTCACGCTGGTCATCGCGCACCTGACCGTCGGCATCGTGCTGCCGAAACTCTTCGCCACGGCGGTAGGTGGTCTCGGTGGGGATATTCGCCGCGAATCCGCCCAACTTGATGACGAAATGCTCGACGATATGCGCGGTCTCGACGAAATCATCCGATTCGGCCAAGGCCATGCGCGGCTTGCCGGCATCGCGTCACGCACGCGCTCGCTCTGGAGCCGCCGTGCCCGGCTGAGTGCCAAGAATGGCGATTTCGCAGGCTTCGGCGCGGTGCTGGTCGTACTGTTCACTGCCATCGCGGCATTGCTGGCGATGGTCACGTCCGGTACGACGATGCCCATCGCTTCCGCCGCTTCCGCCGCTTCCGCTGCCGCCGCAACCATTCAAACCGTCCTTTCCGCGACCGCCGCCCGCCTGACCGCCGCTTTCGTGCTGCTGGCCAGCTCGTTCGGTCCGACGCTCGCGTTGAGCGCGCTGCCGGCCAATCTCACGCAAACGTTTGCAGCCGCCCGCCGCCTGTTCGCGCTGATGGACGAAACCCCCGCAGTGGAGGAGCGGGGCGATTTCCTGCCGCGCTACCACGGCATGTCCATGCACGACGTCACGTTCGGCTACGGCAATTCGGGCGAGGCTCCAACTTCCGGAAGCGATGCGGATGCCCCCGAGTCGTCCGCCGAGCCAATCCTCAGCCACGTCTCGTTCGACATACCACAACACGGCATCCTCGGCATCCAAGGCCCGTCCGGCCGCGGCAAATCGACCCTGCTGAAGCTGCTCATGCGTTACTGGGACCCGCAATCCGGCTTAGTCGCCCTGTCCGAGGTGCCACTGCCGCAGATCGACGCGCATCATCGCCGTCGCGTGCAAACGATGATGGGGCAGGAAACCTACCTGTTCGACGGCACTATCCGTGAAAACCTGCTTATGGCCTGCGACAGGGGCGATGCGGATAGGGCTGGTAATGCTGGCGATCCGGACGATTCCGCGACTTCCGGCAGAGCGCTTCTTACCCCGCCCGCTCCTCCCGTTTCGTGGAATGCAGCTGATTCCGTGCTTTCCACCCGGTCGACCCCTTCTGTCGGTGATGACGTGCTGCGCGCCGCGCTCGCCAAGGCTTCCGCGCTTGAACTGGTCGACTCGCTCCCGCAGGGCCTTGATACCCCCGTCGGCGAGTTGGGCGGGCGGCTTTCAGAGGGTGAACGGCAACGCATCGGCCTGGCTCGCGTCTTCCTGCGCAACGCGTCGCTGGTGTTGTTCGACGAGCCGACGAGTCGCCTCGACGCCTACAACGAATCCGTGATTCTGCAATCGATTGACGCGTTGGCGCAGCAGGGGAGCGCGGTGCTGCTCGTCTCGCACCGCGATTCCACCATGCGCATCGCGGACCGCATCGTGCGCATGTGAGCTGGCGCGTGCGGATTGCGAACTGATGCGGCGAGCCGATGCGTGCGAACTAGCGTGTGAATCGGCGTAATGCGGGGCCTGGTGAGGTGCCCATGCCCATGCGGCCGCATACGGACGCGCCGCACGTCCGCAATGTGGTCGTATGAAAATCGCATGTCATTCGTGTTTCCTATAGCGCGCGCGACGGCGTACGGAAGCGGACGAATCGAAAGCCATGGTCGCAGGTAAAGCAAGAAAAACGGACGAAACCGACGAAATGTCGACGGAATCGAAATCATAGGGAAATGAAACAATCATGAAAATAAGGTTGCAAATTTAGCAAAACCGACTTTTTGGTAGGTTATAAGATTCAGTTCGCGTGAAATCGAAATGGGAAATCGTTAGTATCTGTGTCAAAGGCAAATCCTTCGACGAAAGGCTGGCGATGGCCAACAACAGGAACGAACTGAATAAGAATCTGGCGCAGATGCTCAAGGGTGGCGTGATCATGGACGTCACCACCCCCGAGCAGGCGAAGATCGCGCAGGACGCGGGCGCATGCGCGGTGATGGCGCTCGAGCGCATTCCGGCCGATATTCGCGCGGCCGGTGGCGTCTCCCGCATGAGCGACCCGGCCATGATCAAGGGCATTCAGGAGGCCGTGTCCATCCCGGTCATGGCGAAGGTGCGTATCGGCCACATCGCCGAAGCCCGCATCCTGCAGGCCATCGAAATCGACTACATCGACGAATCCGAAGTGCTCAGCCCCGCCGACGACGTGTACCACATCGACAAGAACCAGTTCGACGTGCCGTTCGTGTGCGGTGCGAAGAACCTCGGCGAAGCGCTGCGCCGCATTGCGGAGGGCGCGTCCATGATTCGTACCAAGGGCGAGCCGGGCACTGGCGATGTCATCCAGGCTGTGCGTCACATGCGCACCATGAACAAGCAGATCCGTGAGCTCGTCTCCCTGCGCGACGACGAGGTGTACGAGGCCGCCAAGCAGCTGGCCGTGCCGTACGACCTCGCCAAGTATGTGCACGACAACGGCCGTCTGCCGGTCGTCAACTTCGCCGCCGGCGGTGTGGCCACCCCGGCCGACGCGGCCCTGATGATGGAACTCGGCGCGGAAGGCGTGTTCGTCGGTTCCGGCATCTTCAAGTCGGGCGACCCGGCCAAGCGTGCGGCCGCCATCGTGCAGGCCACCGCCAACTGGCAGGACGCCGATCTGCTCGCACGTCTGTCCGAGAACCTCGGTGAGGCCATGGTCGGCATCAACGAGGACGAAATCCAAACCATCATGGCCGCCCGTGGCGAATGATCTGTTGATTCGTCGATTGCTTGATTGCTTGCAATTCCGCGAGGATTACATAAGCCGGTCGTGTGATCGATTTTGAAGGACTCGGTGGGTGCGTGTGATTTTCGGTGCTGCACGTGCCTGCCGCTTTTTGTTGTGATGTTCGGCGATTCACCGAACGATTTGTTGAACAACCTGAATGAGGAGCATCCGTTGGTTGTAGCAGTTGAATACATTTCAAAGGAAGAGTCGGCCGACGTCGCCGCAGGCTCGGCATCCGCGAAGCACGGCGTGACCGGCATTCTGGCGGTGCAGGGCGCGTTCGCCGAGCATGCGGCCATGCTGGATCGTCTTGGCGCGCCGTGGAAACTGTTGCGTGCCGCCGAGGATTTCGACGATTCGATCGATCGCGTGATCCTGCCAGGTGGCGAAAGCACCACGCAGGGCAAGCTGCTGCGATCGACCGGCCTGTTCGAACCCATCGCAGCGCACATCGCCGCCGGAAAGCCGGTATTCGGCACTTGCGCCGGCATGATTCTGCTAGCCCGCAAGCTCGATAACGACGACAACGTCTACTTCGGCGCGCTTGACGCCGTCGTGCGGCGCAACGCATACGGCCGCCAGCTTGGCTCGTTCGCCGCCACCGCCGATTTCGGCTCCTCTTCCGGTGATTCCGCCGTTTTGGTTGAGCCGGGCGAACGTGTGCCGGGGTTCGCTGATTCCGCGTCGGGCGCGGGTTCGACTACTGAGATTTCCTCCGATTCCATCGTGCTGAAGGATTTCCCGCTAGTGTTCATTCGTGGACCGTTTGTGGCCGAGGTCGGGTCGGCCGCGACCGTTGAGACCTCGTTGAGCGGCAATGTGGTCGGTCTGCGCCAAGGCAAGATTCTCGCCACGGCGTTCCATCCCGAACTCACCGACGACACCCGCATTCACGAGCTCTTCCTGAGTCTCTAGATTCCGGCTCGTCGCGCACGTCTTGCGATTTTCGCCCGTTTCGTTCGTTCGTGAGCGAAAGGGGGATTCGTTCCGTATGGTTTCCTTCCCTTTTTCGCTCATGTCTTGCGATTTTCATGCGTTTCGGCCGTTCGTGAGCGAAAAGGGGTGTGGCGCGCCGGTCCTTTCGTTTGCGTTTCCTTGATTTTCCAACGATTTCGATTTTGCGTTTGACGTGATTTTGCGCACGTCCTGCGATTTTCGCACGTTCCGTCTGTTCGTGAGCGAATGGGGGTATCGTCCCGTATGGCCTTACGCCCTCTTTTGCTCACGTCTTGCGTTCCGGGCCCATTCCGCCCGTTCATAAACGGAACGTCCAATCGAAATACACAAGCAGAAATGCGGGGAATCGCACAGAAATCCTATCCCCGCTTGTCCACTGATTTATACACACTCCATGCCGCAGCGTGCCGTGCCGGCACAAAGCATCTACCATAATCGCAAGTTATCCCCGCCTGACACGCCGAAGACACGCCGAACATGTGTATTTTCTGCGTTCTCCGACCACAACCCCGGTGCAGCTGGACATCGAATCGGCGGAAGCAATACCTTCGGACCATGAATGGTATCAACGATGTGAATGGTCCGAACGGCCAGCAGCACTATAAGCCGTTGGAGGCGCAGTCGATCGCGCAACGGCAGCAGGAGGTGTGGAACGTATGCCGCGCGTTGAAAGATCGTAACGAGTTGTATGGCGTGCTGACGCGGAACTCCGCGATCGCAATGTGGGGTGTGCCGGATCCGTCGATGGATTCGGCGCGGACGGCAGATGGTGTTCCCGTGGTTCATGTCGTGGTACAGACCGCGCGAAACCGCCGAAAAGGTATTCCGGGAGTGGTCGCGCATGTATGGAAAGGGCTGTCCGGAGAACATATCTGTCATACGCAAGACGGCATCGACGTGCTTGCTCCAGAGCCGACATGGGCTTCAATGGCGGAAACGTTGAGCGTTGATATGCTGGTCGAATTGGCTGAATCGCAGATGCGTCATGGACGGACGACGAAGGAAAAACTTGCCGTTTTCCTCGAGGGAAATTCCTTTCGTGGCCGTCGCAAGTGCCAATTGGCATTGTTGCTGGTGGAATCGGGCAGTGATTCGCCCAAAGAGACCGAATTGCGATTGTGCTTACTGTCGTATGGTCTGTCTGGTTTCGCTGTTGGATACGTGGTTTCGGGAATTTCGTTTGAGAATGGGGCTGCGGTCACGCTCGATCTCGCTGATCCGGAATTGAAGATCGGCATTGAATATGATGGCGACCACCACCGTACGGATAAGATGCAGTGGCGTCGCGATGTTTGGAAGCGCCGTCAACTGGAAAGTATGGGATGGACGATTGTCGCGGTCACCCAACTGGATTTGTCGGATGAACCGCATCGTGCCGCGCTCGCCATGAACGTCGCCATGATTCGTGCGCGTAAATCGGGTCATCCGGTTGCGTTGCATACGCCGGTTTCCTGGTAGAAATGCTCTCTTCGCGGCTTGAAAGGCTGATTATGTCGAGGCTGCCGCATTGGTGATTTGGCGCATCCTATGCTGGCTCGTGGTCCTGTGTGGCGGGGTGCTGTTTCCTCTGCATTTGATGAGGGTATTGCTGGTTCTGTTTTTATGAGATTCGTGGCTTTTCGCTCACGTCCTGCGATTTCGTCCCGTTTCGTCGTTCCGTGAGCGGATGGGGGTATGTTCCTCTGTGTTGTGGCCCCCTCTTTCTTTCATGTCTTGCGATTTTTGTCTGTTTCATTCGTTTGTGAACGGAAGGGTGCATTCCGCTTCGGTTTGTCCGTTGCTGTTTCCTTTATTTTCCAACGATTCCGATTTTTGAAGGAGAGGCTTTTCGCTCACGTCCTGCGATTTCGTCCCGTTTCGTCGTTCCGTGAGCGGATGGGGGTGTTCTCCCGTCCTGCACCACCCTCTTTCGCTCACGTCTTGCGGAAAATTGACTTTCGTCCGGATGTGTGCGAAAAGCGATATCGAACGAGGGCGATTCTGCCAGCCGGTCGCAGTCGATCGCAAATACATGCGTATGTCTGGATTTGACAGAATCGCAAAAGTATCTAAGATTAAAAATATCAAATGGTACACGGTTGTACCAAATACGTTCGGAAAGGCAATGACGTGCAGATTCATACCGGCAAACCCGCCGTACCCACCGCAACCGCTACACTCACCGCAACCCCCAATCGCCAGCCTTTTGCGTGGCCGAAACTGCTGACGGAAAACGGCCGTGGAATCGCATTCGGCGGCGACTACAATCCCGACCAATGGTCTGAAGAAACGTGGGACGACGACGTCTGCCTCATGAAAAAAGCCGGTGTCAACACGGTTGCCCTCGCCATCTTCAGCTGGGACCGCATCCAACCGCAGGAAAATCGCTGGGACTTCGGCTGGCTCGATCGCATCATCGACAAGCTCGGCAAAGCCGGCATTGCAACAGACCTCGCCTCCGCCACGGCCACCGCGCCGCTGTGGCTGTACGAAAAGCATCCCGAAGTGCTGCCGTGCGACAAATTCGGCCACCCCGTCAACGCCGGCTCGCGCCAATCGTGGAGCCCGACCAGCCCGGTATTCAAGGAATACGCGCTCACCCTGTGCCGCAAGCTCGCCGAACGCTACGGCGCCAACCCGTACGTGACCGCCTGGCACATGGGCAACGAGTACGGGTGGAACAATCGCAATGACTACTCCGACAACGCGCTCAACGCCTTCCGCCTGTGGTGCCGCCGCAAGTACGGCACCATCGACGCGCTCAACCAGGCGTGGGGCACCACCTTCTGGGGTCAGGAGATGAACGACTTCGACGAAGTGCTCATCCCACGGTTCATGGGCGCCGATTCCATGGTCAACCCCGGTCAGAAGCTCGATTTCGAGCGATTCGGCAACGACATGCTTCTCGACTTCTACAAGGCCGAACGCGACGCGATCGCCGAAATCTGCCCGGACAAGCCGTTCACCACGAACTTCATGGTCTCCACGGACCAGTGCTGCATGGACTATGCCGACTGGGCCAACGAAGTGAACTTCGTCTCGAACGACCACTACTTCCACGAAGGGGGTGAGATGCACCTTGACGAACTGGCGTGCTCCGACGCTCTCATGGATTCGTTTGCGCTTGGCAAGCCTTGGTATGTCATGGAGCATTCCACTTCGGCGGTGCAGTGGAAGCCGCTCAACATGCGCAAGCGCAAGGGGGAGACGGTGCGCGATTCCCTTGCACACGTTGCCATGGGCGCCGACGCCATCAACTTCTTCCAGTGGCGCGCGTCCGCATTTGGCGCCGAATCCTTCCACTCCGCCATGGTTCCGCACGCGGGAGAAGACACGAAGCTATTCCGTCAAGTGTGCGAGCTGGGCGAAACGTTGCGAACATTGGCCGATGCGGGTGTGCAGGGTAGTGAGCTGGAACGCTCCGATACGGCGATCCTGTTCAGCGCCGAATCGGAATGGGCTACCCGTTCCCAAACCCTGCCGAGCATGAAACTCAACCATTGGCACGACGTGCGCGACTGGTACCGCGCGTTCCTGAACGCGGGTTCGCGTGCTGACATTGTGCCGCTGAAATACGATTGGAGCGATTACAAGACCGTCGTTTTGCCGACCGTCCTGATGCTGAGCGCCGTCGATACGCGGCGATTGGCCGATTTCGCGGCGGCCGGCGGCAGGGTGGTGGTCGGTTACGCGACCGGCCTGATCGACGAGAATTTCCACACGTGGCTCGGTGGCTACCCGGGTGCCGGCAACGGCCTGCTGCGCGATATGCTGGGCATCCGCGGCGAGGAATTCAACATCCTCGGCAGTGGCGTGGAAGGCGAGCCGGAGGCGATTCGGCTGGGTGCCGGCGGTGAGGTTGCGCTGGAAGATGCAGCCGCGCTGAACGGCGCCACGACCCGCCTGTGGCAGAACGACGTGACCGTTACCGGCGATCGCACGCAAGTCCTCGCCATGTACGCAGGCGAGGAGGCCGACGAATGGGAGCTCGACGGCATGGCCGCGGTCACCCGCAATCCGTACGGCGCGGGCGAAGCGTATTTCGTCGGTTGTGACCTGGACGTGGCCGATTTGACGAAGCTGATTCGGACATATCTTGCGGCACCGGCACAATCGCAGCAATCGCAAGCCAATACCGACGTTCTGCACACCGTGCGCAAGTCTGCCGACGCCGCGTTCGATTTCTATCTGCCGCGCGGCAAGAAGGAAGTCGAATTGCAGGGCGTCGAGGGCGAGCCGGTCGTCCTGTTCCAGACGGAACGGGGTGAGGAAAACGGCTCGTATACCGTGCGCCGCAACGGGGTTCTCGTGGTGAGGCGCTAGAATCGCCCCTGTAGCAGGGATACTGGGCAGTATTTCGAAGCGTATCGGGGGAACCATGAGCGAAGCGAGACCTTTCGCGTCTCAAACCGGCAAATCGCCATCAGAAAAGAAGCGCGTCACTTTGCGTGACGTGGCCGAAGAGGCCGGAGTGTCCCTCAAAACCGCGTCGAACGTCATCAACCACACCGGCCGTATGACCGACGCCACACGCGAAAAAGTGCAGAAAGTCGTGGATCGGCTCGGCTACCGCGTCAACGTGTCCGCGCGCAACCTCAACCGTGGCCGGACCGGCTTCATCACACTCGCCGTGCCATGCCTGACTGCCCCTTATCTTGCGGAGCTCGCCAACCGGGTGATCGACGCGGCGCGCATCTACGGCTACTCCGTGTACGTCACCACGTACGCCGAAGGCACGTCGCATGGGGTCACTTCGCTGCTGCGCAACTTCAATTCCACCATTTCGGACGGCATGATCCTGTCACTGTCCGAAATGGAGGACCTTACCCCCGAAGACTTGTCGGTGGATTATCCGCTGGTATGCGTGGGCGCGCGTTTCACGCACTATAAGGCCGACCACGTTACACCGGATGACGTGCAAAGCGCGCGTCTTGCCACGGAATATCTGCTTGACCGTGGCGTCAGCAAGCCGGCGGTGGTCGGCTCGCGCACTGATTTCGCGCAGCTTTCGACTTTGCGTGATGTTACGGAAGGCAACGCGCAGCTTCGTATGCGCGGCGTGTTCGAAGCGTGCTGTGACCGCAATATCGCGCTTGCCACTGAGCTGATGCCCAACGTCGGCCACGATTGGTCGATCGGCTCTGGCGCGCGCAATATGCAACGCATCATCGATTCCGGGGTGCCGTTCGACGGAGTGATCGCATTGAACGACCAGCTTGCGATGGGCGCGCTGTCGACGCTGGCCGCCAACGGCATTTCCGTGCCCGACCAAGTGCAGGTGATCGGCTTCGACAACAACGAGGAATCCGCGTATTTCCAGCCGCCGCTGACCACCATGGATTCCTGCCTCGACTGGATAGCGCCGACCGCGGTCAGTCGCATCATCGACCGCATCAGCGGCAGCCGCGTGCTTCAGCCGGAACTGATCACCACGCAGACCCGCGTGATCGCCCGCGCCACCACGTGCGCGTAGACGCGTAAGCGTGCAAACGTTGCTATATATGGGCGATTGAGGTGCGTTCCGCCTGCGCTCCATGTTTCGTTAGCGTACCCTGTTACGTCGGCGAACAGACCGTACTTGCGATCGTCCCTTACTTTTCCGGCACGGCCTGCGCCGGGCAGGCACGCAGTACGGACAGCATCGCCCGCTTCTCCTTCGTCGTGACGGTCAGCCCGTACTTGGCTTTCACGCCGATCTGACGGGCCACGTAATCGCAACGGTATGCGCCGTTCGTCGGCAGCCAGTACGCGGCCGACGCGGAGCCCTTCTCCTGATTGGCCGGCCCGTCCACCGCCAGCAGGTTGTACATGTCGTTGCCGAACCGGTACCGCTTCGTACGGTCCCACTGGTTCGCACCCGACCGCCAGGCATTCTCCAACGCCACCACATGGTCGATCTGCACCGCCGACGAGGTGCGCGCGCCGCGTACGAAGTGGATTGTTTTGCCGGTGTACGGGTCGGCCAGCGTGCCCGATTCCACTTTGCATCCATGCTGCCGGTAGCGCACGTCGGTCAGGTCGCGCGCCAGTACGTCTTCGCGCACGTCGCATCCGTTGCCGTCGTCGTCGGTTTGGCGGAAGCCGAACAGGTCGCGATCGTAGCCGGCGTGCCGCTGATTATCGTCGACCGTCAGCTGCTGCAGCGTCTGCGCGGCGCTGCCGGACGCGGTGTATTCGCCTGTTATTTCGCCGACGGTCGGGTTTGCTTTCGGCATGAGCAGGCCGATGGTGACGCCCGCCACCACGGCGATCACCAGCAGAATCAGTATGCGTTCCACCGGCCCGTCGGCATTGAGCAGCTTCTTACGAAAATGCGTGCCGTCACGCGATCCGTGCCTTGTCATCGCACCCTAAGCAGTCTCACGCGTACGTGAACGTCATCGGATCGTGCCCGGCGCGCGTCGGCCCGTCGAGCGCATCGATGGCCGCATGCTCGGCCGGGCTGAGCACGAATCCGAACAAGTCGAGGTTCTGCTTCTGCCTGTCCGCATGCACCGACTTGGGGATGATGATCGTGCCGTTTTCGATGTGCCACCGCAGAATCACCTGCGCGGGCGTGACGCCATGTGCTTCGGCGATGCGTGCGATCACGCCGTCGCCGGCGTTCAAGTCGGCGCCGCGAGCCATCGGCGAATACGCCTCGACCGCGATATTATGCGCCTTGCAGTACGCCACCACCTCGCGCTGCTGCCACGTGGGATGCAGCTCGATCTGGTCGACGGCCGGATACTCGCCCGTCTCCTTATGCAGCCGCTCAAGATGCTCCGGCAGGAAATTGCACACGCCAAGCGTACGCACACGGCCCTCCGCGCGGAATTCGTCGAACGCCTTCCAAGTCTCACCGGAACGCCAGTCGAACGGCGTCGGCCAATGCAGCATATACATGTCCACATAATCGAGCTGCAGCAGGCCGAGCTGGCGGTCGAACGCCTTGCGCGCGGAATCGTACCCCTGCTCGGAGTCGCGCAGCTTCGTCGTCACCCACAGATTTTTGCGATTTTCGCCTTGCGTGAACCCCGCGTTTTTCAGCGCGCGCCCCACGCCCGCCTCGTTGTTGTACCCCGCGGCACCGTCGATATGACGATAACCGGCTTCCAGCGCGCTCTCCACCACGGGGGTAACGCCCTCATCGTCGATACGCAGCACGCCCAAGCCGATCTGCGGAATCAGATTGCCGTCGGAAAGCGTGATCATCGGAGTGTGGAAAACAGCCATGGAACAACCCCTTGAGTCGAAATGCAATGTTCTTCGCACCAGTGTAGCGGCTTCCGTGATCGCGGCCTGTCCGCCCCACAATCGGCGCATGTTCGGCAGCTGTTCAGCTTTCCGTAACAGACGTAACAATTCTGCGCGGAAAACGCACTATAACGTTGCGTGGATATGAAGAACGATATGGATTCGAAGAATATGACGATCACTGCGCAGCATGACCGATCCGCCCGGCCGTACCACCACGGCCACGCGCTCGCCGGCATCCTCGGCCCCGCGTTCGTGGCGGCGGTCGCATACGTGGATCCGGGCAACGTGGCGGCGAACATCACGTCGGGCGCGCGCTACGGCTACCTGCTGGTGTGGGTGCTGGTACTGGCCAACTGCATGAGCGTGCTTATCCAATACCAGTCCGCGAAACTCGGCATCGTCACGGGCAAAAGCCTGCCGGAAATCCTGGGCGAGCGCCTCGGCGACGCGGGCCGTTTCATGTTTTTCATGCAGGCTGAGGTAATCGCCATCGCCACCGATCTGGCGGAAGTGATCGGCGGTGCGATCTCACTGAAACTGCTGTTCGGTCTGCCGCTGTTCGTCGGCGGTTGCATCATCGGCGCGGTGTCGACGGTGCTGCTGATTTTCGAAAAAGGCGCCACGCATCGCATTTTCGAAAAACTGATCATCGGCCTGCTGCTGGTGATCACGTTCGGTTTCATCGCCGGTCTGTTCATCGCCCCGCCAAATCCGAAAGAAGTCGTCGCCGGCTTGATTCCACGCTTCAAAGGCACCGACACCGTGCTCATGGCCACGTCCATGCTGGGCGCCACGGTCATGCCGCACGCCATCTACCTGCATTCCACGCTCGTCAACGACCATTACGCCCCCGGCGAAGCGAAGCCGAGCATCAAAAAGCTACTTCACGGCAGCAAAATCGACGTTGCCTGGGCGCTGATACTGGCCGGTTCGGTCAACCTCGCGCTGCTCATCCTCGCCGCGAACTCGCTGTACGGCATGACCGGCACCGACACCATCGAAGGCGCGCAACGGGCCATCCAGCATGTGCTCGGGCCGGTGATCGGCACGATTTTCTCGATTGGTCTGCTTGCGTCGAGCCTGAGCTCCACGTCGGTCGGCACTTACGCCGGCAGCGAAATCATGCACGGCCTGCTACGCATCAAAGCGCCGATGTGGGCGTGCCGAGTGGTGACGCTGGTACCCGCGCTGGTGGTGCTATGGTTCGCCAACAATCCGACGGAAGCGTTGATCGTCGGCCAGGTCGTGCTGTCGGTCGGCATTCCATTTGCGATTATTCCGCTGATGCGCTACACGCACGACCGCACGCTGATGGGGGAGTATGTGGACGGTCCGGTCAAGCACATCGTCAATATCGCGGTCGCCGCGCTGATCGTCGCTCTGAACGTGGTGCTGATTGTGCTGACAATGCTCGGCAAAGCCTGATTTTCCGTGATTTTTACGTCGATCTCCGGCGGATTTGCGGTGCTTTTTTCGTAGTTTCTCAGCTGATTTTCTAGGGTTTTTCCCGCAGATTTCCTGCGGATTTTTCCACGAAACCTACGCTGCCTGCACTTTCCCGCTGTCATAATCGACCACGGTGTACATGCCCTTCCCCTCACGCTTGGACTGGTACAACGCATGGTCGGCGAATCCCAAGCAGAGGCTCAGATCGACGTTCTTGCCGGACAGCACGCGGCATGCGCCGATACTGCAATGCACGTCCTGCCCGTATTGCGCGGACGCCTGCGCCAACTGGCGGCGGAACAGGTCCAGCGTGCTTTCGATCACGCGCTCGTTCGCGGTGTTCTTTATCAGCGCCACATACTCATCGCCACCGAAACGGACGATGATGTCATCATGCCGGTACAGCCGCTTCAACGTCTGCGCCACTTCACGAATCCAGAAATCGCCCACTTTATGGCCGTACGTATCGTTGATCTGCTTGAAATCGTCGATGTCAACGAAAATCAGAACAGCCTGGTCGTCTTCCTGCATGTGCGCGAAATAATTCTCAATCTGTTCGCGGCCGGCGCTTTTGCTCCACAAATCGGTCAGACCGTCATGCTGCGCTTCGTAGCTGACCTTCTGATAAGCATCGTCCTGCGAGCGGATCTTCTTGTTCATTTCGATGGTGTCGACCACGAACGTGAACTGGATTGAAATCGTGATCGCGATGGCCTGCAACGCCAGTCCGTAATGGAGAATCTGAACGATGGTTGTCACAATCGGCAGCACGAAGAACGACAGCGACGTGACGAACAGCGGTCGGCTGAGGTTTTTGCGGTTTTCGATGATCAGCATCACAATCAGCGCGAGCTCTACCAGACCCAGTATCTGCGGGATAGCGAACAGTGGTCCGCGGCGGTAGTAGTTCTGGCTGTCGATGTAGTAGACCATATGGTTGAACTGCGTGGCAATCGTCAGTACGATGCCGAGCGCGGACGCTGCGTAGATGACGTCAAGCTTCTTCGAACGCGGCTTTTTCGGCTTGGATCGGGCATTGGCCGAACGTTGGTTCTTACGATTACGCTTGGCTCCGCCGCTCGTTCTGGCCCTCCACTCGTGCGGGCTGACGTTTTCAAGCATGTCGTCGCCGCTGACGGTTTGCCAGATATAGTTGGCGAACAGTGCGATGAAGATGAAATTGATCAGGTATTCACCAAGATTGCCGATGCGCGTCATGTAGAAGTCAAGCTTGTCGCAGCCGCCGTTGTGATACCAGGCGGACACGTCGGCCAGCAGCATCAGCGCACATAGAAGCTGCATGGAAACTTTCGTATAGGTACGCCGCGTCCTACGTATCGCGCCCACGTAGACGCCACCTGCGCAAACGATGCAGATGAGAACGCCCCATAGCTCCATCGCTATGTTGAATAACGTGACTACGGTCATACTTCCTAACCCCCTGCGCGGCGTATTCCTTCCCTGTATCGTGCCGTTACTGCCAACGCATATGTATACCACCCCGAGATGAACAAATACGAAGTTTTGCCAATTTTTCTCGGTTGAATTGGAATTGAACGTGTTCGAATAGTTTCATCTCGCGTTCGACCACCCGCAGTACTAGACTTTTTGAGTCTGTTTTTGCAGGAGTTGCGCAATACGCTGCGAGTATGCGCGGATGAGTGATGGAGGGCGGTCGGTTTGCCGTCGAAACCGGAGAAGAGGTCGGAAGTGAAGCCGGAAAAGAAAATAAACGCGAAACAGGGCCGCACCCACGGCCTGTCCCAGCCACTTACCGGCGAGGAATCGTATAAAAACGACCATTTGACGCATGCCGCGTTCGTATCGATCGCCATTCTCACCTTTATCACGTTCGTCGGCAACTTCACGCAGCTCCAGCTGAGCGCCGCGCTACCCACCATCGTGTCCGATTTCGGCATTTCCGTTACGACCGGCCAATGGTTGACGTCGGTTTTCCAGCTGGTGATGGGTGTGATGGTGCCGCTGACCGCCTACCTGACCCGCCGTTTCTCCACCCGTCAGATTGTGATCGCTTCGATGGTGGTGTTCACCATCGGCTCCCTGTTTGCCTGGCTTGGCTCCTCGTTCGTGCTGGTATTGGTCGGGCGTCTGCTGGAAGCCGTCGGAACCGGCGTGATGTGGCCGGTTCTGCAGATCACGGTATTCTCCATTTATCCTCTGTCCCGCCGCGGTATGGCGATGGGCACCGTCGGCATGGCCATGAGCGTCGCGCCCGCGATTGGCCCCACCTTGGGTGGTGTGCAAACCGATTTGAACGGCTGGCGATCGATTTTCCTCACGCTGACGGTTATCGGCGTGATTTCACTGTTTTTGGCGATTTTCGGCTTGCGTAATTTCGGCACGCGCGACGCGTCCGCCAAAGCCGACTTCTTCTCCGTCGGCCTGTCGATTTTCGGCTTCGGCGGACTCATGTTCGGCTTCACGAACATCGAATCGTATCCGTTCACGCATCCGATGGTGTGGCTCGCCATGCTTATCGGCCTGGTCGGCATCGTCTGGTTCGTGCTGCGCCAGATCCACGGCGCTCGCAGTCAGGCGGCCGACCCGTCCAAGCAGCCTCCGCTGCTCAACCTGAGCGTGCTGAAAAACAAGAGCTTCACCGTCGGCACCGTCACCGCCGCGCTGTCGTTCTTCGCGTTCAGTTCGATCATGGTGATCATGCCGCTCTACATTCAGGATTGCCGTGGCTATTCCGCCACGATCAGCGGCCTGGTGATGTTGCCCGGCGCGTTCGGCCAGTGCATCGCGCAGTTCTTCGGCGGCAAGGCGCTCGACCGTTTCGGCGCGCGTCCGGTGGCGCTAATCGGCTCGATTACGCTGCTGTTCGGCACGATTATGATGAGCCTGATTTCCATGACCTCATGGATTTGGTGGGTGTCGATTTGGCAGTTCGTCCGTCAGATCGGCATGGGATTCGTGCTGATGCCGATCACCACATGGTCGCTCAATTGTTTGGAACCCGAGGAAGTGAGCGCCGGTTCGGCCGTGACGAATACGGTCCGCCAGATTGCTGGTGCCATTGGCGCTCCCGTGCTGGTGATTCTGATGGAAACGTTCACGTCTGTGCGTTGGGCCGCGCTCGGCGGCTCGAAAGGCATGTATGCCGTGGCGAACGTGTTCGGCATCCAGTGGGCGTTGCGCGTGAGCGCCACCATCTGCTTCATCATGGTGGTCATGGTCTTCTTCGGCGTCCGTGGCAACGGCGCTGGCTCCACCCGCGACACCGTCCAGCGTGCCCTCAATCGCGTCCACCCCCACGCCGCCTAGCCTGACCTACTCGCCCATACCCGTATTTTCGCCGTTCCGTAGGCATGTCCTGAGCGTGGTTTGCTCAAGTGCCGCCATTCCCCGCAGCAGGAAATGAGAGAGAAATGTCCGCATAGTGGCATGCGGTACGGGTGCACGTAAAAGCACTGTGAACCTCGCGGGAAGGAGGTGGCGCACCCGTGCCGTGTTGCGTATGGTGAACGGGAACGTAATGAAAGGCAACCATGCGGCAAACCTGCGAAAGCGAGCGTGAGAACGGCGGCAATAACGATGCCGAACGCGAACGCACAAGCGAAAGCGAAATCGAGGATCTGGGCGCTCAGCTCGACAAAGCATGCGCCAGCCGCCCCCTCGACCGCGCGCAACATGGCATGACCCGCCGTACCGCAGCGACACACCTTCTGACTGCGGTGCTCTGGCTGGCCACCGCCGTCATCCTGCTGGCCATGCTGCTGCGCATGCTGCCCAACAACCTCGACGGCAAACGGTACGTGCCGCTTATCGTCGCGCTGATGCCGTGGCTGGGCATGCTGTCTTTGATTATTGCGATCACCGCGATAGCCGTCCGTGCAATAGGCGGCCGCGTCCTGCTCGCCACCGTCAGCGTGGTGTGCGTGGTCGTGCAAATCGGCTGGCATTGGGGTTATATCAGGCCGCAGCAAACGATTTCCGACGCGGCCAGCACCGCAGTCACGCAGGTCTCGTCCGACGGCTTGCCCAACACGTCCGACCGGTACGCCCGCATCATGACCTTCAACACCAAGGAAGGGCATGCCGATGCCAATCGGATCGTCGAAATCGTCAAAAACGAGCATGTGGAAGTGCTCGCGCTGCAGGAAGTGTCATGGGATCTGCTCAACCGGCTCAACGGCGCCGGAATCGCCAATTATCTGCCGTATTCCGTGGCCGCGCAGCAAACGTGGCATGACAACGGCGGTGTGAACGTGCTGTACAGCGCCGCGCCGATGGAAAACGCCAAACAGAACCTCATTCCCGTGGAATCAAGCAGCGTTTCCGCCGCGACGATCGATTTCGGCGGCAGCAAGGTGCGCTTCGGCTCCGTCCACCCGTTCTCGCCGCGCCCCCGCAACCAAGGTCTGTGGAACCGTAGTCTCGACTCGCTCGCCCAACTGCAGCATTACGACAATCTGTACGTGCTGATGGGCGATTTCAACTCCACATGGGACCACGCCAGCTTCCGATACCTGCTCGGCAGCCGCTTCCTGGATTCCGGCCAGCAGGCGGGCGAAGGCCTGCACATGACGTACCCGGCCATGATGCCGATCGCCGAAATCGACCATATCGTGCACGACAAGGGCGTGAACGTGGGCGATATGGAAACCAAGTACATCGCCGGCTCCGACCACCGCGCTCTCCTCGCCACGCTCGAAGTCGCCTGACCCGCACCTAATCTGCGCTTGAACATATCTGCGCATAGCAAACATATCCGCACGTATCCCCACATATGCCCCTCAACGTACCAATAGCCGCAAACACGCCTGCTGCTATATCGACATTTTTGACATTATGTAGGTATAGGAATAGTCTATATTCACCCCGAACCTGCATATTCTGCACAAATGACGGTTATAAGGATGATGGTTATGGAGTACAAAAGCATACGGCAGACATTGGCAATGTCATCATCCACGGCCAAGCCGAAGGATGCGGCTGAGGAGGAATACCAAAAAAGACTCAACGGCTATTCAACATACCGGTCAGGTATTGAATTCGAAGGTCATGAGATGTTCGCCGTGGCGTTCAGGGAACTGTTGAACGTCATGGATTCGGTCCGTGGCATGGAAGTGCAGGTCGAATCGCTGTGGGCCGCATTGCCGCCGATTGCCCGCAGGGCGTATCTGATGGAACTCATCGGCGCGGAAATGCAGAGCACGAACTCCATAGAAGCCGTGCACACCACGCGCAAGGAAATCTCAGACGCGTTGGATGCGGCGGTCGCGGACGGACCGCACAAGCGGTTGAGTGAGCTTGCCAAACTCTTTCTCGGACTCTCCGGCGAAAATTCCGCAACGTTGGAACTACCGAAAACGTTGCATGACATACGTAATATTTACGATCAGGTGATGGCTGGGGAACTACGGGAGGAAGACAAGCCTGACGGAATGGTATTCAGAGCCAAGCAAGTCTCTGTGTGTGACGGCTTTGACCGGGAGATTCATCAAGGCGCATGGCCGGAATCGGAAATCCAAGTGCAATTGACCAAATGGCTGGCGTTGCTTTCGGATGAGGCGATTCCTCCGCTGCTGCGGGCTGTGATGTGCCATTACGCCTTCGAATGCATTCACCCGTTCTATGACGGCAATGGCAGGACGGGCCGGTTCCTGCTTGCTCTGCAGCTGAGCAAGCACCTGTCCATACCGACGGCGATCAGCCTGAGTCCGGTTATCGCCGACGCAAAAGGCCGGTATTACAAGGCGTTTGATGATGCGCAGCATCCGCTGAACTGTTCTGACGTCTCGCTGTTCTCATATCGGATGATCCGTTTTATCGCCACCGCCCAGAAGAACATCATCTCTGTGCTCGGCGAGAAGAAAACCCTGCTTGACACCGCGCGGAAGAGGCTTGAACATTATGCGCGAACGCAGGGCATTACGGAACTGCAGCGGAACATGCTGTACTTCCTGCTGCAGGAGGAGCTTTTCGACGATGCTCCGAAACCCATATCGCGCCGCCTAATGCGCGAATGGCTTGGCGTGGGGGAGCGGAAGACCAATACCGCGCTCGCGGAACTGGTGAACAGGAACCTGCTCGAGTTCCACGGCTCCCGCCCGATCCGCTATTCGCTGACCGCCACCGCCCGCGCCGAATTTCTGCAATGATTCTGCGCGTATTGGACGATTTGCCGCATGCGGGGAACGCCTCGCGCTAAAATTTCCGTTTGGCGGGTTGCGGAAGCCATGGTGGATTTCGCAAAACCGCAACACGAAACGTTGGAAGAACGGTTAAGGGGTTTAGGCATGCACATCATGTTCGTCTGCACGGGCAACATTTGCCGTTCCCCTATGGGCGAGCTTCTGATGACCCACTATCTGAACGGCACCACCGTGCAGGTGTCAAGCGCCGGCACGCGTGGTTTGCCGATGCATCCGATCGATCCGTCGAGCGGCCGCCTTATGCAAAGCGTCGGCATTGAGTCGAGCGGCTTCCGTTCCCGACGACTGACCCGACAGATGGCCGACGAAGCCGACCTGATCCTCTGCTTCGAAAAGCAGCAGCGCAAGGAAATCGTCACGTTGGCGCCAGCCGCCGTACGATACACGTTCCTGCTTGACGATTTCGCGAATATGTGCGATTACTGCGCTCGCAACAATATGATTGCCGGACTGACCATCCAGGAACGTCTTCAGTCGGTAATCAAGAAGTCCTCGATGATTCGTCCGATGATTCCCCAGCCGAAGGACATCGCCGACCCGCATGGCCGCGAATTCAGCATGTTCTGCGTCGCCGCCGAACAGACGAACGGTGCGATCCGTAAAATCCTGAAAAGCATGCGCAAGCACCGTACGGTAACCCCCGCCCCCATCCGCTCCCAAATCGTTGCCTGATAATTCTTTTAGGTCCATGGATTGATTCACCATAGCTTGGCCCTACTCTATTTTTTTGAGTCCGAGCGTGTTTGTGATATTCACCCATTTTTTATTATTGATATTTTGATTTGATTGGCATGTTGCATGCCATAAGAGGTAAAGAAGCCCTTTTTGAGCATCTCTTGAAAGATTAATTTCAGGATTGTTGGGGGTGGGCTGTCGGTGGCGTGGGATGGGGCGAGGGTGCTTTGCGTCGCAAGGTGGTATTGGTTGGAAAATTTTCTGAAACGTTTGCATATGTGAATTTGCAACGATAGTGGGTGCTACGGGGTGCTGGTATGAGTGTATCTGTTGCTGACAGCGTTTGCAACAGAGCAGAAAACAATTGCGTTTTAACCGCCATTTTTCAATAAAAATCACTCATTTTTCAAAGGAAAATGTGGTATTTTTGACGCAACGTCTGCTAGTGGCAAACGTTGTCAAAGTTAGATGCAAGGAAGCAGGGAGGGTAAGGTGCGACTCAGCACTCATACGTTCGCGGGTATGGCGAACGCACTCACCAGAAAAGAGCCTCCGCACGACGATCAACCGGAGTTGATGACCCGTGCAGAGCGTAGGCGCGAGGCCCGCAAGGCTCGTGCGGCCAAAACCTGGAAGAAAGTAGCGGCGGGAACGGTGGCGGTCGCCACGCTGTTCGGCGGTATGGGTGTGGCATCCACCGCACTTGCCGCCGATCGTGACAGCTACCAGGACACCATCGGAAATTCTTCTTTCGAAGCGGCCCGTAACCAGTACGGTCTGACCAAGCACATGAAGAACGGCGCCATCCTGCACGCATGGATGTGGTCGTTCAAGACCATCACGCAGCACATGCCTGAGATCGCCGCGGCGGGCTACACTTCCGTGCAGACCGAGCCTATGAGCAAGATCAAGGAAGTCGCCGCCAACGGCAAGAAGTTCACCGAGAACTGGTACTACGTGTACCAGCCGGCGAACACCTCCATCGGCAACTTCGTGGTCGGCACCGAGGCTGACCTGAAGGAAATGACCGCCACCGCCCATAAGTATGGTGTGCGTGTGATCGTGGATGTGGTCGCCAACCACTTCACCTCCGATTGGAACGCCATCGACCCCGATTGGCAGAACAAGGAGTACTTCCACAAGCGTACCGGCTGCGACGGCCCCAACGGTGAAATCAACGATTATTCCAACCGTTACAAGGTGACGCAGTGCCACCTGCTTGGCCTGTGGGATCTGAATACGCAGAACCAGGCTGTTGCCGATCGTATGCAGAAGTTCCTGAAGACCGCTGTGGCGGACGGCGTTGACGGCTTCCGCTACGATGCGGCAAAGCACGTCGAGCTGCCGACCGAAGTCTTCGACAATAAGCAGTCGAACTACTGGAACACCATTCTGAAGAACGGCTCCCAGTTCCAGTACGGCGAGGTGCTGCAGGGCGATTCCGGCCTTGACTACAAGGCATACGCCAACATGTTCCGCGACAATTCCTCCGATGGCGGCGGCAACACCGCTTCCAACTACGGCAAGACCATTCGCGCCGCTGTCGGCTCGAACAACCTTGACGTCAAGATGGTGAAGAACATCGATACCGGCGGCGCAAGCGAAGACCAGCTGGTCACCTGGGTTGAGTCCCACGATAACTACGCCAACGGCGACAAGGAATCCACCGGCCTCACCGACTATCAGATCATGATGGGCTGGGCGGTCGTTGGTTCCCGTAGGGCCGGCGCTCCGCTGTACTTCAACCGTCCGAAGGGCTCTGGCGGCACCAACCCGCAGTTCGCCGAGCAGTCCCAGCTGGGTGACGCCGGTGACGACATGTGGAAGAACAAGTCCGTCGCGGCAGTCAACCACTTCCGTAACGCCATGGATGGCAAGGGCGAGAACCTGCAGAACTGCGGCGACAAGTCCTGCCTGATGATTGAGCGCTCCACGTCTGATGGCATTCAGAACGATGGTGTGGTCATTGCCAACATGGGTGGCGACAAGAGCCTTTCCGGCATGGAAACCACACTTGACGATGGCACCTACCCGGATGAGGTCAATGGCGGCCAGCTTGTGGTCTCCAACCATAAGATCGTTTCCGGTACCGCCAAGGGCGGCGCGGTCAGCGTCTTCTACGTGAAGGGCGAATCCGATCCGAACGTGTCCGTGGAAGCGGCTTCCAAGGAATTCTCCTCCGACAATGTCAAGGTCACGTTGCGCGCGCAGGATGCCGACAATCTGAAGTACACCACCACCGAGGGCGAGAGCGGCTCCTTCACTGACGGAAAGGTCATTTCCGTTGGTAAAACTCTTTCCATCGGCGAGACCGCTACCGTCAAGGTGACCGGCACCGCCGCCAAGGATGGCAAGAAGGTCAAGAAGGGTCAGGCGCTGAGCGCTTCCGTGACCGTGAAGAAGGTGGAGGTCCCGAAGCAGAACCTTGCCGCGCAGTACAGTACCAACAAGGTGGGCATGGGCGTCAAGAAGACCATCAACTTCAACGCCGGGAAGGATGCGAGCATCGCTGACTGGGACAGCTCCATGCTGATCGCGCAGGGCGCCGCCAACGACGACCCGCGCGTGTACCGCCCGAATTCCATGTATGAGGTTCCGATCGATCTGTATGCGTTGTATGGCGCCTACGATGACGACAACCTGTACCTCATGTGGGAAATGACTAACGTGCAGGATGTCGTCGACACTGGCGACGACTACCCCCTGAGCCAAGGCCACCTGTGGCAGACCCAGAACCTGCCGTTCCACATCGCCATCGACACCAAAGATGACAGCACCCGCATCGGCAACAACGGCGGTCTGCAGACCGGCGGTTCCCTGTGGGCATCCAACATCACTTGGGGCGGCGAGCAGAAGCTCAACAATGTGGTGACCATCTCCACCAACGGCTCCAACGGTCCGTGGATCTACAAGGGCGACGAGACTGGTCTGAACTCCAAGGCTGCGTATGGTCCGGCTGCTAACGCCGCCACCAACACCAAGAAGTCGAACATCAAGTTCGGCTATGGCAATGGCATTCTAAGCAAGGATGTCATCGGCATCGACGGTGGCTGGGGTGAAAACAACGGTCGTTTCATCGGCGATATGAAGGCCGAGAACCAGAACAAGGCCAAGTGGGTCAACTTCAACGAGAAGGGCCACAATTCCGCTCAGATGGATGATCACTACGAGATCGCCATCCCGCTGGAAGAGATCGGCACCACCGCTGACCGCATTGCCTCGAGCGGCATCGGCATCGAACTGGCAGCCACCTTCGGTCTGTCCGCCATGGATTCCCTGCCGTACGATCTGGCAATGAACGACAATGCTGACCTGCCGGACACCGGTTCTCAGGTGAATAACTCCTTCGAGAAGTCCGATGACGACATGTTCAGCGTGAAGATGGCCAACATCGGCGGCGAAGAGCCTCCGGTCGAAACCAAGTCCGTTAAGATTGATCAGTCGGATTACAGCGTGGACCTGTCCGAGGGCGTGGCCACGAAGCAGTTGACAGCCACGACCGATCCGAAGGGCGCGTCCGTGAGCTGGAGCTCGTCCGACAAGGACGTGGCGACCGTCAGCCCGAAGGGCGTGGTCACCCCGAGGAAGGCCGGCAAGGCCACGATCACCGCGAAGT
>ENA-OQIN01000035-OQIN01000035.1-human-gut-metagenome-genome-assembly--contig:-NODE-35-length-152765-cov-6.825310_pt1 | contig 152765 bp, 141 predicted proteins | sample MGYA00242581_ERZ504746 | MGnify/ENA primary metagenome ERZ504746 (study PRJEB26092, sample SAMD00036436) | human gut metagenome | host: Homo sapiens | study: EMG produced TPA metagenomics assembly of...
TTTTTAAGAAGTTCTATATAAAGGTATGTTGAAGACCTTCACCACCTGCACCCCATGGGATTTATGGAAAAATCTAAAAGGTGCAGGTGGGTGCAGGTCTACTACTGACAGTCCTAAAGAAGAATTTTTAAAAGAGTTCTATATAAAGGTATGCTGGAGACCTTCACCACCTGCACCTTATGAAAAGTGACAGTAGTGACACTCTCACCTGAAAGTCCTAAAGAAGATTTTAAAAAAGGATCTATAGAGAGGGTATGTTGAAGAGTGTCACCACCGTCACTCCCATACTGAAGGAGGAAAAGCGATGATCAACAAGAAAGAACGGACGATTGAACTGTACAAACTGGTGGGAGCCGAAATGCGGCTGTTCCGGACATTGGGTGGAAATCTTGCCATCCACATGTCTCAGGTCCTTTTGTCTACGGATACGGACAAATTCATGCGGGTCCTGCAAAAGATTGATGAAGTGCGGTCCCGGGCGGAAGACAATATGTTCCATGACCATCCGGAAGTCAGCAATGACTATCTGAATGTGTTTTACGGAGACCTGAATCATGAACCCAGAACCCCGGTGGATGCGGAAGTGATGGCAAAGGCAAAGGAGGCAGCAGATGTCCTTTTTAAATGAGAAACAAGTAGAACTGAAGCTGGTGACGGAAACGAGGAAGAAAGGCGGACTGGCTGTGAAGTTCGTTTCCCCTTCCTTTTCCGGCATGCCGGACCGGCTGGTCCTTCTTCCTGGTGGGAAGCTGGCCTTTGTGGAAGTGAAGGCACCGGGGAAGAAACCACGGGTTCTGCAGGTGAAAAGGCACGAAAAGCTTCGGGAGCTGGGGTTCCGGGTGTTCGTCCTGGATGCCCTGGAAGATATCCCCGGGCTGCTGCAGACCATCGCGGAAGGAGGTGATGCCCAATGAAGTTCATACCCCATGCATACCAGACCTATGCCATCGAGTACATCAAGACCCACCCGGTGACGGCTCTCCTGCTGGATATGGGCTTAGGTTCGGCAAGACGGTGACGACATTGACGGCTATTCGGGATTTGATGTATGACTCCTTTGAAGTCCACCGGGTTTTGATCGTGGCCCCCCTCAGAGTAGCCAGAGATACATGGCCGGAGGAACTCCGGAAGTGGGACCACCTGAAGGACCTGACCTGCAGCGTGGTGGTAGGGTCCGTGACGGAACGGCGACGGGCTCTCCAGAAACCTGCGGATCTATACATCGTGAACCGGGAGAACCTGGTGTGGCTTTGCAAGAACTGTCGGCTGGATTTTGATATGGTGGTCCTGGACGAACTGTCTTCTTTCAAGAACCAGCAGGCCCAGCGGTTCAAAGCCATGAAGGCCCTGCGGCCCAAGGTGAAACGGATCGTGGGCCTCACGGGGACTCCCAGCGGCAACGGCCTTATGGACCTGTGGGCGGAGTTCCGGCTCCTGGACATGGGAGAGCGGCTGGGGAGATACATCAGCCAGTACCGGAACACCTATTTCCAGCCGGACAAACGGAACGGGATGGTGGTGTTTTCCTACAAGCCCTTGCCGGGAGCAGAGGACGCCATCTACAAAAAGATCGCGGACATCACCGTGTCCATGAAGGCCACAGACTATTTGCAGATGCCGGACCTGGTGCGTGTGAAAACCGAGGTCAATCTTTCGGACTCGGAGCGGAAGCGGTATAATGACTTCAAAAAGTCCCTGGTGCTGGAACTGCCGGGAGGCGAGGTGACGGCGGCCAATGCGGCTTCCCTTACGCTGAAGTTGACCCAAATGGCCAACGGAGCCATCTACACCGATGACGGAAAGACCATCCATCTCCATGACCGAAAGCTTGATGCCCTGGAAGACCTGGTGGAAAGCGCCAATGGCCGGCCGGTCCTTGTGGCCTACTGGTTCCGGCACGACCGTGAACGGATCTGTCAGAGGATGGAAGCCAGGGAACTGAAGGAGAGCAGGGACTTTGCCGACTGGAACGCCGGGAAGATCCCGGTGGCCCTGATCCATCCGGCTTCTGCCGGGCACGGCCTCAACCTGCAGCAGGGCGGGTCCATCCTGATCTGGTTCGGGCTCACCTGGAGTTTGGAACTCTACCAGCAGACGGTGGCCCGGCTCTGGCGGCAGGGACAAACCAGCCGGACGGTGATCGTCCAGCACATTGTGACGAAAGGCACCATGGACGAACGGATCCTGAAGGTCCTGGAGAAGAAAGACAGTTCCCAGGCGGATCTCATTGAAGCCGTCAAAGCGGATTTGGAGGGAAACGCATGAACGCGAAAGAGTACTTGCAACAGGGATTCTACCTGGATAAGAAAATAGAGAGCAATCTTCGGGAAGTGGCCGAGCTCCGGCATCTTTGCCTGGGCATCTCAGCAGCCGGGCTGGAAGAAAGCCACAACCCCAACCGGCCCACGGAAGCCCCCTTCGTCCGGACCATCGAGAAGATCTGGGAGCGGGAGCAGGAGATCAACCAGGAAGTGGACCGGCTGGTGGACCTGAAGTATGAGATCGGCCAGGTCATCGACCGGGTGGAAGACGAAGCCCAGCGGCTGGTCCTCCGGGACCGGTACATCCACTTCGATGCCTGGGAGGATATTGCCCGGAGCATGGGCAAAGGAATCCGGTGGGTTTATGCCGTCCACAGTGATGGGATGGCAGCCGTTGAAAAAATTTTGGAGGAGTGCAGTAAAATGCAGTAACAATGCACTAGAATTCAACAGCCCCTTCGTGGTATGATAGAATCACCAGAAAAGGGAATAAAGAGAAGCCTTGCGGGATATAAGAATCCTACAAGGCTTTTTTCATGCCCGAAAGGAGGTGGCAGCTGTGCCTAGAAAACCGAAACGGCCCTGTTCCTTCCCAGGCTGCCCGAACCTGACAGACGGCCGGTACTGCGAGATGCACCAGAAGATCATGGACAAGCGGTACGAAAAGTATGAACGAAACCCTGGTACAAAGAAACGGTACGGCAGGACCTGGAAGAAGATCCGGGATGCCTACGTGGCCAGCCATCCTCTCTGTGAGCTGTGTCTCAAGAACGGCCGGTACGTGGTGGCGGAAGAAGTCCACCACAAGAAGCCCCTGGCGGAAGGCGGGACCCACGACTGGAACAACCTGATTGCTCTGTGCAAAGCCTGCCATGCCCGGATCCATGCCAAACGGGGAGACAGGTGGCATAAAAAAGTGGAATTTTAAAATGTTAAATCTGAAACAAAGCCATATACCCAGGGGGAGTATGAATCTCTGAAAGCCCGCAAACCCAGAACGGGCGAGGGGTCACACACGAAAAAAACGCGTATTCAAAAAGGGTATTGACCCATGGAAATAAGGGGGTGTGAAAAATAGCCAAAGACGGAACCATGCGAGGGGGACTGCGGGTCGGCCAGGGTCGAAAACCCAGGGCACTTCTGGACAAGCTGCCGGACAATCCGGGGAAGCGGCCTCTGAAGGTGATGGACCTTCCGGAAGGGGTGGGCCTTACCGGAGAAGATATGCCAGAACCCAAAGCCTACATGAAGGAAAAGCAGCGGAACGGCGGAAAACTGGAAGCCGAAGAAATCTACCGGGAAACCTGGCTGTGGCTGAAGGCCCGGCACTGCGAAAAGCTGGTGAGCCCCCAGCTGATCAGCCAGTACGCCATGGCGGTATCCCGGTGGATCCAATGTGAACACGCCATCTCGGAATATGGCTTTCTGGCCAAGCACCCCACCACCAATGCCGCCATTGCTTCTCCCTACGTAACCATGAGCCAGAACTACATGAAACAGGTGAACCAGATCTGGTACCAGATTTATCAGGTGGTGAAGGAAAACTGCTCTGTGGAGTTTTCCGGCAATACGCCCCAGGATGATGTGATGGAGCGGCTGCTGCGGTCTCGGAAGGTGTAATAGGGAGGAAAAGAAAGTATGAAAAAAACAACCAAGGAAATGAAACTCATCCCCATTGATGAGCTGATCCCGTATGTGAACAATGCCCGGACCCATTCCCCGGAACAGATCAATAAGCTCCGGGCCAGTTTGCGGGAATTCGGGTTCATCAACCCGGTGATCATCGATAAAGACAAAAATATCATTGCCGGTCACGGCCGAGTGATGGCTGCCCGGGAGGAAGGAATCCAAGAAGTCCCCTGCGTCCTGGTGGACTATTTGACCGAGGCTCAGAAAAAGGCCTATATCCTGGCCGACAACCGGATGGCCCTGGATGCCGGATGGGACGAAGAGATGCTGCGGGTGGAAATCGAATCCCTCCAGGGAGCGGACTTCGATGTCAGCCTGACCGGATTCGATGAAGACGAAATTGCCCACATCTTCGATGAAGAAACCGAAGCCAAAGAAGATGACTTTGATGTAGAAGAAGAACTCCAGAAGCCTGTGTTCTCCAAAGCTGGAGACCTTTGGCAGCTGGGAAAACATCGGGTCTTGTGCGGAGATTCTACGAAACAAGAAACCTATGCTCAGCTTATGGATGGAGTAAAACCGAACCTGGTCCTGACGGATCCTCCGTACTTGGTGAATCTTCGAAGCGCTTCCGGGAAAATCAAAAACGATGACCTGAATGACCAGGAAGGGTACGAATTCCTGAAAAAAGCCTTCTCCTGTTTCCATAATGCCATGGCTCCCGATGCGTCCATCTATGTGTTCTACGCCACCATGAAGGCCCGGGTCTTTTACGATGCTTTCGAAGATGCCGGATTCAAAGTGGGGGCGGGGCTCATCTGGAAAAAACCCAAAGCCCCCTTTATGCGCACCGACTGGAAGTTCAATATGGAACCCATTATCTTTGGATGGCGGAAAGACGGGAAACACAACTGGTATGGGGACCAGAAGCAGAAAGCGGTCTTTGAGTTCGAGGGCATCAAGAACAGTAAAGAAGACGGCTTCGGCCATCCCTCCAGTAAACCCGTGCCCATGCTGGCCTATCTCATTAAGCTGAGCAGCCAGATCAATGGGGTGGTATTGGATGGATTCCTGGGATCTGCTTCCACGCTCATGGCCTGCGACCAGCTAGGCCGCATCTGTTATGGGATAGAGCTGGAGCCTAAGTTCGTAGATGTGGCGGTAAAGCGCTACCTGGCTTCCCACGAGAACGAGACAGTAACCGTCCTCCGGAACGGAAAGCAGTACACCTATCAGGAAGTGGCGGATGTGAAAAAATAAAGACACAAAGGGCTACATTTTGCTTGCTATTTTTCGCCTTTAGAGTGATGAATAACAGTACCAAAATACCCTAAGGAGGTACATATGATGAAGGCAGAATACAACAAACAAGGTGCAGCACGGAAAGAATTGGCGGATGTCATCAGTCAAATCACGGGAGAAGGTGTGAAATACCTGTTTCTTCCCACCAAGGCCTATCAAATCGGTAGCGTCCTGGTCGGAAAGGACGGTACGGTGGAATGTGAAGACACAGCGCTTTTTCAACGGGTTGTTCAGGAACTGGCAGTCAAAGGATTCCGGCCAGAAAACAAGGTCGCTATCCTGGAAGAAGTGGTAACACCAGAAGAAACTTCAGAAATGGACGAAATTGATACCCTGACCATTTCCTTTCCGGATGATTTGACGGATGAAGACTTTGCAAAGCTCCAAAACCTGGTGGCCTCCAAGGCCAGCCTTTTCAAAAAGGCCCTGGGTACAAATGACCTGACCATTCAAAGGGAAGATGGCAAGATATCTTTCCCCTGGTTCCACAAAACGGACAGCACCAAGGTCCAGGCCTATTCCAAGTTGGTGACGGCCCTTTGCCAAATGGCCAGGAATTCCAAACGGATCACGGCAAAAGAGCATGAAGTTCCCAATGAAAAATACGCCTTCCGGTGTTTTCTCCTGCGGCTGGGCTTCATTGGAGCAGAATATAAAGGCTATCGGAAGATCCTGTTGGAAAGGCTTAGCGGGTCCGCAGCCTATCGGGATGGAGGGAAAAAAGATGCGGTTTCCCAATAAAGAGATGCTGGAATTCCTGCGCAGGGAATATCCTTCTGGAACCCGGGTTGTCCTGATCTGGATGGATGACCTCCAGGCGCCGCCTTTGGGAACGAAAGGGACCGTGACCGGTGTGGATGACATGGGCTCCCTTCTGGTGGAGTGGGACAATGGGTCCCATCTCAATGTGATCCACGGAGTCGATGTGATTCAAAAACTGAATAAAGAAACAAAATAACGGATACTTATTCTCAGATTCTGCTTGCTATTATAGGCCTTTAGAGTGATATATGTACATGCCAAAAGGCAAAGGTACACAATCACAAGGAGGAAAAACATGAAAAAGTTGAATGCAATCGACAAACAGAACCTGGACGGAGTATACGGAGCCACCGCAGTAGCGCTGGATTGGCCGGAAAACCTTTCCGAAAAGGCGAAGAAAGCGCTGGACTACCTGGATGACACCGCCTACCTGTTCCATTACCTTGGAAAGTACATCATCACCGACGAAAGCCTCTGGCTTACGGAATTTGGGAACGGAACCATGGACAGCCCATTCGGTTTTCCCAGAATCGAATTGAGCAGACTCGAAGAAGTCGGCCCTTGGTTGGAAAGCGTGGCGGACGAACTGGAAGAATTCTAACTCCATACAGACAGGAAACGGGGCCGAAGGGCCCTGCTCCTTTTTTGTAACCTTGCATAAATACACAAAATTTGCTTGCTATTATAGGTCTTTAGAGTGATATATGTACATGCCAAAAGGCAAAGGCACACAATCATAAGGAGGAAAAACAATGACGAAGATGGACATGATCGAAAGATTCTACGGACGGAATGAGGAACTGGAAAGAACGTTTGCAGCAGCAGAAAAAGCCGGAGATACTAAGGCCATGGACGCCTGCCAGGATTCCCACCAGAATCTTCTCCAGGAAGTTCGGGTGGAAGGGGAAGCCTTCGGGGACATGATGCGGCTTTACAGCGAGATGAAGCATCAGGGGAACAGCCGGCTGGACCTTTCCGGAACCTACCGGAAGCCGGAAGAAGTCATCAGGATCTTCCGGGACTTTGGGGTGACGGAATTTACCTTCTCCTCTACCTGGTCCAGCGCCATCCAGACTTCCTGGGCCTTCACCCAGCTGGGATGCACACTGAAAGGCATGACCGAAGTCCACGGAACCAAACGGGATTTTCAGACCGGAGAATACAAAAAGTCCCCGCCTTCCTCTTTAGCCTTTGAGAAGCGGGAACAAACAAGGAGCCTGCGGGCTCCTTTTCTTGTACCTATATACAAACTAAAGGGAAAACGATGGGCGTCCACCGATTACTCCTGGCTTGAGTCACTTTAAGGGCGGGCGTCCATCTTCTCCACAATAAGCTTTCCAATAAGGTTTTATCCGTATGAATATTGCAACTCAGAACAGTGTGCTAAAATCTGCTTTAAAAAAGATAGTAGCAGCTAGAGATGATGTCATTAACAAAGCCTAAGAAAAATTTACAGCAAACTATATCTATCGATTTTTGATGTATAATTTTTGATGTATACAAAAGGCCACCGGGAATTACCGATGGCCTTTTTCAATAGATATTGAATCTTGACAAAGCTATTTGCCTGTTTTCGTCTGATGGAGTGGATTCTGACCAGAAATACTTTTTCCCACCACTTTTTCATTCGAACCATCAATCCATGATATAATAAATTAGTATATTCTTAATTATTGGAGGAGATTAAATGAGTCTTCCCTTTAATGCTACCTATTATATTGATGTGCCCCGTGATGAAAAAGCGGAAAAGCTTATTTTGCAATATGGAGTGAGAAAAAAGCTGAAGGCCGGGGAATTCCTGATCCGTGCAGGAGAAGCGGTTACGACCATCAACTATCTGTTATCCGGCGCATTGACCCATTTTGCCATCAGTGAGCAGGGGACTGAAAAGGTTGGGTATATCAATCACCCTGGCAGTTTTACCAATGAACTTTTATTTTTGGTCCATGGTGGATATCTGATCCCCAAACGCTTTGTGGCTGTGAGACAGGACAGTGAAGTGTTGGTGATCGATTCCCAATGTTTCAACATCTTGAATCAATATCGGGAATTTCAATCCATCCTGATGCGGAGCCTGAATCAGAAATACAGTATTTTACGGGCAGAAGTAGACAGCTTTGCTTTTAATTCTGCCCAAACCCGGCTCTTTCGGTTGTTCATAGCCAGTGTCAACCGTGATTCCCTTTCCCGGGAAAAGGAATGGATTCCTCTCAAGGTGACGTATACCCAGCAGGAGATGGGGGCTATCATTGGTATCCACAGGGTCAGCATTGCCAGACTTCTGAACAACTTGTGCAATGGCGGGTATATCCGACAGGTGAATCACAAAATCGAAGTCAATAAAAAGTATGTGGATGCAGGCAAATAAAAACAGCGGGGATCATTTGTCCACGTATAGATGAGAAAAAAGCAAGCATATACTGTTAAAGGTGCATAGAATCTGAGAAAAACAGGCTCTATGCACCTTTTTTGCATGCAACAAATGCTACAATGTTGCAAATGTTGTTGTTGGTCATGCCGTCTATCTTTTACAATAAAACCAATAGAGACAATACTCAGAAAGCTTTTAAAAGGGGGAAGAGCAAAATGGCTGGAGAAAAGAAAGGATTTCAAATACCGCATGTGTTTGTCATCTTATTTCTAATGATCATCATTGCAACCATCATGACCTATTTTGTACCGGCAGGTACATTTGTCCGGGTAAAAAATTCCTTGGGGAATACCATGGTGGACCCGAACAGCTTCCATTATGTAAAACAGAACCCCATCAGCTTCTTATCCATTCCCATGTATGTGGCTAAATCTCTTATTTCAAGTTCCACCATCATTTGGATGCTGGTCACTGGCACTGGAGCCGCAGAAGTCGCTTTGGCAACCGGAGCTTTTGATGTGGGCATCAAAATCATGATCAACAAATTTAAAAATCGACAGATGCTCCTGCTGGTAGGGACCATTATTCTGTTTGGTATTTACGGCATGCGCCAGAATCCTGTGGGCATGGTTGGCTTCGTTCCTATCCTGATTCTGTTTTGCCGGCTTTGCGGATTTGATGCCATGGTGGCCGTTGCCATTATCATAGCGGCTGCCGGATGCTGCCAGAGCATTGGACCTGTAGCTCCTGCCACGACCATGGTCGCCCAGAGTATTGCAGAACTGCCGATTTTTTCCGGGATTGGGTACCGGCTGTTTGTCTGTGCCGTGTTCTTGTTTGCTACGACACTCTATATTGTCCGCTACGCTAAAATGGTGCAGGCCCATCCTGAAAAGAGCCTTGTCCGAAACATGGAAGAAGAATGGAAAAAAACACGCAAGGCTGATGCAGACATGATGGAAACTCCCAAAATGACCATTTGGCAGGGACTTGTGATCATAGCGTTTATTGCGCTGACCATTCTCCAGGTTTATGGAGGAATTTTCTGGAAGTGGAAAAATGTGGAAACTTCGGCTCAGTTTATTTTGATGGCCATTATCTGCGGCCTTTTGGGGAGACTGTCTCCCAGCCAGATTGCAAGATCTTTCAGCAAAGGCGCGGAAAAAATGATGGTGGCAGGGTTAATGATCGGGATTGCCACTTCTATCGCAAAGATCCTTACGGACGGGAAAATCATTGATACCATTGTTCTTTCTATTGCTACCGTATTGTCTTATGCTCCAGGTTTCCTCCAGGGGCCGATTATGTTTATCGCCAATGTGCTGATCAATATCTTCATTCCTTCCGGTTCAGGACAGGCTGCTACCGTCATGCCGCTGTTCATACCGGTTGCAGATATTATCGGTATGACCAGACAGACCTGTGTCCTGGCCTTTAACTGCGGGGATGGCCTGGGAAATTACTTTCTTCCCCAATCTTCAGCACTGATGGCCAATCTGATGGTTGCCGGCATAAGTTACAGTACCTGGATGAAGTTCTTTGGAAAACTTTTTGGAATTTGGTTCGTGCTGGCCTGTGTGGCCTGTTCTCTTGCTCAGATTTTCCATTATGGACCATTCTGATGATACAAATGAGACAAATAAGGCAAGTAAACAGGAAGGGAGCGTAACCATGGAGAAAGACCCAAGAAAGTTTGCTGATCAGGTTGTAGGTGAATTCCAGAAAGAAAATATGCTGGAAACCATCCGTAAATTCAATACTTTATATCGTTACACAGGATATCCGGAAGGGGAAGCCGCTGCTGCCTATATAAAAGAAAAACTGGACGAGTACGGTGTAAAAAATAAGACCTATGAGTATGAGGCCTTTTTGGGGCTGCCGTTACAGGCATCGGTTTGTGTCACTGCACCGGAAATGATGGAGATAAAGGCCATTGCCGATGTATTTTCGGGCAGCTGTGACGATTTGGAGGGCTCACTTTATTACGATTCTTACAGTGAGCAGAAAAACTTAACAGATCTGGAACAGCAGGAACGGCTGAAAGCCTGTAAGGGAAAAATCGTATTGACCCGGGAAAAAGCGGATTTTATCAATCAGGCATACCGAGCTGGGGCGCTGGCGGTGCTGCATATCAGCATAACAAAGGGTGGGTATATCCATCATGCTGGAATCGGTACGATTTGGGGAAATCCTTCTGCCGAAGATTTGTATCGGCACACCTTTGCTCCGGCTGCCGGCATCAGCTATGAGGATGGAATCCGTTTGACCAATCTGCTGAAAAAAGGCCCTGTGAAGATCAAAATCAGCATCCGGATGGATAATACCATCCGAAAAAGCAAAATGCCCACGGCTATGATTCAGGGAAAATCCGATAAATATATTCTGGTATCCTGTCATTATGATTCCTGGTATGAAGGGATTACGGATAATGCTGTCAGTGATGCAATCGCTTTGGAAATGGCCCGGGTGCTGAGTCTCCACAAAAATGAACTGGAGCGAAGCGTCCGGATTTGCTGGTGGTCCGGCCATTCAGACGGACGGTATGCAGGATCGGCCTGGTTCTGTAATCGGGAATGGATCGATTTGCAAAATAACTGCATGGCCCATGTCAATATGGATTTAACTGGCTGCAAGCTGGCAAAACAAATCAGAGCCCGTACAACTTGTATGGAAGGTATGGATTTTACTGCCGATTTGATTGAAGAGTTTACAGGAAACCGTCCTTCTGCCTATATTCCCATGGTCAGAGGTGCAGATCAGAGCTTTCTGGGTGTGGATGTCCCCATTTCCATTATGCTGAAGTATGAACCCAGAAAAGAGGACCGTGTATCTGATTGTCCCAGCGGTGGCCCATGGTGGCATACCGATCAGGATACCATTGACAAACTGGATCAGGATATTATGATGCGGGATGCGAAAATCAATGGCATTATGACCCTTATTCTGGCCAACACGGAGCATTTTCCCGTCCAGCTCACGGCTTTTGCCGGTGAGATGAGAAAATTTCTGCAGCAGATCGATGAAAAGACAACGGATGATTTTGATCTGACTGGAGTAATGCAGGAACTGGACAAAGCTGAACTGAGCCTTTCAGCATTGGAAAAAGTGCTGCAGAATCAAAAAGAAAACACGGATCCTGTTATAAAACAGGTTGCAGGAGAACTGGTGAGACTGACTTACACCCGTGAAAGCCGGTTCCGGCAGGATCCTGCTGTAGGGGAGAAACCCTTCCCGGGGTTAAGGACGGCTGTTGGACTGACCAGGGCTAACTGCAGGAAAATCATCTATCTGGCGGCTCAGACTACTTTTATGCAGCAATGCAACCGCATCATTTACGGCTTGCAGCAGATAGAAGAGAAAATCAACCGTCAATTGTTGGCATGGAAATAGAAGGAGCCTGACAATCATGGCACGGATTATTGAGGCAGCAGTTGATTTGCTGGCGCGGAATCAGGTGGTCTTATCCACCACGTATGGCAGACCAAAGCAGAAAAAGGAACATGTCATTGTAAGGGTAAAGGATGAAAATGGCCGCTGCGGGTATGGGGAAGCAACTCCGCTGAGCAAGTTTACCGGAGAAACGGCAGAAGCCGTAAAGACCATTTTGGAGCATGAACTGCTGCCTCTGATTATCGGTCTGGATAGTTCTGAAATCTCCACAGCTCATGTAAAAATGGATGCACAGATTTTTGGGAATCAGGCGGCCAAATGTGCCATTGATTGTGCAATGTACGATTTGCTGTCCAAAACCCTGGAAATTCCACTGGCTGAATTGCTGGGGGGCTGTTTCCGGAATGTGGTTCCTATCAACCGGCATATCGGTATTGTGCCTTTTGATGAAGCCAGGCAGCTGGCTGAGCAATATAGGCAGGAGGGATTTTACAGCATCAAAATGAAAGTCGGCCTGGATGTGGAGGCGGATTTTCAGCGAATCCAGATCGTACGGGAAGTCCTTGGCTCCAAGGCCAGAATCCGTGTGGATGGAAACAATGGCATGGATTGGAAAAATGCCTGTGCCCTTATTGAAGCAACACGGGATTTCCATTTGGAATTCTATGAACAGTTAGTGCCGAAATGGGATCTGAAGGGCATGCGGGAGCTTCGGCTTAAGTATGGTGTGCCTGTTTTGGCCGATGAGGCGGTAAGCTCAATCCAGGATGCTGTGAAATATGCAGAAGCAGGAGCAACAGATGCTTTTGTAATCAAATTGGTAAAATGCGGCGGCCTCTATCCGGCCCTGGGAATTGCCATGGTTGCCAATGCTTATAAGTTGCCGGTGGTCGTTACCAGCACCTATGATACCCAGATTGGCTGTTCCGCCTGCCTGGCTCTGGCTTGCGCCCTCCCCAATGCATCAACAGCCTGTGATTTGACTGTCTTTGCGGGTATGCCGGATTTTGCAGAAACTGCCCATGAACTGGTTGGCATGGATTTGCACTATGGGAAAGCACCGGGTATCGGCGTATTTTCCATGGTGGATTATGAGATGAAATAAGGAGTCTATTGATGAAAAACGAAACTCTTTATACCGGGTGTGAAGCCTCTTTACCGGAATTCATCGGGATTTGGGAAAAAATGGTCAATGTGGACTGTGGTTCCCGCTGCGGGGAAGGAATCAACAGGGTTGCCAACCTGCTGGCTGATGAATTCCGGAAACTGGATGCAGATGAGGTAAAAATCATCCCTATGGCTGATCCCAAGGAGGGCTCTCATTTGCTGGTGACTTTTAAAGGAACCGGCAAGGGAAAAATACTGGCGGAGGCACATCTAGATACGGTGTTTCCCAAAGAGACAGCTGCTGAAAGGCCCTTTAAGATCGATGGTGAATGGGTGCGGGGACCTGGCTGTGCTGACTGTAAAAGTGGTGTCACCCTAATGCTCTTTGCCATGAAACAGCTGAAATCATTGGGCTTTAGAGATTACGGTACAATTACTTGTCTGTTTAATGGAGACGAAGAAATCGGATCACCGGACAGCCGGAATCTGCTGCAAAAACTGGCTCCTGAGTATGACTGTTATATCTGCTGTGAGTCGGGGCAAAAAGGTGATGGGGTTGTTCGCTCACGAAAAGGTTCCAATCGGATTAAACTTGAGGTGGAAGGGGTTTCCTCCCATGCGGGCAGTGCCCCGGAGAAAGGCCGCAGTGCCCTGATGGAAATCATTCACCAGATCCAGGAAATGAAAAAAACTGAAAAGCCAGAGCGTGGCACAACAATCAACTTTACCGTGCTCCATACGGGAAATGCAGACAATGTGATCCCTGATTCTGCTTATGCTGTAGCCGATATGCGTGTGACAAGTAATGAAGAGACGCTTAGAGTGGAAAAGAAACTTCAGGAAATTGCCGCCAATCCCAGTATAGAGGGAACATCTGTCCACGTGGAAATTGCCCGGGGTAATCCACCTTTTACTGCCAATCCGGGTACGGACAGATTGATTGATGTGGCTCAGGAAATTTATGCTGAACTGGGCAAATCCTTAAAAATTGTTTCGCCTGGAGGATCCACTGATGCTAACTGGGCCGCCTCTTTTGGTATGACGGCTGTTGACGGTTTTGGAGCGGTCAAGGGAGGAAAGAACCATACTCCTGATGAATGTGTTTCTTTGAGCAGCGTTGTACCACGGATGTATTTACTGACGAGGATGTTTATGAGACTAGGCAGAAAAGATTATACTGCGGAGTGAGGATTTCAGGATTCTTTCCTGAGAAGTGAGACCGATGGATGTTGGGGGCAAATGCTTGGGCATTTGCCTCTCTTTCGTCTGATGAAGCGGCTTCTGCTCTGACTGATGAACTATAAGAGAATTCTGCCTGAGAGGAGTGTAAAATATTTTGTGTAAACGCATAAGCGTCTTGCTCAAAATATATTTATACTTCATACTGAAAGGGATCAACAGCAAAGGAGCGAAGTACTATGGCAAAGCGTACCCTCACCCCCGAAGATAAAATTGGCTAGGCAATCTACGATACGTACAAACCTCAGTCTTTGGAAGAAATCCAGTCTGCACTGAAGAAGGTTTTTGCCCCCATTTTCGAAGCTGCTCTCAAAGGAGAACTGGAAAACCACCTTGGATACCCTAAGAATGGGACCATTCCTGAGAATACCAGAAACACTCGTAATGAATATCCCCAGAAGACAGTGAAGACCTCTATGGGTGATGTGCCCATCCAGATTCCTCGCAATCGGGAAGGCACCTTTGAACCGCAAATCATTAAGAAACATCAGAGGGATGTCACTTCCCTTGAAGGAAAAGTCCTGGCCATGTACGGACGTGGCATGAGCCAGCGGGATATTGCCGCTACTGTTGAGGATATCTATGGCTTTTCCATCTCCCATGAGCAAATCTCCCATATCACGGACTGCATCCTGGATGAAGTCCATGAATGGCAGAACCGGCCTCTGCAGCCATTCTACCCTTTCCTGTTCGTAGACTGCATTTACGTTTTCATGCGGACCGAAAGAGCCATCAACCAGAAGGCTGTCTATGTCATTCTGGGTTATGACAAAGACGGCAACAAAGATATCCTGGGCTTGTGGATCAACGAAACGGAAGGCAAGCATACCTGGATGCAGATCTTTGATGAAATCAAGACCCGTGGCGTGCAGGACATTGGCTTCATCTCCATGGATGGAGTCAGTGGGCTTGAAGATGGAGCCCGTTCCATCTTTCCAGGAACTGTTGTACAGCGCTGCATTGTTCATCTGATCCATAATTCCCTGATGACGATGTAATGAAGATCTTCTATCTTCGCATTTTGGAACTTGAAAAAACCAAATGGGGAGGTAAAGGGCATGTAGCCAACTGGCCGCCGTAAGAAATCAGTTATTGATTGATGAACGAGTTGGTAAGCTCATTGAAAAATATGATGGCTGAATTAAAAACACAAAATTCTTAACAATCCCCAAAAAAGGGGCTGTTGCATGCGTAAAAAATTCATACATGCAACAGTCCCTTCTAATCCCCAGACAATCTTCTTTAATACAAAGCCTTATAGATATCATAGACCTGATCATAACCGAGAGGTACAAAATTATGAGCCATAAGACGGCCTTGATTTTCCATGACTGACCGGGCAAATTCAGGTAGATCTTCTTTTTTGACACCATATTCGTGAAGAGCTTTCTTAGGCAGGATTACATTGAGCAGTTTGTCCAGTTCGTCATAGACTTGATCCGGATTACATTTCAGGATATCGGCGATAAAACGATTCAATTTGGCGATTTCCCCACCTGATTTGATGGACATGTAGCAGTTCATGACTCCGCTGAATATGGCATAGTTCGATTCGCCATGAGGTACATGATATTTGGCCCCCAGGGGATAACTCATGGCATGGACGGCAGCACACCCGGGAACGCTGAAAGCAATGCCTGCCCAGCTGCTGGCCAGAAGGAAATCTTTTATTAAAGGAATGCGTGCTTCCGGACCATAATCGCGGATCTGCAGATATCCTTTGAGAATGAGTTCGATGGCATGATAACTGAATAAACGGAAGCTGGTACTGGAATCCGGAGATAATGCTGATTCCACAGCGTGGACAAGAGCATCGATGGAACTGGTTGCAAAGACTTTGAAAGGCAGCGTTTTCAGCAGCTGAGAAATAAGAACAGCTTTATCGGCATAGAGAGCATTGTTGGCAATGCCTTTTTTTGTGTTTCGGCTGACCAGGGCCATGACCGACACATTGGTGACTTCGCTTCCAGTACCGCAAGTCGTTGGGACAAGGATACATTCTTTTTCTTTTTCAATCGGAATCTTGCCATCGAATAAATCAAGAATCGGAATGGGTTGTTTTAAAATAAACAACTTGCATAAATCCATGATTGTGCCACCGCCAATGCCGATGATCCGTTTTACATTTTTCGGGATGTCTTTATAAACTGATTCTGCCATTTCATCAGACGGTTCACCCGTTCCATATTTTTCTTGGAACAAAACAGGGCAGGGAAGATGCAGCTCTTTGAAATTCGGATCATAGATATATTGGTTTGTGATAATCAGATCATCGGTTCTTATCTGCAGATCTTCGGCAAATTCATCACAGGTATCATAAGAACAAATTGTCGGTTTCAATTGCAATTCAATCATGGATATCCCTCTTTCGTCATAACTATTACCGGAAAACAAAGTTCATGAGCAGGAAGCCCCACAAGGGCACAAAGACGAGCATCACAGCAGAAATAATCCAACCGGCCATCAGAAGATCTTTCATGTTATGAGCATGGGCAAAGCCCAGGTGAGCCGCGTAGTTTGCAGACGGGTAAACAATGGAGGTAATCCGGACGGCAGCAATGAGTACGAGATTCCAGGCTTCCATAGGGATTCCCATACTTTTTGCAATATCCCAGAAGGCACTCTGAATGATCTGCATTTGGGTAACAACGGCCCCTTCCACTCCGAAACCGCCTACAAAGGAAGCCACTACCATAAGAAGATATTTTCCGTTGGGGCCGACAGCATGCAGGATGACATTCGATGAGGCTTTCCAGCCACCGCCTAGGGTAATGGTATCGATCATGATCCCTGTGAGCAGGAAGGCCAGGAACATTCCGCCCATCTTTCCCATGCCTTTTCCAAAGAGTTTGATGCTCTGATCAAAGGGCTGGTCGATGAAGAAGGCAATCACACAGCTTAAAAAGAGAATCACGACCATGGTATATTTCATGCTGCCGCCAATCAAAATACCGTAAATCAGGCAAGCCGTAAAAGCAATCAGGAAGGCGAGGCAGGCACTTTTTTGTCGTTTGGAGGGGACGAAGTCGGAGGCTACATCTTCTATATTTTCATACTTTTCTCCAGCGGCTTTTGTCTTACGCTGCAGCCAGATTGCCAGGAAAAAGACCATGACGGACCAGGCCAATGAATAGGGTAGAGCAGAATAGAGCAGATAGCTGACATAGGAAAGCTTGGTTACTCCCAGGGCCGCAGCAACCGCACTGCAGAAAGGGCCTACTGTAACTCCTACCAGACCTGCGTTCAGCAGTAAAAAGCTGACTGTTGTGGGAGTCAGACCGGCCAATGCCAGGATGGGCAGGATAATAGGTGCGACAACGGCATTCCCTCCATTTAAGGTGCCAATCAGGACCACCATAATGAGAGAAACCAGGTAGCAGGCTATAATCGCTTTCTTTTCAGAGTCAACGCCTACTTTGTTTACCACAAAAGTGGCAACGATTTTGTTGATGCCTGAAGCTTCCATGACGCTTCCCAATCCAGCACCGAACATAATGATCAAACCAACCTGTCCCAGGGTGCCTCCAAGATTTTTAACCAACATATTGGCAAATTGCAAAGGACCCTGCAGGGTTAGCAGACAGCCTAACAGGGAAGCGATTCCCACACTTAGCGTGTAATTTTTGCCCCGCAGGGTAAGGACTAGAAAAACGACCATTGGCAGCAGTGCCCAGAGCGATACTTTTGGAATTAATGTTGTCATGGAACAAGACCTCCTCATAGAATGTATTATCGTATAATTATAAAAAGACTGTCTTTTCAAATTCTTTGCACATTCATTGTAATGGTTTGTTTTGGTATTTGTAAAATATCCGTTTTATATGCGATAATAGGCGTGGACTATGGAAAATAAAACAATAAAGTAAGTTTTTGCTATAGTAAAAATCATTTAGAGGAGGCAGATCATGAGACTGGAACAACTGCGCTACATCGTGGAAATTGCAGACACAGGCTCTTTTACGGCAGCCAGCGAACGGCTGTTTATTGCTCAGCCCAGCATCAGCCAGGCTGTGAAGGCTTTGGAGGAAGAACTGCATATAACCATTTTCAAACGCTATCGGACAGGAACGATTCCTACCCAGGAAGGGAGAACAATTCTTGAACATGCCAGGAATATATTAAAAGATATTGCAGAGATTGAAAAATTGTCTCAAAGAGAATATCGGGAGATAACCGGCAGCATTGCTATTGGCAGTATACCTACGCTGAGCTCTCTGCTGCTGCCGGCTGTGAGTTCTTCTTATAAAGAAGTTTTCCCCAATGTGAATATTTATTTCTCTGAAAGCGGGAGCAAAAAGATTGTGGAAAAATGTTTAAAAGGAGAAATCGATATTGGGCTGATTTCCTATCATGGAGATAAACAACCTGAAGTTCCCCAGAGTCTTCGCATTCGGCCTCTTTTTGACGGAGAGCTGGCTGTTTTCGGAGGAAAGAATTCTCCTATGGCTTATCGTGACACGATTGCTTTTAAAAACCTGCTGCCTTTTCCGCTTTTGATTTACGGAGAGGATTTTGTGCTGCATGCCTATTGCCTGGAACAGATCAGACGATATGGAAAGCCCAATGTGATTTCCATGACGAACAACCCTGAAACCATCAAAAAATATGTGGCGCAAACAGATGCGATTGCTTTTGGACCGTATATCTCTTTGAAAAATGATATCTATGTGAAAGAAAAACAAATCTATCCTGCGATTATTTCTGACGCACAAAAAATCCATTTTTGCCTTTTGACCAATCAAAAAAGAAATCTTTCCATCGCTGTGGATTTTCTGATTGAAGAGCTGGTGAAAAAAACAAAGAATCTATAAGCCTGCAGAATTCGTTGCCTGAAGAAACGATAGTTTGTGCCTATAATAATATGAAAAATCTATATTTTACAACGAATTAAAACTTCTTTATAGTGAAAACAGAACCTGTAACAAGAAAAAATGGAGCCGGTACCCTGATTCTCCATGCTCAGGGAGAATCCATAGGGACTGTCTTTGGTAAGGAGGATTCAAATGGAATCAGAAAATGTGACAACCCAATTGGCACAGTATGTAGTCCAGGGAATTCCAGACAAGCTGCAGCCAGCGGACCTGGAAATGGCCAAACTTGCTTTTTTGGATTGGCTGGGTGCTGCTGTTTCCGGAAAAGAAGAAGCCTGTGTCCAGAAACTTTTGGCGATGGATCAAGCAGAAAAAGTACAGGGAGATTGTACAGTTATTGCACAATCTTATCATACTTCTGCCCTGAACGCGGCCCTGCTGAATGGAACCGAATCCCATGCTCTGGACTTTGATGATATCCATGATTATTTATCCCTGCATTTATGCTCCCCTGTTTTTCCTGCAGCGCTTGCCGCAGGGGAAATGGTCCATGCGTCCGGGCTGGAATTTGTAAAAGCCGTAATGGCGGGAATGCAGATCATGGTAGCGCTGTCAGCGGGAATCATGCAGGAACATTACAATCTGGGGCGCTGGCATGCCACCAGTACGATGGGTATCTTTGGGGCGGCAGCTGCGGCCGGGAGCCTGCTGAAAATCTCGGTTCCCCAGATGTGCAATGCATTTGGAGTCTGTGCCAATCTGGCTTCCGGGATCCAATTGAATTTTGGCACCATGGCAAAACCCATGGTTGTGGGGATGGCTGCTAAAAATGGAGTCATGGCGGCGATACTGGCTAAAGAAGGTTTTACCGGGAGAGCTGATATTTTTGATACGGATTATCTGCTTAATATTTCCTTGAAGAAAGATCTGCCGGCCATCCAAAAATCGATTCTGGAGCGGCTGAAAGGAGCTTCAGCCATTCAGGAACTTCGGTTTAAGCGCTATCCCTGCGGGGCGCCTACCCACAGCGGGATCATCAACTGCAGGAAAATCCTGGAACAGCATCCTGTGAAGCTGGATGAGATTCAAAAAATTGTATTTGAACCGTATCCCCGTGCCATTCGGCTGGTGGGGATTACCCATCCCAAAACAGGCCTGGAAGGGAAATTCAGTATTTTTTTTCACCGCAGCAGCCCAAATGGTCTTTGGGAAAGTGACCATGGAAACCTTTACGGACGAATCAGTCAAAGATCCTCGAGTCCAGGCGCTGCTGGACAAAATGGAAATGGTTCCCAACGATGAATTTACCTATTCCAGGGGCGGAAAGGCAACCATTTATCTGAAAAACGGAGAAAAATACAGCCATAGCACGTATTTGCTGGGTCATCCCCTGGATTTGTCCGAGGCAAAAACGGAAGTACTGGGCAAATTTCATGAAATCCTGGAGCCGCGGATGCCCGCAGGAATAGAAGAACAGATCCTTTCCAATACAAAGCAAATGGAAAAATTGTCAGACATCGGGGAACTTACACGTTTGCTGTAAAAGGTGCAGGAGGGAAAAATGATGGAAGAAAGAAAATTATGGATCGATAGATATGAAAAACTGCCCACTGGGAATATCACAGACGCTATGGATGCACTGCATATGAAACGGCAGGTGATTTTCGGACTGCAGCCCCTGGCACAGGGAGCCAAAACAACGGCCGGCTTCGCTTTTACCATTCAGCAGCGCAGAAGGAAAACACCCTGGGATGGAAAAAATCTTGCCAGGCAGGGAGGTCTGATCGATTCCAAAACCCAGGAAGGGGATATCGTGGTCATTGATATGGACCAGATCAAAAACGTCTGCACAGGCGGTTCCATTCTGGCCCTTCGGGCAAAAATGAGAGGAGTCCGGGGAGAATTGACCAACGGCTGTCTCCGTGATGTCCAGGAAATCGAAACGCTGCAATTTCCGGTATGGTTTGCTGGAGGCTGTCCTCTGAAAAGCAGTATGGATGTAGAAACCGTTTCCTGCAATGAACCTCTTATTTTTAATGGAGTGATGATTGTCCCGGGAGATCTGATTGTGATGGATGCCACAGGTGTCGTTGTCGTTCCGAAGGACTCTATCCCCGCTGTCTGGGAAAAAGCGGCGGCCATTTCTCAACGGGAAAAGAAAATGGTGGAACTGATTCAAAGTGGCAAATCCCTTGTTGAAGCACGGCTCATTCCATTATGACAGTTTTTTGAAGATAAACTGAAAGGTCATACGGGAAAGAATATTTTACATGGAACGGATTTTTCATTTTGCCATAGGTGTTGCCTATAAAAATATTCACTTTCTATATTTTACACGTTATATAAAATCCGTTATGATGCAGGTAACAAGGCAGATTGCTTAAAAGGAGGATGCTGATAATGGCAAGAAATCACTGGACCATACTGGGAGAGCTGGATCCCGAACTGAATGAGGAAATCAAAATCTGGAGAAATCATCTGGTAAACGATCCCAAACTGGAACGGAAATACAGGGAACTGATCAATGTGGCTATGGCTACCATACTGAAGCAGAGTGAAGTCCTGAAGGCACATGCCAAACTGGCTTACCAGTACGGGGCTACCAAAGAGGAAATCCTGGGCGCTGTGGAACAAACCCTGACCATGGGCGGTTTCCCTTCTTTCCGCTGCGCTATGCTGGCTTTGGATGACTTTTTTCAAGAAAAAGAGTGAGTTAGAGGAGGAAAATGGCCATGTATAAAAACTTTAAGCTGGAAGTAGTCGATGAACATTTCTGGGATCTGATCGATCCGGAAGTGGTTCCCATCCCCATTTCCGTCAATCATAAAGTGACGGAAGGGATTATGTGGTGGCCTCAGGAACACTGCCTGATCTTCTCAGATATGGGCACCGGGGAACTGTTCAAATGGATTCCAGAGACTTTTGAAACCATCCGAATCAAATATCCCAGCAATATCAATAATGGGAACTTTATTGATCGGGAAGGACGGATTGTAAGCTGTGAACATGCCACCAGTTCCATTACCCGTATGGAAAAAGACGGCCGGTATATGAAGACCTTGGCTTCCCATTACCAGGGAAAGGAACTGAACAGCCCTAATGACATCATTGTAGATTCCCAGGATCGAATCTGGTTTACGGATCCCACATACGGAAGAGGCCATGGACCGGCAGGACTTCCCAGAGAGCAGGAATTGGATTTTCAGGGAGTATACTGCATCAAACCGGATGGGGAATTGATCCTGGCCCGGAAAGACTTTGAACAGCCCAATGGCCTGTGTATGGAAATCGGCGAAAAGACCATGCTGGTCAATGATACGCCGCGGCAGGAGATTAGAAGGTTTAAAGTCGAGGCAGATTGCACATTGAGCGGTGGTGAAGTCATCTGCAAAGTGAATGGGCGTCCGGATGGCACGAAAATTGACAAGGATGGAAACATCTGGACTACCAATACCGGAAATATGCAGGTGTTTGATCCCAAAGGAAAACTGCTCGGCAATATCACAGCCCCCGGACAATGCCGCAATTTCTGCTTCGGCGGAGAGAACAACGACCAGCTTTACATGGCTTGTGAATGCATTTACCAGGTCCAACTGAAAACCAAGGGCGTAGAATACTTTAAATAACGTATGAGAACAGTACAAAGAAGCCTCGAAGAAAGAGTATCTTTTTTCGAGGCTTCTTGTTGTTCTTCTCTATTCCATTTTCACTGCCATGCGCAGCCGTTCGATACTCTGAGTCAGGTCCTCCAGTTTCTCTTCCATGCGTACCAACAGGTACCAGGAGATGACCATGGGGAAGCCGTACTGAGCAGCCTGGCCGGCCAGCAGGGTCAGGTCGTCCATGGTCAGCCCTCAGTGCTTTCGTCAGCTGCCGGGTCCCCCAGGAGGTCCTGTACGTCAGTCACTTTCGCTGCCTGGACGGGTTTCCACCGGGATGTTGTTCCGAGTGAGGGACGGGATGCAGGGTTGTTCGAGTATTTGGGGATTGTCAAGAATTTTGTGTTGGCGGATTGTCAGGCCAAGTGCAACACCTTCGAGAAATAGGCTTCATATGGTGTTCTGTAACCAAGACATTTTCCTGGACGCAGGTTCAATTGAACAATTTTCTGCTGGATGTATTCTTCCGGAATGTTAGTAAAATTGCTCCGTTTTTCCCTTCGCTAACCTATTTCTGCGAAGTTCCCTGGAACTCGTGGACTTGTTACGACCCAATTTATCAGCAATTTGGCTAATGAATTCCCCGAAAGCCCAAAGAAAGTAAGCGCTCAAAAATCCGGTGTATGGAATCACCACCTTCAGTTTGAGATAATACGGATGTTAAAAACATCGCACGAAAAAAACGAATTTCTCTACGGTGCGCAGCGTGTCGTTTTTTTCGAGTCATTCGTGTTACTCATCTCTGGAGGTGGTTTTGTTTTGGGAGAAATTCAACGTATCAAACACCAAAAGGCACTGGAATACTGGAGCCAGATACTGAAGGAACAACAGGAAAGCGGGCTTTGCATCAAGGCGTTCTGCAGATCCCGCCAGATGAGCCATCATGCCATGTACTACTGGCTCAAAGAACTGAGAACGGAAGCTTTGTCAGCCAATGCTCAGGTTCCCGTCTGTACGACCCAATTTGCGGCTGTTTCTTTGGCGAAGGAGGAACATCATCCCTGTGGAAATATGGTCGTCCATGTGGGCTCTGCTTCTCTGGAAATCCCTGAGGGAACCGCTGCGCCAGATCTGCAGCACACGCTGCAGGTCCTGAAAGAGGTGTTCCTGTGTTAATCCGCAACATCACTGCCGACCATATCTACCTGGCCTGTGGATACACGGATATGCGGAAATCCATCGACGGACTGGCCGCTCTGGTGGCCGCCCGTTTCCATCTGGATCCCCATCAGCCTGCCCTCTTTCTGTTCTGTGGGAGAAGGAAAGACCGGATCAAGGCTCTCTTGTGGGATGAGACTGGATTCCTGCTGCTGTACAAGAGGCTGGAAAATGGACGGTATCAGTGGCCGAACGCTCCGAAAGATTTGGTGGAACTCTCCCAACAGCAGCTCCGCTGGCTCACAGAAGGGCTCTCCATCCATCAGCCAAAAGCGGTGCAGACAGTCCATCCGTCCCTGACCATCTGAAAAAAGTGGGAATAGTAAGTCTGTGGATTTCCTGGATTTCGGTTCTTTCCTCCGGTATAATGGAGACATCATGAAACGAAGGAGACCGGAACCGTGGCCGAATCAGTGAGAACCGAAGAACAGATCAAGGAACTGGAACAGAAAGTGGAACGTCTGTCCGAGGAGAACCAGAGACTCAAACAACAGCTGCATGGTCTGCGGCACACGGTCTTCGGTTCCCGCACGGAAAAGGCGGAAAAGATCTATCCGGATCAGCTCAATCTCTTCAATGAAGCCGAAGTGGAAGCCAAACCATCGGCGCCGGAACCTGAGATCGAAGTCCCGGCCCACAAACGGCGCAAGAAACAGAAGCAGGATTGGGCCGAACTGCTGGAAAAGTTCCCTCATGAAGAAAAGCTGTATACTCTCCCGGAAAATGAACGGATCTGCAAGCGCTGCGGCAGTCCTCTGGTCTCCATGGGAAAAGAGAAGATCCGCACGGAAGTGCAGTTCATCCCTGCCCAGGTCAAGATCATCGACATCTACCGGGAATCTTTCCAGTGCCTGGAATGCCGGAAGCAGCAACATTTTGTGGTGGAGAAGCCTCAGGTGCCTCACAGCGTCCTGCAGAACTCCATGGCCACCGCTTCTGCCGTAGCCCATGTCATCGTCCAGAAATACCAGATGGCCGTGCCGCTCCACCGACAGGAACAGGAATGGAAGAATATCGGCCTGCCCCTTTCCCGGGCAACCATGGCCAACTGGATCATCCGGTCTTCCCAGGACTGGCTGTCTCCCCTGGTCAGTGTCATGAAGGCTGAGCTGCTGAAGCAGGCGGTGATCCATGCGGACGAAACTCCGGTCCAGGTGCTGAATGAACAGAACCGGAAGAACACCACCAAGTCCTTCATGTGGGTGTATACCAATGGGGAATATGAACAACTGAAAAAGATACGGATCTACCAGTACTGCCAAGGCAGGAGCGGGGAGTTCGCCAGGAAGTTCCTGGAGGGGTATCAGGGAATCCTGCAGACTGATGGGTATGCAGGATATGAGAAGGTCCCCTGCAAAGTCCATGCTCTGTGCTGGGTGCATGCCCGGCGGAAGTTCGTCGAAGCCATCCCAGCCGACATGCCCAAGGAAGAGGTGGCCCAGACCACCTGCGGCCAAGCCATCCAGAAACTGGGCGAAATCTTTGCCGAAGATAAGAAACTGGCGGAACTGGATCCGGAAAAACGGAAAGAAGGACGTCGGCGGCTTGAAAAAAGCAAGCTGGAGGCTTACTTTGCGTGGCTGGAAACGAAAATGGATGAGCAGCCGAGCCTGAAGTCTCCGCTGGGCAAGGCCATCCAATATATTCTCCTCCACAGGAAGCAGTTGAGTGCCTACCTGGAATATGGAGAAGCTGCCATGACGAACAATATCTGTGAACGGGCCATCCGGAACTTTACCATAGGCCGGAAGAACTGGCTGTTCAGCGCTTCTCCCAAAGGAGCAGAAGCCAGTGCCACGATTTACAGCATCATCGAGACCTGTAAGGCCAATGGCCTGGAGCCATACACCTATCTGACCTATCTTTTCGAAAAACTGCCCAATATGGATTTCAAGATCCATCCGGAACTGCTCCAGCAGGTGATGCCCTGGTCTAAAGAAGTACAGAATATATGCAAGTAAGCAATAGGCCCTGCCAATCAAAGTCGGCAGGGCCTATTGCTTTATATGTTGTACACCGGATGATTTTGCGGTTACCAAAGAAAAAGTATCTTTTCTCGCTCAAAAAGAACTGGAGAGGACCTCGATCAGGCAGGAAGAATCCTTGCGGATTGCCAACGAATCCTTAGCCGCGTACGAGAAAGAAAACAATAGGACACAAAAACGACTGAAGGCCCAGCGGAACCTGGCTTACGGGATAGGGACAGTGCTGCTGGCGGCTTTGGTGCGGAAATGAAGAAAACCGTGGTGGGAAGCTCTCTGCCACGGTTCTTTTTTTATTGCAGTTCCAAAATTTGCACACTGTCTATGTTATAATAACTGTATATGCAGGGAGAAGGGGAGATGGCTTTGAAAACGGTACGGGTTGTGGCGGCGCTGATTCTCAACCAGGATAAGGTCCTGGCCACCCAACGGGGGTATGGAGAATTCAAAGATGGATGGGAATTCCCTGGGGGAAAGATCGAGCCAGGGGAAACTCCGGAACAGGCCATCAAACGGGAGATCCGGGAAGAGCTGGCTACGGACATCCGGGTGGAACAGCCTCTCACCACGGTTGAATACGACTATCCCACCTTCCATCTTTCCATGGAATGCTTCATCTGTAAAGTGGAAAAAGGAAACCTGATCCTATTGGAACACGAAGCGAAAAAGTGGCTTTCCTTTGATGAACTGGATGCTGTGGATTGGCTGCCAGCAGATCAGCTGGTGGTGACGGCATTTCGGAAATATATGTGCAAAAGAGGAGCGGAAAAATGAAAGTGATTCGTAACCTGGTTATGAGCATACTTTGTATCAGCCTTGCTTTCCTGTCCTGTACATCACCCGTTTCAGCTGCCAGAACACCCATCCAGTATATGATGAGACGCATGAATTATATGCAGGGGACCTGGTATGGGGTAGAAAATCCTTCGGACATTGTTACTTTCAATGGTGGACTTTTCAACGGAAAACAAATCGTTGGATTTGATAACCTGGCAGGAGGGGGCGGCGATTTTGGCTGCACCATGATTGTACAGCAAGATGGGGAAGAGACAAATATCCTGCTGAATGCTCAAAATCTGGGTTCGGCGGATAATCCATATCATCAATATCTGCGTATAAATGACATTTTGTATACCCGGAGTCAGGGCCCTCTTTATGGAGAATCAGTAGGCGGGATTTACCTGGGGATGCCCGCAGGAAAAGTCGTGGAATTATATGGGAAGCCAGATTTGACGGAGCAGCAAAGCAGTCGAGTACTCTATGCCTATACCAGGTTGGGGATGATGCTAGATATTCGGGATGGAATCGTACAGCAAATCCGCATTTACAAGTTGGGTGATCGAAAACTGGATAATACCCTGTTGGATTGCAACAGCTCTCTTGATGAATTTAAGGAAGCCTATGGCTTGTCGGAAATCAAAATGAGGGGAGCTAATACTATAGGTAGGGAAGAGTATCTTTGGTTCAATGATTATCCCCAAAGCATCGCTCTGTCGCTGTACTGGAATTAAAATGGAAAATGGGTGGTGGATTCCAAGGCCACCAATCCAGGGTTGAAAGACCTGCGGAAGGTTCTGGAAAATGTGTACCGGGTGCTCCTAACCCGAAGCCGCAAAGGGATGCTCCTGTATTTTCCCAGAGAATCGAAGAAGTGGAAACTGGACGAGACGTACCGGTGGTTTGCGGGGATGATGGGGATCAGTTGATGAATTGGATGCTGTGGATTGGCTGCCGGCGGACCTGTTGGTGGTGACGGCTTTTCGGAAGTATCTTGTGAAAAACTCTTTGATAAATAACGAGAATAACGAATAGAAAAAGGAGATGAAAGGGTCATGGATCAGGAAGAAGCAAAATTTTACGCTGTCGGATTAGTTACTATTGGGAACGAATTATTGGTCGGCCATAAAATCCGCAATATGATTGCAAGTGTATTGAGTGATACGGAACAAAACGGAGATATTGCAGATATTTTATTCGAATCGATGCTCCATGTGAATATGGCAATGATTGATTATATTTGCTGTGAAAAATATGGAGAATCGGAAGAGAGGAATATGATTTTTGAGGATTATATTAAAATTTTGGCCAATCCTCTTAAAGATGGACACTCTGAAAGATTTAAACAATTTATGGATATAGCGGATGAATCTATAGAGAATTATGGGGTACTCTTTAGAGAATATGGTGCAAGAGAAGGAATTGAACAGTGTGGAATAGAAATCTTTACAAATATAAAAATAAATGCAGCTTTATACTTGAATATAATGTTAACAAAACAACAATATTTTAGCTTTAGGGATAATGTTTACCTGCCGACAATGACCGACTTATATAAACTATTAACGAAAGTACTAAATATTAATTATGAAGAAGCTAAGGGAATTTTGGCTTATCAGAGTTCAAACAGATAGAAAGTATGTTGGTTGATGGCTTACAAGGGCTTTCTTATAATAATATAAATATAAAAATATAATTCTCGTGAAAGGGAATGTTACGCATATGACCCAAATGAAGGCAAAAGGAGGCTGCCAGTGAATAATTTAATTGATATTTCAAGCAGCCCTGTAGTCAATTTGCTGGACTTGCTGTTACAGGATAAATCGACCAAACGGAATATCATATGGGCCACTGATTCCTATGAAGAACTGGGGGAAGGCTTCCAGGATAAGGAACAGATTACGCGGTTTCGTCTTTTGCAGCATGCAGACATCATCCAGCCCAGGATCCAAAAGTCCCTGGAAGCACAGCAGGAGCGGACCCGTAAAAAAGCAGAGGTCTTTACTCCCGCCTGGCTGTGCAACAAAATGAATAATGATTGTGATGAGGTTTGGTTTGGCAGAAAACAGATTTTTAATGTGGAAAATCCGGACCATACCTGGACGGCGGTGGAAGGCCCCATTGAATTTCCAGCACAAAAAGGGCGGAAAATTCCTTTGTGGCAGCGCTATGTGGATTCTCGGCGGCTGGAAATCACCAGCGGGGAAGCTCCGTATCTGGTTTCCCGGTACGACGCTGCAACGGGAAAACCGATTCTTCCGCTTACTCAGCGGATTGGTCAACTGGACCGCAAACTCCGTGTTGTAGACGAAAATACCACGGAATACGAGGATTGGATCAAATGGACTTTACGGGCTTTTGAAGCATCTTACGGTTATGAATATCAGGGTGACAGCCTGCTTATTGGTCGGATCAATCTGTTATTGACCTTTATTGAGTACTACCGGAACCGTTGGGGAGAAAACCCGAATGGAAAGTTGTTGCAAGGCGTAGCTAATCGAATTGTATGGAATCTGTGGCAGATGGATGGACTTAAAGATACAGTGCCATTGGGGAAACCTTATGAACCTTACCATCAGATAGATCTGTTTGATGTAGAAACAGCGTCAGTTGATACGGAAAAAAGGGAGGCAGTTCCTTGTAAAATCTATGATTGGCGGCGGGATAATTCTGTGTTGTTCATAAAATTAAAGGAGTGGTAACCATGGGAAAAAAATTGTTTGATTTTGTAATTGGGAATCCACCATATAACGATGATTTTAGTAATTCGGGAGATAACGGAAATTTTGCTAAACCTGTATACAATCAATTTATGGATGCAGCATTTGAAGTATCTGATAAAGTAGAGTTAATTCATCCAGCCCGTTTCCTTTTTAATGCTGGCAGCACACCTAAGGCTTGGAACGAAAAAATGCTTCACGATTCTCATTTTAAAATACTATATTACGAGCCTAACTGTACGAAAGTGTTTCCTAATACTGATATTAAGGGAGGCGTTGCAATTAGTTATCATGATTTAAAATCGACATATCATCCTATTGAGATATTTACTTCTTTTTCTGAACTAAATTCAATCACTCAAAAAGTAGAAGCGTTATCTGACACGTCTATAAACAGCATAATCTCAGGAAGAGGCGTTTATAAACTATCGGACAAAGCTTTATCTGAACATCCGGAAATTGTAGAAATACAATCTAAAGGACATAAAAAAGACGTTGGAGCTGGTGCTTTTAAAAAGCTAAGGGACATTGTGTTTTTTGATAAGATTCCAAATGATGGTAATGAATATGTTAAATTTTTAGGTTTAGTTTCAAATAAGCGCGTTTATTACTGGGGAAGAAAAGACTATCAAGATGTTCCAGAAAGTTTTTATAAATATAAGGTTTTTATACCGAAAGCCAATGGAAGTGGTGCACTAGGAGAAGTGTTATCTACACCCCTAATCGGGGAACCCCTAATCGGGGAACCCCTAATCGGGGCAACTGAAACATTTCTATCGATAGGTCCTTTTGATGATAATGAAACAGCTGCTCATTGTCTTAAATACATTAAAACTAAATTCGCTAGAGTATTGCTTGGAGTTCTTAAAATAACTCAAGATAATACTAAAGATAAGTGGGCTTATGTTCCCATCCAAGATTTTACTTTAGCTTCCGATATCGACTGGTCTAAATCTATCCATGAAATTGATTTGCAGCTCTACCGCAAGTATGGGCTGGATGAAAAAGAGATTGATTTTATTGAATCGCACGTAAAGGAGATGGCTTGAGATGGCAGCAATTAAGATTCAAACCACTTCTCCTGTTGTTCCTCAATGCTACGCTTATACGACGCCGGGCGTACCGGATCATGAAGGCTGGACAAAAATTGGCTTTACCGAACGGGACGTAGAAACCCGGATCAAAGAACAGCTCCATACGGCGGGGATTTCTCACAAGACCTGGTGGCATATGCGGGCAGCTTACATGACGGAACCGTATGGGACGTTTACGGATAAGGACTTCCATGCCTATTTGAAGAAACTTGGTGTTATCCGGCGGCAAGGTACAGAATGGTTCCAGATTTCGCCAAATCAATCTAAAAGTGACTTTATCGACTTTGCCCAGAATCACGGCAATCCTAAAGCCGGAGATACGGAAAAGGCAGCTATTCCCTATGTTCTGCGGGAAGAACAGAACCAGGCTGTGGAAATGACTTTGGCTTATTTCCAGTCCCACGAGAATGGCAAATTTTTGTGGAACGCCAAACCCCGCTTTGGCAAGACCCTTTCTGCCTACGACTTGTGCAAAAGAATGGGAGCCAAGAATATCCTGATTGTGACGAACCGTCCAGCCATTGCTAATTCCTGGTATTCGGATTACGAAACGTTCTTTGGCCCTCAGTCCGGGTATTTATTCGTCAGCAATGTGGATGGAATTAAAGATCGGAAGTATGTCTACAGTCGGGAGGCTTATCTGGAGAAACTGTCAGACTCGGAAAATGAATTTAAAGGATGCATTGAATTCGTCAGTTTGCAGGATCTGAAGGGCTCAGTGTATTTTGGAGGTCAATATGACAAGCTGGCGGAAGTAAGTGTCGAACACGGCGTGCAGTGGGATATCCTTATCATCGACGAAGCCCATGAAGGAGTGGATACTCTTAAAACAGATGCAGCCTTCAACCATATTCGCCGGAAATTCACCCTGCATTTGTCAGGCACACCATTCAAAGCCCTGGCCAATGACCTTTTCCCGGAAGATGCTATTTTCAACTGGACCTATGCGGATGAGCAGAAGAAAAAGCAGGATTGGGATGCTTCCAGTGAAATCGAAAATCCCTATGAGAATTTGCCTTGCTTAAACCTCTTCACTTACCAGATGTCAGAAATCGTTCGGGACAAGGTAAGCCGGGGGATTGAACTGGCCGACCATGATATCGAGGAGTATGCTTTTGATTTGAACGAATTCTTCCTGACCAATGAATCGGGAAAATTTATCCATGATGAAGATGTAAATAAATTCCTGGATGCTTTGACCCGACAGGAAAAATTCCCCTTTTCAACGCCGGAACTGCGGAATGAACTGAAGCATACCTTCTGGCTGCTAAACCGGGTAGCCAGCGCTAAAGCCCTGGCAAAAAAACTTAAGCTGCATCCTGTATTCAAGGATTATGAAATCATCCTGGCGGCAGGGGACGGCAAACTGGACGATGACGATGCCAACGAGAAAGCTTTTGATCGGGTGAAAGACGCCATCCAGAAATGCGATAAAACCATTACCCTTTCTGTGGGACAACTGACAACGGGGGTTACCATTCCGGAATGGACGGCTGTGCTGATGCTTTCCAATATGGCCAGCCCAGCACTTTATATGCAGGCAGCCTTCCGGGCTCAGAATCCCTGTCTTTTCCATGATAAAGACGGAAATTCCTTCCGGAAAAAGAATGCCTACGTATTCGACTTTGACCCGGCACGGACCCTGACCATCTTTGAAAAATTTGCCAACGACCTGAGCCCGGAAACATCGGGAGATAAAGGGGATATCGAGACGCGGAAGAAGAATGTTCGCGAGCTGCTGAACTTCTTCCCGGTCTATGGGGAAGATGACCAGGGTAGTATGGTAGAACTGGACGCCGCGTCCGTCCTGACCATTCCCCGGCACATCCATGCCAAAGAAGTGGTGGAACGGGGTTTTATGTCCAACTTCCTTTTTGCCAACATTTCCGGTATTTTTGGGGCGCCGAAGGAACTCATTGATGCAATCAACAATATGCAGCCTCTCGAAGAACCCAGAAAACTGGGGGACACGGGAGTAACAGATGATACAGCCACCAAACTGAATCTGGATTCGAATGGGGATGTTTCCATTCCCCCGGAGCAGGTCATTGGCACTGCGGCCGGAGTCTTTGGTGACAAGGTATATAAGGATATTGAGGATGATTTGAATAATACAGTTGCTCAGATCCAAGAAGAACATGACGTTCATGTGGATCCTCCCAAAAATGAGCTGGATGAGCTGCGGCAAAAATTTAGCAAGCCTCTTACCGATACCTTGATGGATACTGCACGGAAGCAGTACGGTGGGGATTTGAGAAAGTCCACCCAGAATCAGCTGGAGCGTAAGATCCAGGCAACAACGGACAATATCGTCAATAAAGAATATGGTGACTACAAAATCAAGGATAATCAGCTTGCCAAAGAGCGGGAGGAAAAAATGGAGGATGCCCAGAAGCAAGGGGCTTCCATGAGCGAAATTACAAAAATTGATGAAGACTTTGCTCAGAAACGGCAGGCTGGTTACGAAGAAATGGTGTCGCGTATCCAGCAAACGATGAAAAAAGAAGAAACTGTCAAAACGGTAGCCCAAACTATTGTGGAAACGGTGGAGACGGATAAACTGAACCGGAAGAAAGAATCCATTGAAGGCAGTGTCCGTGATCATCTGCGCGGGTTTTCCCGTACCATTCCGGCTTTCCTAATGGCCTATGGGGATGAAAAGACTACACTGGCCAATTTCGATTCATTGGTTCCTGCGGATGTATTTTGGGAAGTAACGGTCAATCCTCTGACAGGCGAAGGAGTAACTCTTGATCAGTTCCGCATGCTGCGGGATGGGGGAGATTACTACCAAAAGGATGAAAAGGGCAAGGAAATTCGGGATGAAGCCCACAAGAAGCATTTCGACGGGCACTTGTTCGATGAAGTGGTTTTCAACGATGCCGTGCTTGAATTTATGAAACGGCGGTCAGAACTGGCGGATTACTTTGATGCCAAAATGACGAAAGATATTTTTGACTACATTCCGCCACAGAAAACCAACCAGATCTTCACGCCTAAACGAGTTGTCAAAGATATGGTGGACCGGCTGGAAAAGGAAAATCCCGGCTGTTTCGACAATCCGGACTATACCTTTGCAGATCTTTACATGAAATCCGGAATGTACATTACGGAAATCGTCACCCGGCTTTTCCAGAGTCCCCGAATGAAAGCGCTCTATCCGGATGATAAAGAACGCCTGAACCATATTTTTGCCAAGCAGGTCTATGGCTGCGCTCCGACAGAAATTATTTACCGGATTTGTCTTCGTTTCATTCTTGGTTTCAGCGATAAAATCAAGATCGATACCCATCATATTGTGCTCTGCGATACCTTAGAGTATGCCAAAAAAGGGAATCTGGAGGACAAGCTGAAAGAAGTATTTGGGCTGAAATGATGCGGCATGAGGGCGGTGTATAAGGCAAGCAGAAGGAGGAAAAAATGAAATTCTCATATATATTAAAATTCACAATTTATATTCTCTGTATGTGTTGCTTTACATGGCTGTTTCCAGGAAGGACAGAAGCCCGTGTTGTCCAGGATGTGGATGGCAATCCCTGTTGGCAGGGAAATTCGAACTATCCATTTTGGAGCATGGGCAGTGGGGGTGGATCTTTTGTTGATTTGGAGTCGGCCGGGGTGATTTATATTGATAATGAGGGTATGACAATTCAATTCAAGTCTTATAGTTGTATGTATTCGGAAAACATAAGTGAACTTGACGCCTTACCATGGAGTTATCACGGTATTTATATTCGAGCTTTGAAAGTAAATGGCAATACCACTTTTGCTACTTACATTGATGGCAGTAAGGAAGATGAAAACTTTTGGAACTGCTCTTATGGGCATGCGATTGCAAAAATGATTCATAATGCACTGAAAAAAATGGCTGAAAATAAGCAGGTTGAAGCAGGATATTTTCCTTCTGAAAATTTTCCTACAATGTATGTGATTCATCATGCTATAGATGGAGAAGCTTCTACCAATCTTATGCAAAGTCAAGTCATTCCAAAACATACAATGACGCTTATGACTTACCCGATTCTTGGCAGTCCCTTAGTTGGAAATATAGGGGCAGAAGAGCCGGTTCGGATAATTGATTATGAACTTCATACGTATCCTCGTCGTTATCTTTATAATTATAGAGGTAAACTCTACGGTTTTCTTTCCTATCATGGAGAGGGTGTCTATTCGGTACTTGGTGAAAACGGTCAAATTGAATATGTAAAAACTGGTAGAAACAATATTTACACTCATGCCGATTTATGGCTATGTGTAAGAAATGCAGACGGTGTGGAAGGGTGGCTTCCTTTCGAAAACACTGATGATTGGGAATTGTCTCGAGGGTATGGAATTTTCCACCCTATTTAAGATTGTGATTATGATTTTGACGATATTGTAAGCATTTACTGATTCTGTGTTTATAACTGCTTTTTTCAAACAAAGAAAAGCTCGGGAGAATGCCATAGTAAAATTTTGCCGCCGAATCCCTTTGCAGCGTATGTCTGGCAGCCTGTGCTGCACTTACAAAGCAGGGGAGACAAAAGTGTGGAACGGTAATATGAACTTGTGATGGCAAACGTACTGAAAAAGTTTGCAAAGAAAGGCGAAATACCAGGTGTCCGCCCCGAAGAGCATTTCAGAGCAGGAACGCTGGGAAGCAATAAATTGAGATTTTCTGGCTCGAAGCTAGGAATCATTATCGGGGCTTTTTATCGGTTTTGATTCTGCCGGAATGAAAAACTCTGGTCGGCGGGAAAGGAATGTCTTATGATGAATATCTGGAACTGCAGAAAAAATCCGGATATCAGGTAAAAATGGATTTATGAAAATCTTTCTATAATAGTTATTGTGTAGATAGAAAGTAGTAGATAGAAAGTAGTGGTTTTTTATCAGAAACTATGGAGCTTGATGAACGCAATCTAAAAATTTAAAGACTAGAACTTGCATAAAGATGCAAAAATTGGGACTGTAATTGTTAACATACGGGGAAGTGGATATTAAATGCACGGGTTAAAAATCTATTTGGCAGACGGGACTTTTAAGGGGACCGTAACGATGAGCAGTGATTCATCAAAATTTACGGCAGTCCGCGTCAGCAGGAAAGCAATGCATGACTTTGATACAGAGCTGGATGGCACGGGAATTTATTTTCTCCTTGTCGGTACTGATGCGGTTTATGTAGGGCAGACCGGGTTGGATACTCTTCAAAAGAGAATATTGAATAAGCATTCTGCTGACATTGACAAGTCATGGCATACCGTGCTTGCCTTTAAGTTTGCCGATTTTACCATCACCACAAATGAGCTTTTGTTCATTGAAAACGCTATGTGTGAGTATGTCCATGCTCACTATCCGAAGTGCCTGACCACAACTCCGGCCAAGGAAAACTGCAATTCGAAATACAGAAAAGATCATTGTCATCTTGGAGCTGCACAAATTCATACTTGCGAAGATTACATCAAAGACATCGAGCATTATATTTCGATGTTTCCGGGATCTATCTTTGATGGATTTGTACAACCGAAACCTCCAACTGGTGCGCCTGGACCCCAAAAACAGAAAACGCTTTTTCAGTTTGTAAACAGCAAACAAGGTGTGAAGGCAACGGCTGAAATCGAGATTCACACAGGCAATACGCAGCCAAGAGAAACAAGAGTGAAGGCAGGGGCTACGCTGTCTAAGGATGTATCACCCAATTTTAAATCTTCGGATTCTGTTAAACAAGAAAGAATGGAACTGGAAAAAGAAGGCAAGATTATTGACCGTGTATTGCAAGTAGATGTTTCCTTCAAATCCCAGAGTGCTGCTTTAGCTTTCCTCAATGGTACTTCTTTAAGTGGAAATAAATGCTGGAAGACAGTTGATGGAAACATACCGCTTGGGGATTTACTAGTGTAAACGACTAAAGGGGCAGAAATTAAAGAAATAAAAATTTATACTTTGCAGAGGAACGTCCAAGTGACGGGCCTCTTATTTTTTTGTCTCAAGATCGATCAAAAAACCTTAGCCGGTATAGGAGCCATGGCAGCTTCTCATACCGGTTTTTTTGCATGCCCAGAAAAATTATTTAAATTTTTTTGGAGAAACCGTCAGAAAATCCACTCTCCCAAGGCTAAAGAGTGGAAGGGGAAAACGATACTAACCCTCAGAAAGGAGGAAAAGCCATGAAGCAAAGAGTTAGCATCAGCGTTTCTGCGGCAAAGGGTGGTGGGCATATCGCTGCCGTACGATCTGTGTCCGTGCGGGAACGGATTCTGCGGTTCCTGCTGGGTGGGAAGGAAAAAGTAACCATCATCGTGCCAGGCGACTCCGTAGAGGAACTGGCCATCAGGGAAATTAACGAAGGAGGAAACTAAGGTGACGAAGGACAATCTTGAAAATCTGGCGAACGAAATGGCCAATTGCACAAAGACCCTGCTGCGGATTGTAGAAGCTCTGGAAAACGAGATGAACAATAGAACAGCAGAACCGGAAAAGGTGGTTCCGGAGCGGAAGGCCCTTTCTTTTGAAGAAGTTCGGAAAGCGGCGGCTGACAAGTCCCGTCAGGGATTCACGGCAGAAGTGAAAGCCCTTATTGAAAAATATGGGGCGGAAAAACTCTCCAGCGTAAAGCCGGAAGACTATGAAGCCTTCATGAAGGAACTGGAGGAGATCAGCCATGCCGGATAAGCAGCATGCGATTCTTTCCGCCTCGTCCAGCTACCGCTGGCTGGCCTGCCCGCCTTCCGCGTTGGAGTGTGCTAAGCGGCCGGACACCACAAGCGACTTTGCCCGGGAGGGTACGGATGCTCATACTCTCTGCGAATACAAGGTGAAGGAAGCCCTGGGCAGGAAGGCCCAGAACCCTACGGGGACCCTCGACTATTACAGCGAGGAAATGGCTGAATGCACGGACGACTATGCCCAATTCGTCATGGAGCGGCTTGCGGAAGCAAAGAAAGAGTGCAAGGATCCCATCGTCCTTGTAGAACAGCGGTTGGACTTTTCGAAATGGGTGCCGGACGGATTCGGTACAGGAGACTGTGTCATTGTGGCGGACGATACCCTGACCGTCATCGACTACAAGCACGGGCTTGGTGTGGAAGTCAGTGCGGAGAAGAATCCCCAGATGATGTGCTATGCCCTGGGGGCACTGGACCTCTTCGACGGGATTTACGATATCCAAAGGGTCTCCATGACCATCTTCCAGCCAAGACGGGACAATGTCAGTACCTACGAAATGACTAAAGGCGACTTGCTCCAATGGGCGGAGAAAGTCCTCAAACCCACGGCTGCTCTGGCGGCTAAAGGCGAAGGGGAGTACAAAGCCGGTGAGCACTGCCGGTTCTGCAAGATCAGGGCCACCTGCCGGAAACGGGCAGAGTATAACCTGGAACTTGCCAGGTATGACTTCGCCATGCCGTCCACTCTCCGTGACGCAGAAGTAGAAGCAGTGCTGGAAAAGGCCGATGACCTTGTAGCCTGGGTGGGTGACATTAAGGACTATGCCCTGCAGCAGGCTCTATCCGGCAAGGCATGGACTGGCTGGAAACTGGTGGAAGGGCGCTCCAATCGCCGTTATGTAGACGACAATGCGGTGGCCGCCAAAGTGGAGGAAGCCGGATACTCTCCCTACGAAAAGAAACTCATGGGCATCACAGCCCTGACCCACCTTCTGGGGAAACGTAGGTTTGATGAACTTCTGTCCGGCCTCATTGAAAAGCCCCAAGGCAAACCGGTCTTGGTACCGGAATCGGACAAACGCCCGGCTATGCATACCGCGGCAGAAGATTTTAGCAGTGAAAATTAAGGAGGAACGAACAATGAAACATTATGTAAATCCTTGCAAAGTCATTACCGGAGCAAATACCCGCTGGTCCTACGCCAACGTCTGGGAACCCAAATCCATCAACGGAGGAACCCCCAAGTACAGCGTGAGCCTCATCATCCCCAAGTCTGATACGAAGACCGTGGAAAAGGTGAAAGCGGCTATCCAAGCAGCCTATGAGGAAGGGCAGGGCAAGCTCAAAGGAAATGGCCGCATCGTGCCGAAGCTGGAAACCATCAAGAACCCGCTCCGTGACGGAGATCTGGAACGGCCTGGGGATGATACCTACAAGGACAGCTACTTCATTAATGCCAATTCTGCCACAAAGCCCGGCATCGTAGATTCTTCCTGCCAGCAGATCCTGGAACGGTCTGAAGTGTACAGCGGGGTCTATGGAAGAGCATCCATCAACTTCTACGCCTTCAACTCCAACGGCAACAAAGGCATTGCCTGCGGCCTGAACAACCTGCAGAAGATTCGTGACGGGGAACCTCTGGGCGGCAAGCCCCGGGCAGAAGACGACTTTGCTACGGCAGACGATGACGATTTTCTGGACTAAGGAGGTACCATAATGGAAAATATTTTGAAGTTGATTCTGGATTGTCTGTACTGTCTGGTTGCCCTGTGTGTTGGCGGCTTCTTTGTGGCCATGATCTACACGGATATCAAAAAGGACCAGCGGGATGAAATTGCGGCCCGGAATCGGGAAGAACGGGAAGCAGAATATCATCGCAAACAGATGGAATCCTTTCGGAAATAAGACGTGGTAAATGGTGGCGGCGGGGCCTTGTGCTTCGCCGCTTTTCTCGAGGTGAAACGTATGAAAACCATCAGTATCGATATTGAAACCTACAGCGATGTGAACTTAGCCAAATGCGGGGTCTATAAATATGCCGAGTCCCCGGATTTTGAAATCCTCCTTTTTGGCTATGCGGTGGATGGAAGAGAGGTGAAAGTAGTCGATCTGGCCCAGGGGGAAACCATCTCGAAAGAGATTCTGGAGGCTCTAACCGATGACGCTGTGACCAAATGGGCCTTCAATGCCAATTTCGAACGGGTGTGCTTGTCCCGGTATCTGACGGATCTGGGGAGGAGCCTGGATCCCTTCCATGACCATCATCCGCTTTCTCAGGACTGTGCCATGTTCCTGAACCCGGCCGGCTGGAAGTGCTCCATGGTGTGGTCCGCCTATATGGGGTTGCCCCTTTCCCTGGAAGGAGTGGGGGCCGTGCTGAATCTGGACAATCAGAAGATGAAAGAAGGCCGGGACCTGATCCGTTATTTCTGCGTTCCTTGCAAGGAGACCAAGACCAACGGGGGACGGACCCGGAACTTGCCCCAGCATGCTCCCGACAAGTGGAACCTCTTCAAGAGCTATAACAAGCGGGATGTGGAAGTGGAAATGGCCATCCAGGAGAGGCTGCAGAAATATCCGGTACCGGACACGGTGTGGGAAGAATACCACCAGGACCAGGAAATCAACGACCGGGGGATTGCCATTGACCTGGAGCTGGCCCGGCAGGCAGTGGCCATGGATGCCAAAAGCCGGGAGAGCCTGATGGCAGCCCTGAAGGAAAAGACCGGCCTGGAGAATCCCAATTCAGTCCTCCAGATGCTGGGATGGCTCGAAGCCCGTGGCCTAAAGTCGGACTCCCTGGGGAAGAAGCAGGTGAAGGAACTATTGAAAACGGCTCAGGAGCCCCTGCACAGTGTTCTGTTGCTCCGGCAGAAGCTGGCCAAGTCTTCTGTGAAGAAGTACCAGGCCATGGAAATGACCGCCTGTCAGGACGGCAGGGCCCGGGGCATGTTCCAGTTCTATGGGGCGAACCGTACTGGACGGTTTGCGGGGCGGCACATACAATTGCAGAATCTTCCTCAGAACCATCTGCCGGACCTTTCAGAAGCCCGGGAGCTGGTGCAGCAGGGAAACTACGAAGCACTGGATCTTCTTTATGATTCTATCCCGGATGTGCTGTCTCAGCTGATCCGGACAGCCTTTGTGCCCCGTGAGGGGATGAAGTTTGTGGTCTCGGACTTCTCGGCCATTGAGGCAAGGGTCATTTCCTGGATGGCCGGGGAAAAGTGGAAAGCCGCAGCCTTTGCAGCCGGGAAGGACATCTACTGCTCAACGGCCAGCCAGATGTTTGGAGTGCCCGTGGTGAAACACGGGGTGAACGGGGATTTGCGCCAGAAGGGGAAAATCGCGGAACTGGCCTGTATCGCAGAAGGGCAGCTTGTCCTTACGGATCATGGTCTTATCCCCATTGAAAAGGTGACCACGGAAGACCGGGTTTGGGATGGAGAGAACTGGGTCCACCATGACGGGGTTGTCTACAGAGGCGAAAGAGAGGTGCTCACCTATGAAGGACTCACAGCAACTGCCGACCACATGGTCTGGGTGCAAGGGAAAGAGAAGCCAATACAGCTTGGAATCGCCGCCGCCAGCGGCGCACATCTCTTACAAACCGGAAATGGTGGGCGAGCAATACGGCTGGGTAAAAATTATCAGCCCGGAAAAACGCTGGAACGAGAAACAGAACCATTGCTATGTTTTGACCCAGTGCCAGGGCTGCGGATCCATACAATGGACTCTGCGGGATGCTCTTGTAAGCGGAAAAAGCAAGGGGTGTCAGCATTGTTCCCAAGCCAGAAAGATTCCTTTGTGGCTTTACAAGCGGTTGATGGCAGCCAAACAGCGCTGCGAAAATCCCAAAGATGCGGGCTATCGGAATTATGGAGCCAGGGGCATCCGGTTCCAGTTTCCCAGTGTGCTTGCGGCAGGACTTTATCTGCTGGAGCAGTATGGACTTCCAGATCGGGAGTACGAAATCGACAGAATCAACAACGATGGAGATTATGCTTCAGGAAATATCCGAATGGTTCCTTTAAAAGTGAACCGGGGCAACCGAAGAAAAACGGTGTTATCGGAATTCCAGCAAGAGTATTGGCCGTACTGTTATTCGACGGTGATTCGAAAGTTGTCTGGCGGGGAGACAAGGGAACAGATCATAGCAGATGCCAGGGATGCAGTAGCAAAGAAACGGAAAAACTGGTATGTCATCGACGCACGGCTCGACTTTATGACATACGAAATGCCGAACCCCATCACCGTTTTACCGTATCGGACTGCCTAGTGCATAACTGCGGATACGGCGGCTCCGTGGGCGCTTTGAAGGCCATGGGGGCCATGGATATGGGGATCACGGAAGAGGAACTGGGACCTCTGGTCCAGTCCTGGCGGGCTGCCAATCCCCACATCGTGGATTTCTGGTGGCAGGTGGATGGGGCTGTGAAAACCGCCATCAAAAAGAGGATCCCTGTCCAGGTCAACAATCTCCGGTTCCTTTGCAAGAGCGGCATGCTGTTCATCGAACTCCCCAGCGGCCGCCGGCTTTCCTATGTGAAGCCCCGGATCGGGCAGAATCAATTCGGTGGGGAATCCGTGACCTATGAAGGCATTGGAGCCACCAAGAAGTGGGAGCGGCTGGAAAGTTATGGGCCCAAGTTCGTGGAAAATATCGTCCAGGGAACGGCCAGGGATATTCTTTGCTATGCCATGCAGACCCTCCGGTGCTGTGCCATTGTGGGCCATGTCCATGACGAACTGATTATCGAGTGCAGCAAGGATGTGAGCGTGGATGCCATCTGCCAGCAGATGGGCCGGACCCCTCCCTGGGCGGAAGGGCTGATCCTCCGGGCGGATGGGTATGAATGTGAATTTTATCAGAAAGATTGAACGAAACCGTCAGAAAACACCTCCTGCCGTGGCTAGTAAGCAGGAGGTGTTTATTCATGAACGATATACAGAAAGCACAGATTCGGGAACTGCGGCTCCAGGGATTCGGGTATCGGAAAATCGCCAAAGAAACAGGCATGTCGGAGAATACCGTCAAATCCTACTGCCGCAGACACCCTTTATCCCTCAAGGAGCCGGAAACGGAACAAGCCCATCACTGCCTGCAATGCGGTCAGCCTATTGAGCAGAACGACAAACGGAAGGAGAAAAAGTTCTGCTCCGATGCCTGCCGGATGGCCTGGTGGAATAGCCATCGTGACAAGGTGAACCATAGGATTGTACGAAAGCTGGAATGCCCTTGCTGTCATGAGACATTCATTGTCTACGGGAACGGGCAGCGCAAATACTGCTCCCACACTTGCTATGTAAAAGACAGGTTCGGAGGTGGCCAGGATGGACGCTAAGCAGTTGAAGCAGGAGAAGATATACCTGGCCGCCATGCATTTCATCAGGGGAATGCTCCAGAAGGGTTTGATTACAAAAGCTGAATACGGAAAAGCCGAACGGCAGATCCGGAATAAATATTGTCCTGTAATCGGCCCATTATTAGCAGATATCGACTTGCTATAAATCCGGTTCAGAGTGAGTAATAGTAGCAAAAGGAGTTGATACAATGAAGAAAATCACGCGGGTCAGTCGGCCCATGCCGACCATCGTGCGGAGAAAAAAAGTGGCAGCCTATGCCCGGGTCTCCGTGGAGTCGGAACGGATGAACCATTCCCTATCGGCTCAGATCAGCTACTATAACGGACTGATCCAGAGAAACCCGGAATGGGAATTTGCCGGTGTCTATGCAGACGACGGTATCAGCGGAACCACTATCGACAAGCGAAAAGGGTTCAAGCAGATGCTGGCGGACTGTGAAGCAGGAAAGATTGACATTATCCTTACAAAGTCCATCCAGCGCTTTGCCAGGAACACGGTAGACCTTTTAACGACAGTGCGGCATTTGAAAGACCTGGGTATAGAAGTGCGGTTCGAGAAAGAGCATATCCGCTCCCTTACCGGTGACGGCGAACTGATGCTTTCCATCCTGGCATCCTTTGCCCAGGAAGAGAGCTGTTCCATCAGCGAAAATGTCAAATGGGCAACCCGGAAGCGGTTTGCAAAAGGGGTTCCCAATGGACGATTCCGAATCTATGGATACCGTTGGCAGGGAGATCAGCTTGTCCCTGAGCCCAAGGAAGCGTCTGTTGTAAAGCTCATTTATGACAACTTCTTAAAAGGCCTGTCCGCTGAGACCACGGAAAAGCAGCTGGAAGAAATGGGAATCAAATCCTTTAATGGGAAACATTTCGGGAATTCGGCCGTCCGGGGAATTTTAGAGAATATTACTTACACCGGTAATCTATTGTTCCAGAAAGCCTATTCGGCAGACCCCATCACCGGAAAAACCAAAATCAATCATGGAGAACTCCCACAATATTTTGTGGAAAATACACATGAGGCCATTATCCCCATGGAAACCTATAAAAAGGTACAGGAAGAAAGGGAAAGACGGCGGGAACTGGGGGCTTTGGCAAACTGGTCCATCGATACCTGCTGTTTTACCACCAAAATCAGGTGTGGAATCTGCGGGAAGAGTTTTGTGCATATTCGCAGTAAACGGAAAAATAAGGATTGCTGGACCTGTATTTCCCATAAAGAGAGAGGAAGAACCTGCCGTTCTAAGGGAGCTATCCCACAGAAAGTCCTAGTCAAGGAATGCACAGAAGTCCTGGGGCTTTCCGAATTCGATGAAAAAGTCTTTCTGAATCAAGTGGATAAAATTGTAGTCACTGAGCCACATGTGATGGTGTTTCATATGAAAAATGGAGAGCAGATTACACGGCAATGGGTTTCTACTGCCCGGAAGGACGCATGGACTAGTGAACGCCGGAAGGAATGGGGAGAAAGACATAAGCTAAAAAGCACAAATCCCAATCGAAAGATATTCAATGAGTTCACGGGGTTTATCAAATGCGGGAAATGTGGGGAAAATTACAGGAGCCAACAAACTATATATTCTGATGGAAAAAAGGAACGGTACTGGCGGTGTGCTGGTATATGTGGCAATGAAGCCATCAAAGACAGCACTATGAAAAAGCTAACTGCTTCTGTGCTGGGACTGGACACTTTCAATGAGGAAAAAATGGATGAATCCCTTGAAAAAGCAGTTGTCCTGAATGGAGAAATAACATTCCATTTTAAAGATGGCCATACGGAAACCAGGCAATATAGAGAAAGAAAACGGGGAACCCGTCATAGCGAAGCGTATCGGGCTTATATGCATGAAATCATGCAATATGCAAAACGCAAGGACCCAGAGGCTAAAAAAATAATGCTTGTGCTGAAAGAAGAATGGAAGAGAGAGGATAATCGATGGCAAAAACAGTAAGAGCGATTCCGGCAACAATCAGCCGTTATACATCATCTCCGATTAATAGTCGGAAGAAAAGAAAAGTAGCAGGTTACGCACGGGTTTCAACAGACCACGATGATCAGATTACCAGCTATGAAGCCCAAGTGGATTATTATACAAACTATATCAAAGGGCGGGATGACTGGGAATTTGTAGGTATCTATACGGATGAAGGAATCTCTGGTACAAATACCCGCCATCGTGATGGATTCAAGCGAATGGTCAATGATGCTCTGGAAGGAAAAATCGACCTGATCATTACAAAGTCTGTCAGCCGCTTTGCTAGAAATACCGTCGATAGCCTTTCCACTATTCGGAAATTAAAAGAACACAAAATAGAGTGCTACTTTGAAAAGGAAAATATCTGGACTTTCGACAGCAAGGGAGAATTGCTCCTGACGATCATGAGTTCCCTGGCCCAGGAAGAAAGCCGGAGTATTTCAGAAAATGTCACCTGGGGTCATCGGAAGCGGTTTGCCGATGGCAAAGTCAGCGTCGCTTACAGCCGTTTCCTGGGATACAAGAAAGGCCCGAACGGTGGGCTAGTAGTTGTACCAGAAGAAGCAACAACGATCAAGCTCATCTACAAGCTATTCCTAGAAGGCTTGGGAACAACAACTATTGCCAAGCAACTAACAAAACGAGGACTTAAAACCCCAGGAGGAAAATCCAAATGGAGTGCACGTACGGTTTACAGTATCCTTCAAAACGAAAAGTACAAGGGAGATGCACTTCTACAAAAAAGCTATACGGTTGATTTTCTTACAAAGAAAACGAAAATCAACGAAGGGGAAGTCCCCCAATACTATGTAGAGCATGACCATGAAGCCATTATTGAACCTCAGACCTTTGAAATGGTGCAAGCGGAACTGAAACGTAGAAATAAAGCACGGAAGTACTTCAGTGGTACTAGCATCTTTTCCACCAAAATCCAGTGTGCTGAATGCGGAGGATGGTACGGTGCGAAGGTCTGGCACTCCAATGACAAGTACCGCAGGATCATCTACCAGTGTAATAATAAGTTCCGAAACAATACAGGGTGCAGAACGCCGCATCTGACAGAAGAGGAAATCAAGATGTACTTCGTCCGGGCAATGAATCAGATGATTACAGAGAAGGATGAAATTATCCAGACCATCGAGGATGCTAGGCAGGTGATCTGTGACAACGGAGACCTTCTAGCCAAACGAGATGCCATGCAGAAGGAAATCGGCATCCTGGTGGAAATGGCCCAGAATGCTGTGGAACGGAATGCACGGGTGGCGCAGAACCAGGAAGAGTACCAAAAACAGTATGATGACATCATCAGCCGCTATGATGCAATGAAAATTGAGTACGAACAACTGTGTGAGAAGATTGAAAACCGTCAGGATCGGAATGAGCAGCTTGGACGGTTCATTCAGGAACTGAAAGGTCGGAAGAACCTGCTCACCGAATTTGACCATTCACTCTGGTGTGCCCTGGTCGATAAAATGATAGTAAAAGATAAAGAGAATGTAACCGTGATCTTTCAAGACGGGACGGAAATCAAGGCATAAATAGAAACCGCTTTGCAGAAATGCAGAGCGGTTTTTTCTTTGTCCAAAACACCAGGCATGTCAATTTTAACAGCAATTGCAGGGGGCTTCTGGGGTGCACTTCACTTTGCACCCCAGGGTGCATCGTTCAAGAATTTAAGGGAATAATCGTGTAATTGTATCAAATGTTGTAAGGCAACCGACCTGGCCTGCGGCACCGGGGGATTTTTGACCAGCTGGCTCCAGGAACTGCAAAAACAGGTCCGGACAGTGGAAGATCAGGAAAAATATGCCCGGTCCCTCTATGGGATGGAAAAGAAGCCCTTCCCCTATATGCTCTGCATCACCAACCTGCTGCTCCACGATGTGGATCGGCCCCGGGTGGAATACGGCAATTCCCTGAGCCGAAACCTGCTGGACTACACCCAGCGGGACGCCTTTGACGTGATTCTTATGAATCCACCCTATGGTGGCCACGAGGACCAGTCCATCAAGAACCACTTCCCCAAAGAACTCCAGAGTAGCGAAACGGCAGACCTTTTCATGGCTTTGATCATGCAGCGGCTGAAAAAGAACGGCCGGGCTGCAGTGGTTTTGCCGGACGGATTCCTGTTCGGCCAGGACAACACCAAAGTGGCCCTGAAAAAGAAACTTTTGGGAGAATTCAATCTCCATACGGTGGTCCGTCTGCCGGCTTCCGTATTTGCCCCCTATACCTCCATCGCCACTAATATTTTGTTCTTTGATCGGACCCATCCCACGGAAGCAACCTGGTTTTATCGGCTGGATATGCCCGAAGGCTACAAGCATTTTTCCAAAACCCGTCCCATGCTGCCGGATCATTTCCAGCCGGTGGAAGACTGGTGGACCCACCGGGAAGAAATCATCCAGGAGGAATGGCCTAAGGCCAAGTGCTTTACCGCAGCCCAGCTGGAAGGGGAAAACTATAACCTGGACCAGTGCGGCTATCCCCATGAAGAAGAGAAAATCCTGGAACCTCTGGACCTGATCCGCCAGTACCAGGAAAAACGGGTTTCCTTGAACGCCAAAATCGATATGGTCCTGGACCGGATCACTGCTCTGCTGGAGGAAAGAACATGAACGCCCAAGATTTGAAAAACAGCATCCTCCAGCTGGCCATGGAAGGGAAGCTGGTGGAACAGCGGCAGGAAGAAGGCACAGCCCGGGAGCTGCTCCAGACCATCCAGGAAGAAAAAGCCAGGCTGGTAGCCGAAAAGAAGATCAAAAAGACAAAACCTCTGCCCCCGGTCACGGAAGAAGAAGAACCCTTCGACATCCCGGAAAGCTGGGAGTGGGTGAGATGGGGAAATGTGGTAGAGACAGTATCCGCAAGAAGAGTTCATAAAAAGGATTGGCAGACAAAAGGAGTACCATTTTATCGAGCTCGTGAAATTGCGAAGCTTGCTGAAAATGGCGTTGTTAACAACGAATTATTTATTTCCGAAGAAATGTATAAAATGTATTCTATTAGCGGAGTTCCTCATCCAGGCGACCTAATGATAACAGCTGTAGGTACGCTTGGAAAAACATACATTGTGCAAGATGGAGATAAATTTTATTATAAAGATGCGAGTGTAATATCGTTACAAAATTATGGACACATTACACCGAAATACCTTAAGTTCGCAATGGAATCTCCTTTTATGTTACAACAAATAAAAAGTAATTCTTCTGGAACCACAGTATCAACATTGACTATTGTAAGAATGAACGATTATCTATTACCCCTTCCCCCTCTTGCGGAACAGAAACGGATCGTGGCTAAAATCGAGGAGATGATGCCCCTGGTGGAAAAGATGCAGAAAAAATGAAAGGCAAATGCGGTCAGCATTTGCCTTCCTGTAGCGTGAGACTTGAGACCTTGGGCGTGAGGCGGTCTCCCAGCATCCTCCCGACTCCTGCCCAATTGAATAAAAAAAAGTCAGTCCCGGTCCTGCCAGGTCTTGAGACATCATAAAAAGAAGTCGGACACGGCCCAGGGGCCTTGAGACGTCAGACGTCAGCTTTTGTTCGGCTTAGATGTGCTCATTGCCAACAAGCTGACGTCTGACATCTGAAAGGCCCGCAAGGGCTGGTCTGACGTCTTATTAAGAGCCGGTCTGCAATCGTATAGCATGAGCTGTTTTCCATAAAAAAAAAGAACCCGCCAGCCGCGGGTTCTTTCCTTCGTCTAGTGACAAGTGACCAGTGACAGGGCCTCCGGAGGTTCCGGCGGCCTGTCCATAGAAATGGAGAAACTTGACAATCCCCATCTCCCTACGCTATACTTAATCTGTTCTGTACATGGAAGGGTGGCCGAGCGGTTTAAGGCACCAGTCTTGAAAACTGGCGATCCTGCAAGGGACCGTGGGTTCGAATCCCACCCCTTCCGCCATACGAGGGGGCCGTGAAAAGATGAGAAATCATTTTTTCACGGCCCCCTTTTGTCAGCCGTCAGCGGCCGGGCCTGCAATTTCCGGCTCACCCCGGTTCCGTGCTCCCCTTCGGGCTGCCATCGATGAACGGCACCAGGTGGAATTCTTCCGGGACCGGGGCTCTCCGGTCCATGCCGTCTCCCTGCCCCTGGTGGACAAGAGCCCCCTCCAGGCTTTATAATAGAAGTACTGTGAAAAAACGAAAGGGCGGGTGGACATTGTGGACCTGGTGGATAAGCTGAAGGAATATTCCGTGCTCACGGATGAGGAATATAAAGAGCTCCTGCTGACGGAAGACCCTCTGCTCCGGGCCAAGCTGTTCCGGGGGGCCCAGGAGGCCATGAATTTCGTGTTTCACCGGAAGGTCCATTTCCAGGGGGTCCTGGAATTCACCAACCACTGTCCCCGGAACTGTCTGTTCTGCCGCCGCCGGGAGGAAAACAATGATCTGCCCCGGTTCCGGCTCAACTGGGAGCAGATCCGGGGGGCCTGCGAACTGGGCTACCGGATGGGCATCCGTTCCTTCCTGCTCCAGGGCGGGGAAGACCATTACTATACGGACATGATCATGTGCAACCTGCTCCGGAACCTGCAGCAGCAGTTCCCGGACTGTGCTCTGGGCCTGTCCATCGGGGAACGGAGCCGCCAGTCCTACCACCGGCTCCACCAGGCCGGGGCCCAGAGGTACTTCCTCAGCTTCCAGACGGCGGATCCCCTGCATTTTTCCCGGCTCCATCCGCCCACCCATGCCCTGTCCACCAAAATCGCCTGTTTCAACGACCTGAAGGACCTGGGATATGAAACGGATACCGGGTTCCTGGTGGGGGCGCCCTACGAACAGGTGGAATACCTGGTCCGGGATCTGACCCTGCTCCAGGAACTGGCTCCCCATTCCATCACCCTGATCCCGTTCCTTCCGGAAGAGGGGACGCCTTTTTACCAGCAGGACCGGATGGCCCTGGAAGAATACCTGCGGCTGACGGCGGTGCTGCGGATCCTGTTTCCCCGGGCCAACATCGTGGCTCCCTGGTCCATCCGGCGGATCCATGCCCACGGCCAGATCCTCAGCGTCCAGAGCGGGGCCAATGTGTTGCGGATGCCCATGGCGCCTCCGGCCGGGCCTGAAGACCTGAACCAGGACGCCCGGAAAAAAATGCTCCATACGGTGGAAGTCATGTACCGGTACCTGAAGAACTGCGGCTATGCCTTGATCCCGGGCCGGGGGGATTCCCTGCTGTATCCCCACCGGGTGGAGGATCCCCAGCCGGCAGCCCTGGAAGAGCCCAAACCGGAAGAGGGGGAAACTCCCGGAACTGAATAAGAAAAAAATCAAGATATGTTGTTTTAACAACATATCTTTTTTCGTTCCTCCAGTATACTAACAACTGTAAGGAAACAACAAACAAAATTGGAAAGAATAAAATCATCATACAATGGAGGAAACGAAAATGGAAAATACCAAGAAAATCACGGGCGATATGCTGGTTGGACAGATCTGTGCAGAACATCCGGAAGCGGTTCCCGCTCTCCAGGCTGTGGGGATGCACTGCCTGGGATGCCCCTCTTCCCAGATGGAATCCCTGAAGGATGCGGCCTTCGTCCATGGGCTGGATCCGGAAAAAGTGGTGGCTGCCGTCAACGCCGCCCTGGCAGACTGAGGGGAGGGGAGACCATGAGTGCATTTCTGGGACCCATCCATCACTGGCTGTACGGCAAGATCCAGCTCCAGGAAGCCATCATCGCCCGGATCGCCGCAGAAGCGGAAGCCCAGGGCTGGAGCACCGGGGACAAACCGGCAGCGGACTATGTGAAGGAAGAAACCCGTCCTCTGGACGAACTGATCGATACCATGAACATCCACGGCTGGCTCCAGGGCCGGATCCACGATGCGGAAGGCCGCTATGCCCAGCTGGTTTCCGCCCTGCTCCACAACAATGAAGGACTGCTGCCCCGGCTGGAAGACCTGGCCCGGGAAGTGGGCCGGGACCGGGCGCTGGGGGCGGATGCCGATGCTTCCGCCATCTACCGGGCCTTTGAAGACGCTTTCCTGAACGGGATGCCCTGCGACCGGGTGAACAATGTAACGGACCAGAATCCGGACGCCTTCACCTGGGACCAGACGGAAGACCTCCACGGGGGCTACTGGCAGGAAGCGGATGTGAATCCGGCGGTGTATTACGCTCTTCGGGACGCCATGATGGCAGGGATGCTGGAAAACACCGGCTACACCCTGGAACAGGAAGACCACACCCATTATGTGCTGCGCCCCAAAGCGGCGTAAAGGAGGCGTGCCATGACCTATGCCATTGATCTGATGGTCCGGGAACACGCCAACATCAGCCGGATGCTGGAAGTGATCCGCCATGCCTCCATCGGTATCCTGGAAGGGAAGCCGGTGGACCTGGCCGACTTCCGGGAGATGGTGGATTTCATCCGGAACTATGCGGATAAGCACCACCACGGGAAGGAAGAGAAGTTCCTGTTCCCGGTGATGGTGCAGAAGCTGGGCCGGGTGGCGGACAACCTGGTGACCCACGGGATGCTGGTGGAACACGATCTGGGACGGGACCATGTGATGAGCCTGGTCACGGCCCTGGAGGAATACGAAAAGAATCCCAAGACCGAATACAAACTGGATATCCTGACGGAAGCCATGGGCTATGCCCGGCTGCTGAAACGCCACGTGGAAAAGGAAAACAATGTGGTGTACACCTTCGCGGAACGGCAGCTGAGCCCGGAAGACCTGGGCAACGTGGATGCCAGGAGCCGGAAGTTCGAAGAAGAAGAACAGGCCAAAGGCGTCCAGGACCATTACCTGGACCTGCTGGAACGGATGGAGAAGAAGTATCTGTAAAAGGTGCTGCTGACAGAGAGGGTACCGCACACAATGTGCGGCACCCTCTTTTGTGCTATAATAAAACCATCTTCGCAACAAAGGGAGCGTGACCATGGTATGGATGCACAGAAAATCATTGAACAGGCGGTGGACGGCCGGTACCGGGACGAACTGGTGGACCTGAGCCGGCAGATCTGGGAACTGGCGGAAGTGGGCTATGAGGAGAAACAGTCCGCAGAAACCCTGTGCCAGGCTCTGGAGCGCCACGGCTTCACCGTCACCCGGAATCTGGTGAACATCCCCACGGCATTCAAGGGAGTCTGGGGCCAGGGGAAACCGGTGGTGGGGATCCTGGGAGAATACGACGCCCTGCCCGGACTCAGCCAGGAAGCCGGCTGCCCGGTGAAGAAACCGGAACATGAAGGCTGTGCCGGCCATGGCTGCGGCCACAACCTGCTGGGCACCGGGGCCCTGGCCGGCGCCCTGGCCCTGAAGGATTATCTGGAAGCAACGGGGCAGCCGGGCACCGTGGTGTATTTCGGTACCCCGGCGGAAGAAAACCTCAGCGGCAAGGCCTTTATGGCCCGGGACGGCGCCTTTGACGGGGTGGACTTCTTCCTTACCTGGCATCCCGCTCCGGAAAACCGTACCGCCACGCCCCATCTGAACGCCAACGTGTGCCGGACCTACAAATTCAAGGGCATCACTTCCCACGCCGGGGGCGCTCCGGAACTGGGCCGCAGCGCCCTGGATTCCTGCGAGATCATGGGGGTGGGGGCCAACTACCTCCGGGAGCACGTGATCATGGAAGCCCGGATCCACTACGCTTATCTGGATGTGGGAGGCCGGGCTCCCAACGTGGTCCAGGACCATGCGGCGGTGCGCTATGTGGTCCGGGCTCCCTACTACCGGCAGGTGAAGGAAATCGTCCCCCGACTGGACGATGTGGCCCGGGGAGCAGCCCTTATCTGCGGCACCCAGGTCACGGTGGAACGGGAATCCGGCTATTCCGAATACATCAACAACCAGGTGCTGGCCCAGGCGGCCACCGAGGCCTTCCACGCCATCGGGGTGCCAAAATGGGATGACCGGGACTTTGCCCTGGCCAAAGCCTTTACCGATTCCTTCAGCGACAGCATGAAGGAGAAGGAAGAGCAGACCATCCTGAAACGGTACGGCCGGGACCGGCTGGAAGAAAAGCTGGCCCAGCCCCTGGATACGGAAATCAAGGATTTCGACCCGGACCGGGAAGAACTGGATTTTGGCTCCACGGATGTGGGGGACGTGGGCTTCATCGCGCCCACCTATTATTTCAACGTGGCCACCGAAGCCATGGGCACCCCCGGCCACTCCTGGTACAAAACCGGCCAGGTGAATTCCTCCATCGGCCAGAAGGGGATGCTCACCGCCGGCAAGGTGATCGCCCTGACCGCGGTGAAGCTCCTGGAAGACACGGCCCGTCTGGCCGCCGCCCAAAAAGAGTTCCAGGCCAAGAACAATGGCCAGTACGACTGCCCGGTGGCGGGAGTGGAAAAGCTGCCGAAGTTGTAAAAAAAGGGGGCTGCTGCATGGGCAGCAGCCCTGTCAACGGCCGCTGACCGTTGACAGCTGACAAAAAAAGACCGGCAGGCCGCCGGTCTTTTTCTTTATCCTTCCACCTTTTCAATGGCTCCCACCGGGCACCCTTCCAGGGCTGCCTGGGCGTTGGCTTCTTCGCCAGCCGGAACATCATCGGGAATGGCTTCCGCCACCCCGGCATTCGTCATGTGGAATACTGCCGGGCAGGTGCCTTCGCACAGCCCGCATCCGATACAGGTATCCTGATTGACTTTGAATTTCATAATGGAACACTCCCCTTTTTCCGGGTCCCGGTTCATTGTTCCCCGGTCCCTTTGATGGTTCCAGTATAGCCCCAGGGACAGAAAAAATCTGTTGGCAAGACAACGAAATTGAAAGATCCATTGCGAATCCGCAGGGGCCGCACAACCGGCGGCCCGCCAGAGGACGAATCTGGCTTCCGGCTCCCTTACAGGCTGTGGATCTCCTTCAGCCCCTGGACCAGCCAGCGGCCCTGGCCATCCATGAGCCCCCAGCCCTGTTTTCCTTTGGCCGGGGCCGCCTGTCCCTGGAAGGAACCGGTCTGGGTCACTCCGTCCGGGACCCGGGCAGGGAGGATCCCCCCATCCCGGTCCATCAGCTTCCAGGTCTTTCCTTCCCGGATCCAGGTGGTTTCCGCCTGGCTGCCAAAGGGGGTCAGGGTCACCGGCTGCTGCCAGGTACGGAGCACCTGTCCGGTGGTTTCAGAAACCAGCCGGGATATGGACCCTTCCTTCACCAGCATCCGCTGCCGTCCCAGGAACTGGACCCCGTCCCAGGCAAAGGGCAGGCGCAGGGAGCCGTCGCTTACGTCCACGATCCCGTATTTCCGGGTCCCTTTGTCCAGGACCGCCGCCAGTCCTTCCTGTTCGTCCAGACCGCCGCCGTCGATGTCGTATTTCCCCGGCCCGAACAGCACCCGGCCTTGGCGGTCCACAAACCACATTTCTCCCTTGTCCTTCACAAAGGTCCCCCAGAGGGTCATGGGGAACACGGCGTCATTCCGGTCATCCACGATCACCTGGCCCGTCCGGTCGATGTAGCCCCGCTTCACCCCGTCCCAGGTCAGGCTCAGGGGCTGGTCCGGCATATACACACTGTGGTCCCAGAAAGCCGCTCCCAGGGCTGCGCTGGCCAGGCTGGCCCAGTTGAAGGAACGGACCGTGCGCCGGGTTTCCGCCAGGCCATCCTGGAAGGGGAACACCTGGTCATAGGGGGCGGCAAACAGCTCCCGGCCCTGGGTATCGATGGCCACGGATTTGCCCTGGGCATTGACCACAAAGGCGATTCCTTCGCTGAAATCCCCCCGTACTTCCCGGTACACCAGAGCCAGCACCGTCCGCTGATTGGCATCCCGGAAGCCCCAGCGGCCCTTTTCCTTGAAGGGGATGAGGGCATCCGGCGCCGCAGGAGCCTGGGCCGGCCGGCCTTCCCGGGTGAAGTACAGCAGGTCCTTCTTGCCCTCCCGGGCCGCCAGGAGGCCCTGGGAAGCCGCTTCCAGGGATTTGTACCGGGGTGCCAGGATTTCCCGTCCCCGGGCGTCCCAGAGCCCCCACAGGCCCTTGCTGTCCCGTCCGGCAAACACCGGGGCCAGGAGGCTTTCCCGGGCCGCACGGACCAGCCCCGGCACCTTCCGGTTGGGGTTGGGCACCAGGAGCCCGCCCAGGATCTCCGCGGTGCCGGCCTTGTCCACATTGACGCTGCTGCTGGTGTGGGTGGAAGTGGTGGAAGACGAGGTGCGGGTGGAAGATTCCGTCCGGGTGGTGGTGTGGGATTCCCGGTGTTCATGGGAATAGATCTCCGCCGGTTTTTCTGCCGAAGCAGAAAGGGGCAGAGCCCAGGAAGCCGCCAGGACAGCGGCCAGCAAAGAGGATTTCAGGGAAGATCGGTGCATACAGGTCTCCTTTCAGATTCACGAAAATCATAAAACAACGCAAGAATGGGAAAATTATAACATAAAGAACGATTATCCGTAAAGCAAACAGCAAGAAGGAAGACGTCAGATCCCTTGCGAACCCGTAGGGACCGCACGCCGGGCGGCCCGCCAAAGGACGAATCTGGCTCCTGATCCCAACCCCGTAGGGGCCACACGCCGGGCGGCCCGCCAGAGGATACTTTTTTTCTTCGCCCAGTTATGGTAGAGTAGGGACAGCGGATTGCAATGGGCCAGAGGACCCGGAAAACGCTCTATCCAGAGGAGGACAACAAATGTTTTGCATAAATTGTGGTACGAAATTGCCCGATGGGGCAAAATTCTGTTTCAACTGCGGGGCCAGGGTGCCTGATCTGGCAACGGACGATGCACCGGAACAGGCGCCGGCAGCGGAAAAGGGAGTTGCGGCACCGGCCGTCCAGACCGCCGTTCCGGCCGCCTCCGCCGGGGCCGGACAGACTGGGGGAGAGCCCGTTCCTGCACCCAAAAAGGAAACCCTGCCGGAGGTGCCGGGCAGCCATGCCCTCATCCTTGGCAGATATCCCATTAATTTTCCCCGGCCGCTGGCCCTCCGGCGGCAGCTGTGGGCTCCCTTCAACCGGGAAGGGGCCCGGCAGAGACGGCTGGTGGGGAAGTATATCCGGGAACACCTCCATGTGGAGAACTATACGCACCCGGCCGCCCTGGTGGAATTCCTGACCCGGATTATCTTCGATGCCTGCGAGCCTGCCATGGATGCGGCGGTGGAAGCCCTGATGGATTACGGCATCGATTTTGTCAGTAAAAAAGATCTGCTGGACAAACTCTTTGAGCAGTACAAGGAAACCGACCTGGTCCGGGAGCTGGCCGAAGACCAGGCGGCGATTTCCCGCTATCTGGAGCAGCTGGGAGAGGAAAAAGAGATGAACAAGGCCCACTGGCAGGGAGGCGGCTTTGGCATCACCGGGGCCATCACCGGGGCGGTGAAAGCCGGCATGCTGAACATGGCTTCCGACGGACTGAGCGCCCTGGGACGGGCCGTTACCGGCAATACCTATTCCGGCCGGGCCCAGCGGTTCATCCGGCAGCGTCTGGACAGCCACAACTATGCAGGGATGGGAGCCAGCCTTGCAGACAACATCATTTCCGTCTGGCTGGTCAACGAACTGGTCCATGTCCTGGAAGACAGCCACAAGCTGCCCCCCTTCCACTTCCGGACCAAAGAAGTCAAAAGCCGGATGGACAACCTCCAGGTGATGCTGGAAAATGGCCGGTACAGCAAAGAGAAGGCCATGGAGACCCTTTGTGAATGCCTGACCCAGACCGGAGCCACTTTTTCCGTTTATCTTGCCATGGCCAAGCTGGCGCCGGATGCCATTCCGGATATCCTGGACGTGGCGGATACGGAAGGGGAAGGTCTTTCCCTGGCCGGAAGCCTGTGGCAGGACCTCCATCAGAAAGGCAACATTGCGTTTCCCCGGTGGGTGGACTGCCTGGGCGTCGAAAGAGGGTATGCCGTCCGGACACCGGAGGAAATGGCCGTGCTGCGGTACCTGATGCGGGAGTATCCGGAGGGGTATGAGGGACTCCGGATTGTCCTGGTCGATGCCAGCGGCGTGACCCTTCCTTTTTACCCGGATCTGGAAGAGGTTTCCTATTACGGGTTCGGCGACCAGCTCCAGTTTGCTTACAAAGGGACGGAACCCATCGACTTTGCAGCCAAGAAAATCCGTTTCTATCAGATCCGGTTCGCCCCGCCTTATGGGGAAGTGGCGGCAGCCCAGGTGGAAACGTTCAAACAGGACGCCCAAAAGGCCCTGGACCAGGGAGAACAGCAGCAGGCGGCGGCTTCTTACCAGGCGGCAGCGGATATGGGCGACCGGGAAGCCATGTACCGGCTGGGGCTGGTCTGTCGGGATCTGGGAGAACCGGAAGAAGCGTCCAAATGGCTCCAGACGGCGGCAGAACTGGGAGACCCCGATGCGGCCTGGGAATTCTACCGGCAGAGTGTCCAGGATGGATCCCCGGAATCCGATTACCTGTTCGCGGCAGCCAAAGGCGGCCAGGGAGAAGCCAGCATGCAGCTGGGCGAACTCTATGAAACCGGAACGGAAATGGAAGATGGAAAGGATTTTGACAAGGCGGCAAAATATTATGAGCAGGCAGCTGTCCTGGGGATCGCCGGGGCGGCAGAAGCCCTGGAACGGACCCGGAAGGCCCTCCATACCCCTGAATTCCAGGAGACGCTGTTCCGCAACTATCAGAAATACAGAGACTGTGACGAAGAACGGGCCCTTGACTATCTCCGCCGCAGTGCCGGACTGGGCTATGAGGAGGCGCGGAGGGTCCTGGGGATTTGGGACCTGAAAGAGGCGGCCAGACTCCGGCAGGAGGAAGCAACGGACTGGGCAGAAGTCCGCACCCTGTATGAAGAGTCAGTGGACTGCGGCAGTCCGGAAGGCTGCTGGGAACTGGCTCTTTTGAAAGAAAGCGGAAAAGGGACTGCCGTGGATCAGGAAGGGGCGGACGGCTTGATCCGCCGGGCCGCTGAGAAAGGCTTTGGACCGGCCTGTACCCGGATGGGACTGGAAGAAGCCAAAGCCGGCCATAAGGAGGCTTCCTTTGCCTGGTACCAGAAAGGGGCCCAGGCAAAGGATCCCCAGGGATGCCTCCAGGCCGGTCTGTATTATGAAGCAGGACAGGGCTGTGAAAAGAATCTGGAAAAGGCCCGGGAACTGCTGCGCAGAGCGCTGGAAGGCAGCCTGGAAGAGGCCCGGGTCCCTCTGCAGCAGGTGGACCTGGCCCTGGGAGACGCATTCCAGGCGGCAGGACGCTTTGAGGAGGCCCTGGGCTGTTACGAAGAGGCAGCGGAAGGTGAAAATGCCGAAGCCATGGTGAAGGCTGCGGCTATCCGGGGCAACCAGGATCTGGAAGACTGTTACGATTATGGGAAGGCCATGACCTGGTATGAACGGGCGGCCAGCCTCCAGCCGGAAACAGAGGAAACGAAAACGGCCCGGATCTGCCTGAAGGCTGCCGGTGAATATCCGGACCTTCTGGCCTATCTGGAAAGCAAGCATGGGGCTCAGCTTGAAGGCAGCCATTACTATCTGGGGGACAATATCCCCGGAGACCTTCTGGAAAACGCCATGAAGGCCTACGGCAGCCGGCTGGGTGTGGACCGCTCTGAAGTTCTGCTGCTCTGTGATGCCACCAACGCCCTGCTCTGGGGAAAGGGAAAGAAAGGGTTCCTTCTGACAGACGAAGGGGATATTTTTACCTCACAAGGGGAAAAAGCCTTTGTGGATGATTTCTGCCAGGTCTTCCTGAACCAGGATCGTGTGCTCCAGAGTGACACGGGTTTTGTCCTTTGTACCTTTGAAGAAAGTGACTGCAGCAGTCTGGATGCCAATTTTGCCTCCTGGCTGTCAGAAGAAGTGATCCTGTCCAAGGAAGAATACGATCTTGCCGAAGCGCACGGCATCTTTGAGGATGAGGATGAGGAAGAAGAGGAAACGGAACCATCCGGACATCCGGCAGCTGCCGAAACACAGCCTTCTGTGCAGGAGGCTCCCCTGGCTTCTGGTGCCAGTTCTGTCAGCGGAACGGCAGGCTTTTGTTCCCACTGCGGCGCACCGGCCAAACCGGGGGTACGGTTCTGTACCCAATGCGGGGCACCTCTGGCCGCCGCAAAAGAAGCGCCCTCTGACGGGCCCAGCCAGGCAGCCCTCCTTGCCTTTGTGCGGCAGCTGGCTCCCCTGGTCAATAAAACCAATACCTATCTGTACTGCGCCCCTGATATCCCGCCCAAGAAGATGGCCAATGCCCTGTCCAGTTATGCCCAAAGCTATGGGCTGGACCCGAAGGATATCCTTGTCCTTTGCGACAAAACCGTAAGGGGAACCGCCCGGGACGGCTTCCTCCTGACCTGGGATGCGCTCATTTCCTCGGAAAAGGGAGTGTTTCCCCTCAAAGAAATCGGCCGGATGGAACCTTCCACCAGCATGTGGAACGGGAAAATCACCCTGCAGCCCGGGAACCGGAAATTCCTGACCATCGGTCCGGATAAAGAACTGACGGCGTTCTGTGAGGGAATGAACAGGCTGCTGAAAGGTTGAGGGCAAGTGCAGAGGGAAGATTGCAGAGTGAAGAGCAGGACGGCGGGAAACCAACGATTCATTGCGGTACCGTAGGGGCCGCATGCCGGGCGGCCCACTTGATTCACGGCCTGTCGATACCGGAACCGTAGAGAATGACCAAGACCGGCGCAGCCGTGTCGCCCGGGCATCCCGCATCTGCCGAAGGAGACCTTTCTGTCGGGAACGGGCGGCTCTGGCGACATTTTGCTTCGCGGAAGTTTTGAGCCGCCTCTACGGATTCGAGTCGATTGTTTGATGGAAATCCGCAGGGGAACCCATCCCGGCCGCCCAGGGGGCCAATACGTTTAAAGCCAGATGCTTGGCATCTGGCTTCTTGTTTCAATGTATGTTATACTGTCCACGGTGTTGTCTATACGGCAGGCGGTCAAATCTTGCCCCAGAGATGGGGTGAGGGCCATGAACGAAACAAATCTAACTTTATTTTTGTTAATCGTCCTGGTACTTCTTTTGCAAAAAAGAAATTAACCGCCCCATGCTTCCAGGCTAGGCGGTTAATTCTCAACTAAGCTATGGGGCTGACCGTCACCAGACAGCACCATTTGTATTTTCATTATAACACAGTTACAGGGGATTGCAAGAGAGGTATATAAGGGGGGCATAAGGAAACCCGCCGTCGGCCACAAACGATAGGCGGGTTTTCTTAAACCAAAATCCAACGGGGCTGACCAAATGGACAGCTTTTTTTATTGTATCACAGGTCTCTGAGATTGACCACTTTCTCATACAGCCAAACGGCCTTTCCATCCTGTGAGATAAATCATGATGGTTTCCTTTCATGAGTTCAGGGTCTTTGTCGGACAAACGATGAACGATGAACCCGAAAAAAGCCGCCACCCGAAGGTGACGGCTGTCCTTTTTCAATATGGTCGGGGCGACAGGATTCGAACCTGCGGCCTCTTAGTCCCGAACCAAGCGCGCTACCAAACTGCGCTACGCCCCGACAACACAAATAGATTATAGAGGGTTATTGGCCTTTTGTCAACTGTTCTTTGCCAAATTCCGGAAAAATTTTCAGGCGGATCTCAAAAGGCCGCTCCCAGGGCAGGTTCACGGCAAACTGGGCATCCCGGAACCAGTACCGGTTCTCCCCGTCCTCGTAGTAAGGGAACTGGCGGCAGTACCACAGCAGTACCTGGTGGTAGATCCCCAGTTCCCGGGACAGGTAGCAGGTGGCGGCGTTGGGGTAATCCCCGCCTTTTTCCGGGGCTACCCCGTTCAGGTCCTGGAGTTCGGCCATGTGGGGCCGGATCAGCTTCTGGTAGGCCCAGTCGTCCAGGAACCGGGCGTAGTTGAACTGGAAATTGGCGCTGTACAGAGCGGGCAGCTGGTCCCTGGGCAGTTTTTGGGCCTGGCCGGATACGATGGTCCCCTGGGCCACGGCGGTGCCGATGGCGTTGGAAGCGGTGTTCCAGCCGGAATAGGCCAGCAGCCGGGGCAGCGGCGTTCCGTTGGCCATGAGATGGGGCAGGATGCAGTCCCCGGCGGCAAAACGGGTGGAAAGGTCCACCAGGGCCACGGGCTTCTTTTCCATCAGCTCTTTGATGTCCCGGGCGATCCGGGTGCTGTCTTCCGCTTTTTCTCCGCCGCAGTGGATGTACAGGACGAAATCCGCATCCTCCAGGGAAACGGTTTCAGTGCCGTTGGCCAGCCGGATCTTTTCCTCGGCGATCTGGCCCAAAGTCAGGGGCACGAAATGGAGGGTATAGTCCTTCATGGCCGGATCCCCGTACAGCACCCGGATCCTGGGCCGGTAGCCGGTGCGCCGGCTGTAGATCCGGGCGGCGGCCAGGGTCCCCAGTTCGTCGGCTCCCTGGGAGGTGTAGATGGGCGGGTGCAGGTCGTAGGCCTGGGGATAGGCCCCTGCGTTCAGCCGGTTGTAGTTGGGCAGTCCGTAGGGATGGGCATCGTCCTGGCCAATCACCAGGTCCGTCAGGTTCGCCTCGGTGACGAACTGGACCAGTTCCTCGTTGAACCGGTCGTTGTCCCGGTACAGGGTGATGTACTTCCACTTCAGGTCCATGGGGATCAGGGCCTTGACTTCTTCGTAGTTTTCCCTGTCGTAGGGCAGCCCCCGGATCTTCTTGTCCATGTTGATGGTCCAGGTCATGAGATGCCACTGGTACCACCGGTCCGGCAGCACATGGTCGCTAATCAGCAGCCGGGGGATGATGGAGTACAGATAGAACTGTTTGTCCGGATTGTCATCCTTCAGTTCTTCCAGCCAGGTGAAAAAGTCCCCGGCCTTCCGGTCCGTCAGGGGTTCCATCCGGGAATGGAGCAGGCCTCCGAAGATCATCAGGTCTGTGGAAAGGAGGGCCCCCTGCTGCCGGGGCAGGGTACCGGCCAGCCAGGTCTTCAGGGCCGGGATATGGGCCGGTTCGTCGTACCAGTCCATGATTTCACTGGGCGGAGCCGTGAAATGGATGCCTCCCAGGGCCCCCAGCTCTTCGGTGAAATCCCGGCAGGGGGGACGGTTGTCCAGGGGCAGCAGGGCCCAGTTTTCCGCCGCCGGCACCGGTCCCGGGGAAAAAACAGCCCCTTTGGGCGCCAGAGTATGGTACAATACACCTGCGGCCGCAAAGACCGTGACGGCCGGCAGGAGAACGTTCTTCCACTTCACGGGAGGACCCTCCTTTTATAGGATATTTATCTATTATAACGTACGGAAGAGGTTTTGTGTATGCGAATCATAACGGGAAAGGCCAGGGGACTGAAACTGGTGACCCCGAAGAATTACCTGGTGCGGCCCACGGCGGACCGGGTGAAGGAAGCTCTGTTCAACATCATCCAGAGCCGGATCCCCGGCAGCACCGTGCTGGACGCCTTTGCGGGCACCGGGAACCTGGGCCTGGAAGCCTGGAGCCGGGGGGCGGAACAGGTGGTGTATTTCGACAAAAGCCGGGAAAGCCTGAAGCTGGTGAAGGCCAATGTGGAAAAGGCCCGGGCCGGGGATCAGGTAAACATGATCCACACCGACGCGGTGAACGGCCTTGCCATGATGGCCCAGCAGGGAAAGACCTTCGATCTGATCTTTTCGGACCCGCCCTACAACAAGGGGCTGAACCGGAAGGTGGTGGAGGCCCTGGAGAAATGGCCGGTGCTGAAGCCTGGCGGCCTGCTGGTGCTGGAACATTCCCTGGAAGAGGACCCGGGGGACTATCTGCCCCAGGGCACGGAATTTCGGCAGGAAAAGTACGGGGATACGAAAATCTCCCTAATAGTGTGGAAAAGCTGAATCGTTTTTGTTATAATGGTACGTAGCAAATCTGCTTCTCTTGGAGGTTCAACGTGCGTAAAGCGGTATGTCCGGGCAGTTTCGACCCGGTGACCATGGGACATCTGGATATTTTTGAACGGGCCAGCAAAATGTTCGATGAGCTGATCATCAGCGTTTTCGTGAACCCGGCTAAGGACAAGGCCATGTTCTCCATGGAAGAACGGGTTGCCATGATCCGTCAGGCAACGGCCCACATCCCCAATGTGCGGGTGACCAGTTTTTCCGGTCTGCTCAACGAATTCTGCGAGAAGGAAGGGGCCCGGTTCATTGTCCGGGGTCTGCGGGCGTTTACGGATTTCGAATACGAATTCCAGCGGGCGCTGCTCATGAAGGAAATCGATGAACAGCTGGAAACGGTGTTCATCATGACCAACGCCAAATATTCCTATCTCAGCTCTTCCGGAGTGCGGGAAATGGTCTATTTCGGCGGCGATATTTCCGGTTTTGTACCGGACTGCATCCGGGCGGAAGTCATGGCCCGGGGGAAACAATCTCTCAAACGGTAGGATCGAATACAAAAAAGGAAGGAAAGATGGTCATGGAATTGGATAAGATCTTGGACGAAATGGAAAGCATTCTGTCAGATGGCTGGAGGATCCCTCTTGTCAACAAGGTAATGATCGACGAAAACGAGATCACCATGGTGATGGACAAACTGAGAGCCGCTGTGCCTCTGGAAGTGAAACGGGCCCATGACCTGCTGGAAGAACAGAAGAACATCATCGACAAGTCCCGGGCGGAAGCCGACCACATTGTGGAACAGGCCCATGCGGAAGGGGGACGGATCGTGGATCTGGCCAAAGCGGAAGCAGACCGTCTGGTGCGCCAGGAAGAAGTGGTGAAGGCCGCCGAAGAAAAGGCCAACGGCATCATCGCCACCACCCAGCAGTACGACAAGGACATGCGGGCGGCTGCCGATGCCTATGCGGAAAAACTCCACAGCGAATCCATGCAGTATGCCATGGATGTGTTCAACTATCTGGAAGAAAACCTCACCAAGACCCTCAGTGCTGTACGGGACAACGGGAATGCCCTGAAATCCAGCTATGACGCCGATCACCAGCTGAATGCCGGGAACAACGGGGGAGAAGAGAAATAATCGGTCAGAAAGAAAGAAGCCTGTTGTGCTGTCAAAAGAGCACAACAGGCTTTTCTTTGTAATCCCGGTCCGTCACCCGGCCCTCCGTCACCAGCTGGAACAGGTCCTGGGCCCGGATATCCAGCCGGAGCTGCTGCCGGAAGCCGGGATCCGGGGCCTTGCCCAGGGTGTTCTTTTGGATGCCGGTCAAAAGGGGCAGACGGGCCGTCTTTTTCATGGCCCGGAGCAGCTGCCGGCCGGTCTGGGTCATCCCCAGCACCCGCAGGTACCGGGGACCGGCCTGGGCGGCATCCCGGAACCGGCAGTCCGGACCGGAGAGAAGGTACTGCCACAGGAGCCGCCGGATCCGGGAGGGGGAGTACCGCCGGGTGCTCACCTGTTCCACCAGGGCGGCGAAACCGCCGGAGCGCCGCAGCTTCCAGATCCGGTCCTCCAGCCCTTCGGACACCTGGGTGCAGGCCGCCATGCCTTCCGGGGAACCGGTTTCCAGGGCATAGGCCAGCAGGGTGTCCAGGGCCCGTTCCCGGTCCGGCAGAGGGAGCCCTTCCTCCCACCAGGCTCTGCACAGGGGCCGGAGGGCCGGGGGCAGGGCGCCTGCCGCTGCTTCCGTGAACCCGTGGCACTGCAGCTCCTGGCGGAGAGCGGAAGCACTGGGCCAGCCGTTTTCATCGAGGGTGCGGCTGCCGTAGAGGGTGCCTTCCCGGCGGATAGGCAGGGGACGGATCTCCGGATGGGGCCGGAGGGCCCGGAGGTATTCCAGGGCCAGCAGGTTGTTGGAACCGGTGAACAGATCCCCGTAGGCCGGATCCCGCTCACTGGCCAGCCGGGCCGCGGCGGCTCCGTAGGAGAGCCCGTTCCCCAGGGCCTGCCGCCATTCCTCCGGGGTGAATTCCTCCCGGGAAAGCCGGACCAGGGCCTCCGGGTCCCTGGCTTCGCAGCCGAAGGAAAGATGGGTCACAAGGCCGGTGGCAGCCAGCAGCTCCACCCCGAAAAAGGCGAACCCCTGGGCGCTTTGCAGGCTGCCTGTCACCGGCAGTTCCAGCACCAGGTCCGCGCCTCCCAGAAGGGCCAGGCGGGTCCGCCGCCACTTGTCCCACAGGGGCAGTTCTCCCCGCTGGGTGAGGCTGCCGCTCATGACGGCGATGACCGGGAGGGCAGGCCCCAACAGGCTCCGCACTGCCTCCAGCTGATGGCCGTGGCCCCGGTGAAAGGGATTGTATTCGGCCACCAGGCCGACGACAGAAGGATGTTCCATGGCAAATCTCCAAATTTTTATTTTACAAATTCCAAAATCTTTGCTAACATATATTAGTATTATAGCATAAGCATAATACTGGTTTAAAATCAGTAGTCGATCAGGAGGCAATGTAATGAAGATTTTTGTTGTAAACTGCGGCAGCTCTTCCATCAAATATCAGCTGATTGATATGAAGGATGAATCTGTCATCGCAAAAGGTCTGGTAGAACGTATCGGCATCGAAGGTTCCGTTCTGACCCACACCCCCGCCGGCAAGGACAAAGTAAGACTGGAAAGCGCCATCCCCGACCATGTGGACGGCATCAAGAAAGTCCTGGCTGCTCTGGTTGACCCCAACCACGGTGTCATCAAATCCATGGATGAAATCGATGCAGTGGGCCACCGTGTGGTGCACGGCGGTGAAATCTTCAACGAATCCGTTGTGATTACCGACGAAGTGCTGAAACAGATCGAAGATCTGAGCGATATGGCTCCCCTGCATCAGCCGGCCAACGTTTCCGGTATCCGTGCCTGCCAGAAACTGATGCCCAACACCCCGCAGGTTGCCGTATTCGATACCGCCTTCCATCAGACCATGCCTCCTGTGGCATACATGTTCGGCGTGAAATACGAAGAATACAAGGACTATGGCATCCGGAAATACGGGTTCCACGGGACTTCCCACAAATACGTGTCCGGCGTGGCCGCCCAGCTGCTGGGTAAGGACATCAAAGACACCAAGATCATCACCTGCCACCTGGGCAACGGCTCCAGCATCACCGCTGTGGACGGGGGAAAATCCGTGGATACTTCCATGGGCTTCACTCCCCTGGACGGCGTGCTGATGGGCACCCGTACCGGTTCCATCGATCCGGCTGTGGTTCCTGTGCTGATGCAGAAGAAGGGCCTGGATGCTGCCGGCGTTGACAAGTACATGAACAAGGAATGCGGCGTCCTGGGCGTATCCGGCGTTTCCAGCGACTTCCGTGACCTGGAAGATGCTGCCGCCAAAGGCAACGAAAGAGCCCAGCTGGCCCTGGATATGTTCTGCTATCAGGTGAAACGCTATGTAGGTGCTTATGCAGCTGCCATGGGCGGCGTTGACGCCATTGTGTTCACCGCAGGCGTGGGCGAAAACGACATCCACACCCGTCAGCAGGTTTGCGCAGGCCTGGAATTCCTGGGTGTGAAACTGGATGCTGACCGGAACAACGTTCGGGGCAAAGTCACCGAAATCAGTGCTGCTGATTCCAAGGTGAAAGTATTCCTGATCCCCACCAACGAAGAACTGGCCATTGCCCAGGATACCCTGAGACTGTGCAGCAAATAAGATGATTTGGGCTTTTGCTTGACAAAGGCCGGTTTCATCGATATAATGTAACGGTTGATAATATGATTAAAATCAATGTAGCAGAAATCAAAAAAAGACTGACAGGGTCGGAATCTTTCCAGTACGACCTTGCCCCGTCCCAGTTGAACCTGACGCCGGAAGATGCGGACCTGGAAGGGCGCATCCTGGTGGAAGGGGAGATCTCCAACGGGGGAGACGTGCTGCTTCTCTCGGCCACGGAACGGTTCGTCTGCCACGGCACCTGTGCCCGCTGCCTGAAAGATGTGCGGCTGGAGCTGAGCGCCCAGGTGGAAGAGCGGTATTACCCGGAAGGGACCGAAGGGCTGGAAGAGGATGCCTTCACCTATCAGTTTGACGTGGTTGATGTTACGGATGCTTTGAGGGAGTCCCTGCTCCTGGCCATTCCGGCCAGAGTCCTGTGCAAACCGGACTGCAAGGGAATCTGTCCGGTCTGTGGAGCGGACCGCAATGTGACGGACTGTCACTGCGATACCCATTCCATCGACCCCCGGTTGGAAGCTCTTAAGGCGTTGTTAGAGAAATAGGTTGAGTTTAGGAGGTGTACGAATATGGCAGTACCAAAGAGAAAAATGTCTAAAGCCCGTCGGGATTCCCGTCGTGCCAATTGGAAACTGGCTGCTCCTGGCTTGGTTGAATGCCCTCAATGCCACGAGCTGAAGCGCCCTCACCACGTATGCACTGAATGCGGCTATTACGATGGTAAGGAAGTCGTGAAAGAAGACGAAGAATAAGGATTGCCGGCTAGCCGGGAACCATGAAAAGAACACCGTCCCTCCGGGGGCGGTGTTCTTTTCATGCCCCCCTTTCTAAATCCTCCAAACTGGCTTATAATGATAGAATAAGCATCAACCCAATATACATGAGGGGAGCAGCGGAGTATGAAATTCTTTATCGATACAGCCAACCTGGACGAGATCCGGGAAGCGGAAGCCATGGGCATCATCAGCGGAGTCACCACCAATCCTTCTCTGATCGCCAAAGAAGGCCGGGATTATGAAGAAACCCTCCGGGAAATTGCCCAGATTGTGGACGGGCCCATTTCCGGGGAAGTGAAGGCCAGCACCACCCTGGCCCGGGACATGGTGATGGAGGGCCGGGTGATCTCCCAGATCAATCCCAACATGGTGGTGAAGATCCCCATGACGGCAGAGGGCCTGAAGGCCGTGAAGATCCTGGCTTCGGAAGGAATCAGGACCAACGTGACCCTGGTCTTTTCCGCCACCCAGGCCATCCTGGCCGCCCGGGCCGGCGCCACTTATGTATCTCCCTTCCTGGGCCGTCTGGACGATATTTCCACCGACGGCACCCGTCTCATCCGGGAAGTGATGGAGATCTTCCGGATGTACCCGGATATCACCACCAAGGTGATCTGCGCCTCCATCCGCCATCCCATGCACGTGGTGGAGTGCGCCAAGGTGGGCGCGGATATCGCCACGGTGCCCTACAAGGTGCTGATGCAGATGGTCCAGCATCCCCTGACCCGGACCGGCATCGAGAAGTTCTGCCAGGATTTCGAAGCGGTGTTTGGCCGGTAATCTATGAACAAGCTGTAAATTCTGTAACAGACTCCCCAGTCAAGTCTTGTTTTTTGCCCTTACTCTGGTATAATTAACTCTAGTGTTATGACTAGGTACTAAAAGTAGGTGGTAGAATGGGTTCTGTGGGACAGAAAAAGGCAAGACAGCAGCGTCTGCAGCAGCTGCTGGCCAGGAATCCGTTCCTGACCGATGAGCATCTGGCCGAAACCTTTCAGGTCAGCATCCAGACCATCCGTCTGGACCGGCTGGCCCTGGGGATCCCGGAACTCCGGGAACGGACCCGTCACATGGCGGAGGATGCCCAGGAAAAACTGAAAGCCATTACCAGCGAGGACATCGTGGGGGAACTGATCGACCTGGAAATCGGGGTCAGCGGCATTTCCATGATGACCGTGGACCGGGAAATGGTGCTGCAGAAAACCGGCGTGTGCCGGGGGCAGTATATGTTCGCCCAGGCCAATTCCCTGGCCCTGGCGGTGATCGATGCCCCGGCGGCTCTCACCGGGGTGGCCAATGTGAAGTACAAGATCCCTGTGACCGTAGGGGCCACGCTGGTGGCAAGAGCTGAGGTGGTCCGGAAGCAGGAGGACAAATATACCATCTGGGTGAAGATCAGGAACAACCACCGGGAAGTGTTCCGTGCCAAGTTCCTGATCGTCGCCATACCGGAACAAAGGAGCCAAGAAGATGAAAATCGCAGTTGACGTAATGGGCACAGACTATGGCCCTGCCGAGATCATCAAAGGGGTGCTTCAGGCAGTAAGCGAATACGGCTGCGACGTGGTGCTGGTGGGGGATCAGGAAGTGATCCGCCGGGAACTGGCCCGGGAACATCAGGAAAACAACCCCCGGGTAACCATCCATCATGCCAGCCAGGTCATCGAAATGCAGGATCATCCGGGCATCAGCGTAAAGAAAAAGAAGGATGCCTCCATTGTGGTGGCCACCCATCTCCTCCATGAAAAGGAATGTGACGCCCTGGTGTCTTCCGGCAGTACCGGCGCCGCCGTGGCTTCCGCCCTGTTCGGCCTGGGCCGGATCCGGGGCATCGAACGGCCGGCCATCGCCACGGTGATCCCCAATGTGAAGGGGGCCACGGTGCTGGTGGATTCCGGCGCCAAGGTGGATGCCAAACCGGAACAGCTGGTGCAGAATGCCATCATGGGGTCCATCTATGCGGAACTCCAGCTGGGGATCCCCCGGCCCCGGGTGGGACTGCTGAACATCGGGGAAGAGGAGACCAAGGGCAATGAACAGTGCCTGGCCACCTACCCCCTGCTGAAAAAAGACCCTCACATCCATTTCATCGGCAATGTGGAAGGCCGGGACATCAACAAGGGTACTGTGGATGTGGTGGTCTGCGACGGATTCGTGGGCAACGTGGTCTTAAAGACCATGGAAGGCCTGGCCGCCGCGGTGATGGAGATTCTGAAAAAGACCCTGATGGAAAGCGGCCTCTTTGCCAAACTGGGAGCCCTGCTCATGAAGCCGGCGCTCCTGCGGATGAAAAAGCAGATGGATGCCTCTGAATACGGCGGCGCCCTCCTGATGGGGGTGCGGGCTCCCTTCATCATCTGCCACGGCAGTTCCAAGGCCAAGGCCATCAAGAATGCCGTACGGGTGGCCATCGAGCTGACCCAGAAAGACGTGGTGGGACGGATCCGCCAGGAAATCATGCACGACGAAGAAAGTGGTGAATTATAAATGACGAAACCTGCAGTAGGCTTTCTGGGCATGGGCTATTACGTGCCGGAGAAAGTACTGACCAATTTTGATCTGGAAAAAATGGTGGATACCAGCGATCAGTGGATCGTGGAACGGACCGGGATCCGGGAACGGCACATCGCCGCTCCGGACCAGGCCACGTCCGATCTGGCCTACATCGCCGCCCAGCGGGCCCTGGAAGACGCCGGGCTCACGGCGGAAGACATCGACCTGATCGTGGTGGGCACGGAATCCCCGGATATGAAATTCCCCTCCGTGGCCTGCATCCTCCAGGACAAACTGGGGGCTTCCCATGCGGCGGCCTTCGACCTGGCGGCGGGCTGCTCCGGCTTTGTGTATGCCTGCGGCATCGCCAGCCAGACCATCGCCAGCGGCCTGTACAAGCATGTGCTGGTGGTGGGGGCGGAAACCCTTTCCCGGATCCTCAACTGGCAGGACCGGAACACCTGCATCCTCTTCGGGGATGGGGCCGGTGCCGCCGTGCTGGGGCCGGTGGAAGAAGACTACGGCATCCTGTCCGTGGACCTGGGAGCCAACGGGGCCGGGGGCAAGTTCCTGACCATGCCCGCCGGGGGATCCCGGAAGCCGGCCAGTGAAGAGACCGTGGCCAACCACGAACACTGCATTCACATGGTGGGCAAGGAAGTGTTCAAGTTCGCCGTGAAGGTCATGGGCCACAGCGCCCTGGCCGCCCTGGAAAAAGCCGGCATGAGCAAGGAGGACATCGATCTCCTGATCCCCCACCAGGCCAACCAGCGGATCATCGATTCCGCTGCCAAGCGGCTGAAACTGTCCACCGACAAGATTTTCGTAAACCTGGAGAAATACGCCAATACGTCCGGCGCATCCATTCCCATCGCCCTTTGCCAGGCGCGGGATGCAGGCCGGCTGCATAAAGGTGAGAACGTGGTGATGGTGGGCTTCGGAGCCGGTCTCACCTACGGTTCCCTGGTAGTGAAATGGCAAAAAGATGAGGAGGCCAGAGCATGAGTAAAATCGCTTTTGTGTTCCCGGGACAGGGGTCCCAGACCGTGGGCATGATGAAGGAACTGTATGACAACTATGCCTGCGTCCGTGAAGTATTCAAGGAAGCCGATGAGGCACTGGGCTTTTCCATGACGGACCTGTGCTTCAAAGGGCCGGAAGACCAGCTGCGGCTCACCTACAACACCCAGCCCGCCATCCTGACCTGCAGCATTGCGGCCATGAAGGTGCTGAACGAAAACGGGGTGTTCCCGGATGTGGCCGCCGGTCACAGTCTGGGGGAATATTCCGCCCTGGTGTGCGCCGGGTCCCTGAAGTTCGCTGACGCCGTCCGCACTGTGCGGAAACGGGGCCAGTTCATGCAGGAAGCCGTTCCTGTGGGCCAGGGAGCCATGGCCGCCATCATCGCTCTGGATACCGCCAGGATCCGGGAAATCTGTGCGGAAATCCAGGAAAGACGGGGGGAAGCCGTCCAGCCGGTGAACTTCAACTGCCCGGGCCAGGTGGTCATCGCCGGGGCCACGGAAGCGGTGAAGGAAGCCTGCGATGCCCTAAAAGCCGCCGGCGCCAAGAGGGCCATCCTGCTGCCGGTAAGCGCACCCTTCCACAGCACCCTGATGCAGCCCGCCGCGGACCGGCTGAAGGAAGTGCTGGACGGGATCGAAGTGGCGGATGCCAAGATCCCGGTGATCGCCAACGTTACCGCCCGTCCCGAACAGAAGGGGGACGAAATCCGTCAGGTACTGGTGAAACAGGCTGCCAGCCCGGTGCTCTGGGAAGACAGCGTCCGGTACATGATGGAAAACGGCGTGGATACCTTCATCGAAGTGGGTCCCGGCAAGGTGCTCACCGGCTTTGTGAAGAAGATCGACCGTTCCTACACCGGCCAGAACGTGGAAGACATGGCCAGTTTGGAAAAAACCCTTGCTTATTTAAAGGAGGTCAGATAAAATGACTTTAGTCGGGAAAGTGGCGCTGGTTACCGGCGGCTCCCGGGGCATCGGCCGTGCCATTGCCCTGAAGCTGGCGGAAAACGGGGCTGACGTAGCCATCAACTATGCCGGCAATACCGCTGCGGCAGAAGAAGTCAAAGCCGCCATCGAACAGATGGGCCGGAAGGCCCTCCTGATCCAGTGCAGCGTGGCCGATACCGACGGTGTCCAGGCCATGGTGAACCAGGTGGTGAAGGAACTGGGCCGTCTGGACATCCTGGTGAACAACGCGGGGATCACCCGTGATGGCCTCCTGATGCGCATGAAGGAAGCCGACTGGGACGATGTGATGAACACCAACCTGAAAGGCGTATACAACTGCTCCAAGGCAGTGATGCGCACCATGATGAAACAGAAAAGCGGCCGGATCGTGAACATGGCCTCCGTAGTGGGGGAAATGGGCAATGCCGGCCAGGCCAACTACGCGGCTGCCAAAGCCGGGGTCATCGGCTTCACCAAGAGCCTGGCCAAGGAAGTGGCTTCCCGGGGCATTACGGTCAATGCCATTGCTCCCGGCTTCATCGCCACGGATATGACCAGTGTGCTCTCCGACGACCAGAAGGCCGAAATGGCTCGGACCATTCCTCTGGGACGGGCCGGCCAGCCTGAAGATGTTGCCAATGCAGTCCTGTTCCTCGCAAGCGAGGGGGCTGCTTATATAACCGGCCAGGTTTTAAATGTGGACGGTGGCATGGTAATGTAGTATCATTATCTATTAGAGGATTGGAAGGAGGTGAACTGGCATGAGCGAACAGAGCACTTTTGAAAAAGTAAAGGCCATCACCGTTGATCAGCTGAGCGTTGCTCCTGAAGACGTAAAAATGGACTCTACTTTCATCGATGACTTGGGAGCTGACTCTCTGGACATTGTGGAACTGATCATGGCTTTCGAAGAGGAATTCAACACTGAAATCCCTGACGATGTGGCTGAAAAGATCCGCACTGTGAGAGACGCAGTCGAACTGTTGGATAAAGAAGGCAAATAATAGCATCCCATTATTTTCGGAAGGCCCTGCAACAGGGGCTTTCCGAACTTTATCCATGATCTTATGATCTGAAATGGGGGATTTTTGTTGAAAGTGCCAGTGCTGAAGATTGGTGAAAAAGTAGCAACTATGCCTATCGTCCAAGGCGGTATGGCCATACGCTTGTCCACGGCGCGTTTGGCAGCATCTGTGGCCAATGAAGGCGGTGTGGGTCTGATCGCTGCTTCTGGTCTGCCCTTCGATGAGCTGCGCAAGGAAATCCGTCTTGCCCGGAAATTGTCCAACGGCAAGGGAATGATTGGCATCAATGCCATGGTAGCCGCCCGGGAATTCAAAGGCCTCATTACAACTGCGGCCCAGGAAAAAGTCGATCTGATTGTGGCCGGGGCTGGCTTTTCCAGAGATATGTTTTCTGTCGGCCGGGAATACAATGTTCCCATCGTGCCGATTGTGTCCTATGCCAAACTGGCAAAGATTGCGGAACGGCTCGGTGCCTCCGCCGTTGTGGTGGAAGGGACTGAAGCAGGGGGCCATTTGGGGACCCAGCGTTCCATCAAAGATATCCTGCCGGAGATCCTTTCGGTGGTGAAGATTCCAGTCATTGCGGCTGGTGGCGCTGTCACCGGCAAAGATGCGGCGGAATTGCTGAAAATGGGTGCCAGCGGCGTCCAGATGGGCAGCCGGTTTGCTGCCAGTGAGGAGTCCAACGGGTCTCCTTTCCTGAAACAATTTTATTTGAAAATGACCCAAGATGATGTGGTTCAAATAGATAGTCCGGTAGGCTTCAAGGGCCGGGCCGTGCTGACACCGTTCTCCAAGGCGGTGCTGGAAGGCCATCCTCTGAAACCCTCCACCTGCGACAGCTGCCTGAAGCACTGCTCCCGCAGCTTCTGTATCATCCGGGCCCTGACCCGGGCTCAGCAGGGGGATCTGGAAACAGGTCTGGTGTTTACCGGAGCCAATATGTGGAAAATCAAAGAAATCCTTCCCGTCCATGAAATCTTCAGACGGATCCGGGAAGACTGGGACAATATTGAGTAGAGGTGATCCTGTTGAAACGAAGAGTGGTTGTGACCGGCCTCAGTGCGATTACGCCCATTGGCATCGGTAAAGAAGCATTCTGGAACAGCCTGATGGAAGGCAAATCCGGTATCGGTCTGATTACCCAGTTCGATACCACTGATTTTAACTGCAAAATCGCCGGGGAAGTCAAAGGCTTTGACTTTGCGGACTACGGCGACAAAAAAGAAGGCAAGCGGATGGACCGGGTGACCCAGTTCGCCGTGGCCTGCGCCAAAATGGCGGTGCAGGATTCTGCCCTGGATCTGGAAAAAGAAGATACGGACCGGATCGGCGTGTGCGTAGGCACCGGCATCGGCGGCATCCATACCTTCCTGGACGCGGCCAGCAAGCTGGTCTCCAAGGGACCGGGCCGGATCAGCCCCTTCTTCATTCCCATGGAAATCCCCAACATGCCGGCAGCCCAGATCGCCATCGATCTGAAGGTGAAAGGCCCCAACACGGCCATTGTCACCGCCTGCTCCACCGGTTCTGACTGCATCGGGGACGCTCTCCGGACCATCCAGTACGGGGATGCGGACGTGATGCTGGCCGGGGGTACCGAAGCCGCCATCTCTCCCATTGCGGTAGCCGGCTTCGACAACATGAAGGCCCTGTCCCGGAACAACGACGCTCCGGAAAAGGCTTCCTGCCCCTTCGACAAGAAGCGCAGCGGCTTTGTCATGGGCGAAGGCGCCGGGATTGTGGTCCTGGAAGAACTGGAACACGCCAAGGCCCGTGGGGCCCATATCTACGCCGAAGTGGCCGGCTATGGCCACAACAGTGACGCCTACCATATCACTGCTCCGGATCCGGAAGGGGATATGCAGGTGAAATGCATGGAAATGGCCATCAAGGATGCCGGACTGACCCCCGGGGACATCGACTATGTGAATGCCCATGGTACCAGCACCCACCGGAACGACCTGAACGAAACCAACTGCTGCAAGCGGGTGTTCGGGGACCGGGCCAAGGATGTGCCCATTAGCTCCATCAAATCCATGACCGGCCATCTGCTGGGCGGTGCCGGCGGCGTGGAAGCCGTGGCTACGGTGCTGACCATCGAAAACGGCATGATCCCTCCCACCATCAACTATGAGGATGTGGATACGGAAGAAGGCCTGGATCTGGACTATGTGCCCAATGTGGCCCGGAAAGCCGATGTGAAGGTGGCTCTGTCCAACAACTTCGGGTTCGGCGGTCACAACGCCATCCTGTGCTTCAAGAAGTACGAAGACTAAGAGGCGTCGGTGATGGAGGAACAGCGTCAGAAAGAGCTGGAAGGGCTCTGCCGTCAGCTGGGCATGGAAATGAAAGACCTGCACCTGCTGGACATGGCACTGACCCATACGTCCTATGCCTATGAATCCAAGAAAAATCCCCGGCCCCAGCACAATCAGCGGCTGGAGTTCCTGGGGGATTCGGTGCTGAGCCTGGTGGTCAGCACCCATATCTACAAAACCTGTCCCCAGATGGACGAAGGGGAGCTGTCCAAGCTCCGGGCCTTCCTGGTGTGCGAGGAGACCCTGGCCCAGCTGGCCACGGAAAACCATCTGGGAGACCATCTGCTCCTGGGCAAAGGGGAAATCAACCTGGATGGGGAGGAGAATCCCTCCATCCTGGCCGATGCCTTTGAAAGCGTCCTGGGAGCCTATTACCTGGACCAGGGCTTTGCCCGGGTGACGGGGCTGCTGAACCGGCTGCTGATCAGCCGGATCCCGGAACTGACGGCCGACGGCATCGACCGGGATTACAAGACCCGTCTCCAGGAAGTGGTGCAGAAAGATGGCCCGGCGGAAATCCTGTACGATCAGGTTTCCGCAGAAGGCCCCAGCCACAACCGGACCTTTGTGATGCGTGTCCTGGTGAACGGGAACGAATTGGGCAAAGGCCGGGGAAGAACCAAAAAAGAGGCGGAACAGCGTGCCGCAAGGGAAGCGCTGAAAGCCCTCCGGTAAAAAAGGTGCTGTGAAAAAATGAAGGATCATTTTTTCACAGCACCTTTTTTATCCATTTTATCTCATTTCTTTTCCTTCACTGGATTTCTTGTCCAGGTACATGGCAGCGTCCGCCCGGAGGAACACCTGGAGGTAATTTTCGTCGGTTTCCGGATCGTAGTTGCTGAAACCGGAAGCAAAGGCCAGCTGGAGCCAGGGTTCTTTCAGGGAGTAATCCCGTTTCCGGCTGAAGGGCCGGAGTTGTTCCAACAGGGCCTTCCGGTTGGTGTAATCCTGGTTCTGGAGGATCACCACGAATTCATCCCCGCCCACCCGGTATACCGGGCTGTGCTTGAACAGGTCACAGATGGTCTTTACCGTATGCTTCAGCAGCAGGTTCCCCTGCTCGTGGCCGAACCGGTCGTTGACCCCCTTCAGACCGTTTACGTCCACCATCAGCACCCCGAAAGCGGGTTTGGGCTCCTGATACATCCGGTGATTCAGCTCATGGACCATCTGCTCATAGGCCCGGTTGTTCTTCACCCGGGTCAGGGTGTCTTCCATGGCCTGTTTTTCCAGACGGGTGAACATGTCCTTCATGAGCACCATGGTCTGGTTCATGTTCTGGGCCAGTTCACCCACTTCGTCCCCCCGGTTGTTGTGGATGAAGGTGTCATAATCTCCCCGGCCCATCCGTTTGGCCGCCGCATCGATGTCTTTCAGGGGGGCGATGATCCGGTTGGCGGTGATGATGGCCAGCACGGAAGTGAACAATCCGAACAGGATGGTCAAAAACAGCAGCCGTCCGTAGGTATAGCCCCGTTCCCGGTAGATTTCCTCATCCGGAGCAACCACCCCCAGATTCATACCATTCTTCAGAGTGATGAAGGCCATTTCCTTCTTCTCGCCTTTGTAGTAATAAGTGAAAAGGTCCGTATTGGAATCCCGGCCTTTCAGCAGATCTGCATAGGGTTCCAGGCCAAAATCCTTCAGGGTGGTGGAGGCTCCCTCCGGATAATCCGGATGATAGAAGATCTCCCCGTCATCGGAAAACAGAGCCGCATAGCCGGTGTCGTAGATCCGGGCGTAGGACATCATGGTCACCAGAGTATCCATCCGGATGCTCATGCCCAGGAAGGCCACGAAGGTGCCGTTGCTGTACACCGGAACGATATAGGAAATCCGCCGGACCCCGAAGTTGTGGTCGTCATAGGGGTTCCGCCAGACCGGTTTTCCATCGGCAATCAGATCCCGGAAATAGGGAAGGAAACCGCCCTTTCCATAGAAATAGGCCCCCATGGCTTCCCGGGAATGGGGGACGTACTGGCCCTGCCGGGGATCCCAGGTGTACCAGAACCCGGCAGGTCCTCCGGTCAGCTCCGGATTGAACTGGACATAATAGCCAAAGACCGTGGTGGAATTCTTGGCAGACAGATTGAAATGCTTCTGGAGATGGACCAGGATATCTTCCCGGAAAGCCGGATCACTCAGCCGGCTGGGGTCCGGTACATCTTTGATCAATCCATTGGCCAGGATGTCCGTCATGTCCATGGTGCTGGTGAGCACCCCCTGGATGGGGGCGGAAGTCCGCTGGGCCTGCCAGTTCAGGCTTATGGTGGCGATCCGGGTGGAGGTACCGTTGACGGTCTGCAGGTTCAAAAAGCCCAGCACCAGGATCAGGGCCAGGGTGATCCCCAGGATCAGCACCAGAAACTGGGTTTGCAGACTCCAGATGATTCTTCGCACAATGCAACTTCTCCTTACTTATTGGATGGCAAAACAACGAAAAGCCGCCTGTCCCGTTGACAGACGGCTGACGGTTCTCCCATTCCGCATTTTTCAGGGCGGAGGAAAAACACTGTGCAGCTGGCTGCCATTTTACAGGCCCTGTTAGCTTTGCGTCGCTGAATTTCTCCAGGTTTGCCAAAAGGTTTTGTATTTTTTTTTGATTATCATTATTATAAACGTTATGTTGTGATTTGTCCAGCCATACTTTTCCTTACCGGGCCGCGTCCCCTTCAATGGAACGTTTCACCTGGTACATAGCTCCATCCGCCCGGCGGAACACTTCCGTAAAGCTGATATCACTGCCCGGCTGGTATTCCGCATGGCCGGCGGAGAAGGAAAGCTGTTCCCAGGGCTTTTCTCCGGTCCAGTCCCGTTTCCGGAGATAGGGGAGCAGCTGCTGCCACAGAGCTTCCCGGTTTTCATAATCCCGGTTCTGGAGCAGCACCAGGAATTCATCCCCGCCGATCCGGTACACCGGACTGTGGGCATACACATCGCAGATGGTTTTGGCGGTGAGCTGGAGCAACAGGTTCCCCTTTTCGTGGCCGTAGGTGTCGTTGATCCCTTTGAGTCCGTTGCAGTCCACCATCACCACCCCGAAGGCCAGCTGGGGATCCTTCTCGGTGATCCGGCCGTCCAGGTCCAGGATTCTGGTTTCCAGGGCGCTGACATTCTTCACATGGGTCAGTTTGTCCTGGAAGGCCTCGGTCTTCAGGCCCTGGACCATGGTCTTCATCAGGCCCATGGTTTTGTTTATGTTCCGGGCCAGCTGACCGATCTCATCCTGGCTTTCGTAGGATACCGGGATATCGTAATTTCCCTGGCCCATCCGGGAAGCCGCCTTGTTGATGGCTGCCAGGGGCTGGAGGAATTTGTTGGCCAGGTAGGCCGCCAGGGAGGAGCCACAAATGGCAAACAGGATCAGCAGGAAAAAGGCCCGGAAGGTGGCTGTCCGCTGGACTGCATAGATTTCACTGCTGGGGGCTTCCACTCCCAGCTTCATCCCGTTCACCAGGGTGGTGAAGGCCAGCTGCCTTTGTTCCTTTTTATAGAAGACCGGCAGGGTGTCGGAACCGCTGTCGTGCTGCCGGAACAGGCTCTAGTACTGGGACAGTCCGAAATCACTCAGGTTTGTATCCGGGAGTCCATAGGGATGGTCCGGATGGTAGTACAGCTCTCCTCCTGCGGAAAACAGCAGGGCATAGCCGCTGTTGTAGATATGGACGTTCTTCAATCTGCCGATGAGGGTATCCATCCGGATGTCGATGCCCACCAGGCCGATGCATCGGCGGTTCACAAAGATGGGCTTGGTATAGGAAATGATCAGGGGACTGTTTTCCTGGTTCCGGTAGGGAGAAATCCATACCGGGGAAAGCCTGTCCAGGGGCTCGTAGTACCAGCGGTTCTTTTCCTGGGACCGGGGATCGGGACCTTCCGTGGGATGGGAAAAGGGCTGTTGTTCAAACTGTCCGGTTGTGGGATTTTTCTGGTACCAGAATCCGTCCTCTCCATGGACCAGGCCTTCATTGAAATGGAAATAATACCCGTCCACTTCCGGAATGGTCCGGACTGCTGCTTCGAACCGCTGATGGAGCCGGGCGGCCACTTCAGTCCGGAAGGCCGGATCCTCCACCTGGTCCAGTCTGGTGAAATACTGCTGGGCCACACTGCCGGTGAAATCCACCGCGTCCTGGGACTGGAGCATCATTTTGTCCAGATGGGATGCTTTCCGCTGGGTCTCCCAGTTGAGCCCGGTATTGGCCACCTGGGTGGAATAAATATTGATACTCCGGATGTTCATCACCCCCATGATCAGGGTCAGAACAACGGTGATGGCCACAATGACGATGGTGAGTTGAAGACGGAGACTGCGGATTTTAGCCATGACGGATACACCTCGAAAAAAGTATCCTCCCCTCAGCCAGGAGAAGGGTTGCATAAAGTTACCTGTTTATTCATTATAAGAAAAGAAGGGAGATTTGTCCACTCGGGTATTTTCCTGGTGGGGGTCAACAAGTTCCTGGCGAAACCTTCATCGCAGTATGGTTATGCAGCAAAGTGACGAGTACGGGACCGTAGGGAGCGCAGGCCCGGCTCCCCGCCATATACTCTTGAACGGAAAAAACGGTGTATTCTGTTTCAAAATCAATTTGCAAAAAATGATTTCCATCGGCCGCTGACCGTTGACCGCCGACAAAAAAAGACTGCCGCGGAAGCGACAGTCTTTTTTCTTGCCATCAATTATTTCACTTCGTGGATCCAGCCTTCCGGGCCTTCGATTTCGCCCATCTGGATGCCTCTCAGGGTCTTGTACAGTCTGGTCAGCACAGGGCCCATTTCTTCCATCCCGCTGGGGATGCAGATTTCCTTGCCGTGGTCCACCACTTTGCCCACCGGGCAGATGACGGCAGCGGTACCGCACAGGCCGGCTTCGGCAAAATCAGCCACTTCGGAGAATTTCACCGGACGGTGTTCCACTTTCATGCCCAGCATATCCGTTGCGATGGTGATCAGGGAACGGCGGGTGATGGAGGGCAGGATGGAATCGGATTTCGGGGTGACCAGGGTGCCGTCCTTTTTCACGAACAGGAAGTTGGCGCCGCCGGTTTCTTCCACGTAAGTCCGGGTGGCCGGATCCAGGTACATGTTTTCATCGAACCCGTTGTGATGGGCGGTGATGTAGGCGTGGAGGCTCATGGCGTAGTTCAGGCCGGCTTTGATGTGGCCGGTGCCCCGGGGTGCCGCACGGTCGAAATCGGATACGCAGATGGTGATGGGCTTTACGCCGTTTTTGAAGTAGTTGCCCACAGGGGTTCCGAACAGACGGAACTGGTATTCAGCGGAGGGTTTCACCCCGATCACCGGGCCGGTGGCAAACAGGTAGGGGCGCAGGTACAGGGCGCCGCCGCTTTCAAAAGGAGGAATGTAGTCTTTGTTGGCCCGGACCACTTCGTCCACGGCTTCCATGAACATTTCTTCAGAGACCGGAGGCATTTCCAGCCGTTTGGCGGAATCAATCATCCGTTTGGCGTTCTGATCCGGACGGAAGGTCACAGTGCGCCCGTCTTTGGTCTTGTAGGCTTTCAGGCCTTCGAAGACTTCCTGACAATACTGCAGGATGCCGGCACATTCATTCAGGACCACGTTGGCATCACTGGTGAGACCGCCTTTGCCCCATTTGCCGTCCTTGAAGTTGGCAACATACCGCTGGGCAATGGGCTGGTATTCAAATCCCAGTTTGGACCAATCGATGTTTACATTAGACATACAAACCCCTCATTTCTTTCCTATAGATATGCTATAGATTATGTTACAAAAATGAATTTTGTATACCTCAATATATTACCCATCTGCAACGGGTTTGTCAATGAAATAGTAAAAAAGACGGTGGGATGACCACAGGAATTGCAACATCTGATACAGAAAGGGTATAATGGGAGGGAATAGCGAACACAATCTGAAAGGAGTCCCGATCCCATGATCCTTCCCATTTTCATCCCCCACGCCGGGTGTCCCCACTTTTGCTCCTTCTGCAACCAGCGGACCATCAGCGGGGAGGGGGACAGCAGCCTGGCCGGAGCCCGGCGGCAGATGGAAAACCTCCTTGGCTGGGTCCGTCCCGATCCCGCCAACGAACTGGCTTTTTACGGCGGCTCTTTCACTGCCCTGGCTCCTGACCGGCAGGAGGCCCTGCTGGACCTGGCGGAAACCTGGAGAGGGCAGGGGCTGTGCGGCCCCCTCCGGCTGTCCACCCGGCCGGACGCTATCACCCCGGAAATCCTGGACCGTCTCCGGGCCCACCAGGTGGAAACCATCGAACTGGGGGCCCAGTCCCTGGATGACCGGGTGCTGGAACTGGCCCGGCGGGGCCATACGGCTGCCCAGGTCCGCACGGCTTCCCGGCTGATCCGGCAGGGGGGCTTCCGGCTGGGTCTCCAGCTGATGACCGGGCTCCCGGGCCAGGACGGGCCCAGCCTGGAAGACACCAAAGCCCAGGTGCTTGCCCTCCACCCGGATCTGGTGCGGATCTACCCGGTGCTGGTGATCGAAGGGACGCTCCTGGCGGACCAGTGGCGCCAGGGAGCATACAGGCCCCAGACGGTGGAGGAGGCGGTGGATGCCTGCTGGCCCCTGTACCGGGACTTCACCGCCGCCGGGATCCAGGTGATCCGCCTGGGCCTCCAGCCGGACCGGGAACTGTGCGCTCCGGGGCACATCCTGGCCGGGCCCTTCCATCCTGCCTTCGGGGAACTGGTGAAAAGCCGGGGGGTGGGGCTCCAGGTGCTGGAGAAGATTGCAGAGCTCCCCGGTGGGGATTATAATATGATTATCACCTGTCCGGACAGGCTGGCTTCGATCGTCCGGGGCCAGCACCGGAGCAATGTCCGTCTGTGGGAAGAGACGGGAAAGGTCCGGGTGGCATTCCAGACAGGAGAAAAGTTCGAGGTGAGGTTCCATGACAGAAAAACTGTATGAAAACGATTCTCTGCTCCAGAGCTGTACGGCGGTGGTCCGTTCCTGTGAGCAAAAAGAGGACCATTATGAAGTGATCCTGGACCGGACGGTGCTGTTTCCGGAAGGGGGCGGCCAGCTGTCCGACAAGGGCTGGCTGGATATGGTGCCGGTGTACTATGCCTCGGAAGACGGACCGGAGGTGCGCCACTGGACCCATGCTCCGGTGGAACCGGGGAAGACCGTCACCGTGAAGCTGGACTGGCCGGTGCGTCTGGACCGGATGCAGCAGCACTGCGGGGAGCATATCCTCTCCTATGCCTTCTGGAAAACCTGCGGGGCCAACAATGTGGGCTTCCATATGAATGAAGACAGTGTGTTCATCGACCTGGACCAGGAAATCGACGAGGAAAAGGCCAAAAAGGCGGAGTGGATGGCCAATGAGTGCCTGTGGGCCAACGAACCTGTTTCCCTCCATTATGTGGATGCATCGGAACTGGGGAAGTATCCCCTGCGGAAAAAGAACGAAAAACTCAGGGGCACCGTGCGGCTGGTGGACATCAAAAACGGGGACATCTGCACCTGCTGCGGTACCCATCCTCCCTATACGGGCATGGTGGGGTCCATCCAGATCATCCGCTTCGTCCGGCACAAGGGAGGCAGCCGGATCGAGTTCCTCTGCGGGAACCGGGCCCTGAAGGCCATGCATGAACGGAACCGGATCCTGGAAGAAACCAGCAACTTCCTGTCCGTCAAGGCGGAAGACGTGCTGCCGGCGGTGGAGAAGCTCCACCAGGAAATCCTGGATCTCCGGGGGAAAGTCCGGGAAAAGACCCAGGAACTGATCCGCTTCCAGCTGCCCGACCTTCTGGCCCAGGCACCGGTGCTGGCCAACGGCACCCGGCTGCTGGTGCTGACCCTGGAAGGGACGGCAGCGGACGGGAAGAGCGCCATGAAGCTGGCCTCCGCGGAACCCGGGGTGCTGGCGGCAGTGTTCACCAAAGACGGGGACCGGATCATGTACCAGTTCGCCCTCAGCGAAGGGGCGGAAGGGGACTGCAAAGCCTGCTGCGCCAAAGCCAATGCCCTGTTCGGAGGCCGGGGCGGGGGACGGCCCCAGAGCGCTCAGGGCGGCGGCACCGCCGGAGCGGACTGGGAACAGAAGGTCCGGGAACTGGTGGCAGAGATTAAAAAGTAAAAAGCGGGAAACCTGCCGGCTGGCAGGTTTCCTCCATGGGCCGTTGACCGTTGACAGTTGACCGCTGACAGCAAGAGGGTATGGCACGTTTCGTGCAATACCCTCTTGCAACTTTTGTAACAAATATGATATAATCTCTAACGGCTGTGATTGCACAGCCGGAGAAAAAACACACGCAGAGTCAGGACGCGGCTGTCCTTCTTTGGAAGGTTAAGCGAAAAATGATCTGCGGAGGTAAAAACAGGAGGAAACAAAAATGGCAATTGTATCCATGAAACAACTTTTGGAAGCAGGCGTACACTTCGGTCATCAGACCCGCCGCTGGAACCCCAAGATGGCTCCCTACATCTTCACCGAACGGAACGGGATCTACATCATCGATCTGCAGAAAACCGTGAAAAAGGTGGAAGAATGCTACAGCTTCCTGCGTGAACTGGCTGCCCAGGGCGGCACCGTGCTGTTCGTAGGCACCAAGAAGCAGGCTCAGGCTGCCATTAAAGAAGAAGCTGAACGCTGCGGCATGTTCTATGTGAACGAAAGATGGCTGGGCGGCATGCTGACCAACTTCAAGACCATCCAGACCCGGATCAAGAGACTGCATGACCTGGAAAAGATGGAAGAAGAAGGCACCTTCGAAATGCTGCCGAAGAAAGAAGTTATCGTTCTGCGCCATGAAATGGCCAAACTGGAAAAATACCTGGGCGGTATCAAAGACATGAAGAAGCTGCCCAGCGCTCTGTTCGTCATCGATCCCCGGAAGGAACACAACGCCATCCTGGAAGCCCGGAAACTGCACATCCCCATCGTGGCCACCGTTGACACCAACTGCGATCCCGATGAAGTGGATTACCTGATGCCCGCCAACGACGACGCCATCCGTGCCGTCCGTCTGCTGACCAGCAAAATGGCTGACGCTGTCCTGGAAGGCAAAGCCAGCGCTGTGGATGAAGAAGCTGCCGCTGCTGACGAAGCTGCTGCTGAAGAAGAAGCCAAGGACGCTGAATAAGCTTCCTTTCCCAAATTCCATAAAGTTACAGGAGGAATACTGATGGCAATTACTGCTAGCATGGTTAAAGAACTGCGTGAACGTACCGGCGCCGGCATGATGGACTGCAAAAAGGCCCTGACCGCCACCAACGGCGATATGGATCAGGCAATCGACTACCTGAGAGAAAAAGGCCTGTCCAAGGCTGCCAAAAAGGCCAGCCGTGTGGCTGCTGAAGGCCTGGTGGAAGCATATGTGGACGAAGCCAATAAAGTGGCTGTCCTGGTGGAAGTCAACTGCGAAACCGACTTTGTGGCCAACACCGACGAATACAAGAACCTGGTGCTGAGCGTGGCCAAACACATTGCCGCCCACAAACCGGCTGATGTGGCTGAACTGAACGACCAGACCTTCGAAGGTACGGACAAGAAAGTCAGCGAAGTGATCACCGAAGCCATCGCCAAGATCGGCGAAAAGATCGATGTCCGCCGCTTCGCCGTGTATGAATACGGCAACGATACCCTGGGCCATTACATCCATGGGGCCGGCAAGATCGGCGTCCTGGTTGAACTGGAAGGCGGGGATGCGGAAGTGGCCAAAGACGTGGCCATGCACATTGCTGCTGCCAACCCGTCCTATCTGGACCGGACTCAGGTTCCTGCCAGCGAACTGGATCACGAAAAAGAAGTCCTGGCTGAACAGGCCAAGAACGAAGGAAAACCGGAAAAAATCATCGAAAAGATGGTTATGGGCCGTATCCAGAAATTCTATAAGGAAATCTGCCTGGTGGATCAGGAATTCATCAAAGATCCGGATAAATCCATCAGCACCCTGCTGAAGGAACACAATGCCAAGGCAAAGAGATTCGTCCGCTTCCAGCTGGGCGAAGGCATTGAAAAGAAGAAGGAAGACTTCGCTGCTGAAGTTGCCAGCTTCGTAAAATAACACTCTTGCAAGGGGCTCTCGCTTGTGCGGCAGCCCCTTGTTTTTTGAGACATTCTAGATTCAGTCTTGCAGGAAAGACCATTTTCACCTATAATGATAAAGAACGGAAGGGGACGGCTGGTCCGGACCTTTCAAAAGCATTGTAGAACTGTGGATGACTTCTTGTTCAAGATCTGCGGAACTCTGTAGGAGGTACTGTCAGTGTCGGGTAATAGAAAGTTCAAACGCGTGATTCTGAAACTCAGTGGGGAAGCCCTGGCCGGTGAGAAAGGCTACGGCATCGATCCCAAAACGGTGGACGCCATTGCGGCCCAGATCCAGGCAGTCCGGGAAAGCGGACTGGACGTGGCTGTGGTCAACGGCGGCGGGAACATCTGGAGAGGCCTGGCCGGTGCTTCCAAAGGCATGGACCGGGCAACGGCGGACTACATGGGGATGCTGGCCACGGTCATCAACTCCCTGGCGCTGCAGGATGCTCTGGAAAACCGTGGGGTGCCCACCCGGGTGCAGACGGCCATTGAAATGAGAGCCATTGCGGAACCCTATATCCGCCGGAGAGCGGTGCGGCACCTGGAAAAGGGCCGTGTGGTGATCTTCGCAGCCGGCACCGGCAATCCGTATTTCTCCACGGACACCACGGCAGCCCTGCGTGCGGCTGAAACCGAAGCCGACGCCATCCTGATGGCCAAGAAGGGCGTGGACGGGGTCTATGACAGCGATCCTGCCGTGAATCCCAACGCCGTGAAGTTCGACCATCTGGAATATATCGAAGTGATCCAGAGAAATCTGGGTGTCATGGACTCCACCGCCATCAGCCTGTGCATGGACAACCACATTCCCATCGTCGTGTTCAACATCGATGAGGAAGGGAATATCCTGAAGGCCGCTGCCGGTGAAGAAATCGGAACCCTGGTAGGAGGATTCTAAATGGCAACGATTGAAGAACTGCAAACCAAAACCCAAGAAAAGATGGATAAAGCGCTCCATGCGCTCCGGAACGAACTGACCAACATCCGCACCGGGCGGGCTACCCCGTCCCTGCTGGACCAGGTGAAAGTGGACTACTATGGGGCTCCCACTCCGGTGACCCAGGTGGCCAATGTGTCCGTGCCGGAACCCCGTATGATCGTGATCCAGCCCTGGGACCGGAGCCTGCTGAAGGTCATTGAAAAGGCCATCATGACTTCCGATCTGGGCCTGAACCCCAACAATGACGGGACTGTGATCCGCCTGAATCTGCCCCTCCTGACGGAAGAACGCCGGAAGGAACTGGTAAAGGTGGTCAACAAAAAGGGCGAAGCCAGCCGGGTGGAAATCCGGAACATCCGCCGGGATTTCAATGACGCTGTGAAAAAACAGGTGAAAGCCAAAGAAATCACCGAAGATGATGCCAAAGATGCAACGGATTTTTCCCAGAAGCTGACGGATAAATTCATGAAGAAAATCGATGATGTCCTGGCCCAGAAAGAAAAGGAAGTCATGTCGGTGTGAGTACGGCAGCTCCCAAGGCCCCCGATGTACTGGCCCGGCCCCTGGCCCTGGCTCTGGAAAAACTGGAGCAGGCCGGCTGGCAGGCTGAAATCGTCCGGGCGGAACCTTATCTTCACCATCCTGCGCTAGTCTGGCATGATGACTCTGCTTATATCCTTAAGCAGACCGTTGTGTCTGACCATACATTACAAATTATTGTTGGTTGCAAATTCGAAGGGAGGTGTACTGACCAATGGCACACAAAATTAACCAAGACGAATGCATCGGCTGTGGTTCCTGCGCTGGGACCTGCCCGGTAGGTGCAATCGCTGAAGACAACGGCAAGTACAAGGTTGACGAAGCCAGCTGCATCGATTGCGATGCTTGCACCGGCGCTTGCCCGGTTGGCGCTATCAAAGCTGAATAAGCTTTCTGGCGTTGTTGCGCAGCCCGCGTAAGCAGGCTGCGCAAATTTTTTTATAGGGGTATGCCAATGCTGAAAAAACTCTTAGGCCTCACTTCCAAACCGGAACCCATCCCGGAAACCGACGGGGTGGATACTTCCATGCTTCAGCCCGATCTGATCCCCCGCCACGTGGCCATCATCATGGACGGCAACGGCCGGTGGGCCAGAGCCCAGGGAAAACCCCGGACCTTCGGCCATGCAGCCGGTGCCCGCACCCTGCGGCGGATCGTGAAGTTTGCAGACCATCTGGGCATCAAGGCCCTGAGCGTCTACGCCTTTTCCACGGAAAACTGGAAACGGCCCGTTACGGAAGTCCGTTTCATCATGGATCTTCTGTGCCAGTATCTGACCAGTGAACTGGAAGAATTCAATCAGTACAATGTCCGTATCCGTTTCATGGGCTCCCGGGAGGGACTGCCCGCCATTGTCCAGGAAAAGATGGACCATGCCCTGGACGTGACCAAGGACAATACGGGAATCATCCTGAATATCGCAATCAATTACGGCGGCCAGCGGGAGCTGGTGGAGGCCGTGCGGGAAATCGCCGGCTCCGTCCAGCAGGGGACCCTGACCCCGGATGCCATAAATGAAAAGACCATCGAAGAACATCTGTATACCCGGGGCCTGCCGGCACCGGATCTTTTGATCCGCACCGGGGGTGACCTGCGGGTGAGCAATTTCATGCTCTGGCAGATCGCCTATTCGGAATTCTGGACCACGCCTGTTTTCTGGCCGGACTTTTCCGAGGAACTGCTGACGGAAGCGGTGTTCAGTTATCAGAAACGGGACCGCCGGTTCGGCGGCCTGAATCAGAAATAAGAGGCGCTGACTATGGGACAGAGAATACGGACGGCGATTGTCGCCATCCCCATTGCATTGTTTTTGATCAAGATGGGGGGCCTGCTGTTTGCTCTGGGAGTACTGATCCTGGGGCTGGTGGGCTTCCGGGAATACCGGAACATGCTGACCCGGGACGGGATCCAGGTGTACCGGGCCACGGGACTTGTGGGTACGGCTCTTCTCATCGGGGCGGCCGGGCTGGGGAGACCGGACTGGCTGCTGCCCCTGGTGACCCTGTTTTCCCTTTTGGTGCTGCTGGAAGGGCTCTATTTTTATGCCCAGGGCCATTTTCCGGAAAACACCGGCCTGACCTGCATGGCTCTGGTGTACCTGGGACTGCCCTTTGCCCATTTCATCCTGCTCCGGGAACTTTCCGGTCCCTTCCACACCATCCCCGGATGGGGGACGGTGAGCCTGGGGGAAGCCCTGCTGTGGACGGTGATGTTCGCCACCTGGGCCAGTGACACCTTTGCCTATTTCGGGGGACGGGCTTTCGGGAAGACCAAGCTGCTGCCCAGGGTGAGCCCCAAAAAGACCCGGGAAGGGGCCCTGTGCGGCTTCCTTGGCTGCGTGGCCACCGTGTGGCTCCTGGGCTCCCTGTGGCTCCGGTATCCTCTGGTGCCGGTGCTGCTCCTGGGGGTGGGCATCGGGTTCTTCGCCCCTCTGGGCGACCTGGTGGAAAGCATCCTGAAACGGTCCTGTGACATCAAGGATTCCGGCAATTTCTTCCCTGGCCACGGGGGTGTGCTGGACCGGTGTGACAGCCTGATCTTCTCGGTGCCCTTTGCCTATTATTTCATTACCCTGTGCCTGCTGGGCTGAAGGAGGTTTCCATGAAGAAAATCGCAATATTGGGGTCCACCGGTTCCATCGGCACCCAGACCCTGGATGTGGCGGCGGCCAACCCGGAACGGATCCGGGTGGTGGCTCTGGCGGCCCATAAAAATGATGTCTTGCTGGAAGCCCAGATCCGGAAGTTCCAGCCCCTGGTGGCGGCCCTTTCGGATCCTGCAGCGGCCAAAAGGCTGACGGAACGGTACAACGGACCTACGGAGATCCTCAGCGGTCCCGAAGGGATCATGGCCGCAGCCACCTGCAGCGAAGCGGATACGGTGCTGGGTGCCATGGTGGGCTATGCGGGGCTTCGTCCCACCCTGGCGGCCATCCGGGCCGGGAAGCACATTGCCCTGGCCAACAAGGAGACCCTGGTGGCGGCGGGCAGCCTGGTGATGGACGCGGTGAAAAAGGCCGGGGTCCGTCTGACCCCTGTGGACAGCGAACACAGTGCCATTTTCCAGTGTCTCCAGGGCAACGCCCACAAAGACCTGAAACGGATCCTGCTGACGGCCTCCGGGGGGCCCTTCCGGGGCAGGACCCGGGAAGAACTCCGGGGGGTGACCGTGGAGCAGTGCCTCCATCATCCCACCTGGACCATGGGCACCAAGGTGACCATCGATTCCTCCACCCTGGCCAACAAAGGACTTGAAGTGATCGAGGCCCACTGGCTGTTCGATGCTCCCTATGAAAAGATCGTTCCCATCATCCATCCCCAGAGCATCGTCCACAGCCTGGTGGAATACAGCGACGGAGCGGTGATGGCCCAGCTGGGGGTGGCGGATATGAAGCTGCCCATCCAGTATGCCCTCAGCTGGCCGGACCGGTGGCCGGTGGCCTTTGACCAGCTGGACCTGGTGAAGGCCGGGACCCTGGAATTTTATGAACCGGATACCAAAGTCTTCCGTGCCCTGGCCCTGGCCATCCAGGCCGGGAAAAACGGCGGCACCCTGCCCTGCACCTTCAATGCGGCCAACGAAGTGGCGGTGGCTTCCTTTCTCCAGGGCCGGCTGTCCTTCCTGGGCATTGCCGACCTGATCGAAAAGGTGCTGGAAGCCACGGTGCCGGAAAAAGTGGACGGGTACGAAACCATTGTGGAAGCGGACCGGAAGGCCCGGGCCCTGGCGGAAGACCTGGTGGCCCGGGGACAGTAGGAGGGAAAAGCCTTGTTGACGATTCTTGCAGCCATCGTCCTGTTCGGTGTGCTGATCACGGTCCATGAACTGGGCCATTTCCTGGCGGCCAAAGGTACCGGCATGCTGGTGACGGAGTTTTCCATCGGCTTCGGGCCCAGGCTGTTCCAGAAAAAAGTGGGGGAGACCCTGTATTCCCTCCGGCTGTGCCCTCTGGGGGGCTACAACCGCATTGCCGGCATGGAGCCGGGGGAGGCGGTGACGCCCCGGGGATTCAACGGCCGTCCCCTGTGGGCCCGGATGCTGGTGATCCTGGCAGGGCCCTTCATGAATTTCCTCCTGCCTTTCCTGATCTTCTTCGGGGTGTTTGCTTTCAGCGGCCTGACCCTGCCGGTAAACGAACCGGTGGTGGGCTCCCTGATGGAAGGATATCCGGGAGCGGAAGCGGGGCTCAAGGCCGGGGACCGGCTGGTGAGCATCAACGGCCGGAAACTGGAAAAATGGAATGACATCAATGCCCTGGTCCAGCAGAACGGACCGGAACCGGGCCAGGTGGTGATCGATCGGAACGGGACGGAACGGACGGTGGTGCTGAAGCCCCGGTATGACGGGGAATCCCACCGGTTCCTGATCGGGGTCCGGCCCCGGGTGGAACACCGGCAGCTGTCCCTGGGAGAAAGCCTGAAGACTGCGGCCCTGGCCGTGGGCCGGACCACTGCCGCCATGGTGGACGGACTCCGGAAGATGATCACCGGCAAGGTGAACGCGGATATCGCCGGCCCCATCGGCGTGGCCCACATGGCCGGGGACGTGGCGGCCCAGGGGGCGGTGCCCTACCTGGAGTTCATGGCCTTCCTGAGCCTGAACCTGGCGGTGCTGAATCTGGTGCCCATCCCGGCCCTGGACGGAGGCCAGTTCCTGGTGCTGGTGGTGGAGGGGATCCTGGGCCATGCCCTGGCCCCCAAAGCCAAGGAAGTGATCCAGATGATCGGGGTGGGCTGCATCGTGGCCCTGACCATTTTCGCCACCCTGCATGATCTGCTGCAGTAGGAGGAAACCATGGAAAGAAGAAAAAGCCGTACCATTGCCATCGGCCAGGTGACCATCGGGGGAGAGAACCCGGTGGCCGTCCAGTCCATGACCAATACGAAAACCGAAAACATCCCCGCCACCGTGGACCAGATCCACCGGCTCACGGACCGGGGCTGTGAAATCATCCGCTGCGCCGTGCCCACCCTGGAAGCGGCCCAGGCCCTGAAGGAAATCCGGAAACAGATCGCCATCCCCCTGGTGGCGGACATCCATTTCGATTACCGGCTGGCCCTGGCGGCCCTGGAATCCGGGGTGGACGCCCTGCGTCTGAACCCGGGGAACATCGGGGGACGGGACCGGGTGGAAAAGGTGGTGGAAGCCGCCCGGCAGCGGCAGGTGCCCATCCGCATCGGGGTGAACGCAGGGTCCCTGCCCAAAGACCTGCTGGAAAAATACGGGCACCCTACGGCGGAAGCCCTGGTGGAAGCCGCCTGGCGCCATATTCATATTCTGGAAGAAATGGATTATAATAATATCGTCATTTCTCTCAAAGCCCACGATGTGCCCCTGACCCTGGCCGCCTACCGGCTCATGGCCAGAGAGTGCGACTATCCCCTCCATGTGGGGATCACCGAGGCGGGGACCATTCGCAGCGGTCTCATCAAAAGCGCCGTGGGCATCGGCACCCTCTTGGCCGAAGGCATCGGGGACACCATCCGGGTTTCCCTTACCGGGGATCCCCTGGCGGAAATCGATGCCGGGTTCGAGATCCTGAAATCCCTGGGCCTGCGCCAGCACGGACCCACCCTGGTATCCTGCCCCACCTGCGGCCGGACCTGCTGGAGCCTGGAAAAGGTGGCCAAAGAGGTGGAAGCCCGGCTGGCTGAGATCCCGGAACCCATTACCGTAGCCGTCATGGGCTGCGTGGTGAACGGACCGGGTGAAGCCCGGGAAGCCGATGTGGGCATTGCCGGAGGCAAGGGCGAAGGTCTGTTGTTCCGGAAGGGACAGATCCTCCAGAAGGTGCCGGAAGACCGGCTGGTAGAAGAACTGTTTGAAGAAATCCAAAAGATCACAGACGAAAGGAAGTTGTAAACATGCGCGTTTCCCAATTGTATGCTCCCACTCTCAGAGAGGTTCCGGCAGAAGCCGTCATCGAAAGCCACAAGCTGATGCTCCGGGCCGGATACATCCGGAAGGTGGCCGGCGGCCTGTACAGCTATCTGCCCCTGGCCTGGCGGAGCCTGCGGAAAATCGAGGAAATCATCCGGGAGGAAATGGTCCCCACCGGAGCCCAGGAAATCATGATGCCCATTGTGCAACCCTCTGAAATCTGGCAGGAAAGCGGCCGGTGGCCGGCATACGGGGCGGAAATGTTCAAACTGAAGGACCGGCACGGCCGGGATTTCTGCCTGGGGCCCACCCATGAAGAACTGGTGACCACCCTGGTCCGGGACGACCTGCGCTCCTATCGGCAGCTGCCGGTGACCCTGTACCAGATCCAGAGCAAGTTCCGGGATGAAAAGCGCCCCCGTTTTGGGCTCATGCGCAGCCGGGAATTCATTATGAAGGATGCTTATTCCTTTGACAAGGATGCGGAAGGCCTGGACAAATCCTACCAGGATGAATACGATGCCTACAGCCGGATCTTCACCCGGTGCGGCCTGGATTACCGGCCGGTGGAAGCGGACAGCGGCGCCATCGGCGGCAAGGGCAGCCATGAATTCATGGCCCTGGCGGACAGCGGGGAAGCGGGCATTGTGTACTGCGATACCTGTGAATACGCCGCCGACGTGGAAAAGGCCGAATGTGCCGCCATCGAAGCTCCGGCTGAAGAACCGAAAGAACTGGAAAAGAAAGCCACTCCGGACTGCAGCACCATCGAAGCGGTGTGCCAGTACCTGGGATCTCCCATTGAAAAGAGCGTAAAGGCCGTGGCCTTTGTCACCGACGAAGGAAAACTGGTGCTGTGCTTTGTCCGGGGGGACAAGGAAGTGAACGACACCAAAGTGGTGAACGCCGTGGGCTGCAACGAAGTGGACATGGCTCCCGACGACCTGATCCGGGAAGCCGGCACGGTGCCCGGGTTCATGGGCCCCATCGGCCTGGACAAGGAAAAAGCCATCATCCTCATCGACCATACGGTGATGCACATGCACAATGTGTGCTGCGGCGCCAACGAAAAAGACGTCCACTATGTGAACGCGGAACCCTCCCGGGATTTCGTGTACACCCAGGTGGCGGACATCAGCACCGCCGTGGCCGGGGACAAATGCCCCCACTGTGATGGGCACCTGAAGGAAGCCCGGGGCATCGAAGTGGGCCAGGTGTTCAAGCTGAACACCAAGTACAGTGAAGCCCTCCATGCCACCTATCTGGATGTGGACGGGAAGGAACATCCCCTGGTGATGGGCTGCTACGGCATCGGCGTGGGCCGGACCCTGGCTGCGGCCATCGAACAGCACCACGACAAGGACGGGATCATCATGCCCAGGAACATCGCCCCCTACCAGGTGATGGTGCTGGCCATGAACGTGAAGGACGAGGAAAGCTGGCAGAAGGCGGTGGAAATCCACGACGCCCTGAACCAGGCCGGCATCGATACCCTGCTGGATGACCGGGACGAACGGGCCGGGGTGAAGTTCAAGGATGCGGACCTGATCGGCTGCCCCCTGCGGATCGTCATCGGGCCCAAGACCATGAAGCGGAACGCCATGGAAACCAAGCTCCGGTGCAATGGGGAAATGGCCGACGTTTCCTTTGAAGGCGACTGGATCCAGGCCATCCGGGACATCCTGGACAAGGCGCTGTAATTGGGTCACGGGTCGCGGGCAAGTGAGTCGCGGGCTTTGACCGCAATCCTTATAGAATCCTGCTGCTTTGCAGAAAAGAGCAGAGCATGTTTCTATGGACAGGAAAAACAGCCGTTTGATTCAACGGAACAGAGCACGCGATTCGCGACCCGGGCTGCTTTCTGCAGCCCGTAATTGGAGGTGGAAACCATGGAAAACGAAATGCTGGCCCAGATGACTTTGCGGATCCTTCTGGCCGCCTTCCTGGGCGGTCTCATCGGTCTGGAACGGAGCAGCGGGGACCGGCCGGCCGGGCTGCGGACCCACGTGCTGGTGGCTACCGGATCGGCCCTTCTGATGGTGGTTTCCATCTATGGCATCGACGGACACCCCCAGTACCGGGATCCTTCCCGGATCGCCTCCCAGGTGGTCAGCGGCATCGGCTTTCTGGGGGCCGGCACCATCCTCCACGAGGGACTGACGGTGAAGGGTCTTACCACCGCCGCCAGCCTGTGGATCGTGTCGGCCATCGGGCTCACGGTTGGCTGCGGTATGCTGGCCGTGGGGATCTTCACCACGGTGATCACCCTGGTGACCCTGATCATGATCCGGGGGCTGGAAAAGAAGGTGCTGCCCACGGGCAAAGCCACCCGGTGCAAGCTCCATGTGGTGCTGGACAAGAATCCGGACAGCATGATGGACGTGATGGATTTCCTCCAGGAACGGAACATCAAGACACGGATCCTGGGAATCCACAACGACCCCCAGCGGAATGTGATCGAGGTGGACCTGGCGGTGAAAATCGGCAAGTACTACAACGCCAATACCATCATCAGCGGCCTGGAAAGCACCAAAACGGTGCAGCACGTGGCCCTGGTGGATGAGTGACGGAATAACAAAGAGGTTGGAATGAGCGCAAGTTGCTATAAGATCGTACCCAACAGGCATGTGTTCCTGGACTTTATGATCACCCTGGATCTGAGCCCGGAACAGCGGCACTGTGTGGAAACCTTTCCCATCCGGTATGTGGAAGTGGATGAGGCCAGGAACACCTGGAAGATTTTTTACGATGCGGCGGCGACGGCTCTGGAACAGCAGGAACTGGCAGCGGCAGCGAAAAAGCTGGCCGCTGCCTGTTCTGTTGCCCAGGTGGCTTTCGTGAACGTCCACGCAGACCAGGTGGCGGCGCCCTGTCTGGAGGATGAAGAAGTCCCCCTGCCCCCGGAACCGGAAGAACCCCCGGAAGAAGAACAGGCACAGGATGATTTCTTCCAGAGTGAGGAATATCTCCGGGCCCTGGAGGCGGTGGAAGCCAGCCGGGGCGGGGGAAAACGGACCGACGGGGTGGTCTTCGGCCGGAAGATCACCAAAAAGGCCCGGACCATGGCGGAAGTGGTGGAAGAAGAGAACAATGTGGTGGTGGAAGGCACCGTGGTGGGGTTCGAAGTGCGGGAACTGCGGACCGGCGCCGTGATGCTCACCATCAAGCTCTCCGACGACACCGAAGGGCTCTTTGCCAAGATCCGCTTCGGCGAACGGAACGAAGGCAACGACCCCAAGAAGAACCAGAAGGAGTGTGCGGACCTCCAGGCCAAGATCCCGGAAGGATCCCTGGTGAAGATCCAGGGAAACATCACCGTGGACAAATACGCCAACTCCGAACTGGTGATGGTGGGGGTCAAGGGCATCATGAAGGAACCGGTGGAACTCCGGGAAGACAGGGCGGAAGTCAAGCGGGTGGAGCTACACTGCCACACCAAGATGAGCAAGATGGACGGCCTCACTCCCATCAAGGAACTGGTGGATACAGCGGTGCGCTGGGGCCACAAGGCCCTGGCCCTGACGGATCACGGGGTGGTACAGGCCTTTCCCTTTGCCTATGATGAAGCCAAGGACCTGGCCAAAAAGAACGGCTGGGAACTGAAGCTGATCTACGGGGTGGAAGGATACCTGTGCCACAGCCGGGAGGACAAGAAGAACTACCACATCATCCTGCTGGCCAAAAACGTGGAAGGGCTCCGGAACCTGTACCGGCTGGTGTCCCTGTCCCACCTCCAGTATTTCGGGGGCAAACCCAAGCGGCCCCGGATGACCAAGGGCCTCCTGGACCAGTACCGGGACGGGCTGATCATCGGATCCGCCTGTGCCGCCGGGGAAGTGTACCGGGCCATCCTGGCCGGGCTCCCCGATGAGGAAGTGAAGGAGATCGCCTCCTACTACGACTATCTGGAAATCCAGCCCACGGGCAACAACAACTACCTGATCCGGGATCCCCGGTTCCCGGACATCCATTCGGTGGAAGACCTCCAGGCCATCAACAAAAAGATCCTGGCCCTGGGGGACGAACTGGGAAAACTCACCGTGGCCACCTGCGACGTCCACTTCCTGAATCCGGAAGACGCCCTGGCCCGGAAGATCCTCCAGGCCGGGATGGGCTATCCTGATGAGGAACAGCCGCCCCTGTACCTGCGGACCACCGAAGAGATGCTGGAGGAATTTTCCTACCTGGGGGACCGGGCCTATGAAGTGGTGGTGGAAAACGCCAACAAAATCAGCGACCAGGTGGAGCATTTCAAGCCGGTGCCCGACCGGGACCAGCTGTATTCGCCCACCATCCCCGGGGCCAAGGAAAAGGTGGAATCCCTGAGCTACGCCAGAGCCCACGAATGGTACGGCCCCAAGCTGCCGAAGATCGTGGAGGACCGGCTGAAGCAGGAACTCTCCTCCATTATCGGCAACGGGTTCTCGGTGCTGTACTACATCGCCCATCTGCTGGTGAAGAAATCCAACGACGACGGGTACATGGTGGGGTCCCGGGGGTCCGTAGGGTCCTCCTTTGTGGCCACCATGCTGAACATCACGGAAGTGAATCCTCTGGTGCCCCATTACCGGTGCCCTCACTGCTACCATACGGAATTCTTCACCGATGGCTCCGTAGGGTCCGGCTTCGACCTGCCGGAAAAGGACTGCCCGGAATGCGGCACTCCCATGATCCGGGACGGGCACAATATCCCGTTCGCCGTATTCCTGGGGTTCCACGGGGACAAGGTGCCGGATATCGACCTGAACTTCTCCGGGGAATACCAGCCCCGGGCCCACAAATACACGGAAGAACTGTTCGGCCGGGACAATGTGTTCCGGGCCGGTACCCTGGGCACCATCAAGGACAAGACGGCCTACGGGTACATCAAGAAGTACTATGAGACCCGGGGAGAACCCAAGCGGACGGCCTTCATCGAAGGGCTGATCCCCAAACTGGCCGGGGTGAAACGGACCACCGGCCAGCACCCCGGGGGCATCGTGGTCATTCCCCGGGATCTGGATGTCCACTACATCACCCCCGTATCCTATCCGGCGGATGATCCCAGCTGCGGCACCATCACCACCCATTACGATTTCCACTCCATTGACGAACGGATCGTCAAGCTGGATATCCTGGGCCACGATGATCCCACGGTGATCAAGATGCTGGACCGGATGCTGGGAGAGGACTACTGCCGGAACATCCCCATCGGGGATCCGGACACCATGGAACTGTTCCTGTCCACCAAATCCCTGGGGGTGACCCCGGAGCAGATCGGGACGGATGTGGCCACCTACGGGGTGCCGGAATGCGGTACCCGGTTCGTCCGGCAGATGATTTCGGACGTAAAGCCCAAGAACTTTTCCGACCTGCTGCGCATTTCCGGGTATTCCCACGGCACCGACGTGTGGCTGAACAACGCCCAGGACCTGATCCGCAGCGGGACTCCCACGGAAGACACCATCTCCACCCGGGACGACATCATGAACTGGCTGATCAACAAGGGCATGGAGCCCAGTATGGCTTTCGGGATCATGGAATGGAGCCGGAAAGGGAAGGCCCACAAGAAAGGGTTCGAACCGGACCAGCTGGAAGCCTTTGAAAAGGCCCACATCCCGGATTTCTACATCAAGGCCTGCACCACTCTCCAGTACCTGTTCCCCAAGGCCCATGCCGTGGCCTACGTGCTCAGTGCCTACCGGATCGCCTACTGCAAGGTGCACCATCCCAAGGAGTTCTACGCCGCCTACTTTACGGTGCGGGCGCCCCACTTCGATTACACCCTGGTCCACAAGGGCCTGGATTACATGAAGCGGTTCATCCAGAACGTGAACGCCCAGGGCACCAAGGCATCGGTGAACGACAAGGATACGGCCACCTACATGGAACTGTGCGTGGAGATGCTGGAACGGGGCTTCGTCTTCGATGAGGTGGACCTGTACAAGTCCGACGCCCACAAGTTCCTGGTGACGGAAAAAGGGCTTTTGCCGCCGCTGGGCGCCATCGGGGGCATCGGGGGCGTGGCCGCGGAAGGGATCGTGGAGGCCCGGAAGAAGGGCCCCTTCATTTCCCAGGAAGACCTGCGGAACCGGGCCAAGATCAGCACCAGCAACGTGGAGATCCTGGACGAACTGGGAGTCCTGGAAGGGATGCCCAAAACGGACCAGATCGAGCTGTTTTAAGGGGGCTGCTGCCAGGGACGGAGCTGTGAAAAATGATTTTTCATTTTTTCACAGCTCCTTTTCTATTTCCCCATTTTATGGTTATAATGGAAGAAATGTACGTGAAGGAGGTCTTTTTCATGGGAAAAGTTATGGATATCCTGGAAACCATCGGCCATTTTGGCAAAAATCCGGACGGGTCCTATACCCGCCGGCTGTACAGTACGGAATTCTTCCAGGCTCTGGAGGCAGCGGAAGAGCTGCTCCGGCAGGCGGGGCTCACCACCAGCCGGGATGCGGCGGGGAACCTGCGGGCCGTGCTGCCCGGGACGGATCCGGGGGCAAAGCACATCCTTCTGGGGTCCCATCTGGACACGGTGCCCTCCGGGGGTCTCTATGACGGGGCCTACGGGGTGGCGGCAGCCATCGGCTGCGTCCAGCGGCTCCGGGAAGAAGGGCGGAAGCTGCGGCATACAGTGGAGGTGTACGCCTTCAACGGGGAAGAAGCCAGCCCCCTGGGAGGGACCTTCGGCAGCCGGACCCTGGCCGGGCTCACAGATCCGGACCAGCCCCTGCTCCGGGAAACCCTGGAGGGATTCGGCCATTCGGTGGAAGAAATCCTGGCCTGCCGCCGGGACTTTTCCGATGCGGCCTGCTACCTGGAAACCCACATCGAACAGGGGGGACGGCTGGAGAAGGAAGGGATCCAGCTGGGCATCGTCAGCGGCATCTCCAACATCGTCCGGTACCTGGTGACGGCGGAAGGCCAGAGCAACCACGGGGGCACCACCCCCATGGAGGACCGGCAGGATGCCATGGTGGCCATGGCCAAACTCATCGTCTTTGCCGACGCGGCCTGTCGGAAGATCGGCCACAGCCTGGTGTTCACCGCCGGGAAGATCCAGTGCAGCCCCAATGCGGCCAATGTGGTCCCCGGGAAGGTGACCTGCACCTTTGAAATGCGCAATGTGGACCGGCAGTACACTGACGAACTGATCCGGGAGATCCGGGCGGCCACGGAGCTGATCCCGGATGCCCGGTTCACGGTGCAGCAGCTGATCCACAAGGACAGCGCCCTGTGCGATCCCAAACTGATGGAAGCCTTTGAAAAGGCGGCGGACAGCCTGGGAGCCACCTGGCAGGTGATGCCCAGCGGCGCCGGCCACGATGCGGATTCCATCGCCCACCGGATCCCGGTGGGGATGCTGTTCATCCCCAGCCATCTGGGCATCAGCCACAGCGGCAAAGAATACACGCCTCCGGAAGACGTGGAACGGGGCGGAGAAGTGCTGTACCGGACCCTGTTGGGACTGGACGATTGACGCCCGCCAATCCAACTGATATTATAGGATATACATTTACCATAAGGAGTTGAGGGGATTGCTGCTGACTTTTCTGCAGGGGGCTGCAGACGCATTGTGGGGGACACCGATGACGGTGGTCCTGGTGGGCATGGGGCTGTATCTGAGCCTCCGGTTCCGCTTTTATTACAATTTCCGCTACTGGGGGTTCCATTTCCGGAACACCTTCGGCAAAATGTTCCAGAAAGGGGAGGGCCACGGCACGGTTTCCGGCTTTGCCGCCGCCTGTACCGCCATGGCCAACACCATCGGGGTGGGGCCTTACGGCGCCTATCTGGCGGATGGGTCCGAATACCGGGGCCATTACGGGGTGTCCCGGGAAGATCTGGAAAAATTCCATCGGCGCCGGGCGGAACTGCTGTGGCAGGCCGGGGCGGATGTGCTGCTGTTCGAGACCCAGCCCTCCCTGGAAGAAGCCCTGGTGGAAGCTTCCATCGCCAAAGATCTGGGAGCCGCCTTCTGGGTGAGCTTCTCCTGCCGGGACGGGCTCCATATCTGCGAAGGGACCCCGATCCGGGAAGCGGCGGCGGAAGTGGCCCGTCAGTTCCCGGAAGTGGAGGCCCTGGGGGTGAACTGCACCAAACCGGAATACCTGGTGAGCCTGATCGGAGAACTGAAAACCGCTTCTGACCGGCCCATATTCGTCTATCCCAACAGCGGAGAAGAATATGACCCGGTGACCAAGACCTGGCATGGAGTGGGCACGGACCGGAAGTTCGGCGATTATGCCCTGGAGTATATGAAGGCCGGAGCCGTGGCCGTAGGGGGCTGCTGCACCACGGTGGCGGATCATGTCCGCCAGGTGGCGGCGGCCCGGGAACAGTTCCTGGGAGAGGCATGAGGGCAGAGGGAAGAGGAACAAAGGAGGCGCCGGTCCATGAGTGAGGGGGAAATCACAACCTATACGGGGATCCAGTTCGATCCCCTCCATCCGGACCCGGAAACCATCCGGATCCAGGACATCGCCCATGCCCTGAGCCTTTTGTGCCGGGGCAACGGCCATGTGAAGACTTTCTATTCCGTGGGCCAGCACTGTCTGGCGGCGGCCAAAGAAGCGGCGGCCCGGGGGAATTCCCGGCAGGTGATCCTGGGGGCCCTGCTCCATGACGCCACGGAATGTTATCTGTCCGACGTGCCCCATCCCTACAAGGTGAACATGCCCCGGTACCGGGAGCTGGAAGACCGTCTGCTCCAGGCGGTGCTGGACCGGTTCCTGGGAGGGCCCCTTACCCCGGAAGAATGGGCGGAAGTGGAACAGATCGACCGGGCCCTGAGGTTCAGCGACCTGCATCATCTCATGGACCATCCGGAAAATCGGGAACAGGAAGGGACCCTGCGGCTGCCGGTGGACTACCGGGTGCGGCCCTTTGCCGAAGTGGAACAGGAGTATCTGGACTGGTTCCGGAACTGTCAGGAAGAAAATAAAGGAGAATGACCATGGAACGGGAAAAAATCAAGGAAAGTTGGGAAAAACGCCGGGAAGAACTGTGCCGCATGGCGGACCAGATCTATGACTGGGCGGAAGTGGGCCTGGAAGAAACCAAATCCTCCGCCCTGCTGGAAGACTATCTGGAACAACAGGGATTTGCCGTGGAAAAAGGAGTAGGGACCCTGCCCACCGCCTTCCGGGCCACCTGGAAACAGGGAGAGGGAGGACCCCGGCTGGGGTTCCTGTGTGAATACGATGCCCTGGAAGGCATGGGCCATGGCTGCGGCCATCATCTCCAGGGACCTTCCGTCATCGGGGCGGCCCTGGCGGTCCGGGACCGGTTCGCCGGGAAAGGCGTGCCCTTTTCCCTGGTGATCTACGGGACACCGGCGGAAGAAACCATCGGGGGCAAGACGGTGATGATGGAGCAGGGCTGCTTCCAGGACATCGACATCGCCCTGATGATGCACGCCGCGCCCACCACCTGCGTGGATGTAAAGAGCATGGCCAACAAAAGCTATACGGTGGAATTCCACGGGGTGCGGGCCCATGCGGCCATGAGCCCGGAACAGGGACGGAGCGCCTTTGACGCGGCCCTGCTCAGCTTCAATGCCATCGAATTCCTCCGGGAACATGTGAACGAGGACACCCGGATGCACTACACGGTCCGGGACGCCGGGGGACCGGCCAATGTGGTCCCTGACCGGACCCTGGCCCAGTATGAGCTCCGTTCCTATGATACCGGCTACCTCCGGAGCCTGGAACCCCGGTTCCTGGATATCCTGAAAGGGGCCTGCCTGATGACCGGTACCACCCATACCATCACCGAGACCTACGAATTCTATGCCAAGATCCCCTGTCTGACCCTCAATGACCTGGTGATGGAACAGGCCCGGGCCTTCGGGGCGCCCCAGCTGTCGGAACCCCGGCAGAAAACCGGCTCCACGGATTTCGGCATCATCCTGTACCACATGCCCGGCACCTGCATCCGGGTGGCCTTTGTGCCGGAAGGGACCCCGGCCCATTCCGAAGCCTATCTGAAGGCCGGGAAGACGGAAGCCGCCCATAAGGCCATCGGCTATGGCAGCCAGATCCTGGCCGCCGCCTGCTGCGCCATCCTGGAAGACCCGGAAAAGCTCACCGCCATGTGGGAAGAATTCCGGAAAAGAAAAGCTTCACACTGAAATAAGGATCTGCTAATATTCTGAATAAACTACAATGTATTACCTCAGAGGACGGATGTATGATATAATATACATTGTATAAATCAGTTAGACTGTTCGTAACTATAGGAGGTTGAGCAATGAACAATCCGAACCCCGTTAAAATCGTGGAAACGGTTCTCCGTGACGGCCATCAGTCCCTGTGTGCCACCCGTATGCGCACCAGCGACATGCTGCCCATGCTGGAAGCCCTGGATGACTGCGGCTTCTATGCCCTGGAAGCCTGGGGCGGCGCCACTTTCGATTCCTGCCTGCGTTTCCTGAACGAAGATCCCTGGGAACGGCTGCGTACAATCCGGAAACATGTGAAGAAAACCAAGCTGCAGATGCTGCTCCGTGGCCAGAATATCCTGGGCTACAACCATTATGCCGATGATGTGGTCACCGAATTCGTCAAACGCAGCGTGGACAACGGGATCGACATCATCCGTATCTTCGATGCCTTCAACGATACCCGGAACCTGGAAACGGCCATGAAAGCCACCAAGGCTGCCGGCGCTCATGCCCAGGGCACCCTGGTATACACCATCAGCCCGTACCACAAGGACAGCGACTATCTGAAGCTGGCCAAGGAACTGGTGGAAATGGGGGCTGACTCCATCTGCATCAAAGACATGTCCGGCCTGCTGGCTCCCTATGCCTGCGCTTCCCTGGTGGAGGCCCTGAAGAAGGAAATCAGCATCCCTGTGAACGTGCACTCCCACTGCACCAGCGGCATGGCTTCCATGACCCTGCTGAAGGGCATCGAAGCCGGTGCGGATATTGTGGATACGGCTCTGTCTCCCTTTGCGGAAACCACCAGCCATCCCTGCACCGAATCCCTGGTGTACACCCTGAAGGGCACCGAAAGAGATACTGGCATCGACATGGACAAACTGGGGCCCATTGCGGACCACTTCAAGAAAGTCCGTGCTGATCTGGTGAAGACCTTCAAGCTGCCCAGCAACATCAGCATCAACCCCAAGGTCCTGAGCTTCCAGATCCCTGGCGGCATGCTGTCCAACATGCTGAACCAGCTCACCGAAATGGGCATGGCCGACAAATACGAAGAAGTGCTGAAGGAAGTGCCCAGAGTCCGGGCCGACCTGGGGTATCCTCCTCTGGTAACTCCTTCCAGCCAGATTGTGGGCACCATGGCCACCATGAACGTCATGATGGGACGGTACAAAATGATCCCCAACGAAATCCAGGATATTGTCATGGGCAAATACGGCAAGACGCCGGGTCCCATCAGCGAAGACCTGAAGAAACTGGTTCGCCGCTGGATCGTAAAGAAGACCGGCAAGACCGTGATTTCTCCCATTACCCACAGACCGGCCGACGATATTCCGCCGCAAATGGAAAAGATGAAAGCCGACCTGGCTGCCAAAGGCTATCCCAATGCCTCCGTGGAAGATGTGCTGTCCTATGCCCTGTTCCCGGAAGTGGCCCTGGCCTTCTTCAAGAACAACCGGTAAAAAGCTGCTGCTGCGGCAGCGGCCGATGGAAAGGGACTGTTGCATGAGCAACAGTCCCTTGTCTGGTGTCAGGAGTCTGAAGTCGGAAGCCTTAGGACAGGATTCGCCTGGATGGGCGAATCCTTCTGATTCTATAGAACCAGAATCGAGAGTAAATTGAGAGGTTATTTGATCCAAAGGTTCTGCATATTCAAAAATTTGCCTGCAAATTTAACATTGGGCCATTGTCGACTGGCCATTGACTCTTACCCCTTGACAAAAAAATCCCCGCCGCAGCTGCGGCAGGGATTTTTTTTATCACTGTTTCGGCGGCCGTACCGGCGGGGGCGTGGAGCTCTTGCCGGACCGGGGCGGCTGGGGAACGTTCCCGCCTCCCGGCAGGGCGTCTTCCTTCTTGCTGTCCTTTTTCTTGGTATCCTGTTTCTTGGTGGTCTGTTTCTTGGGCTGGGGCTTGGGGGCTTCATACTTCGGCGCCGGCATCTTGAAGCCGTCCGGTTTTTCGAAGTCTTCAGCAGGGATGCCGTCCAGAGCATCGCTCATGAAGGCACGCCACAGGGTGGCCGGCTGGCCGCCCCCGGTCATGCCGCCCAGGGATTCGTTGTTGTCATCCCCGATCCATACGGCACAGGCCAGGTTGGGGGTGAAGCCCACGAACCAGGCGTCGTGGTAATTGTCGGTGGTCCCGGATTTCCCGGCGCAGGGCCGGCTGATGGCGGCACCCCGGCCGGTGCCCCGGGTCATGACGTCTTCCATCATGGAGATCATCATGTAGGCGCTTTCCGGTTTCACAGCCTGGGTGGGATTGGTCTTGTGTTCATAGAGCACTTTGCCGTTCCGGTCCAGGATTTTGATGATGGGGGTGGGTTTATTGAATTTCCCCATGTTGGCGATGCCCGCATAGGCACCGGCCATTTCCAGCGGGGTGACCCCGTGGGTCAGGCCCCCTACGGCCATGGCCGGATTGTCGTCATCCTCCACCAGGGTGGTGATGCCCAGCCGCTTGGCCAGCTTGATGGTCTTTTCCGTACCGTACTTCATGGCCACCTTGATGGCGGGCACATTGTAGGAATAGGTGAGGGCCGTCCGGTAGCTGACGGTGCCGTGGAAGCTCCGGTCATAGTTCTGGGGATTCCATTCGCCGGGGATCGGAGAATCCTGTACGGTGTCCCCGGGGGTGGCTCCCTGTTCCAGGGCGTTCAGATACACAAAGGGTTTCATGGAGGAACCGGGCTGCCGTTCCGCCATGACGGCACGGTTGAACTGGTCGGTGCCCCGGCCCCCGATCATGGCCTTGATGTAGCCGGTCTTGGGATCAACGGCCACAATGGCGCTCTGGGGCTGTTTCAGCTTGTTGCTGTCGGTGTAGTAGGTGGGAGTGAGGGCGGCGGCTTTTTCCGCAGCCTTCTGCATATCCGGATCCAGGGTGGTGTAGACTTTCAGGCCCTGCTTGTACACGGCGTCGGGACCGAACTTGTCCACCAGCAGCTGGATGCAGTAATCGATGAAGTACTTCTTGGAGCCGGGAGATTCATTGAGGCTCTTGTAGGTCAGGGGCTCCGCATAGGCCTTGTCGGCTTCTTCCTTGGTGATGAACCCGTATTTGGTCATTTGCTCCAGCACCGTCTTCTGCCGGGCCTTGGCGGCCTTGGGGTTGGACAGGGGGGAGTAATAGTTGGGGCTCTTGGGGATCCCGGCGATCATGGCACTCTGGGCCAGATCCAGATCTTCCACGTGTTTGCCGAAGTAGGTGTTGGCGGCGGTTTCCACCCCGTAAGCCCCCTGGCCGAAGTAGATCTGGTTCATGTACATCTCCAGGATCTCGTTCTTGGTGTATTTCTGTTCGATCTGGAGGGCAATGAAGGCTTCATGGAGCTTCCGGCTCAGGGTCTGTTCCTGGGTCAGGAAGTAGTTCTTGGCCAGCTGCTGGGTGATGGTGCTGCCCCCCTGGACCTCGCCCCACCGGATGTAGGTGTAGATGGCCCGGCCGATCCCCCGGAAGTCGATGCCTCCGTGTTCATAGAACCGGATGTCTTCTGCCGCCAGGAACGCATGCTGGAGGTTCTTGGGGACTTTGTCGATGGTCACCGGGATCCGGTCTTCTTCCGAATCCACCGTGGTGATCAGGTTGCCCTTGGCGTCGAAGAACTGGGAGGAAGCCATGGGAGCCATGTCCTTGGTGAGGATCTTGGCGGTGGTGAACTTGGCCACCGCAAAGAAGGCGGCCACCGAAAGGAAGCCCACCAGCACCAGAGCCATCAGGGCCGAAAAAATCGTCCCCCCCAGCTTCTTTCGTTTGTGAGGAGAAGAGGAACCGAAGAGGTTCCTCCAGTTCTTGTTTTTGTTGCTTGTCATCACGTCAGCTCCTATAACAGATAGAAATGGATTGAGACCATAAGTTACAGGATATTATATCACATTTGTCCGGTGAGGTGTATAGGGGACATTTCTCCCAACAGTTGCCATTTTCCCGGGAGGGTGCTATAATAATGAGGAAAACTGAGGCAGACCTTAGAGAGTGGGTATTCGTACCCGCTCTTTCGTTTACTAGGAAAGAAAAAAGCAGAGGTGCCTGAATGGACAAAAAGAAAATCACAGAACGGGTGACGGACCTGGCGGCTCCCATTGTGGAGGAAGCCGGGCTGGAACTGGTGGATGTGGAATACGTGCGGGAACGGGACTGGTTCCTGCGGGTATTCATCGACAAGGCGGGCGGCATCGACATCGATGACTGCTCGGCGGTCAGCAATGCGCTGGCCAAGAAGCTGGATGAGGAAGACTTCATTAAAGAGAAGTACTACCTGGAAGTCTCTTCCCCGGGAATCGACCGGCCCCTGAAGAAGGACAAGGACCTGGAAGCCCATTACGGGCAGAAGGTGGACCTGGCCTTCTTTGCCCCCTATGAGGGAAAAAAGCAGCTGACGGCAGTGTTGAAAAGTCACGATGCCGAAAAGCTGGTGCTGGAAGATGCCAAAAAGAAAGAAGTGGCCATTGAACGGAAGCTGATCGCTTCGGTACGGCCCCACATCGATTTCTAATGGAACCATTGATTAAGGAGGAATTTTGAAGTGAATGCGGATTTCGTGAAAGCCATTGCGCTCCTGGCCAAGGAGAAAAGCATTTCTCCCGACGTACTGTACAGTGCAGTGGAGGAAGCCCTGATCACCGCTTACAAGAAAAACTACGGTTCTGCCCAGAATGTACGGGTTTCCATGCATAAAGAAACCGGGGAGATCCATGTCTATGCCCGGAAGAACATTGTGGAGGAAGTCACGGATCCCACCACGGAAATCAGCCTGGAAGACGCCCAGAAAATGAACGCCCACTACCAGGCCGGGGATATCCTGGAAACGGAAGTGACCCCCAAGAACTTCGGCCGGATTGCCGCCCAGAACGCCAAGCAGGTGATCGTCCAGCGGATCCGGGAAGCGGAACGGGGGATGGTGTACGAACGGTATTCCGACCGGGAAAACGACATCGTCACCGGGACGGTACAGCGGATCGAAGGCCGCAACGTGTTCATCGACCTGGGCACGGCGGAAGGCCTGCTGCTGCCCAATGAACAGATCCCCCATGAAACCTACGACTACCATCAGCGGCTGAAATGCTATGTGGTGGAAGTGAAAAAGACCACCAAGGGACCCCAGATCATCCTGTCCCGGACCCATCCCGGCCTGCTGAAACGGCTGTTCGAGCTGGAAGTGTCCGAAATCCAGGATGGCACCGTGATCATCGACAGCGTGGCCCGGGAACCGGGGATGCGCAGCAAGATCGCCGTCCACAGCACCAATCCCAGCGTGGATCCGGTGGGCGCCTGCGTGGGCCCCAAGGGCATGCGGGTACGGACCATCGTGGACGAACTCCGGGGCGAAAAGATCGACATCGTGAAGTACAGCGAAGATCCGGAAGAATACGTGGCCAACGCCCTGTCTCCTTCCAAGGTGGTCTCTGCCCGGGCGGACAAGGACGAAAAGATCTGCCGGGTGGTGGTGCCTGATTACCAGCTGTCCCTGGCCATCGGCAAGGAAGGGCAGAACGCCCGTCTGGCCGCCAAACTCACCGGCTGGAAGATCGATATCAAGAGCGAATCCCAGGCGGCGGCTGCCGAAGCTGCCCAGGCTCAGGAAGCCCCTGAGGAAAGTGGTGAGGACGCATGAAAGTGAAGAAGATTCCCCAGCGGACCTGCATCGGCTGCGGGGAAATCCACAATAAAAAGGAAATGGTCCGGATCGTCCGGTCTCCGGAAGGAGCCGTGAGCCTGGACCGTTCCGGCAAGAAACCGGGCCGGGGGGCCTATGTGTGCCCCAACGCCGGCTGCATCGAAAAGGCCTTCCAGAGCAAAAGCCTGGAACGGGCCCTGCAGGTGAAGGTTTCTCCGGAAACGAAGGAAGCATTGCTGGCGGAGCTGTCCCATGAAAACGGACAATGAGCTCTGCTTTGCCCTGAGTCTGGCGCAGAAGGCCGGGAAACTGGCCTCCGGCGATCAGGGCGTATGGGACACGCTGAAGAAAAAAGGCCGTGCCCGCTACGTGCTGATTGCCGCAGATGCCTCTCCCCGGACGGTGGAAAAGATCCGGCACTGGTGCGATACCGAAAAAATCCCCTATGGGATGGCTTTGGACCGCATCCGGCTGGGGTCCGCCATCGGAAAAGCGCCCCGGGCGGCAGTGGTCCTGTTGGACGACGGCTTCCGGAAGATGATGGGCTTGTGATTATGGAGGTGTGCGGATGACAAAATACAGAATCTATGAGATCGCCAAGGAACTGAACCTGGACAACAAGAAGGTGCTGGGCTTTCTGGCCGACCACAAGATCACGGTGAAGAACCATATGAGCACCGTGGAAGCCGGGGTCCGGGACATGATCGTCAAGGGCCTGAAGGCCAACCAGGGATCCGTGAAGGAAGCCGCCCAGAATGCGGCCCGGAAGGTCCAGGAAAAAGCCGCCCAGGCGGCGGCGCCGGTGGCTGCCAAAGTGGCCCAGGTGAAAAGTGACATTGCCGTGGGGAAGGCGGCCATCCAGGCCCATCATGCGGCCCAGCAGAAACCGGCCCAGGAAAGCCGGAATGACCGGAACGACCGGAGAAACGACGGCCGGGGAGAAAACCGCGGCCATGACCGGAACGGCCAGAACCACAGCGAACGGCGGGGCGACCGGCTCCAGAACAGCCAGAACGGCCAGAACCGGGACAACGGCCGGAGAAACGACCGGTCCCAGAACGGCCAGAACCGCAGCAACGGGAACGGCAGCAGCCGGTTCGGCCGGAATGACCGGAATGGCGGGAACCAGAACCGCAGTGGGAACGGCGGGAACAACCGGAACAAGCCCCAGAACGGCCGTGCCGGGAAGCCCGGTGCCCCCATCGGCGGGAACAGTGCCCATGCCGGCAAGGATATGGGCAAACGGAACAACAACCACAACCATCAGGAAAAACGGGAGAAAATCAAGGGCTCTTATGCCACCCGGGAGGACCGTCCTACCCGCAGTGCCGATCATATGATGAAAAACCACAAACACAAAAACAACAACAACAGCAACCGGAACGCCGCTCCGGCCAGAAAAGCGGAAGTGGTCCGTCCCACCAGCATCGAAGTGGGCGAAAGCATCAGCGTAAAGGATTTCGCCAAGCTCCTGTGCCGGGACGTGAACGAAGTGATCAAGAAGCTGTTCATGCTGGGCAAGATGGTGACCATCAACCAGGAAATCGACCATGAAACCGCCGAACTGGTGGGCATGGACTTCAACTGTGAAATCAAGGAACCGCCTCCTGAAGCGGATCCCACGGAAGTGCCGGAAGTGGAAGACGACCCGGCTCTGCGGGTGCCCCGTCCCCCCGTGGTGACGGTCATGGGCCACGTGGACCACGGCAAGACCTCCCTGCTGGATGCCATCCGGAAGACCAACGTAACCGCCCGGGAAGCCGGCGGGATCACCCAGCACATCGGTGCCTACCGGGTAGTGTGCCAGGGCAAGCCCATCGTGTTCCTGGATACCCCGGGCCACGAAGCTTTCACCGCCATGCGTGCCCGTGGGGCCCAGGTGACGGATAACGCCGTGCTGGTGGTGGCCGCTGACGACGGGGTGATGCCCCAGACCATCGAAGCCATCAACCATGCCAAGGCTGCCAAGGTGCCGGTGATCGTGGCCATCAACAAGATCGACAAGGAAGGGGCCAACCCGGATTTCGTCATGCAGCAGCTGTCCGAGCATGGACTGATTCCGGAAGCCTGGGGCGGGGACACCATCATGGTTCCCGTATCCGCCCGGCAGAAGACCGGTATCTCCGACCTGCTGGAAATGATCCTGCTGGTGGCTGAAATGCAGGATCTGAAGGCCAACCCCAACCTGCCCGCCCACGGCACCATCATCGAAGCCAAACTGGACAAGGGCAGAGGGCCTGTGGCCTCCGTGCTCATCGACCGGGGCACCCTGCACATCGGGGATTCCATCCTGGCCGGCACCTGCTACGGCAAGGTCCGGGCCATGGTCAACGATCGGGGCGAAAAGGTGAAGAAGGCCCTGCCTTCCACCCCTGTGGAAGTCCTGGGGCTCAACGATGTGCCGGAAGCCGGGGATATCCTGGATGCCTGCGATGAACATGTGGCCCGGTCCGTGGCGGAAAAACGCCAGGCCAAGCAGAAGATGGAAGAACAGAAGAAGGCCAAGGTTTCCCTGGACGATATCTTCAACCGGATCCAGGAAGGGGAACTGAAAGACCTGAACATCGTGGTGAAGGCCGACGTGCAGGGCACCATCCAGGCCCTGGAACAGGCGCTCACCAAGATCAAGAACGATGAAGTGAAAGTGGTCATCGTCCATTCCGGGGTAGGGGCCATCAACGAATCCGACGTGATGCTGGCTTCCGCCGCCAACGCCCTGATCATCGGCTTCAACGTCCGTCCGGACGCCAATGCCCGGAAGACCGCCGAAGCCGAAAAGGTGGATATCCGCACCTACCGGGTCATCTACGATGCCCTGAACGATGTGGAAGCCGCCATCAAGGGGATGCTGGCACCCAAATTCAAGGAAAAGATCATCGGCCATGTGGAAATCCGTCAGGTAATCCCCATCAACAAGATGCTGATCGCCGGGGCCTATGTGAAGGACGGGAAGATCACCCGGTCCGCCAAGGTGCGTCTGGTCCGGGACGGCATCGTGATCCACGAAGGGGAACTGGATTCCCTGCGCCGGTTCAAGGACGATGTGAAGGAAGTGGCGGCCAACTTCGAATGTGGGCTTACCCTGGCCGACTACCGGGATATCAAGGTGGGGGACCAGCTGGAAGTCTACACCATGGAAGAAGTGGCTGCAGAATAAGGAGGGATCATGTCCAAACTTCGTGCTGAAAAACTCCAGGCGCTGATCAAGCAGGAAATGAGCAACATGATGATCCGTGACGTGAAGGATCCCCGGGTGAAGTTCGTCACCATTACCGGGGTGGAAGTCAGCAACGACCTGAGCTACGCCAAGATCTATGTAAGCCTCTACGGCAGTGAGGAACAGCAGGCAGCCGCCTGGAAGGGCCTCCAGTCCGCCCTGGGCTTCTTCCGCCGGGAAATCGCCCGGCGGATCGATCTCCGGGTGGCTCCGGTGCTCAGCTTCCACAAGGATACGTCCATGGAATACAGCGCCCATATCGAATCCATCCTCCATGAGCTGAAGAAAGAAGAGCATCATGAGTAAGGCACTGGATCTGAAGGAAACCTGGCAGTTGCTGATGAGCGTCAGCCGCCTGGTGCTGGTGAGCCATGTGGGACCGGACGGGGATACCCTGGGCTCCACCCTGGGACTGGCCCGGGCCCTGCGCCAGGCAGGGAAACAGGTGCGTCTGCTGGTGGATGACATCCTGCCGGCGGTGTACCAGTTCCTGCCCGGACTGGACGCCTATGAGCAGCCCAAACCCGGGGAGAAAATCGACTGCGACCTGACGGTGGTGGTGGATGCATCTTCCAAAGACCGGATGGGGGCTGCGGAAGACTGTCTTTCCGCACCCATCCTGAACATCGACCACCATGTGTCCAACACCCGGTATGCGGATTATCTGCTGCTGGATGACAGGGCGGCGGCCACCGGGGAAATCATGTACCGGATGCTGGAAGCCAACGGGATCCCGGTGGACCAGGAACTGGCCACGGATCTGTACACGGCCATTGTCACCGACTGCGGCTTTTTCAAGTACGCCAACACCACCCCCCGGTGCATGCGGGTGGCGGCGGACCTGGTGGCCCTGGGGGTGAAGCCCGACGAGATCTCCGACCAGCTGGAACTGAAAGCCCGGAATTCCGTGGAGCTCCTGGCCAAGGTGCTGCCCAGCCTGAGCTTCTATGCCGGAGGGAAAATTGCCACCCTGGAAGTGCCTCTTTCCCTGTATGACAAGACTGTTTCCACGGAAAGCTTCATCTACCATCCCCGGTACATTGCCGGGGTGGACGTGGCGGTGCTCTTCAAGCAGGTGGAACCCAGATCCACCCGGGTGAGCATGCGCTCCAAAAAGGTGGACGTGAGCAGGGTGGCCGTGGCCTTCAACGGGGGCGGCCATCCCAAAGCCGCCGGCTGCACCATCGGCCTGCCTCTGGAAGAGGCCAAGAAGGCCCTGCTGGAGGCGCTGGAAAAGGCCCTGGAGGAACTGTGATGGATGGGATTTTCAACGTACTCAAACCACCGGGCATGACCAGCCATGATGTGGTGGGGGCCCTGCGGAAAATCCTCCATATGAAGAAAATCGGCCACGGGGGCACCCTGGATCCCCTGGCCGCCGGGGTGCTGCCGGTGTTCACCGGCATGGCCACCCGGTTCCTGGAATACGCGGCCCACGAAGAAAAAAGCTACCGGGCAGAGCTGACCTTCGGGTTTCAGACCGACACCGGGGATACGGAAGGGACGGTGATCGCCGAAAGTCCCGTACGGGACCTGACGGCAGAGGAAATCGAAGCCGCCCTGGCCTCCTTCCGGGGGGAAGGGACCCAGATCCCGCCCATGTATTCCGCCATCAGTGTGGGGGGCACCAAGCTGTACAAGCTGGCCCGACAGGGCATCGAAGTGAAGCGGGAGCCCCGTCCCATCACTCTCTATGAACTGGAAAAGGTGGATTACACCGGAAAGACCCTGGTGTTCGACGTGACCTGCTCCAAGGGGACCTTTATCCGGACCCTGTGTGAGGACCTGGCGGCGAAGCTGGGGATGAAGGGGACCATGAGTTTCCTGCTCCGGCGGCGGGCCGGGGTCTTCCGGCTGGAAGACGCCCATACCCTCCAGGAGATCGCCGCCGATCCGGAAGGCTGCTGCATGGGGGTGGAACCCATCCTGGCCGGCTTTCCCCAAAAGATTGTGAATGCCCTCCAGGGGCGGCGGATCGCCCAGGGAGTGGCCACCACCCTGCCCGGGCTGACGGAAGGGACCCTGTACCAGCTGTGGACCCGGGACGGGGTGCTGGTGGGACTGGCCCGTGCCGTGGACGGCCGGCTCCGGGCCCACAAGATCATCCACATCCCGGACGTGGAAACAAGGACGGAAGAACAACCATGAAACTCATAACCTCACTGGACGAACTGCACAGTGCCCATCTGCTGCCTTCCGCGGCGGCTCTGGGGACCTTTGACGGGGTCCACCGGGGACACCAGGAAGTGATCGGGACCACCCGGACCTATGCCCGGCAGCACCATCTCCAGCTGATGGTGTTCACCTTCAGCACCCACCCCCTGGCCAGTCTGAAGCCGGAGCTGGAACCGCCCCGGCTGCTGGACAATGCCGCCAAGGAAAAACTCATGGTGGACCTGGAGGTGGACATCCTGGTGAACATCCCCTTTACCCGGGAACTGGCGGCCATGAGCGCCGACGATTTCCTCCAGATGCTGGTGGATCTGGGAGTCAAGGCTGTGGGCATCGGGGACAACTTCAGCTTCGGGGCCGGGGGCAAGGGGAACGTCCGTCTTCTGAAGACGGAACACACCCGGTTCGGGCTCACCATCCTGTCCCGGCCTCTTTTGAAGCAGGACGGGCTGGTGGTGAGCAGCACCAACATCCGGAAGGCTATCGCCGAAGGACGGGTGGAACTGGCGGCCCAGATGCTGGGCCGGCCCTATGCCATCCGGGGCCAGGTGGTGCCCGGGGATCACCGGGGACGGCTCCTGGGCTTCCCTACGGCCAATCTGAAGCTCCTGGGCCAGCATTTTGCCGTGCCCGCCTTCGGGGTGTACGCAGGACGGGTGCTGGTGGACGGCCAGTGGCATGATGCCATGGTGAATGTGGGGGACAATCCCACCTTCGCCAACCAGGAAACCCGGCTGGAAGCCCATCTGTTCCGGTTCCAGGGGGACCTGTACGGGAAGGAAGTCCGGGTGCAGCTGGTGGCCCGGCTCCGGGGAGAGGAGAAATTCCCCGACCTGGACAGGCTCCAGGAACAGCTCCGGAAGGACGCCCGGAATGCCCAGAGCATCCTGGCCATGGAAAAGAACAAGAAATAATGGAAAAATCCCTTGCACAAAGGACGTATCCATGATATTATATTTTGGTAAAGCTTATTGGTGGAGGTGAGAACATGCCGAATATTAAGTCTTCCATTCGTAGTGTCAAGACTGATGCCGAACGGCGCGCTGCCAATGGCCCGGTGAAAGCTGAAATCCGCAGCACCGCACGCAAGGTTGAAGCTTTTGCTGCTGCAGGATCCAAAGAAGAGGCCCAGGCCACTTTGAAAGTAGCAGCGAGCTTATTAGATAAAGCTGCTCGGAAGGGCACGGTGAACAAAAAAGCCGCAGCTCGCAAGAAATCCCGTTTAGCTAAGAAAGTCAACGCAGTAAAATAAGGCTGAACAGCAGGAAGGCTGACAACTCCGGTTGCCGGCCTTTTTTGTTGTATGCGGAGGGAGCGGGGCACCGGGCCTGCGCCCCCTACGGCATCGCAATGGGTCATTGGATTTTCATCGTCCGTGCTCTTCACTCTGCACTTTGCTGCATAACCATACTGTGATGAAGGTTTTACCGAGAACTTGTTGACACTTACATTGCCGGATGCCAGGTGGAAGGGTCCGGCCAGAAATGATATAATAAAGTATTGAAATATTTCCGCCTGTTTTTCAGGCGTTGGCAGAAAGCGAGAAGATTCCATGGCAAAACGTGATCATATTCGAAATTTTTCCATCATCGCCCATATCGACCACGGCAAATCCACCCTGGCCGACCGGCTCATTGAAATGACCGGCACCCTGTCCAAGCGGGAAATGGAGGACCAGATCCTGGACTCCATGAGCCTGGAACGGGAACGGGGCATCACCATCAAGGACCAGGCGGTCCAGCTGGATTACAAGGCCAAGGACGGGAACGACTACATCCTGAACCTGATCGACACCCCGGGCCATGTGGACTTTACCTACGAAGTGTCCCGGGCCCTGGCGGCCTGTGAAGGGGCCCTGCTGGTCATCGACGCCACCCAGGGCATCGAGGCCCAGACCCTGGCCAATGTGTACCTGGCCATGGACCACGATCTGGAGATCATCCCGGTGATCAACAAGATCGACCTGCCCAGCGCCGATGTGCCCCGGGTGGAAAAGGAAATCGAGGACATCCTGGGCATCGACAAGAGCGAATGCGTCCTGTGCAGCGCCAAGACCGGCCTGGGGGTGGACCAGGTGCTGGAAGCGGTGGTGAACCGGGTGCCGGCGCCCAAAGGGGACCCGGCGGCCCCTCTCCAGGCCCTGATCTTCGATTCCAAGTTCGACGCCTACAAAGGGGTCATGCTCTATGTGCGGGTGGTGAACGGCTGCCTGAAGAAGGGCATGTCCATCCGGCTCATGGCCACCGGCAAGGTCTATGACGTGACGGAAGTGGGGGTGTTCAAGCCCGCCATGGTCAACGTGCCGGAACTGGGAGAAGGCCAGGTGGGCTTTCTGGCGGCCGCCATCAAGACCGTGAAGGACGCCCGGGTGGGGGATACCATCACCGACAACAGCCGGCCGGCCAAAGAGCCCCTGCCGGGGTACCGGAAGGCCACCCCCATGGTGTACTGCGGTCTGTATCCCATCGAGAACTCTGAATACGACAATCTCCGGGACGCCCTGGAAAAACTCCAGCTCAACGACGCCTCCCTGACATTCGAACCGGAAACTTCTTCCGCCCTGGGCTTCGGTTTCCGTTGCGGCTTCCTGGGCCTGCTCCACATGGATGTGATCAAGGAACGGCTGGAACGGGAATACGGCCTGAGTCTCATTACCACCGCTCCCAACGTTATCTACGAAGTGGTGAAGACCAACGGGGACATTGAAATGGTGGACAACCCCTCCCAGTTCCCCAATCCCACGGTAATCGAGCATGTGGAGGAACCCTTTGTGAACGCCACCATCATCGTGCCCAAGGATTTTGTGGGGCCGGTGATGGAACTGTCCCAGGAAAAGCGGGGAGAATACCAGAACATGACTTACCTGGACGAAACCCGGGTGATGATCCACTATGCCCTGCCCCTGTCGGAAATCATCTTCGACTATTTCGACCGGCTGAAAAGCGTATCCCGGGGCTATGCCTCCCTGGATTATGAACTGAGCGGCTACCGGCCTTCGGACATGGTGAAGGTGGATATCCTGCTGAACGGGGATCCGGTGGATGCCCTCAGCGCCATCGTCCATCGGGACCGGGCCCAGTACTGGGGCCGTGCCCTGGTGGAAAAGCTCCGGAAACTGATTCCCCGGCAGCTGTTCGAGATCCCCATCCAGGCGGCCATCGGCAGCAAGATCATTGCCCGGGAAAACGTCAGCGCCCTGCGGAAAGACGTGCTGGCCAAATGCTACGGTGGCGACATCACCCGGAAACGGAAACTGCTGGAAAAGCAGAAAGCCGGGAAGAAGCGCATGAAGCAGGTGGGCAGCGTGGAACTGCCCCAGGAAGCCTTCATGGCCATCCTGAAAATGGACGACAAGTAAGAGAGAAAGGAGGTGGACCCATGGTGACCCTGCAGAAATCCACCCAGGAACTGATCTGCCAGTCCCTGCGGAACCGGATCGCCTCCGGTGATCTGGAACCGGGGACGGAACTGAAGCAGGTGGAACTGGCCAGGACCTACGGCGTATCCCGGATGCCCATCCGGGAGGCCCTCCAGACCCTGCTGCTGGAAGGGCTGGTGACCCGGCTCAGCAACCGGCACATGGTGGTGGCGGAGGAGGCCCGGGAGCTGCTGGGGAACCGGAAAACGGGACAGGCCCCGGTGCCGGAAGCCCAGGAACCGCCGGCGTCCCCTGTTCCGGTGTACCGGGTAGCCGGGGACACCCCGGTGAAAAACGTGGGGAAGATCCATCTCCTGCCGGCCCGGGAACAGGTGGCTTCCTATCTGCGGAAAGCCATCCTCCGCCGGGAGATCCCGGAAGGCAGTGTGCTGACCCTGGAAGAGACCGCACGGCACATGGGGGTCTCCGCCACTCCGGTCCGGGAAGCCCTCCAGCTTCTGGCCAGCCAGGGACTGGTGAAGCTGCGGCCCAACAAGGGAGCGGTGGTGCTGGGAATGGATGAAAAGGCCATCCGGGACCATTTTGCCGTCCGGGAAATCCTGGAACGGGAAGCCGCCGCCCTGGCCGCCCGGCCCGGCAGTGACCTGACGGAAGTGGAACAGGTCTATGCCGGCATGGAAAAGTGCATGGAAGAGCACCGGTACGGGGACTACAAGCACTACAACGAAAGCTTCCATATGGCCCTGTGGGAGGCGGCGGACAATCCCAAACTGGCCCGGATTCTGGCCAGCCTGTGGAACGGGCTTTCCCTGGGGTTCCTGATGACGGAAACCGATTATGCCAAGATCTCCTTCTTTGAACACCAGCAGCTGATGGAAGCCCTCCGGGCCCATGATCCGGAAAAGGCCCGGAAGCTCATGGACGAACACATGGAACGGAGCATGGAAAACATCCTCACCAACTACCGGGAGCAGGTGGGGAAAAAGCTTTAGTCACGAGCCCCGAGTCGTAAGCCGCGGGCTTGTTGGAGCAGATACAATGTCCGGTTTTCTATTCCGTACGGTTTTCTCGCGTCATCATATAGAAAAAACAAACGATTTAAACGTCCAGGCTCGCAACCCGTGACTCGTGGCCCGTGACCGGGGGTGTGAATTCATTCACGCCCCCGTTTTGTATTTATGATAAACAATCCAATTTGTAGTCAAAAATCAGATAATTCTTAAACCCCATTGACTCCTGATGCCAATGGGGGTATAGTATAACCAACAAATGGATACATTATCAAATATCAAGATTAATCCAAAGCGCGCAGGATTGATGAAACAAAGGAGGAGAAACCCATAATGTCACCCATTGCCATTACCCTGACCCTTCTGGTCTGTGTCATTATCCTGTTCGTCACCGAAAAACTTCCCCTGGCCGTCACGTCCATGCTGGCCCTGATGGTGCTGGTGCTCACCGGCGTGCTGAGTCCCAAGGATGTCTTTGCCGGCTTTGTGGACAACAACCTGATCCTGTTCGTGGCCATGTTCATCATCGGCGGTGCCTTTTTTGAAACGGGCATGGCCAACAAGGTGGGGGGCATCGTTACCCGGTTCGCCAGCTCCGAACGGCAGCTGATTGTGGCAGTGATGCTGGTCACCGGTATCATGAGCGGCTTCCTGTCCAACACGGGCACTGCCGCCATCCTGATTCCGGTGGTCATCGGCATCGCTTCCAAATCCGGCTTTGCCCGGTCCCGGCTGCTGCTGCCCCTGATCTTCGCCGCCGCCATGGGCGGTAACCTGTCCATCATCGGGGCTCCCGGGAACCTGCTGGGGAAAAGCGCCCTGGAAGCCATCGGCCAGGACATCAGCTTCTTTGAATACGGTTTCGTGGGCTTTCCCATCCTGCTGATCGGCACTGCCTTCTTTGCCACGGTAGGTTACCGGTTCCTGCCGCAGCGGCAGGGGGAAGACCGGGGAAAGCATCTACGACAAGACGCCGATTTCTCCCAGGTCCCGGCCTGGAAACAAAAAGTTTCCCTGATCGTCATGGTGCTCACCATCATCGCCATGATCTTTGAAAAACAGATCGGCATTAAATTCTACCTGTCCGGCTGCATCGGTGCCCTTGTGCTGGTCACCCTGGGTGTCATCAGTGAAAAACAGGCGTACCAGTCCATCGACCTCCAGACCCTGTTCGTGTACGGTGGCACCCTGGCCCTGGCCAAGGCTCTGGCCAAAACCGGCGCCGGCAAGGCGGTGGCCGACGGGGTGATCGGTCTCCTGGGATCCAACGCTTCCCCGCTGCTGCTTTTGGCGGTGATTCTGCTGCTCAGCTGCGTCATGACCAACTTCATGAGCAACTTCGGTACGGCGGCCCTGCTGATCCCCATTTCCGTGAATATTTCCGAAGCCATGGGGGCGGACCCCAAGGCGGTGATCGTAGCCACGGTCATCGGCGCTTCCCTGGCTTTTGCCACCCCCATTGGCATGCCTGCCAACATGATGGTGTTCGCCCCCGGGGGATACACCTTCAACGATTACGTGAAGGCCGGCATTCCCATGGTGATCATCGGCTACATCGTCTCTCTCATCCTGCTGCCCATCCTGTTCCCTTTCTATCCCTGATGGAATCGGAACCTGTACATAAAAAATTCCTGTGTGTTCAAGTATAAGGAGGAAATGAAAATGTCCAAAGAAGCCCAAGTGAAACAAATGACCGACATCATGGCCAAGTTCGTGGGATACACCGCCAAGGTGCTGCCCGATGACGTGGCCGCCAAACTGAAGGAACTGGCCGAAAAGGAAACCGTGCCCATTGCCAAGCTGCTGTATGAAACCTATGCCAAAAATCAGAAGCTGGCCAAGGAACTGAACCGTCCTTCCTGCCAGGATACCGGGGTGCTCCAGTATTTCGTGAAATGCGGCACCAACTTCCCCCTGATCGGGGAACTGGAAGGGCTGCTGAAGGAAGCCACCGTCCAGGCCACCTTCGCCACTCCCCTGCGCCACAACAGCGTGGAAACCTTCGATGAATACAACACCGGCAAGAACGTGGGGAAAGGCACTCCCACCGTGTTCTGGGAAATCGTACCGGATTCCGATACCTGCGAAATCGACACCTATATGGCCGGGGGCGGCTGCACCCTGCCGGGCCATGCCATGGTGCTGATGCCCGGGGAAGGGTATGAAGGGGTCACCAAATTCGTCCTGGAACGGATGTACACCTATGGACCCAACGCCTGCCCGCCCTTCCTGGTTGGGGTAGGGGTGGCCACCTCCGTGGAAACCGCCGCCGTACTCTCCAAAAAAGCTCTGATGCGTCCCCTGGGGACCCACAATCCCAATCCCCGGGCTGCGGAAATGGAAAAACTCCTGGAAGAAGGCATCAACAAGATCGGTCTGGGGCCCCAGGGCATGACTGGCAGTGCCTCCGTCCTGGGCGTCCACATCGAGAACACCGCCCGTCATCCGTCCGCCATCGGGGTGGCTGTGAACATCGGCTGCTGGAACCACCGCCGGGGCCACATCATTTTCGACAAAGACCTGCATTACACCATCACTTCTCATAAGGGGGCTGAATTATAATGGCTAACAAAGTTGTGCTGCATACACCCATTAAATCCGAAGACATCGAGAACCTGAAAATCGGGGATATCGTCTATCTGACCGGCAAAATCACCACCTGCCGGGACGTGGCTCACCGCCGTCTCATCGAAGAAGGCCGGAAGCTGCCGGTGGACCTGGAAGGGGGCGCCATTTTCCACGCAGGCCCCATCGTCCGTCCCATCGAAGGAAAGGAAAACGCCTATGAAATGGTTTCCATCGGACCCACCACGTCCATGCGGATGGAAAAATTCGAAAAGGATTTCATTCCCCAGACCGGCGTGAAGCTGATCGTGGGCAAGGGCGGCATGGGCCAGGATACCATGGATGCCTGCCAGAAATACAAGACCATCTTCTGCGTGTTCCCTGCCGGCTGTGCAGTGGTTTCCGCGGTGCATTTCAAGAAGATCATCGATGCCCAGTGGAAGGATCTGGGGATGCCGGAAACCCTGTGGACCAGCGAAGTGGAAGAACTGGGGCCCCTGATCGTGGCCGTGGACACCAAAGGCGGCAACCTGTTCGAAGAAAACAAGAAGACCTACAAGAAACGGGCCGAAGAAGTATACGAGGAAATCATCCCCAACGTCCGGTTCATTAAATAAGCAACAAAAAAGGAGCTGCTGCACGTGCAACAGTTCCTTTTTTATGGTATCCTTATTCTTACAATGTGTGAAAAGAGGAATACCATGGATCGCATGAAAGGAAATCTGCTGCTGCTGCTGACGGCCCTGATCTGGGGCAGCGCTTTTGTGGCCCAGAGCGTGGGCATGGATTATGTGGGGCCCTTTACCTTCAACGCGGCCCGGAACCTTCTGGCCACCGGGGTGCTGGTACCGGTGGTGCTGGCCTTCGGGGGCGTCCGCCAGGGGAGTCTGTGGCAGCGGCTGCGGCCCGATGCCGTGACGGTGAAGGCGGGGCTGTGCTGCGGGGTCATCATGGGGGTGGCCAGCAACCTCCAGCAGGTGGGAATTGCCCAGACCACCGCCGGGAAGGCCGGGTTCATCACCGCCCTGTACATCATCCTGGTGCCCATCCTGGGCCGGTTCCTGGGGCGGACGGTGCGGAAGATCCTGCTTTTGTGCGTGCCCATGGCCCTGGTGGGATTCTATCTGCTCTGCGTCACCGGGGATTTCACCATTTCCTTCGGGGATTTCCTGGTGTTCCTGTGTGCGGTGTTCTTTGCCCTCCACATCCTGTGTGTGGACCATTTCCTGCTGCAGGGGGCCAGCGGGGTGCGGGTGGCCTGGATCCAGTTCGCCATGACCTTCCTGGTCTCCCTTTTGGGGGCCCTGGTGTGGGAAACCCTGCCCGCCGCCGGTCTGGGCCCTGCCCTGTGGGCGGCCCGGTGGCCCCTGCTGTATACGGCGGGGCTCTCCAGCGGGGTGGCCTATACCCTCCAGATCGTGGGGCAGAAGTACACCGACCCCACCACCGCCACCCTGATCATGAGCCTGGAATCGGTGTTTGCGGTGCTGGCCGGGTGGCTGTTCCTGGGAGAAGTGATGACCCTGCGGGAAATCATCGGTTGCGGGCTGGTGTTTGCCGCCGTGCTGCTGGCGCAGCGGTAGGGAATGGGCTCTTGAAATTTCTGTCAAATTTGGGTATAATAAAAGGGATTTCTTATACCTTAAATCTTAACGTTGGGAGATGTGCAAAATCGCATGAATAGAGTCGTACTCACTGCCGTGCTTTTTTCTTCGCTGACGGTTTCCGTTTCTGCTTCTGCTGCCGGAATGGCGCGCCGTGCCGTACCCTTTAACTATGGCACCCGTACGTCTTCTGCGGCTTCTGTAAAAAGCGCCGGGTACCGGGTTTCCAACCTGCAGAACCGGGGAAAAGCCCTGTCTTATACCCCCATTTCCACCAAAAAGGCCTATGCCTGGCGGCGGGATTTCGGCAAGAGCAACCTGCGGAAGTGGAGCAGCACCGAAGGGATGGATACGCCCTGGCGGAGCAACAGCACCACGGATACGGCCCATTTCAAAGCCTCCACGGTGGCCTTCCTGGACCACCTGAATGACCTGGCCCGGAGAAACGGGGTCACCTTCGTGATCACCGGCGGGGCAGAGCGGGGGTATCATGCGTCCGGCACCTATTCCCACGAAAACGGCTATAAAGTGGATATTTCCGATGAGGGAGCCATGTGGGGGTCCAAGCCCTTCAAGGTGCTCCATCTGGCCCTGGCGCCCTTCAAGCACCAGATCACCCACGAGCTGGACAATGCCCATTATGACATTACCATTTATCCCTACAATTACCGGGGACGGTATTCCTGGGGGTATAAATACTGAGAAATAAAGGAGCTGCTGCATAAGCAGCTCCTCTTTTATGAAAGGAACCCATTATGACCCAATGTACTCTTTGTCCCCATGAATGTAGGGTGGAACGGCCGGAAACCGCCGGGGCCCCGGGCACCCTGGGGTGGTGCCGGATGCCCTGGCGGCCCCGGGCGGCCCGGGCGGCTCTCCATCTGTGGGAGGAACCCTGCATCAGCGGCACTTCCGGGGGCAGCGGCACCGTGTTCTTTTCCGGCTGCACCCTCCAGTGCGTGTTCTGCCAGAACAGCGAGATCAGCAGCGGAGGAAAGGGATGGGAAGTGACCACTGATGATCTGCGCCGGATCTACCGGGACCTGATCGCCCGGGGGGCCCACAACATCAACCTGGTGACGCCCACCCATTTCCTGCCCACCATCCTGGAATCCCTGGAGCCCAAACTGCCGGTGCCGGTGGTGTACAACTGCGGGGGCTACGAAAAGGTGGAGACCCTCCGGCAGCTGGAAGGGAAGGTCCAGATCTACCTGCCGGACCTGAAATACGTCAGCGAAGAAGCTGCCTGGCGGTACAGCCACGCCCGGAATTATTTTGCCGTGGCCACCGCCGCCATCCGGGAAATGTTCCGGCAGACCGGTCCCTACGAAATGGATGAAACAACCGGCCTGCTGAAAAAAGGGGTGATCATCCGGCACATGATCCTGCCGGGCATGACGGAGGACAGCAAGCGGATCATCGACTGGGTGGCGGAGAATTTCGCTCCCGGCCAGGTGCTGTTCAGCCTGATGCGCCAGTATGTGCCCTGCGGGCAGGCCAAAGAGGGAAAGTATCCGGAAATCGGCCGTCCCCTGGCAGAAGAGGAGTACCAGGAAGTGGAAGACTACCTGTTCCAGAGCCCCATCGAGGATGGCTTCGTCCAGGAGGCCGGTTCCGCCGACAGCCAGTTCATCCCGCCCTTCGATGGGACGGGAATAAAAAAGGTCTGACAGTTGACCGTGGACGGCTGACAATGCTATAATGAGACCGACAGATCATGTGACTGACGGAAGTGGGTTTACCCACAGGGAGCATGGTCGTAGAACGCCGACCGTCTGGGCACCTGCTGTGGCCCGGGGTCGGTTTTTCTTTTGACCCTAAGGAGGAATCTTTCATGAAAGAACTGAAACTGAAGTATGGCTGCAATCCCAACCAGATCCCGGCCCGGATCTTTATGGAGAGCGGGGCGGACCTGCCCATTACGGTGCTCAACGGCAGACCCGGATACATCAACTTCCTGGATGCCTTCAACAGCTGGCAGCTGGTGCGGGAACTCCGGAGAGCCACCGGACTGCCGGCTGCCGCTTCCTTCAAGCATGTAAGCCCGGCCGGGGCTGCCGTGGGCCTGCCTCTGACGGATACCCTGAAGAAGATCTACAGTGTGGAAGGCATGGAACTGTCTCCGCTGGCCTGCGCCTATGCCCGGGCCCGGGGTGCGGACCGGATGAGCTCCTTCGGGGATTTCGTGGCCCTTTCCGACGTGTGCGACAAAGCCACGGCCCTGGTGCTCCAGCATGAAGTTTCCGACGGGGTCATTGCTCCCGGGTATGAACCGGAAGCCCTGGAAATCCTGTCCGCCAAGAAAAAGGGCAAATACAATGTGATCCAGATCGACCCGGCCTACGAACCGGAAGAACTGGAAACCAAGCAGGTATTCGGCATCACCTTCGAACAGAAACGGAACAACGACCACATTACGGAAGAACTGCTCCAGAACCGTCCCACGAAGAACAAGGAAATCCCGAAAAATGCCCGGCGGGATCTGCTGATCGCCATGATCACCCTGAAATACACCCAGTCCAACTCCGTGTGCTATGTGAAGGACGGCCAGACCATCGGTGTGGGCGCCGGCCAGCAGTCCCGGATCCACTGCACCCGTCTGGCCGGGGACAAGGCGGACAAATGGTGGCTGCGCCAGTGCCCCAAGGTGCTGAACCTGCCCTTCAAGGCGGATATCCGGAAACCGGACCGGGACAACACCATCGATGTGTACACCTCCGACGACTGGGAAGATGTGCTGGCGGACGGCGTATGGGAAAACTTCTTCACGGAAAAACCGGAACCCATGACCCGGGAAGAACGGAAAGCCTGGATCGCCAAAAACACCGGCGTAGCCCTGGGATCCGATGCCTTCTTCCCCTTCGGGGACAACATTGAACGGGCCCACCGGAGCGGGGTGGAATACATTGCCCAGACCGGCGGCAGCATCCGGGACGACAATGTGATCGAAACCTGCGACAAATACAACATCGCCATGGCCATGACCGGCGTACGGCTGTTCCATCATTGATGGAAAGGGAGCCTGGTCGCGACTCGCGACCGGAGGGGTGAATCTTTTCACCCCTCCATATTTTTTTAAACATTTTTTCCAAAATTTGTTGACAGCCGTTATAAAACACTCTATAATAAGCACCATCAAGTTCAAAAATGTAACCAACAATGACTGTGAAGGAAAGAAGATCAGAAAATGGGTTCACAGAGAGTCGACAGCTGCTGGGAGTCGATAATCCGTTTCTGAATGATAACTGGTTCCAGAGTCGTCCGGGTGACAGGTAGTCCGGAACGGGAGGTCCCGTTACAGACCTTAGCCTTATACCGTTGCGGTAAGAGGTGAAAGGGCCGGTCTTTTGACTGGCTGAATCAGGGTGGTACAGCGTGGAATTGTTTGCCTCGCCCCTAGAGCACAACAGGGGGCGGGGATTTTTTTATACCCGCCTCGCAAAAACAAGGAGGAATTCATGATGCATAAGCCCATTAAAAAGTACATTCCCTTCCAGGGAGTCAGCCTGCCGGACCGTACCTGGCCGGACAAGACCATTACCAAGCCCCCCGTCTGGTGCAGCGTAGACCTGCGGGACGGGAACCAGGCCCTGGTGACCCCCATGCAGCTGGAAGAAAAGCTGCTGCTATTCACCACCCTGGTGAAAATCGGCTTCAAGGAAATCGAAGTGGGATTCCCCTCCGCTTCTGAAACGGAATATGAAATCCTCCGGACCCTGATTGAGGACAACTACATCCCCGATGACGTGACCATCCAGGTGCTGGTCCAGGCCCGTCCGGAACTGATCAAGAAGACCTTTGAAGCGGTGAAGGGTGCCAAGAACGTGATCATCCACTTCTACAATTCCACTTCCACCCTCCAGCGGAAAATCGTGTTCCGGAAGGACATGGAAGGGATCACCAAGATTGCCGTGGACGGGGCCAAACTGATCCGGGAACTGACGGAAAAAGAAATCGCCAAAAGCGGCATGAACATCCGGTACGAATATTCTCCCGAAAGCTTCACCGGCACGGAAACCGACTATGCGGTGGAAATCTGTGAAGCGGTGCTGGACACCCTGGGAGCCACCAAGGAAAAACCGGTGATCATCAACCTGCCTTCCACGGTGGAAATGTCCACCCCCAACACCTATGCGGACCAGATCGAATACTTCATCCGGAATCTGAAGGACCGGGACCGGGCCATCATCAGCCTGCACCCCCACAATGACCGGGGTGAAGGGGTGGCCGCCACGGAACTGGCCCTGATGGCCGGAGCCGACCGGGTGGAAGGGACCCTGTTCGGCAACGGGGAACGGACCGGGAATGTGGACATCGTCACCCTGGCCCTCAATATGTACACCCACAACATCGATCCCCAGCTGGATTTCTCCCACATCAACCGGATCAAACGGATCTGCGAAAGCGTCACCAAGATGAAGGTGGAACCCCGCCATCCTTACGCCGGGGAACTGGTCTTCACCGCTTTCTCCGGGTCCCACCAGGATGCCATCCGGAAGGGCTTCAAGTACATGGCCGACACCAACAGCCGCTATTGGGAAGTGCCCTATCTGCCCATCAACCCGGCGGATATCCACCGGGAATATGAACCGGTGATCCGGATCAACAGCCAGTCCGGCAAGGGCGGCGCTGCCTTTGTGATGCAGCAGGCGGTGGGGTATTACCTGCCCAAGGAAATGCATCCGGAATTCGGCCATATGGTGAAGGAAGCCGCCGACGAATACGGGGACGAACTGTCCGCCAGCCAGATCGTGGAACTGTTCAACAAAAAGTATGTGGACTACCGGGGCAAGTATGAACTGGGGGCCCACAAGGTGTACGACAACCACGAAGGGGATGAGGACACCAGCACCATCTTCGAAGGGGATGTAAAGGCGAACGGCACGGAAATGCACGTGACCGGCAATGGGAACGGACCCATCGATGCCTTCTTCAATGCCCTGAACAAGATCGGGGTGGACGGGTTCGAGTTCATCAACTACCACGAACACGCCATCAGCCAGGGCTCCAATTCCAAGGCTATTTCCTACATCGAACTGAAGAAACCGGACGGAAAACACATCTTCGGTGTGGGCATCCATCCCAACATCAACACCGCCTCCCTCTTGGGCATTATCAATGCCATCAACCGGGCAATCGGGCAGAAATAAAAAATACGGGGTACTGCACGTTTTGTGCAGTACCCCATATTTTTGTCAGCGGTCATCTGTCAACGGCCGCTGGAAATCAATTTTGCAAATTGATTTTGAACAGCATAAACCGTAGGGGGCGCAGGCCCGGCGCCCCGCAAAACACATAGTCAACTGCTGCTTTGGCGGGCGGCCGGGCCTGCCGCCCTACGGGAACGATTTTTACAACACAATTTCCACCGGCTTCCCGATCTCCAGGGTTTCCGGGGTCACTTTGCAGTCACAGGCCAGGAGGGTGACCCCCTGGCTTCTGGCGTCCAGGAGAGCCTGGCCGAAATCCGGGTCGGTGCGCCAGTTGGGTTCGAAATGGTCCACGTTTTCCATCTGGATTACCAGGAACACCCAGGCTCCGTACCCTTCTTTGGCGGCCCGGATCAGTTCATGGAGGTGTTTGGCTCCCCGGGCGGTGGGGGCATCGGGAAAACGGACCACCCCGTCTTCTTCCAGGGTGACGCCCTTCACTTCCAGGAAGGATTTCCTGTCCCCCTGTTCCAGGTAGAAGTCGAACCGGGACTGGTCGTACCGGAATTCCGGCTGGATTCTGGTAAGGCCGGGGAGGCCTCCCTGTTCCAGCCATTCCTGGACCACCTTGTTGGGGGCCTGGGAATCCATATTGATGAGCCGGGGGCCTTTTTCCACCGCCACCAGGTCGTATCGGGTCTTCCGTTTGGGATTGTCACTGGCGGTGAGGTACACCCTGGCCCCTGGGACCAGCAGTTCCCGGCAGCGTCCGGTGTTCTTCACATGGCAGGTTTCTTCCTTACCATTGATTTCCACCTGGGCGATGAACCGGTTGGGCCGGGAACGGAAGGTACCGGAAGTGATGTTGGGGTAGTGCATGGAGGTCAGGTCCTTTCCTCAGGGATTCCAGGTTTCCGTCTTGTAGTTGTTGCTGTCGGAAGGCCGGAACCCATCTTTGCTGGCATTGCTGTAGCCGCTGCCATCTCTGTATTTAACCGTATAATTGCCGCTGCCATTGTTCGTGATTTCCACGCCATACCAGTCTTTGTCTTTCTGGGCCACGGAGGCACCGGTGTAGGATTGGCTGTCGTCCACCGCTTTCCACAAGCCGTAAAAGGCCCCGTTGGCCATGTAATCTTTTCCGTTGACGGTCACATTTCCCGTTTTCAGACCGTTGATATTGTACTTGTCCGCTTTGCCGTTGGGGGCATTCTGGGCATAGATGCCTACGGTGGCCCCGTCAGAAAGCTGTACCGTCCCCTTGGCAATGGCATCCTTCAGCATTTTCGCCATGGCGTCCGCATAATTCCGGTCGTGGAGGACAGCCGGATCGCTTTCTTTTTCCACGGTGGCCAGCAGGTTGTTGGCATTCCCGAACACAGCGTTGATCTTATCGGCCATGTTGCTCTGGTTGTAGATCAGGAAGCCGATGCCCACCACAATGGCCAGCATCAGGGCGTATTCGATGATGTCTTGGCCCTTGGATCGCAGGGAGTGTTTTCTGTTGTGTTCCATGAGAATGCCTCCTTATATCTTTCAAAGAATGTACCAGGCCTCTGGCGAAACCCCACCACCAGCCCTTGGCTGGTCCCCCGCCCCTTTCAGGAGACGGACAGCCCTTCGGGCATTCAGTTCCTCACCACAGCTGCACCCGTTCCAGGTCGTCGGGAATCAGCAGATTCCCCTGGTAGTATTCCTTGCCTTCGGCGGTGTACAGTTCCTTCCGCTGGGGCAGGTGGGTGTCTTCGGTGTGGTAGAGGATCAGGTTGGGCACCTGGAGCCGGTCGCCGTTTTCGCAGGCTTCCCGCACGGTGGAATGGTGCTTTTCATAGGGCCGGAACCGGTCCCGTTCCCGGTACAGGCAGAAGGCTTCGTGAAGGAGCCACTGGCTGCCGGAAAGCCGGGTGAAATTGTGGTCGTTCATGGGTTCGTCGCCGCAGCAGCCCAGTTTGTGGCCGTTGCTTTCCAATATGTAGCCGTACTGTTTGGCCTTGGTGGAATGGATGTCGAAAAAGGTCACGTCCCAGCCCCGGATCTTCCGGGTTTCCCCGTCTTCCACGGTGATGAAATGGAGCCGGGTATCCAGGAACTTCAGGTCCCCCGGGTCCAGCAGCAGCCGGGCGGTGGAACGGAGCAGGGTGATCACCTCATCGTGGCCGTAGATCCGGGCTTCTCCCACATAGGTGCCCCGTTTCATGGCCTTCACAATCATCCGGATCACCCAGAAGATCCCCAGCACATGGTCCATATGCCGGTGGGTGACGAAAATATCCTTGATTTTCTGCCAGGGCAGCCGGGCCCGCTTCAGCTGGCGCAGGATCCCGTTGCCCCCGCCCCCGTCCACCAGCAGGTAGCGTTCATTCTGGCGCAGCACATAGCAGGTATTGTAGCACCGGGTGGAGATGGCATGGCCTGTGCCCAAAAATAAAATTTCCATACGATTGGTATCCTTCCTTGTTCTTCTCTTTAGTATACCGTATCTGGAACCGGGTGGGAAGGGGCAGAAACCCAAACCCTGTCCGGCCGCTGCCTATACGGACGATTATAATAAAAGACAATAAACTTCCAATTAAGATACATATGATACAGAAAATAAAAGTGATAATAAGATAAAGTAAATTATTGTTGCAAACAAGAAAATTCCGCTGTACTCTGATTCCATCAGAGAAAAGACAGCGCGCAGACTTTACGCTCTGATATCCAGCACAATATTCAGGAGGGGACTGATCATGGGCATTCCGGCAGAACTGGAACTGCTGAAGCACCCTGAACCGGGCCTACGACAACGCCATCCTGCTCCGGGGAAAAGCACATCCGCATCGCCGTGGGCCGGGACGTACGGGACTGTCCCATGAACAGCGGCATCTTCTACGGAAGTGCGGATCAGGAGATCCGGGTGAAGGTGTGGGAGAAAGAAATGAAACAGAAGGGGGTGTGAAAAAATGAGAAATCATTTTTTCACACCTCTCTTTTTCACATTTCCTCCAAAAAAGAATGTTCCTTTCCGTTCTGCTTGTATTTCAATACTGTGTCCAGGTTGATGTTTTCCAGGCTGTGGAAGATGTTGGCCGGGACCTGGGGATTCTTTTCCGCCAGGGCGGCGATCAGCTTCTTCACTTCCAGCCTCTTGGAATCGGTGGTCCCGTCGGTGTGGCAGGGGGAGCAGGTTTCCGTGAACTTGCAGGCGCACTGGATGAAATACAGGCCGTTTTCGTCCCGCCAGCTCTTGATGTCTTCTTCCCGGACGTAGTACAGGGGCCGGATCAGCTCCATCCCCGGGCAGCTGGTGCTTTTCAGCCGGGGGAGCATGGTGCGGATGGCGCCGGAATAGAGCATGCTCATGAGATTGGTCTCGATCACGTCGTCGAAATGGTGGCCCAGGGCGATCTTGTTGCAGCCCAGTTCCCGGGCCTTCCGGTACAGATACCCCCGGCGCATCTTGGCGCACAGGTAGCAGGGGGAATCCTCCACATGGAACACCGCTTCGAAGATTTCCGTGGAAAAGAAGGTGAGGGGCACCTGGAGCAGTTTGGCGTTTTCCTCGATGATCTTCCGGTTCATGGCATTGTACCCCGGATCCATGCACAGGAACACCAGGTCGAAGGGAATCTTGTTGTGGCGCTTCAGGTCCTGGAACAGCTTGGCCATAAGCATGGAATCCTTGCCTCCGGAAATGCACACGGCAATCTTGTCCCCGGGCTGGATCATGGCGTAATCACAGATGGCCTGGACGAATTTGCTGGAAATCCGCCGTTTGTATTTCCGGCGCAGGGAGGATTCGATCCGTTTCAGCCGCTGGGAATCTTCCGCCGCCAGGGCGTTTTCCCGTTCCAGCCGTTTTTGGAGCCACAGGGAGTAGCCCCCTGCCAGGGAAACAGCGGTGTATCCCTGGTCCCGGAGATTGGCGGCCAGGCCCAGGCTGATCTTCCCCCACATGCACACCAGGACGATGAGCCGGTCTTCCGGCAGGTCCACGCTGCCTTCCTGGAGCGCCAGGGGGTTCAGGTTCATGGCGCCGGGCACCGTGCCCCGGTCAAAGGCCGCCGGATCCCGGATGTCCGCCAGGAACCGCTGGTCCGGGGAGAGACCCGCCAGTTCCTCCACGGTGATTTCAGTTTTGTCATCCCACTGGGAAAGATTCATGGTCATAGATTCAAAGCTTCCTTTATTGTAGATTGGTTTCCATTGTACCATGGTATAATGAACCTATCAACCAAAAGGGGTGACGGGTATGAAGAAACGGATTTATCTCTGGCTGGGGCCCGGGCTGATGCTGCTGTGCCGGTGGCTGCTGGCTGAGGGGTTCGGGGCATCCGGGGCCTGGGCCATCGGGGTGTCACTGTGGATGATCTTCTGGTGGATCACCCGGCCGGTGGGGCTTACGGTGACGGCCCTGCTGCCGGTGGTGGCCAATGTATTTCTCTCCCTGGCTCCCATGGACCGGGTGCTGGCCCAGTATGCCTCCAGCAGCATCGTGCTGCTTTTTGCCGCCACCCTGCTGACCCTGCCCTGGGAACCTATCGGCCTGGACCACCGGATCGCCCTCCGGTGCCTGGCCTTCATCGGACCCAGCATGAAAAGCCAGATTACCGTGTGGTTCCTGGCGTCGGTGCTGTTTTCCATCGTGCTGCCCAATGCGGTGGTGGTGGCCATCTTTACCCCCACGGCCCTGGCCATGGTGAAGGCGGCCGGGTACCGGGGCAGCGATCCGGCGGCAGCTCCCATCCTGTGCGCCATTGCTTTCGGTTCCGTGGTGGGGGGTGTGGGGACCCCGGTGGGAGGGGCCATGGACGTGATCGCCGCGGCTCTTTACCAGCAGGCCACCGGGGAGGAATTCCTGTTCACCCGCTGGTTCCTGGCCTTTCTGCCCTACCTGGCCCTGACCACCCTGGCCACCCTGGGGGTCCAGCTGGTCAGGAAAGAACCGGTGGAACAGCTCCAGGGGACCCGGGACTATTTTCTGGAAGAGTGCCGGCAGATGGGGCCCATGACCCGGGAAGAAAAAATCTGTCTGGGGCTGTTCGGACTGGCCCTGGCTGGATCCTTCCTGCGGCCGCTGTACGCCGGTCTGCTGCCCGGGCTGCTGCCGGCCTATCTTTACGGCAGCCTGGGGTTCCTGCTGTTTTTCCTCGACGGGAAGGACGGGAAGCCCCTCCTGACCTGGAAACAGGTCCAGGAGCACATGATCTGGGGGGTGCTGATCCTGTTCGCCGGGGGCCTGGCCATGGGGATCCTGCTGGAAGCCTCCGGAGCCAACGGGCAGCTGGCCCGGTGGGCCGGAAAACAGGCCCTGGCACCGGGACTGCCTCTGGCGGCGGGGATCGTGGGGCTGGCGGCCTTTCTGTCGGAAGTGTCCAGCATCACCATTTCCTCGGCTCTCACCATCCCCCTGGTGATCACCTATACCCACAGCGCCGGCCTGCCGCTCCTGCCCTGGTGGATGACGGCGGTGATGGGGTTCAACGGGGCCTTCCTGCTGCCCACCGGCATCCGGGCCATCCCCTGCGGCGCCGGCCTGGCTCCGGCCACCCTGTTCCGCCGAGGCCTGCCCCTGTGCCTGGTGCGGGTCCTGTGTGCGGTGGTAATGGGGTGGCTTGCGGGCTGAGTCGGTAAGCCCTCCCTGTTGCCCCTGCCCCGGCCCCATGGTATACTGATAAGAATGAACCAAAGGAGGTTGGCTGTTTTGTCCATGACGGAGGAGAAGAAGAAAAAATCCCGGTTCCGGTCCAGACTCACCTTCCTGCTGCTCACCCTGGCGGTGATCCTGGGGGTGGTGGGCTACACCTACCGGACGGATATCGAAATGCACATCGTCCACCTGAAGCCCCAGCCGGTGCGCCAGGTGGAACTGGGGAAAATGGGGCTTCAGCTCCAGCGCTTCAACACCCCGGAGATCACCAGCTACGACGTGGACAAGATTCTCAGCTTCGTGATCCGGGATGACAGATTCTACATCGCCCTCCGGAGCCAGGACGGGGACAGCACCGCGGTCCAGGCCTACCAGCGGAAAGAAGGGAGCCTGTTCCCCCTGCGGAGCTTCGGGAAGAAAGGGACCTGCACCATCCCGGAAAAAATGGTCCTCAGTGTGGACCTGGCCGGCAACGGGGATATCGTCTATGTGAAGAAGGGCATCCACACCCTCCGGGACGGGAACGACATCATCAGCCTGAAGGGGAACACCACCGCCACCCGGGTGGCCTTCCTGCCGGGGTATGAACAGGCCTACCTGTACGGCAACGACAACTTTACCCTGGCGGATTACCGGGACGGGGCCTTTGAGAAGAACCATCCCGCCTTCCTCCACAACCGGGCCAAACCCTTTGCCGGAGGCCTGACCCAGGTGCGGATCACCGGGGACGGCACCATTTACGGGGGCGGGCGGATCAAGCCCAACGGCCTCAACATGGTGGAGGCTTTCAACAGCAAAGGGAAGGCTCTCCGGAGCTTCGGCAGTCCCATCCAGACCGACAAGGATTCCATCTACAATCTGATCGACATGGCGGTGCTGGACCATTACCTGGTGGTCATCGACGGGTTCACCCTGAAGTTCTGGACCCGGGAGGGCCAGTACCTGGGGAACCTGAACAGCTCCAGGGTGCTGGGGGACAACCTGAACTGCGCCAAACTGGCCCCCATCGACGGGAACACCCTGGGGATCCTGGCCTTCGTCCGGAACGCCCAGACCAAGCTGGTGGAGATCCGGATCTTCGCCCTGACGTTCCCCCGGTGAGCCGGCAGCCCATCGGGCTGCGTTTTTCTTCAAAAGCCTCGGCCCATGGCAGAGGGGATCCATCAGCCATTGACCATTGACCATTGACGGGGGCTGCTGCATGTGCAGCAGCCCCCTTTTACCGAAAGGAGCAGCCATGTCCAACATCCTGCACTGCCTCCAGCTGGGGGAAACCATGAGGGACCGGTTCCTGGAACAGGCCCGGGCCCTGCCGTACGGTTCGGCACTGTTTGTGGTGCCCAACCGGTATTTTTTGCAGAAAGTCCGGGAAACCGGCGCCGTCCGGGCGGTGATCATGGACTCCCTGCCCGGGGAGATCCTCCGGTGGAACCGGGCGGAAGGGGAGTTCCGCCGGATCACCCGTCCCGCCCAGAAAAAAATTCTGGAAGACACCCTGGAGAAACTGAAAGACCAGCTGTCTTATTTTTCCTCCCTGGTGGGGAAGGACGGATTCCGGGACAGCCTGCTGGGGCTGTTCGACGAATTTTCCCGGAACGGCCTGGACCCGGATACCTATCAGCGGATCCTGATGAACTGGAACCGGGAAGGGGCACTCCGGAACAAAGACATGGACCTGGCCAAACTGTACCTGGTGTACAGCACCCTGGTCAGCGGTCAGAAACTGGAAGATCTGTCCCAATCCTACGCCCGGGCGGCGAAGGTGCTGGAGGAGGGGGGCTCCGTGCCCTGGCAGCAGTGCTTCTTCAGTGAATTCTACCAGCTGGACCCGGTCCAGCTCCGGCTGCTGAAAGCCCTGGGCCGGTGCTGCCCGGTGGAAATGGGCCTGTTCTATGATCCCAAACGGCCGGAACTGAGCCAGGTGACGGAAAAAATCTACGGGGACCTGCTGGGGGACGGGTTCCAGCCGGTGCCGGAAGAACCGGTGAAGGACAAACCGGAGGATCTGGCCGCCCTGGCCCGGGAATGGAAGCCCGGGGCCAAGTGCGGCCTGGCTGGGGACCACATCCATCTGGGAGAAGGGGCCAGCCAGGAACAGGAGATCCGCCTGGCGCTCACCTCCATCAAGGAACGGCTCCAGGACGGAGTGCAGCCGGAAGAGATCCTGGTGCTGGTCCGGAAACTCCAGGATTACCAGGGCCTGGTCCGGTCCTTTGCCCAGTACGGCATCCCCTGCCGGCTGCCCCTGCCGGCGGACCTGAAAAGCCAGCCCCTGCCGGATTTTCTCACCAAACTGCTGGCGGCGGCCGGGGAAAAATGGGACCTGTCCCTGTGGCAGGCCCTGTTCCGCTGTCCCCTGATGGAGCTGCTGTTCCAGACGGACCGGGAAAACCTGGACTTCCTCTATACCCAGGCGTATTTCTCCAGTGCCGGGGCTTTTCTGGCCCATGTCCGCCGGAAGGAACTGGTTTCTGCCGGGTTCTGGGACCTGGTGGATTTCCTCCAGCAGGACCATACCCCCGAAGCCTGGCGGGACGGACTGACGGAATGGCTGGACCGGTGGCAGCTGGCCCGGAACTGGGGACAGCTCCACAAAGAAGGGAAAGTGGATCTGGACCAGGTGAAGCTCCTGGCCGGCACCGAAGACTTCGTCCGGAAGACCCTGGACAGCCTGGTGAAGACCTGGGAGCAGTGCGGAGAAGAAAAATCCGCCCTGGGCCTGGACAAGATCCGGACCTTCTGGAAGGACAGCCTGGCCCAGGCCTCCCTGCCCCTGACTCCGGGAGAACCCCGGGGGATCCCGGTGCGGGAAGCCGGGGAGATCCAGGGGGCGGCCTTTCCCTATGTGTACATCCTGGGGGTGCGGGAAGGAATGTTCCCGGCGGTGAAGCGGGAAAGCTGGCTGTACAGCGACCAGGAACGGGCGGAACTGAACGCCCTGGGGCTGGAGCTGAGCCTGACTGCCCGGGCCCTGGACACGGACCGGTACTTTTTCGGGTCCGCCGCAGCTCTGGCCTCTCGGGAGCTCCATCTCAGCTGGTACAGTGATGAGGAAGGGGGGGCCAGCCCCTACATCACCGGGCTGGACCATTTCTATGCCCCGGACAGCCTGCCGGTGACCGTGTATGAAGCCGATCCGGACCGGTGCGCCAGTCCGGCCCTTTTGACCAATTGCCTGGCGGAACAGGAATGGCTGGGGCCCCGGGAAAAAGAAACCCTGCTGGCCGCCGTGGGAACGGACTTTCCAGATCGGACCCAATCTGCCCGCCGGCGCTGGGAAGAACCGGACAGTCCCTGGAACGGCACGGTGCCCGGGGTGGTGAAGAAACCCCTCCATCTGTCCGCTTCCAGCCTGGACGCCTTTTTGCAGTGTCCCTTTGCCGCTCTGGTAAGCCGGGTGTGGAAGCTGGTCCCCTGGGAGGAACAGGAGCCCTGGCCGGCACCGGATGTGGTGGGGAACCTGCTCCACCAGACCCTGGCCGCTTTCCTGGGGAACCATCTCCAGACCGGACTGGAAGCAAAGGATCGGGAAACCCTGGAGCAGGAACTGGAACAGGTCTATCAGGGCATCTTCGACCGGTTCCATCAGGAAGGGAAGATCCCGGACAGCCCCCTTCTGGACCATATCCGGGAACGGTACGGGAAAGAGCTCCGGACCTGGCTCCGGGGGGAACTGGATTATGAAGCCCGGGATCAGCTGGGCCTGAAGCCCTGGAAGGTGGAATGGAGCTTCGGTCGGGAGCACAGTCCCTGGCCGGCCCTTACCCGGACCGTGGACGGAAAAAAAGTGTGGTTTTCCGGCCAGATCGACCGGATCGACAGCAACGGAAAAACCTGGTCCCTGCTGGATTACAAAACCGGACAGCCCCCCACCGGCCAGGACATCCTCCAGGGCCGGGCGGTGCAGCTGCCCCTGTATCTGGAGGCTCTGGCGGTCCTGGGAGAAGTGGATCCGGAAGCCATCCTGGGGGGCGGCTATGTGCAGCTCTGTTCCGGGGAACGGAAAGGGGGCATCTGGGACAAGGCGGTGAAGGATGCCTTCCCCTGGATGCAGAAGGCCCGTCCCCCGGAGAAAAAGCAGGCCCTGGAAGCCGCCCAACAGGCGATGGATCAGGCAGTCCGGGAGATCCGGGAAGGGAAGTTCCCGGCCCGTCCCTCCGGAACCTGTCCCGGCTGGTGTCCGGCCCGGGACCTGTGCCGGATCGGGGAGAATCCCCACAGGACAGAAACAGTGAAGGAAGAGGAGTGATACCATGGCCAGTTTTACCCCACAGCAGCAGGAAGCCATCTCCACCCTGGACCGGAACGTGTCGGTATCCGCCGGCGCCGGTTCCGGCAAGACCCGGGTGCTGGTGGAACGGTTCCTGAAGATCCTCCAGGAGCGGAAGGCCACCGCCCAGGAAATCCTGGCCATCACCTTTACCCGGAAAGCCGCCCGGGAAATGCGGGAACGGGTCCAGAAAGGGATCCTGGACCGGCTGGGAGCGGCCGCCGAGCCGGAAGAAAAAGCCTACTGGCAGGAGCAGCTCCAGCTGGCGGACCGGGCGCCCATCACCACCATCGACAGCTTCTGTTCCCAGGTGCTCCGGGAAAACCCGGTGGAGGCCGGGCTGGACCCCAATTTCGCCGTGAAGGAAGAATACCAGATCCGGGCCTTCCGGGAAGAGACCGCCCAGGCCTTTGTCCAGAAGGAAATCCAGCAGCAGGACGGGGACCTGGCCGCTTTGCTGGACCTATATCCGGCGGACCGGCTGGCCAGGATCCTGGTGGCCCTCATCGATGACTTGCCGGAGATCCTGGCCCTGCCCGGAGGCCTGGCCGCCCCCTATGAAGTCAGCCTGGGAGGAGAAGAAGCGGGGAAAATCGAAGCAGAAGGGGCCCTGGATGCTCTGCTGGAGAGCCGGGACCTGGCAGGCCCCAAAAGCCGGGCGAAACTGGATGCCCTGGCAGACCAGCGGGAAGCCATCCACCAGTGGATCGCCGCCGGGGAGTATAGTAAGGCCTCCGCTGCCCTGAAGCCTGTTTCCGCCACCGGGAAGATCAAAGACCTGGTGAAGGAAGCCAAAGAGGCCCTGGCCCGGCTGGAAACCCTCTCTTTGGACGGGGCGGGGGCGGAGCAGGCCCGGCACTGGGAGAATCTGCTGGGCCGGTTCCGCCAGGCCCTGCTGGATGCCGCCGAAAGCCGGGAAATCTACAGCTTCGGCTATCTCTCCGGACGGGCGGTGGAGCTGCTGGAAAAGCGGCCCAATGTGCTCTTCCGGTACAAAAGCCGGTTCCGGTACCTGATGGTGGACGAATTCCAGGACACCAACGAAGAACAGAAAAGACTGGTGTACCTGCTCAGCGGGGGCAGCAGCCGGAGCCTCCAGGGACGGAACCTGTTCGTGGTGGGGGATGCCAAGCAGTCCATCTACCGGTTCCGGGGAGCGGATGTCAGCGTGTTCCGGCAGGTACGGGACGCCATCGGTGAGACCGGCGGGGACAACATCGTCATGGACGACAACTTCCGGTCCGCTCCGGAAATCATCGAAGCCTGCAACACCCTGTTCGACGATCTGCTGGGCACCGACAGCCGGTCCGACGTGACCGCCCAGCCCCTCCATCCCCACCAGCCCTCTTCCCGGAAGCCTGTGTTCGCGGTGCTGAAGAAGGGAGAGTGCACCCTGGAGGAATGCCAGCAGGCGGAAGGACGGTACGTGGCCCAGGCCATCCGGCAGCTCCGGGAAGACACCGGGCTCCCCTACGGCCAGATGGCCATCCTGCTGCCGGCCATCCATCTGTCCCGGCAGTATGAGGAAGCCCTGACCGCCCTGGGCATCAAAAGCCAGGTCAGCGACGGCAAGGGATTCTACGAACGGCAGGAGGTGGTGGACTGGATCAGCCTGCTGACCTTCCTGCTGAACCCCCGGAAGGACTGGGCCCTGGCCGGGTTCCTCCGGTCCCCCTACGCCGGGATCAGCGACCGGCAGCTGACGGACCTGCTGAAGCCCTGGCCGGAACTGAGCCTGTGGGAAAGCCTCCGGCAGAGCCTGGAAGAACCCTTCGTGACCCTCTCCCGGAAGCTGGAAGCCCTGCACCGGACGGCCCTGTTCCAGTCCCTGCCGGAACTGATGGATGACTTCCAGGAAGCCTTTGCGGTGGAACCCACCCTGCTGGCCCAGCGGGGAGGACGGGAGAAACTGGCCAACTTCCGGAAGCTCCGGGCCCTGGGGGTGAAGGGAGCCATGGAAGAGGGGGATACGGCCCGGGATTTCCTGGACCGGCTGAACCTGATGCGCCGGCTCTCCGCCCGGGAAAGCGCCGCCAACCAGGAAGCGGATCCGGAAGCGGTGCAGATCATGACCATCCACAAATCCAAGGGGCTGGAATTTCCGGCGGTTTTCCTGCCGGATCTGTCCAAAAAGAATCACAACGATACCCTGGGGATCCAGTTCCTGCCCGGCCAGGGATTCGGGGTCAGGGTGCCCGATGCCCAGGGGAATCTGCTGGAAACCTCCGTGTACACCCGGCTGAAAGGGGAAAAAGCACGGCTGGAACGGGCGGAGAAGCAGCGGCAGCTGTATGTGGCCATGACCCGGGCGGAAAAATACCTGTACCTGATCAATGTGGATGAAAGCAAAGAAGGAAGCAGGCCCCCGGATCCGGACAAGGAAAAATGGGGCCAGTCCCTCCAGCGGGTCTTTGCGTCGGAAGGGCCCCACGGGGACCAGATGGACTGGGAAGAACTGGATGTGGCGGAGATCCTGGAGAACCAGGAGACCGGACAGCCGGGAGCCGGGGAGGCTTTTGTGCTGGATCCTGCGGTGTATGACCGGGTCCGGCCGGTGACCGTGCCCCGGGACCTGGAACTGTCTGCCAGCGCCCTGCTGGAATACGATACCTGTCCCCGGAGCTTCTACTACCATTATTTCCGCCACATGCCCGGAATCGATCTGGAAACGGTGGGAGAAGGGTCCCGCCGGATCTCTGCCATCGATCTGGGGACCTATGTGCACCGGGTGCTGGAACTGCTCCAGGAAGAGCCGGAAGAAGAGGCCCTGGCCGAAGCCCTGGAAGTGCTGGACCGGACCGGGGCGGAGAAGAAGGTGTTCGCCCGGGAAGGACGGAAACTAGTGGAACAGTACTGTGCCAGCCCCCTGTACCAGGAACTGAAGGACCTGCCCGCCCAGGCGGAACGGGATTTCGCCCTGCCCCTGTTCCAACTGGAGCAGGGACGGGCGGTGTTCCAGGGAAGTGTGGACAGACTGGTGACCCTGCCGGACGGCCGGCTGGGGATCGTGGATTACAAAACCGGCCATCCGCCGGCGGATGGGGAGGAAAAGCAGGGATATACCCGGCAGCTGACCATCTATGCCCTGGCGGCGGAAATCCTGTATCCGGGGCAGAAAGTGGCCTGGGCCCGGCTCCATTTCCTCCAGGACTGCTCCTCCTGGGAACTGAAGGACCGGGAGCAGGAAGAGGAAAAGCTGAAGGCCCTGGTGGAAAACCTCCTCATCTGGGACAAAGAAGAACAGTTCCCCGCCAGGAAGGAAGGATGCCAGTGGTGTCCGTACCGGTATTTCTGTCCGGAGGGGACAGGGGAGCCGCCGGCAGTTGACCGCTGACCGTTGACAGGGGTGTTGCCCATGCATCACCCCTCTTTTAAAATCCTTTAATTTTCTGTCGATTCATGGTAAAATGACCGTTGTAGTATGTTCGAAGGAGGCTTTCTGTGGCAGTACGGGGAATTCTATTTGACTTTGACGGGACGCTGGCCAACACCACGCCCCTGATCCTGGCCACTTTCCATCAGACCCTGGACCATTTCGTCCCGGAGCGGAAGGTGGACGATCAGGCCATCATCAACACCTTCGGCCTTCCCCTGCGGGAGGGCCTGGCAGGGCTGTCCGGCTGCACCGACCCGGCGGAACTGGACCGGATGACGGCCTATTACCGCCAGTACAACACCGCCTGGCATGATGAAATGATCCGCCCCTTTCCCGGGGTAAAGGAAGGGCTCACCGCCCTGCGCCGGGCCGGGGTTCCCATGGCCATCGTCACCAGCAAGTTCAAGGCCAGCTGCCAGAGGGGACTCCGGTGCCTGGGGCTGGAGGACTGCATCGACGACATCATCGGATGCCAGGAGTGCACCGCCCACAAACCGGATCCGGAACCCATGGAAAAGGGCCTGGAGCTGCTGGGGCTCCGGGGGGAGGAATGCCTCTGTGTGGGAGACAGCCCCTATGACCTGGTCAGCGGCAAAAAAGCCGGCTGCCGGACGGTGAAAGTGGGCTGGACCTCCTTCTCCCAGGATTTCTTCGACCGGTTCATCCGGCCTGACCATACCATCGGCACCCTGAAAGACCTGCTTTCCTTCGTGGAACCATCAAAACCAGAGAGGTGATTGCATTGCGCAAAATCGGGATCATCGGCGGCACCGGGGTGGAGGACGCCTCCGCCTTCGGGAAGCTGGCTCCTCTTACGGTGGAAACGCCCTTCGGCCAGGCCCGCTGCCTGAAGGGGACCGCCGCCGGCCATGAAATCTATTTCCTGGCCCGGCACGGCCTGGACCACAGCGTCCCGCCCCACAAGATCAATTACCGGGCCAACATCTTTGCCCTGAAAAAACTGGGGGTCACGGAGATCCTGTCCTTTACGGCAGTGGGATCCCTGAACCGGGGACTGCCTCCCGGCACCTTTGTGGTGACCAGCCAGCTGCTGGACTTTACCAAAAGCCGGGTGAACACCTTCTTCAACGGGGAAAACGGCCAGGTGGCCCATGTGGATTTCGCCCAGCCCTACTGCCCGGCTCTCCGGGAACGGCTGAACCGCTGCCTGGTGAAACTGGGGCTCCGGCACAGCAAACAGGGGACCTACGTGGTCACCGAAGGGCCCCGGTACGAAACTGCGGCGGAAGTGCGGATGTATGCCGCCATGGGAGGCGATGTGGCCGGCATGACCAACATGCCGGAAGCGGTGCTGGCCCGGGAAGCGGAAATCTGCTATGCCAACTGCTCCGTGGTCACCAACATGGGGTCGGGGCTGGCGGTCCGGTCCCTGTCCCACGAAGAAGTGACGGAAGCCATGGAACGGCTGGAAAAGCAGATCCTGGCGGTGATCGAAGCCTATGTGAACGATGACGGTCCCCTGACCCACAGCTGCCAGTGCCGGGAAGCCCTGAAGGAATACGGGGGATTCCGGCTGGAAGCCTTCGGCGGGGATGCAAAGGAGGAATGACGGGGCATTATGGTCTATGATATTGCAATCAAGGATGTGGAACTGACGGAACCCGGGGACGGGACCCTGTTCAACATCGGGATCAACGGCAGCACCATCGGGTATGTGGGCACGGACCCGGTGGAAGGAAAAACCGTGCTGGACGGCCGGGATCACCTGGCGGTGCCCGGGTGGGTGAACGCCCATACCCATGTGGCCATGACCCTGTTCCGCAGCTATGCCGACGACATGGCCCTGATGGACTGGCTCCAGAACCGTATCTGGCCCCTGGAAGCCAGACTGGACGGCCGGGCGGTGTACTGGGGGAGCCTGCTGGGCATCGGAGAGATGATCCGCACCGGCACCACCTGTTTCGCCGACATGTATTTCTTTATGGAAGAGACCGCCAAGGCGGCGGCGGACAGCGGCATCCGGGCCGTATTGTCCCGGGGGCTCACCGGCAGCAGCCCGGAAGACGGAGCCGCCCGGCTGGAAGAGAACACCCAGCTGTACAAAACCTGGAACGGAGCCCAGAACGGCCGGATCACCGTGATGTTCGGGCCCCACGCTCCCTACACCTGCAGCCCGGACTACCTGAAGACCGTCATTGCCCGGGCCCGGGAACTGGGTGCGGAGATCCACATGCACCTGGCGGAGACCGCCGGGGAAGTGGCGGACTGCCTGAAACAGTACGGCAAGAGCCCCATCGCCCTGATGGAGGAACTGGGGATGTTCGAAGGGGGAACCCTGGCGGCCCACTGCGTCCATGTGGATGAGGCGGACCAGGACATCCTGGCCCGGCACGGGGTCCGGGTGGCCCACAACCCCCAGAGCAACCTGAAACTGGCCAGCGGCATCGCCCCGGTGGCCAGCATGCTGAAAAAAGGCATCACCGTGGGCCTGGGCACCGACGGGGCCAGCAGCAACAACAACCTGGACATGCTGGAGGAAGTGCGGCTGGCGGCCATGCTGGCCAAGACCCAGTCCGGGGATCCCAAGGCGGTACCGGCCTCCCAGGCCCTGGCCATGGGCACCTGGATGGGCGCCAAAGCCGTGGGGCTGAAGGACACCGGGAAGCTGGAAGTGGGACAGAAGGCGGACATTGTATTGTACAATATGGATTCCCCCGCCTGGTACCCCCGGCACGACCGGACGTCTCTGCTGGTGTACGCCGCATCCTCCGCGGATGTGGACACGGTACTGGTGGACGGCAACATCCTGCTGCGCAAAGGAGAACTGACCACCATCGACCTGGAAAAAGTCACTGCGGAAGTGGGACAGTGCTTGAAGGAAATGACAGCCAGTGCAGAGTGAAGAGTGGGGGACGTTGGCCGAACCCCACCACCGTCCTGACGGACGGTCCCCCGCCCCTTGCAGGGGACGGACAGCCCTTCGGGCGAAATAACCAGGACGGGCTCCCGGCTGTGGAGCCCCTGCGGCATTGACGATGGATCATCGGGACCGTAGGGGCCGCACGCCGGGCGGCCCGCCTCGATGAACGACTCACGATGAACGATTCACGATTCACGATGAACGACAATAAAGGAGTGTTTGGTGTGGCAAAGATCTTGAAAAAACTGCAGCTGGCACCTGCAGTCTGGGAATTTGAAGTGGATGCGCCTCTGATTGCGCACAAATGCAAACCGGGACAGTTCGTCATGGTACTGGTGGACGAAACCAGCGAACGGATCCCTCTGACCATTGGTGATTTCGACCGGGAAAAAGGCACCATCACCCTGATGGTCCAGGCGGTGGGGAACACCACCCGGCATCTGTGCGAGGATTTCGCCCAGGGCGACGAGATCCAGCACATCCTGGGGCCTCTGGGCCAGCCTTCTGAAATGGGCAGGTTCGGCACTGTGGTCATGGTCTGCGGGGGCATCGGCGTGGCGCCGGTCCATCCCATTGCCCGGGCCTACCACGAACTGGGCAACAAGGTGATCACCATCATCGGGGGCCGGCACAAGGACCTGATCCTGTGGCGGGACCGGATGGAAAAGATCAGCGATGAAGTGATCATCACCACCGACGACGGGTCCGAAGGCATCAGGGGCTTTGTCACCGATCCTCTCCGGAAAATGCTGGAAGAAGGGAACCATCCGGACCTGGTGGTGGCCATCGGCCCCATCATCATGATGATGAACGTGGCCAAGGTCACCCAGCCCTACAACGTGAAGACCACCGCCAGCCTCAGCTGCCTCATGGTGGACGGCACCGGCATGTGCGGCGGCTGCCGGGTGCAGGTGGGGGGCGAAAGCAAATTCACCTGCTGTGACGGGCCGGAATTCGATGCCCATCAGGTGGATTTCAAAAATCTGATGCAGCGTTCCAAGATGTACAAGGACCAGGAAGCAGTAGAATACAGTTGCGGGGGGCATTGCAGATGCGTGGAGGAATGAGAAATCCCATGCCGGAACAGCCGGCGGATGTACGGAACCATAACTTTGAAGAAGTGGCCCTGGGCTACCCGGAAGACGTGGCGGTGGACGAAGCCCAGCGCTGCCTCAACTGCAAGAATCCCCAGTGCGTCAAGGGCTGCCCGGTGAACGTGGATATCCCCCAGTTCATCCATGCGGTGACGGAACGGGATTTTGACGGAGCCATCCACATCCTGAAGAACAAGAACTCCCTGCCCGCCGTGTGCGGCCGGGTGTGCCCCCAGGAAAACCAGTGCGAAAAACACTGCATCCTGGGCATCAAGGGAGAACCGGTGGCCATCGGCCGTCTGGAACGGTTCGTGGCGGACCGGGCCCGGGAAGCGGGCACGGATATCGTGAAAGAAGGCCTGGCACCCAAGAACGGCATCAAAGTGGCCGTGGTGGGGGGCGGACCTTCCTGCCTCACCGCCGCCGGGGACCTGGCCAAACTGGGCTATGACGTGACGCTGTTCGAAGCCCTCCACAAGGTGGGCGGGGTGCTCATGTACGGCATCCCCGAATTCCGTCTGCCCAAGGCCATCGTCCAGCACGAAATCCAGCAGCTGAAGGAACTGGGCGTGAAGATCATGACCGATGTGGTGATCGGCCGCACCTTCACCCTCCACGAACTTCTGGGCGAAGAAGGATTCCAGGCCGTGTACGTGGGCACCGGCGCCGGGCTGCCCCATTTCATGCGGATCCCCGGAGAAGCCCTGAACGGGGTGTATGCCGCCAACGAATTCCTCACCCGGGTGAACCTGATGGGAGCCTGGAAGTTCTCGAAAATGGCCACTCCCGTGTATGTGGGGGAGAACGTGGCCGTAGTGGGGGCCGGCAACGTGGCCATGGATGCCGCCCGGACCGCCAAGCGGCTGGGGGCGGAAAACGTCTATGTGGTGTACCGCCGGAGCGAAGCGGAAATGCCCGCCCGGAAGGAAGAAATCGCCCACGCCAAGGCGGAAGGCATCGAACTCCACATGCTGAACAACCCGGTGAAGATCCTGGGCAACGAAGAGGGCTGGGTCACCGGCATCGAATGTGTCCGGACGGAACTGGGCGAACCGGATGCCTCCGGCCGCCGGAGCCCGGTGGAAATCCCCGGCTCCAACCATGTGTTTGACGTGGACATGGTGGTGATGGCCATCGGCCAGGGGCCCAACCCCCTGCTGAAGCACACCACCCCGGACCTGGTGACCAACCGGAAAGGGCTCATTACCGTGGACGAAAAAGAAGAAACCTCCATTCCGGGGGTCTTTGCCGGGGGCGATATCGTCACCGGGGCTGCGACGGTGATTTCCGCCATGGGGGCCGGCAAGAAGGCTGCCCGGGAAATCGACGCCTATCTGAAAGAAAAATTAGGGAAGTAACAGAAGGAATGAACAAACTGAAACGATGGGGGCTGGCGGCGGCCGTCCTGTGCCTGGGACTGATCCAGGCCGGGACTGCCAGAGCGGCAGCGCCCAAAAACACCTATAAACCGGCCAGCGGGGGCTATACCCTGACGGTACCCCCCGGCAGCCGGGAGATTTACCATACCTCCACAGGGATCCGGTTCACCGTGGGGAAGGATTTTCTGGTCAGTGCGGATCTGTACACCCTGCCCAGTTTCGTATCCGTCCCCATGAAGCAGTATTCCTCGGAGCAGAAGAAAGATTTCAAGAAGTTCCTGGGGAAGATCCAGGACCAGGAAAACGACACCATCCAGGATGAGGGCAGCTCCCGGAATTTTGGCAGCCAGCCCGCCCTGGACGGGATCCTGGGGGAAAAGCTCCGGAAATACCGGGCCACCTCCGGGGAACCCAAACCCCAAAAGAAGGACAAAAAGGAACAGGACAGCTACACCTATGTGGCGGTACCCCAGGACAAGCTGCGGACCCACCGGCCCTTCCTGATCGGCCGGGCCTACCAGCCGGAAAAGAACGTGCTGCTGGTGGTGAACGTGAGCGCTCCGGAAAACCTGGAAGCCGCGGCCCGGGCTGCCCTCCAGTCCCTGTGCGCCGATCTGACCCTTTCCCGGGTGAAGTACACCGATGTGAACCTTCTGACGGTGCCGGGGATGGGCTATGAAATGGAGATCCCCAGTGGCTGGCGGATGTACACCCTACGGGCGGACAATGTGCTCCTGGGCCGGTCTCTCAGCAGCGTCCATACCGACGGGCTGCTGATCCGGGAATTTTCCGATGACACCTTTGCGGAACTGGGAAATTCCACCCCGGAAGGGCTGAAGGAAGCGGAAGACGCCTTCATCCAGAAAGTGACCCGGTACACCCCCAACATCACCGTGCTCCGGCACCAGCCCATTTCCGTGGGCAGCCTGAACGGCAGCATGTCCGAATGCACCGACAGCGGGGACCTGAAGAAAGTGTTCGTGGTGAACACCTATCTGATGAACGCCCGGGGCAACGGGTACATGATCCGGTACCAGACCGATGACACCATCAACTACGACCTGAAACTGAAAGCCTTCAAACAGTCCGTGGAAAGCTTCAGCCTGCTCCAGAACAACGACGGCAGCGGCTTGAAGCCGGAGAGGGATATGTAGGATTTTGGTTGATAGTTGACAGCTGACCATTGACAGGGGGTGTGAAAGTTATTTTTTCACACCCCTTCCCCTTTTTTTTACATTTCCGTCACAAATCCTTCATGAACCGTTCATTTTAAAAGGTGTACAATAAAACCATAAGAAGTGACTGGCCAGTCCGGTCTCTTTTCTTTTGGTAAAAATCGAAACGGGAAGAAGGAATCTTCAATGCAGAAGAAAATGTTTGCAGTGACGCTGGCTGTGCTGGCATCCGTGGCCTCCATGGGCTTTGCAGCTCCCCAGACCAGCTGGGAACAGGGGGAATGGCAGCTGAACGCAGGAGCCTGGGCTCCCAAAGCCAAATTCGACGGCAATGAATCCAGTACCAAATGGAACTTTGACGGCGGTGTGGGCTACGGACTGTCCGACAAATGGGCTCTGGAATACGACTATCGGGGCCTGAAGACCAAAGCCGGGGATTTCAAGACCGACGGGGACCAGAACGAAGTGAACCTGGTTTACAGCCTGAACAAGAACTGGGCTCTGTTTGGCGGCTGGAACCGGATCAACGATGATTTCGACGGCAGCTACCATGGGCCCCACACCGGCAGCGCTGACAGCGTGATCAACAACGTGGCCCAGTTCGGGGTACGGACCAAATACGACCTGGCCAAAAACCTGGCCTTCTATGCAGAAGGCGCCCTGGGCACCAAGAAGACCAGCCAGTGGGATGCGGGCCTGGCCTACACCATTGCGGACAACTGGGATCTGAACGCCGGCTACCGGTATGTGGATACCAAGCTGAACGATGACAGCAACATCAAATACCGTGGCTTCCTGGTAGGCCTGTCCTACCGGTTCGGAGGCCACAAGAAGGCAGCCCCCATGGTGGAAGAACCGGTGGCACCGACGGTGGCTGAACCGGCAGCTTCCGCTCATGTATACAATGACTACTATCTGGACAGCATCCACTTCGATTCCGATGTGGATACCCCGAAAGCTTCCGAAGCGGCCAAACTGGCCAACTTCGTAGCCGTGGCCAAGGCCCATCCGGATTCCACCTTCAAACTGGTGGGCAACACCGATTCCGATGCTTCCAACGCCTACAACGAAGACCTGTCCAAACGCCGTGTACTGAACGTGGCCAGATACGCCAACGACAACGGCGTGGCTGCTTCCCGGATGCAGCTGAACTACAAGGGTGAAAACAACCCTGTATCCTCCAACGCCACCGAAGCCGGCAAAGCCGACAACCGTCGCGTGGATATCTGGGAACATAAATAATTAAGAAAAAGGGGACTGTTGCAGGAGCAACGGTCCCCTTTGGTCGCGGCCCGTGGCTGGGGTGTGGCAGGTTTCCTGTCACACCCCTTTCCTTTTCCCCCTCTATCCCCTATAATAACCCTATGAGAAAGGTTGTGATACTTTATGGAACCATTGGAACAGCTTGCCTGGGCAGCCATTGCCTGTGATGCGGGGGATCCCCGGCGGATCCACCATCTGTTGAAAGTCCATGCTTTTGCCCGGCTCATCGGGCTGGAGGAAGGGCTGGATCCTCGGACCCAGTTCCGCCTGGAAGCCGCCGCTTACCTCCATGACATCGGCATCCACGAAGGAGAACGCCGGTACGGCCACTGCACCGGGAAAATCCAGGAAGAACTGGGGCCCGGGGTGGCTCAGCCCATCCTGGACAAGGCCGGCATCACCGGGGAAGACGCGGAACGGATCAAATGGCTAATCAGCCATCACCACACCTATGCCAGTATCGACGGGCCCGACGCCCAGATCCTGGCGGAAGCGGACATGCTGGTGAACCCCTACGAGGACGGCACCGACCGGCAGCAGAATGAAGCCCTGTATCAGCGGCTGTACAAAACGGAGGCCGGGAAGAAGCTGTTCCGGGAACTGTATCTCACGGACTGGGCTCCGGGGAAGCAGGTGTCTCTCTGAAAGGGAGAAAGGACTCGCTTTAGCGGGCAGAAGGTTTCCCGGAGGGGTAACCCCACCATTGCGCCAGCGCAACGGTCCCCTGCCCCTTTCAGGGGACGGACCAAAAAGGAGCAGCAATACCATGACAGAACAGCAGACGGACGGGAACTTTTCTCCGGATTCCCGGAAAACAGAACAGGAGCAGGAACGGCTGAAAAAGAAAAAACGGAAAAAGATCGCCCTGGGAGCGGCCCTGGCAGTCCTTGTGGGGGCTGTTTCCGGATGGTATTTCCTGTACTATACCCGCACCCCCCAGTATGCGGTGAAGCTGATCCGGGAATCGGTGAACAAGCACGACATCGTCACCTTCCAGGACCACACGGACCTGACCCGGGTGGTGGAAAAGGGCTATGACGCCATCCTCACCGCCCAGGGGGAGAACGATGTGGAAGATGGCTACACGGAAGGGGAAAAGGACGAAGTCACCCGGCATCTGGAGGAACTGATCCACAACGGGGTGCTTACCGGGGACTGGACCGATTCCTACCGGAAGATCAACCCGGACAAGGTGCTGCCGGTGGACTGGACCGCTCTGAAGGTGAAGGACATCCAGCCCGGGGCCAGGTACCCCCAGGATGCCCTGGTGAACGTCCAGATGGACAACCCTGCAGTGGGGAGCGACACCCTGGTGCTCCACATGCACAAAAATGAAAAAGGCGACTGGCAGCTGGTGGAGATCACCAACCTGAAAGGGTATTACGGGAAGATCCTCCAGAAGGGGACGAAGAAAAAAAAGACCGGACAGGCGGCGGGGGTGGCCGGAGCGGTGCTCCAGGCTGCCCAGGGACTGGAACAGACGCCTCTGGCTCCGGTGTATGAAGTGATCCGGGACAAGGTCCAGGAAGCCGCGGACAGCGGGGATGGAGAGACGGATACCCCGGCTCCCGGCACCCGGAAGAAATCATCCGGGGAAGGCCGTGCCCTGCCGCCGGCGGCAGCGGTACCCGGCAGCACCACCAGCCCCGAGACCCTGGAGCAGCAGCGCAGGGCCCTCCAGAAGGCACTGAACAATCCTCTGGTGGGGAAAGTGGTGAGGACCCTGGTGGACCACCAGGATGAGATCCTGGAGAAACTGGACCAATTGGCCCGGGCCGCCCAGAACGGCCAGGGAGATGCCGCCATCCAGCAGGAAATGGGTAAATACCAGGACCAGCTCCGGACCATCGGAAAGATCCTGGATCTGGCGGCCCGGTGGTTGAATTAGGAACAGGAAAGGAAAAGAGGTGCTGGGGTGAATTGGTGTAAACATTTGGGGGCTTTTGTGGTGCTGATGATGGGTATTTGTGCACCGGCGGCAGCGGAAAAGATCCTTTTCATTCCCCTGGACAACCGTCCCGTGTCCCTGGTCTATACGGCGGACAGCTTCCGGAAAGCCGGGGTCCAGGTGGTGACCCCGCCGGAATCCCTCCTGGCCAGTGACCGGCAGTCCGGGGACCCGGAAAAACTGGCCTGCTGGCTGGACCAGGAAGCCCGGGGCGCCCAGGGTGCGGTGGTCTCGGTGGATTCCTATATTTACGGGGGACTGGTGCCTTCCCGGACCCATGAACTGGACTCGGCGGTGCTGGCCCGGCGGGCGGGAGATTTGCTGGCCTTCCAGAGCCGCCATCCCGGGGTGCCCCTGTACGCTTTTGCCACCGTGATGCGCTCCCCCAGATGGAGCAGTGCACCGGCAGAACCTGCCTATTATGCCCAGTACGGGCCCCAGATCTTCCGGTGGGGGCAGCTCCGGGACCGGCAGCGGCTGGGGAAGCTGACCCGGAAAGAGAAAAAGGAACTGGCCCAGGTGGAAAAGGAGCTGCCCCTGGATATCCGCCGGGATGTGCTGGAACGCCGGAAAAAGAATCTGTTCGTGCTGAAGGGGCTGACCCGGGGGCTGGAACGGGGAAAACTGGATTACCTGCTCATCGGCCGGGACGATTCCGCTTCCTATTCCGAAGCCCACCGGGATGCGGAAGACCTGGCCGCCTTTGCCGATCCGGCCTTCCGGCACAAATTCCGGAGCTTTTCCGGCGCCGACGAACTGGGGATGGTGCTGCTGAACCGGGCCATGAACAAAGCCCGGGGAGAGACGCCCCTGGTGTACGCCTGGTACAACGGAGGCACCGGACCGGACACCGTGCCCAGCTATGAAGACGGTCCCATCCGCCGGAGCTTCCGGGAACATGTGCTGGCGGCCGGGGGCTTTCCCGCCCGGACGGACAAACGGGTGGATCTGGTGCTGGGGCTCTATACCCCGGCGGACGGGGTGACCCTGGGGGCCGATGTCCCGGCCAACGGGACGGAACTGGATGAAATGGGACGGCAGTTCCTGGCCACGGCCCGGCAGTACGTGGAAAAAGGGCGGAACGTGGGGATCGCCGACGTGGCTTTTGGCAACGGAGGCAGCCGGGCCCTGGTGGAAACCCTCCTCCGGAAGGAAGGGGACCGGGAGCCCCTGGGGTACCGTCTGGGGTCCTATGCCGGATGGAATACCGCCGGCAACAGCCTGGGGTACGCCCTGGGCCAGGGGATGCTCCGGCCGTACCTCAGTGACCGGGACCGGCAGGATCTCCTGATCGTCCGGTACCTGGACGACTGGCTGTACCAGAGCCGGGTCCGCCAGGAAGTCCGGCAGCAGCTGATCTGGCCCAACCAGTGGCCCGACGGGAAACTCACCGATGACCAGACCGCCCGGGCAGAAACCATGATCACTGAAAAAATGGAAAAAGAAGGAACGCCCCTCCTGGGAAAACGGCCGGAACAGTACCGGTACCGGCTCCCCTGGCACAGGACGTTCGAAGTGGCAGTGAAGAGTAAAGAGGGAAGAGCGGGACGGCGGGAACCCGATGAACGATGAACGACCAACGATAGGGCCGCTGTGAATCAAATACAATCAGGGAGGAAATGCCATGAATTACTATGAAGAAGCCAGGGGAATGAAAGAGGAGTTGATCCATCAAAGACGGGACTTCCATGCCCATCCGGAAACCGCCTGGACGGAATTCCGGACCACCTCCATTATCGCCACCGAGCTGGAAAAACTGGGATACGAAGTGAAAATGGGCAGCGAGGTACTGGATGACAGCGCCCGGATGCTGGTCCCTGACGAAAAGACCCTGAAACAGTGTGCCCAGCGGGCCATCAAAGAAGGGGCCAACCCGGTGCTGGTGGACCGGATGAAAGGGGGCATGACCGGCTGCGTGGGCATCATGCATTTTGCCAAACCCGGAAAAACCGTGGCCCTGCGGTTCGACATCGATTCCCTGTTCGTGGCCGAAGATCCGGCCCCCAGCCACCGGCCCAGCGCCCTGGGATTCCAGTCCTGCCATCCGGGGCTGATGCACGCCTGCGGCCATGACGGCCATGCCACCATCGGTCTGGCCGTGGCCAGACTGGTGGCCGCCCACAAGGACCGGATGGCCGGCACCCTGAAAATCTGCTTCCAGCCCGGGGAAGAAGGGGTGGTAGGGGCCAAGAGCATGGTCCAGAGCGGCATTGTGGACGATGTGGACTACTTCATCAGCGGGCACATCGGCCTGGGGGATTACAATGACGGGTCCCTGGTGTGCATGACCAAGGGATTCCTGGCCACGGACAAACTGGATGCGGAATTCAGCGGGGTGCCCAGCCATGCAGGGGCTGAACCGGAAAAAGGGAAGAATGCCCTCCTGGCCGCCGCCCAGGCCGCCATTTCCCTCCATACCATCAGCCGCCACAGCGGGGGCTCCTCCCGGATCAACGTGGGGGTGCTGGAAGCCGGCACCGGCCGGAACGTGGTGCCCGCCAACGGGCTGATCAAATTCGAGACCCGGGGGGAAACCGCCGAAATCAATGATTTCATGGCCAAAGAAGCCAAACGGATGTGTCGGGCCGCCGCCATGCTCTACGACGTGGATGTGAAGATCACCCCCCGGGGCAGCGCCACCTCCTCCAATTCCTCCAGAGAAATGGGGGAAGAGATTTACAGCCTGGTGGAACCACTGAACGTGTACCAGCATGTGGTGAAAGAACAGAAAGTCAGCGGCAGTGAAGACTGCTGCTACTTCATGAGCCGGGTCCAGGAACACGGAGGCCAGGCCGTGTACATGCTCTACGGCACCAAAGAAGCCGCCGGCCATCACCAGAGCGACTTCGACTTCAACGAAGAGGTACTGCCCCGGACCGCCGCCACCATCGCCATGCTGGTGGAGCATTTCGGGAATAAGGAAGAGTGAAGAGCAGGACGGCGGGGGCGGATCGTCCATTGCAATGCTGTAGGGGGCGCAGGCCGGTTGCCCCGCCAAGGCCGGTTCAGACGTATTCTCCTGCCTGTAGGGGCCGCACGCCGGGCGGCCCGCTTGATGCACGGCCTTTCCATGGGAACCTGGTTCCAGGTTCCTTTCATCGGCCGTTGACCGTTGACAGCTGACAAAGGCCGCCGGAGTTCCGGCGGCCTTTTCCTTCCTACAACAATCCATGCAGTTTTCCCAGTTTCTGGATCTGGTCCAGGGAATAGTGGGTAATCCGGGAAATGGTTTCCATGGGGATCTTTTCCCTCAGCATGCCCAGGATGTTGGCTTCCCGTTCCATTTGACGGCCTTCCAGTTTTCCTTCCTGGCGGCCTTTTTGCATGCCTTTCTGCATACCTTCTTCCAGGTTCTTTCTTGCAATGGCGTGTCCGATACCACACATGGTCTCCGCCTCCTCTTTCATTTCAACGGTCATGGGAATATCGTATTCCCGTTCCAGGATTTGTTTCTTCTCGTCAGGGTTCATCTCTGTGGACAAGAGCACACTGAGCAGGTGGATGATATCCTCCTGCCGTCTGTCCGGCTGTCCCAGGCCAATCATGATCATGGACATCATGTCATAATTCATTTTATCATATTTGGAGCTATAAATGATGAAAAGTGAAGAATGCAGAGTTAAGAGTGAAGCGCACTGGACTAAACCGTACCCCTTGTCAAGGACAGTTTCTAAAAGTAGGACCCCTTGTTTTAGACAGTTCAACAATCCTGGTACC